>ERZ869909.1943-NODE-1943-length-15263-cov-7.276044_pt1 | contig 15263 bp, 13 predicted proteins | sample MGYA00520892_ERZ869909 | MGnify/ENA primary metagenome ERZ869909 (study PRJEB32215, sample SAMEA104723947) | bioreactor metagenome | biome: bioreactor; feature: anaerobic bioreactor; material: water | place: China | collected 2015-03-12 ...
CTTCGCTCGATGAGCTACGGAGGCTTACCCTGGGCTATCTTGCGGCAGCCCTTCAGGCTGCATTGAAGGCCGATCGATTGCCCTCACCCGATTCCCAGTGCCCATTTTGCTCCCGCACTTCCCGCACACCGGCCACAGCATAAATTAAAAGCTCTATTCGCGTGGAGCATGCGAACCTACAAATAAATTCGGCCCGATTTCTGCCAGCATATGGTGAAATCGGGCCGAATGGATGTTCATTCTCTGAGGGGTCAGGTCACCCCCCCTGTTGATCGGCGAGGGCGGCTTGGCGCTCTTCCCAACGGCGTTGCTCGACGCGGGCCGTGGCGATCTTGTCCTCGGCACGCGCGATGAGGTCGGCCTTGTCCCGTGCGTTGCTGCTGTCGTCATCCGGTACATCACGCACCACATTGGCAACGCGCTGGTAGTGGGCAATGGCCTCTTCAAACAGGCGGTTGTCGAGGGCGCTGTCGCCGGCGGCGATGGCCTGGTTGCCGCGGTCCAGCAGGCTGATGATGATGTTGCGGATGTCGCGGCGAATTTCGCGTATGGCGTCCTGGGCGGCTTCGCGCTGCTCGGGGAAGTTGTCATCCACCATCTCGTAGGTGCTGATGGCGGAATCGAAGGTGCTGATGGAGGTGCCGAAGTCTTCCTGCGTCTGGGCCTCACGGGCGCGCTGGCGCACGCTCTCGGCGCTGGCCATGAAGTTCATGGTGAGCTGACGGGCCTCTTCACGCTCGCGAATGGCAATGTTGGTGTTCTGGATTTCGCGGGCGGCGTCCTCGTTGCGGCTGTCGAAGGCATAGGCGCGCTCGAAGGCACGCAGGGCCTGCTCGAAGTTGGCGTCACGCCGACGCGCATCCGCACGGCCTGCCAGCATCGCCTCGCGCCCGACGCGGGTGTAGTGATCCGCGAGTTTCTCGACAATCCGGCGGCGATCGGGGCCGCTGTAGTTCAGGGCGTACTCCCACTCGCGCACACCGTCTTCGCGCTCGCCGAACTCGTAGAAGGCATCGCCGACACGCTCATGTGCCCGCACGATGCCGGGGTTGACAGACGAGAAGACGCCGTACGAGCGGCGGGCCTGGTCCAGATTGCGCTTTTCGCGCAGCAGGTAGGTAATCTCGTCGACCAGATACCAGGTCACCGACTCGGCTGATGGCGGGCGGGTACCCTCGGGGTCGTTGCGCAGGTAGACGGTCGCCCAGACATCAATGGTGGCCTCGATGCAGCGCTGGAGGTAGTTCGGCGCTGCTTGGCGAATCATGCCCTGGTAGCCCTGCCCACGCGAGTAGTCGTTCGCGACGATCACGAGGGAGTCGTCGTAGAATCCAAGGTGCCGCTGAAAGTAGAGCGAGGGCGTGGTCACCACGCGCGGCTCCCCGGTGAATGGCTTGATGATGTAGTTGCCCACATGCGTGTCGATATCGGCGAACAGTTGCTCGCGAAAGGCGATGTCGGCGGACTCAAAATCGAGTGCATACGGGAGAATGATGTCGGATACGAGGGCGGAGAGCATTCCCATCCGGTAGGCGAAGTAGCTGCCGGTGCCGTACTCGCGCACATCGCGCAGCAACATGATTTCCTGCCCGACGAGGGCAATGGCGGAATTCATGTCGGTGATGCGGTTGGCGGTGGGCAATGCCTCCAGGCCATCCACGGCCCCCTGAAGGACATCCGCCCGATAGTCAAACCCTTCGGAGCGAAACGCAGTGGAGTGGTGTGTGCGCAGTTGACTGATGGCCGTGGCCGAAATCACCTTTTGAGCACGCTCCCCCCATGCGAATGCGTCGCGTGCAGCGCCCATGGCGCACAGCGCAACCAAGGCAATCGTCAAAATCCGGAACCGAATCATCCGTCATCTCCCAGGCAAGGTCCAACCACCCATTGCGGTTGGGTCTGAGCGGGCAGAAGGCATTGGAATGCCGTCCCGGGTCCCGCACCCGCGTACCCATGCGTGCGCAGTATAGCGCAGATTGGGTTGCGGCGGAAACCCGTCAAGAATTAAAGTATACGGTCGGGATGCGCCACGCACTCCCAGTCAAACGCGCCCGTTTTGCCCTCACTTGACGCCATCATGCCCCAAGGGGGATAGTGCATGGAAGCGCTGAGGGCCACGGAGGCGCGCCGAATGCATTTGCATCGCATAACCCTTGTTACCATATCAGGATACGCCGAATGCTCGCAACCGCCTTGCTCTTGATGTCCTTCGCCCAGCCAACGGGGCAGATTGCCTTTGTTCGACCGGGACCGGAAGGTGCCGCACAGGTATGCATCTACGATTTCGGCACCGGGGAAGTAACGCCCGTCGGGCCGGGAATGGATGACGGTGCACCGGTTTGGGCGCCGGACGGGAGCCAATTGGCGTTCGAGTCCGATACGGAGAGCGGCGGCCGCGGTGTTGTACTGGCAACGCCCGATGGCACACTCAAGCGGATTCGCCACTATTACGAGCGCAATGTGTCGCCTGCGTGGTCGAACGACAGCGCGCGGATTGCCTTCAGTGCGATGGACCCGGGCGAGAAGTCCTACATGGTGGTGTACGACCTTGCTGCGGATCGCGAAGCCGTCTGGGGCGGGGACGCCCGCGGCCTGATGCAACCCGCATGGCTTGCGGGCAGGGCGTTGGAGACCTTCGTCGGCGCGGCAGAGGACTACGGCTGGCGGGAGGGAGTCGCGGGAACCTTGCTGCGGGAGGCCTCGCGGCAGGGGGCGCTGGTCGCAACGGGATTCGTACCCGCGGAAGGGGGGCTGGGCACAAGCCTCTTCGTCGTATCTCAGAACGCGGCCATCGAGGTGCCTACCATCGTGCTCGCCTCGCAGGGGGACTACGATGAGTGGAAACCTGCCACCCATCCCCGTGAGGGGCGCATCGCATTCGAGTCCAACGATGGGGGAGACCGGGAGATCTTTGTCCTGTCGTTCCGCACGGGCACTTTCGACTTGAGCAATCACCGTGCGGCCGACTGGAACCCCGTGTGGACGCCGGACCCCGGGTGGCTGGCGTTCGAGTCCTTCCGCACCGGTCGGCGTGGATTGTTCCGTGGCAATGTGGAGAGTGTACGCGTCGAGCCCATTGTCGCGTCGGAATCGTACGATAATTGGGGTATTTCCTACGCACCCAATGGGGGGGCTTTCGCGTTCATCTCCAACCGGGACGGCGAACCCGCCCTGTATGTGCAATCAGGATATGGCGACTCGCCCCAACGCATCGACGCGGTGGGCAGCCCGGTTGGCGAGCCTGCATGGCGGCCGAGGCCATGAGCGTGCGAGCCTTCGCCAAGACAACAGCCCTGATGCTCATTTCGTTCGCCACTATTTCGTTCACCACTTGGGCGGCGTCCCCCTTCCCTCACGCGCTGCAACCGGCCGTGACGGTTCCCGGCGGCAGCATGACGGTTCAGTCGATACAGCAAGGGCTTCCAGTCGTGCTGGCAGGGCCGGCGGATGTCGCGCTGCAGGCATCATGGGCGGAATCAGCCGTTAATGGTATCGAGGCGCGTTGCGTGGTGCCCACCGACGCCGCCCCGGGCCGCTACGACCTGATCGTGGGAGAGGAACGCCGCGAGGGCGCCGTCTGGGTGCTGGAATCCATCCCTGCTTCGTACCGGATTGCCTTCGTCTCGGGCCATGAGCCCGCCGGCTTGGTGCAGGCGGCCACCGCCGCCGTGGAAGCCGAGGCACTGGGGCTCGTCTTTATCGGGGCGGATGCAGACGCAGCGCCGTATCGCGCCGCCGCGCGGGAGACGACCCTGCCGGTGTGGGTGACGGGTGTCGGAGACCGTTCGGAATGGCCCTTCGCATTCGCTGCGGCCATTGGGCAGGACACGCTGTTGTTCCACGATCCACGGGTGACCAAGCTCGGTGCTGGAAGCGGGGAATTGCACCGCCTGCGCCGAGCCACGCGTGCGAGCCGGTGGACGATCGCCGTATCGCCGCATTACGACCCGTACATCGGGATTCGGAACCAATTGATCCTGTTCGCAGATGACCCCGTCGACATGTTCGTGGCCCCACTCGATCGGATTCCGGAGACTCCCGAGGATCTGCCAGTACCCGGCTTCTGGCCCCGCGTGCGTTTCGAGCCCATCGTGGCAGGCGCGGCGGACGCCCTCCTGGTCGTGCAGTTTTCGTCGGCTCCGTTGCGTTCCGCGCGAATTTCCGTGCCTTCGCCGCCCGAAACCCCGTGATCGGGCAATCGCCCCGCCTTGCTCGATTCAGCACCGCCTTGTTCGAGGAAAAAGTTGTTGCGGCATTGCCGGAGCTGCGCTATTCTCGATAGCAGTGTAGGCGATCCGTCGGCGATTCATCGCTGGGAGGATCGGTTTTCGTTCGTCGTGCCCTCTCCGCCAGAAAAACGAAGGATTTGCACCATGCAGCACGCTTCCCGGTATTTCGTCGGCCTCCTCCTGGCACTGGCTGCACTCCATGTCCACGCGCTGCAAATTGGCGACCGGTTCGAGCCGCGTACGCTGGAGCAGGTGGTGGGACAGGACGAATCCCTCACCATTCCACAAGAGGAAACCATTTTTGTCGTGGAGTTCTGGGCAACCTGGTGCGGGCCCTGCCGGGTCTCCATCCCCCACTTGGACGAGCTTCAGCAGCAGTACCGGGACAGCAATGTCGTCATCGTGGGAGTCTCGGACGAGGACGAGGCCACGGTAACCGGATTTCTCGATAGCGAGCACGAGGATCTGAGTTACACGATCGCACTGGATCCGGATGACGCGATGTGGAATGCGCTGGCGACGCCGTTCGGGGTCGAGGGCATTCCGCATGCCTTTGTCATTGATGGGGATGGGCACATCCTGTGGTCGGGCCACCCGATGCAGGGGCTCGACACGGTGCTCGCACAAGTTACGGATGGCTCTTTCGACAGCGAGGCGGCGCAGGCCTTCGCGCGCGAGCAACGCGCGCAAGTGGAGCAGGAGCGCATTCTCGCGCTGCGAATCGAGGAGTACCTGATCCGGGCCGAGTCCGATGCCAATTCCGAGGAGGCCCAGGCCTTGGCGGAGTGGATTCAGGAGCAGGCCGCCGAACACCCACAGGCCTGCGCGAACGCGGCCTGGGCCATGTTGCAGGAAGTCGCCGGCGAAGGCATGGGCGAAGGCGAACCCTGGGTGTTTGCCGCCGCCTTCAACCCGGATGGCTCGCGAATCGTCACCGGAACGATGGATGACTCCGCACGCATCTACAACGCATCCAACGGCGAGTCCGTGGCGGTCCTGCGTGGGCATTCGAGCAGCGTGCTGGATGCATCGTTCAGCCCGAATGGCCAGCGCGTGCTCACGGCGTCGGAAGACGGGACGGCGCGCATCTGGAATCCCGATACGGGCACGGTGGAACAGGTGCTGGGTGGTCATGCCACGGCGGTCAATGCTGCCGCGTTCAGCCCGGACGGCGCACGCGTCGTGACGGGCGCGGGGGATTCAACCGCGCGCGTGTGGGATGTCGAGACGGGTGAGGAATTGCTTGTCCTGAATGGCCACGAAGACTGGCTGCGCGCGGTGGCCTTCAGCCCGGACGGCGCTCACATCGTGACGGGGGCGGACGACAACACCGCCCGGCTCTGGGACGCCAACACCGGGGAGGCTTCCTGGGTGCTTCGCGGCCATGAGGATTGGGTGCGCGCGGTGGCCTTCAGTCCCGATGGCAACTACATCGTGACGGGGGCGGACGACAGCACGGCCCGCGTATGGGATGCCCGCACGAGCGAGGAATTGCATGTACTGGAGGGGCATTCCGACTGGGTGCGGGGCGTCGCCTTCAGCCCGGACGGCACTCGCATCGTGACGGCTTCGGACGATCTGACGGCGCGGGTCTGGTCACGGGAGAGTGGGGAAGAGTTGCTCGTTCTCGAGGGCCACACGGATTGGGTGCGGGATGTAAATTACAGCCCCGACGGCGCCCATATTCTCACCGCTTCCGACGACGGAACGGCTCGCCTCTGGGATGCGGCAAGCGGAGACGAGGTCCTGGTGATTGGCGCCGACGAAGGCATCACCGTCGCAGCGCCCGAGCCCATCCCGACGGACCACTTTGCAGTGGAGCTTGCGCGCCTGTCGTACGAGGCGAGTGAAGGGGCGGTGCCGGACATCGGCGATACCTACGCATTCGCGCTCTTTGCCAGCGGACAGCTCGCCGAGGCCGTGGAGTTGCAACGGGCGGTCGTCGCGGCTGAGCCGGACGATGAGGGGTATCAAATCCGCCTGGAGATGTACGAGGCCGCGTTGGCCCAGCCGTAGGCGTACAACCCACGCTCTCTCGCCACCACATTGGAAAAAACGATGGCGGACAAAGAGAGAGGCGAGGCGAGACCGTGGCCTCGCTTCGCCAGAACGAAAAGCAGTCACGCTACTTGACGCGAGTCAACTCGACTCCGCGGGCCAGGTACATGCACTGCGAGTTTTTCTTCGGGTTTGCCTGCCCCCGGTCCGCTTGTGCGCGATATCGATGCGGGATCAGGGCATCTTGACGGGTCGCTCTCAGGATCGCCAAGCCGAGCATGGAACTGCACAGCAATACGAGCATCATTTGTGATCTCCCCTTCCGTGTGGGTCACCCAGCTGCGTGGCGATCGTGGACGACGGTGCGTTCGAGGCGCACATTCGAGGCGCAATCGACTCCACCCTATCGAGTCCGTCGACCGGCTGCCCCCTCAGCGTATCGAACAAAGAAGTAGTTCCGGCAAAGCATCGATAAATTTCCCGTAAATCGGGTGCTTTATGCTTCCAATTTGGCCAACGGAACCCCATCCGGACGCGGCCACTCCCGGACTCCGGCAAGCGACTGAGCGGGATTCTTTACGGATTCTTTACCACAGGACTGCCCCGTGTTCACTTGCGAGCATTACCCTTTCCTTAGGACGCGCGAAAGATCCGCGCGTGGGGCATATTCGTTATGTCCTAACCAACCGGAGTCTCTGCCATGTCGAATCGTGAACTTTCGTCAATCAAAAACACCCCGGATACGGGGGGGGACGAATCCATCGACATACTCGTTCTGGAGGACAATGACAACGAGCGCCGCTCGATAGTCGCGGCCCTTGAGAACGCTATTCCCGAGGTTCGCATCGCCAGCACCAGCAATGGTGAAGATGCGTTGGACTTCCTCTTTGCACGCGGTGCCTTTACGGCCCGCGAGGGCGAGGATCCTCCAAAGCTGATCCTGATGGATCTCGAGATGCCGGGAACCAACGGGTTCTCGGTCCTTGCCCAGATTCGCTCATTTGAACCGGAAGTCGCGCTCACGCTCGCCCCGGTGGTGATCTTCTCGGACTCCCAGTCTGCCGGGGACATTCGAGAAAGCTATCGCTGCGGCGCGAACAGTTACATCATGAAACCGCTCAGTTTCCCCGACTTCCAGGCCGTTGTCGAAGCGGTCGGGCAATACTGGATGGCGCACAACAGGGCCTCCTGATCGATTCTGGCAAGAAGCCAGAAGCCAGCTGGAATATGGCTATCCCGGGATCGACCCGGGAATCGCCAATGCAATCCCTATGCAACCCTTTGAAAGGAACAAGGACATGCGAAGTTTTACAAGAGCACTCGCGATGCTGGCGGTGGTTGCGGTAGCGAGTACTGCGCTCGTTGGGTGCAACACCTTCCGTGGTGCAGGCAAGGACATCCAACACGGCGGCGAAGCGATGCAAAATGCGTCCACGGATGTGCAGTATCGCAACCAGCAGCAGCAGCGGCAGCAGTATGCCATTGCCGCAACGGCACAGCCGGGTGGCTCGATTAGCCCGTCGGGCGTAAGCAACGCAACGGCCGGAACGAACCGAACCTACAGCATCCAAGCCGACAACGGCTTTCATGTTGCGGATGTGGTGATTGACGGCCGCTCGATTGGGCCCGTGTCCGGGCACACCTTCGACAATATCCATTCCAGTCACACGATTGCCGCGTCGTTTGCCCGCAATCCGATTCGCTGACGCAAAAGTTTGCGGCAGTAACGCTTGATCGGGCGTCAACCGATGGGTTGGCGCTCGTTCAGGAAACTACGGTCTCCATTGGAGACCACATACGAAAGAGGAGATTCCAACCATGTTGGTCACACTGATTGTCATTCTGTTGGTGCTCTGGGCGCTCGGCCTGGTCACCTCCTACACGCTGGGTGGCTTGATCCATCTGCTTCTGCTCCTGGCGCTTGTCGTAATCGTGATTAGCGTCATCCAGGGCCGAAGAGTCGTCTAGCGGCGCCGGACAGCCGCTACAAGCAACAATTAATTCCATACCCAGGGAGATACGACGATGAAGCCATATACAATCGCGGCGATTGTGCTGATCGCGCTGGGCGTTCTGGCCTTGGTCTACGGTGGCTTCACCTACACCAAAAGCTCAGACACCGCCCAGCTTGGCCCCATAGAGTTCACCGTCACCGATAGGGAGACGGTGAACATCCCCATCTGGCTCGGTGTCGGGGCGATTGTCGTCGGCGCCGGCCTCATGGCGGTCCCACTCATCCAGCGCTCGTAGCGGCCCGCGTGCCGGCATGCGTTGGCCCCGGATCAGTTCGGGCGCGCTTGCTGGAATCGCAGCCAATCCTCGTTGAAGGCGGTATGCATCATCGAGTAGCGGCGGTAGGTATACAGCAAGTGGATGGTCCCGTCCGAGGCTTGGATGATGCTCGGGTAGGAAAACTCGCCCCAGTCCGTCGCGAGGGTGATGAGGCCGTCCCATGTTGCGCCGTCATCGTCGGATTGCACGATCACCATCGGGTAGCGTGAGCCGGTCTCCGTATCGGTGTAGACCTGCAACACGCGGCCGCTGTCGAGCTTGACGCTATCGAGCCCCGAGCCGGGATTACGCCGGTCCGTGGGCTCGATGGCTGTCCACGAGTGGCCGTGGTCGGTGGAGATGCTCTGCATCGTGCGCGGGCTGTGGCGCATGAGGCAAAGCAGGTCGCCGTTGTCGCGCACGATCACCGTGGGCTGGCTGGCGCCAGCGATAAAGCCGCGGCGGCTCCATGTGCCGGTTCCCTCGTCGAGCACCAACAGGAAGGAGCCACTTCCCTCGCCCTCCACATTGCCGCTGATGGGAAGCGCAAAAGTGCCATCGGCAAGGGTTACGGGCGTGTTGCGCGGCAACCACCCGTAGCTCCCCTCGATCTCCTCGTCCTCGCTCCACGAGTGGCCGTTGTCGTCCGATGTGCGCACCATGAGGCGGCAATCGCTCCAGCCCGAGCCGCGCCGCTTCGGCCACGAGCCCTCCATCCGCCCCCAAATGATGTGCATGCGCGTGTCCGGCCCTTGAAAGATGACGGCATTGCCCGGTGGCTGGCCATGGTTGACGAGGATACGCTCTGGGGCGCCCCACACAAACGCGCCCTGCTCGAGCCGCGCCATGTACAGCGCCTGATCCTCGGCGGACTCATAACTCCCTGCATACCAGAGCGCGAGGATGTCGCCGTTCGGCGCTTCCGCCACGGTGGAGCAATGGTGAACCGCCGCGCCGGGCACTTCCTGAAAGATAAACTGACTGCGCAGCATGGGCAGTCCGTAGCGGTTCTCCACCTCGCGCGGTGCGCCGGGCGCGTCGATCGCAGTGCCTTCCGCCGCCGTTTGGGCCGTCTCGACGGGCCCGCCATCGAGATATTGAATCACCGCGCGCTCGAGGCCCGGCTCATGGAGCGCCCCGCCGAGGCCGCCCTGATACAACAGCGTGCCCTCATCGTCGAGCAGAAAGAACTCCGGCGTCGTCGAGGCCCCGAAGGCCTCGCGCACTTCCCCCGTCGTATCGCGATAAATGGGGAAAATGGCGCCCAGGTTCGTGGCGAATTGCCGCAACTCGTCCCCGCTTTCTTCCGGGTTCGCGCTCACGCCGATAAAAAGGATGTCGAAGCGGTTGGCGTTGTGGATCTCGTTCATGCGCTCCATCTGCGCTTCCGTCTCCTTGCATCGGGAGGACAGAAACACCATCACCGTGCCCGTGCGCGTGTCGTAGTTGTCCATGTGCCGCTCGAAGCCATCGAGGGTTTCAAAGCTGACCGCCGGCGCGGTATCGCCGATTTCCAGTGCCACCGCCTGGCCGCCCATCAGTACAACCGCTGCTGCCACCATGAAGTTCATTGTGTATCGATGCATCACCGTGCGTCTCCCCATCCGTCCCGAGTTCAGCGCATCGCGTTCAGTTCCGCTGCCGGGTATCATGGCACAAACCGTACAGGCAGAAGACCCCGTTGACCCAACGACATGGAGACCTCGGCATGAATCGCGTTATCCCCCGCGTATGGGCATGGCTCCTGCCCGCCAGTGCAATGCTCGCAGTTGGCACCACCCACGGTGCATCGGTCGAGGGCGAACTTTCCCCATTTCTTTCCGAACCGCGCATCGAGTCGCAAGCGCTTTTTGAATCCGGCCGATTTCCCAATGTGGCCGTGGCGATGGACGGCACCGTGCTGGCCTTCTGGAATGGCGTCGTCGTGCGGCGCAGCGAGGACGGAGGCGAAACTTGGGGCGAGGCAATCCTCGTCGGCGAGGGCTTCATGGGGGGCGGCGTGACGGTGGATGAGTCCACAGGCGATATTCTGGCCTTCGTGGAGGAGGGCCACCCGCCGAGCCCGCTGACGGTCTACCGCTCGCAGGACCACGGCAAGTCCTGGCAGGCACAGGAGACCGAGATTCTCGGCAACGAGGCAGGCCACATCCCCGCCATGCACATGAACGAGTGCGGCATCACTTTGCGCCATGGGGAGTACAAGGGCCGCCTGCTGCGCCCGAGCCGCTGGTACGCAGAGGGCAATCCGCGGGAGCATTGGCCGAATCACTACACCAACGCCATTTTCAGTGACGACGGCGGAGAAACCTGGCAGGCCAGCGAGCCGTTTCCGGTCATGGGCACGGGCGAGGCCTGCGTGGCAGAGCTGTCGGACGGCCGCATCTATTACAACTCGCGCCGCCACTGGGCGCCGGACTCGAATGACGCGCGCAACCGCTTCGAGGCGTGGAGCGATGACGGCGGCGTGACCTGGAAGGACCATCAGGAAATCTCCGCCCTGCCCGACGGCAACCGCGACACGACCTACGGCCTGATGGGCGGTCTCGTGCGTCTGCCCATCGCCGGGCGCGACATCCTCGTGTTCAGCAACATCATCAGCGAGGAAGGGCGGAAGAACGGCGCGGTGTGGGCGAGTTTCGACGGAGGGCGGACCTGGCCCATCCATCGCGTAGTGGAACCCGGGCCGTTCGCGTACTCGTCCCTCAATGCGGGCCGCCCCGGCACGGCGAGCGAAGGATTCATCTACCTCCTGTACGAAACCGGCGGCCATCCCAACTCGACCGGCCGCATCGCGCGCTTCAACCTCGCGTGGATTCTGGAAGGCGAGCCCACGGGCGATGGCACCCTTCCGGACTGGTTGCCCGCCGTCGCCGAGTCAACTACCGCCGACTAGCACCGATGCTCGGCCGCTTCAAGAACTCAATCCACATCCGGAGGCGGCAGGACGCGCTTGATCTCTTCGAGGGTGGTCAGGCCGCTGCGCACTTTGCCGAGTCCGCAATCGAGCAGAGTGGGCACCTTGATTTGACGCGCAGCTTCGGTGAGGCGTTGCGTGGTGCCGTGATCGAGGATCACTTGCGAGAATTCATTGCGCATGGTGATCAACTCGCCGATGGCGGTGCGGCCACGGTAGCCGATTTCCTGGCAATCCTTGCAGCCCGTGCCTCGGTAGTAGCGCATGTCGGCGCCGTCAATGCCAAATTCCGTGATCGTCTCCGGCTCGGGCGTGTACTCCGCCGTGCAGTTCGGGCAGTTCATCCGCACGAGCCGCTGCGAGAGCACACCCGTCACCGACGACGCCACGAGATAGGGCTCGATACCCATATCCAGCAGGCGCGTGAAGGCGCCCGGGGCCGTGCCGCAGTGAATGGTGCTGATGACAAGGTGGCCGGTCAGGCCTGCCTGGACGGCAATCTGGGCGGTCTCCGAATCACGAATCTCGCCGACCACCAGCACTTCCGGGTCCTGCCGCAGCATTGCGCGTAGGGCCGTCGCGAAGGTGAACCCGGTCTGGGAATTCACCTGCGCCTGCGCAACCCCGTCGAGCTGGAACTCCACCGGGTCCTCGACGGTCATGATGTGTTGAGACAACTCCGGCCGGCTCTTGATCAAGCGCAGGAGCGAGTAGATCGTTGTGGTTTTTCCGCTCGAGCTGGGGCCCGTGAGCAACAGGGTGCCCTGCGGACGCTCCACAAGATCCCGCAGGTGCTTGGCGATGTGATTCGGAAAACCAAGTTGGCCCAGTTCCATCAGGTCGTGCGTCGCACCCATCATGCGCACAACCATCTTCTCGCCGCATACCGTGGGGAAGCTGGACACACGCATCTCAAGCCGGCACGAGGTCTGGTCCGCATCAATGCGGCCATCCTGCGGCATCTCGCGCTGGTAGACCTTCATGTCCGCCAGTACCTTCATGCGCGCCGTGAGGCGGCTCTGGTACTCCTTCGGCATGCTCGCAATATCCTGCAGCATCCCATCAATGCGGAAGCGCAGCGTCACCCGGTCCGTCCAGGGTTCCAGGTGAAGGTCAGAGGCGCCGTGGTAGGCCCCCTGCGAAAGCATGATGTCCACGGCCGTTGCCGCGCCCTCGTCCTGGTCCTCCATCGCGGCGATCAGCAGACGCTCGATGTCGCGGCGAGGAATGGGTTGCGCGGGATTCTCCCGATCTTTCACTGGTGTGGCCATGGTTCGTGGTGCCCTCCCCGGACATGGTGCTGGCGCGGTTAGCAATACAGCGTGCCCTAAAAACCACCGTCTGTCAAACGGCGGGGTGAATTCGTATACTCAAGTCCGCAATTCAACGGGGAGCACGGAAATGATTCGCAAGTTTGCCATACTTTTTGCAGCACTCGTCATGGTGGCGGGCGCATTCGTCATCGTTCGGCAACACGCCCACGGCAGCGAGGTCGAGCGTGTGCCCATGCGCGACGGAGTCGCACTTGCCACCGAGGTCCATCTGCCCGATGGCGAAGGACCTTTCCCCGTCACGCTGATGCGCTCGGTATATGGCCGCGGATTCGCCGCCCAACAGGCCCAGTCCTTGAACGAGAAGGGCGTTGCCCTCGTCGTGCAGGATACCCGCGGCCGGGGCGACAGCGATGGCAAAGACATGGTCTTCCTCACCGATGGCTGGGGCGAGTTGCAGGACGGGGCCGACACCGTCGCATGGGTACGCGCGCAGCCATGGAGCAACGGCACCGTCACAACGATGGGCGGCTCCGCCCTCGGCATCACGCAGGTGATGATGGCCGGCGCCACGCAGGATGTCGCCGCGCAATCGATGCTCGTCGCCGCGTCGGACTTTTACGGCCAGCTCTCCTACCAAGGGGGCGTGTGGCGAAAGTACCTCTGCGAGAATTGGATTGCCATGCAGGGGAGCACCCATGTCATCGAGCTGTGGAAGAGTCACCCCAACCGCAGCGAATTCTGGGAACAGTTCAACGCCACCGCCCGCGCCCCCGAGATTACCGCGCCCGGCCTCCACATCGGTGGTTGGTGGGATATCTTCGGCCAAGGCACCATCGACAGCTTCACCTCGCGCCAGTACAACGGCGGCGAAGGCGCACGCGGCAATCAGTTGCTCGTCATGGGGCCATGGTTGCACGGCCCCACGCGCGAGGCAGGCGATCTCCTGCTGCCCGAAAACTATCGCTACGACTTCGGGAGACTCGAGCGCGAGTTTCTCGATGAATGGAACCTCGGCGTAGACCACGGCGTCATGAGCGGACCCGCGGTCCGCTATTACACCCTTGGCGATGTCGAAAACCCCGATGCCCCCGGCAACGAGTGGCGCGAGGCCAACGATTGGCCACCGTTTCCCACGGTCGATACGCCGTACTTCCTCGCGCCGGGCAACATGCTGGTGACCGATGCCCCGCCGAGCGCCAACATGATCTCGTACCGCTACGACCCCGCTGACCCCTGCCCGACCAGCGGCGGCGCCAACCTCTTCGCGCACATCCTGCCGACCGGCCCGAAGGACCAGCAAGAAGTGGGAGGCCGGAGCGATGTCGTGACCTTCCTCACGCCGGTATTGGAGGAAGCGGTTGAGATCACCGGCCGCGTCAAGGTCGTGCTCTATGTCTCCAGCGACGCGCCCGACACCGACTTCACGGCCAAGCTGCTCGATGTCTACCCCGACGGCCGCCAGATCCTCATGCTCGACAACATCCAACGCGTCAAATACCGCAACGGTTTTGAAGAGGCCGACCCATTGCCACCGGGCGAGGTGGGACGAATCGAGGTCGACTTGTGGTCCATCAGTTTGATTGTCGACAAGGGCCACCGAATCGGCGTGCAGATTTCCAGCAGCAATTTCCCGCGATTCGAGAAAAACCCCAACACCGGCGCCGATTTCCCCGATGACGAGGACCTGCAAGTCGCCCTCAACACCATCCATTTCGGCGGCGAGTATCCCAGCGCATTGGTCTTGCCCATTCCGGAGTAGGGGGGGGCGACTCAGGCACACGCCCACCTCGAACGCCGCTTGAAGGGCAGGTGCCATGTGGAGTGTGGGAGCTTGCAGTCTGTCGGACTTGGTTTTGCCCGTGCGGATATTTTGGAAGGTGGGTGGCCGTTTCGTGCCGTTCGCTTTGTGGTCATGTACTGGTTGGGGTGTGGGGAGGGGAAAGTGGGCAGGATTTGGCCGTTTCAGGCCGGAATCAGGGTGTGCATTCGCTTCAAATTGTAGGCAATGGCCACGAGGTTCCATTCGGCGGTGACTTTGGCCATGCCGCGCAACCGGAACTCCCGGAAGTTGATCGCCCGTTTGATGATGCCAAGCACGGGTTCCACGGTCTGCTTGCGAAGCGCATACAGGGCCTTGCCCGCGTCAGTGTCCATCTTGGCCTGCATGGCCTGCCAGTAGGGGTGCTTGGCCTTGTTGTTGTTCGGCGGCGGGGGCGTATCGACAACGGGGCGAAGGCTGCGGGGACCCGCGGGGCGGTGCGACTTGTTCAGGCTCACATACACGGCAATGCCTTGGTCCTCCACTTGGCGCGCTTGGTCGTGATCGGCGTAACCGCCGTCGGCCAGTACCGTGGTGGGGCGGCCGAGAGTGGAGGGGATGCTGGCCACATCGGCGGCGAGTTCGTGGTAATCAAACGCCTGGTTACTCACGCGCGCCCCCACGATGAGTTGGGTGCCCTCGGCGTCAACGGCCAGCTGCGGGTTGTACGATTGCTCGTACGCGCTCTTCTTGTTCTTGCACATCAAGCGGCTGTCCGGGTCCGTCAAGTTGCTCTGGTCGGCCTCGCGCAGCTTTTT
>ERZ869909.1944-NODE-1944-length-15255-cov-6.732837_pt1 | contig 15255 bp, 16 predicted proteins | sample MGYA00520892_ERZ869909 | MGnify/ENA primary metagenome ERZ869909 (study PRJEB32215, sample SAMEA104723947) | bioreactor metagenome | biome: bioreactor; feature: anaerobic bioreactor; material: water | place: China | collected 2015-03-12 ...
GGACAGCGAGGTGATCAAGTTCTCGGCCGGTGGCTTCCGCGACTTCACGCGCATCGCCGCCTCCGACCCCGTCATGTGGCGCGACATCTTCCTGAACAACAAGGAGGCCGTGCTCGACATGCTCGGCCGCTTCACCGAAGATCTGACGGCACTCCAGCGTGCGATCCGCTTCGGCGAGGGCGACACGCTCCACCGCCTGTTCACGGAAGCCCGTGCCGTGCGGCGCGGCATCATCGAAGCAGGACAAGACACACCGGCCCCCGATTTCGGCCGGGCCGCCGCATCGGCCTCGACACCCGACGCGAAGTAACGCGACGCGAAGCAACTCCGGGGGATCGCAAAGGGCCATGTCCGTCGAACCGGCCGAAACCTGGATCTTCGGCTACGGCTCGCTGATGTGGAGCCCGGGCTTTGCCTATGCCGAGGCGCGCCGCGCCAAGCTCGCCGGCTTCCATCGCGCGTTCTGCATCTATTCGATTCACTACCGCGGCACCGAACGCCGCCCCGGCCTCGTGCTCGGCCTCGACCGCGGCGGCGTTTGCGAGGGGATCGCGTTCCGCGTCACGCCCGAAGCCCGCAGAGCCACCCTCGCCTACCTGCGTGCACGCGAGCTGATCTACGGCGTCTATCGCGAAGCGCTCCTGCCCGTCGATCTGGTTCACACGGAGAACGAGCGGCCGAGAACCGTCTGGGCCACCGCCTACGTCGCCGAACGCTGCCACCCCGCCTACACCGGGCGCCTGCCGCTTGCGCGCGAAGCCCACCTGATCCGCCGATCCATCGGCCGGGGCGGAACGAACCTCGACTATCTGCTCAGCACGCACCGCCATCTCTTGGACCTCGGCATCCGCGAGCCGGGGCTCGAACGGCTGATCGCGCTCACCGGTGCAAGCCGCATGCAACAGGCGGACGCCACGGGCAGCACGTCGCGGCGCGTCGCCCTGGCGCGGGCCTGGGCCGGAAAGCCGACGCGCCGCCCCCGCACCGTTCGCGACAACCGCTTCGGCTATCGGGCCAAGCTGGCCGGATTCTGAGGGGGCTCTGAAGAGTGACGCTTGCCAAACGAACAGCCGCCGCAGACTGGCCTCGTGGGATGGGAATGGAGTCTCCCGACAACCGCCCCGAAGTGCTTCCGGAAAAGTGGAAACCGGTCATGGCGGAGCCATACGGCTCGAAGTGTCCGATAAGAAGAACGACGAGAAACGGGGGCTGATGGCTCCTGCAAGCTTTTTCGCGCGGGCAGGGGCATGCAAGACGCCGCTCGCTCGGAAGCCGTGAGAAAAACGGATACGAAGCGGAGACCTCTATGAACACATCCGTGATTGTCTTCATCGGCGCGGGCCTCGGCGGCCTTCTGCGTCACGTCATGAACACCGCGATTACCACGTCCATGGGCGCGGGCTTTCCCTACGGCATCCTTGCGATCAACGTGCTGGGGTCGACCGCGATGGGCCTTCTCGCCGGCTGGCTCGCCTTCCGCGGCGAGGCACCGGCCGAGCTTCGCCTGTTCCTGGCCACAGGCCTGCTCGGCGGCTTCACGACGTTCTCGGCCTTCTCCCTGGACACCGCCCTCCTGATCGAGCGCGGCGAAACCGGCCTCGCCGCGATCTACGTCGCGGCAAGCGTCGCGCTCTCCGTCATCGGCCTGTTCGCCGGCCTGTGGGCGATGCGCGCCGTCCTGACCTGACAAAAAAATCGCGCCGGATCGAAAGATCCAGCGCGCTTGAATGAGATGGGACGAGAGCGGGGCTTAGTGCCGCGTCGCCGTGATCCGGGCATCGTCGGCCCCATCGACGTGACCCGCGCGCAGATCGCGCTCGACCGCGCGCCGCTGCTCGGCCGACGGCGCAAGCAAATGAACATGAACCTCGTTGGCGCCGAGCCGCGCGCCACGCAAACGAATCTCCGCGAGATTGAGCGAAGATGAGCCATGCCGAAGCCGGCCGATGGCGAGGATCTCGCGATGGCCCGAGCCGTCACGGCGCACGAGCAGGAAGTTCGCAGCCGGAATTTCAGGGCACTCGAGCAGGCTGTAGACGGAATGAACGTAGCGCTGACCGGAAGCCCCGCTCCAGAAATGGAAACGGTCGGTGACCTCGATGTCGTCACCAAGCGGCGCAACTGGAGTCGGATTCGAGCGGCGGGCTCTGACCTCTGCGAGTTGAATGACACGCGCTCCCATGAAACTCACCCTTGCCGACGACCGGCCTTTGACGCCACTGAACGATCCTGAGAATGCTGATCGTTTCCAGCCGAAATATGGCTTGATCTCAGTCATTTTTGGGCATTTCAAGAAAGAAATCGCCGCACCTCATGGCCTCCACGCCCCTCTTAGAACAAGCAAGATGAGGGTGTTAACCAGCCTCTCTGACAACCTGTCGCAACCCGCCTTGCCGCCACGTCGTCACATCTCAGCCAGCCGGGATCGGCTCAGCTGCAGCGCGAAAACCCGCACGCGCGGCAGGTCCAGCATCCGCCTTCCTTGACGTAGGCTTGAGCGGCGCACCGCGGACAGCTCCGTCCGCCGACGAGCCCGGACACCTGGCCGCCCGCGCCGCGCCCGTCGGACGCGTCGTCCCGCGCGCCAAGCGCCGCGACCTCCGCGGCCGGCACGACGGCCTCCTCGGCAGACGTGAGAAATCCGATGCGGCGCATATGCGCCTCGATCACGTCGCCGATCGCGGCCAGCAGGCTCGGCACATACCGTCCGCCGATCCAACGTCCGCCCTGCGGATCGAACACGGCCTTGAGTTCCTCGGCCACGAAGGTGACGTCGCCGCCGCGGCGAAACACGGCACTGATCATCCGCGTGAGCGCCACCGTCCACGCATAGTGCTCGAGATTGCGCGTGTTGATGAAGATCTCGAACGGACGGCGTCGCGGCGAAGCCGCGCCACCACCGTGTCCGTCGCGCACGATGTCGTTGATCGTGACGTAGATCGCGTGATCGCTCTCCGGCCACTTGATCTTGTAGGTGTAGCCGCCCAGCACAGGATCGCGGTCGAGCGGCCGCGACATGTAGACGACATCGCCGTGACGCTCCGGCGCGAACGCGGAAGGCTGGGAGACAGCCACGACGTTGCCGCCCCCATCTTCGCCCGTATCCGGAGATTGGTCCTCAGCCGCCGAGGCCGTTCGCGTGGCGGACAGCACGGCGCCCGTGATCTCGTTCGGACGGTATACCGTGCACCCCTTGAGACCGAGATCGAACGCGTCGAGATAGATGCTTTCGAAATCCTCGAAGGAAATATCGGCGGGGCAGTTGATCGTCTTCGAGATCGAGCTGTCGACATGCCGCTGCAGCGCAGCCTGCATCACGAGATGCTCGCGCGGCGAAAGCTCGGACGTGGTGACGAACGCGGGCCCGAGCGGCGCGTCCGCTCCGAACTGCCGCCGATAGCGCGCGTAGGCCAGGTCTTCCACCTCTTCGACACGCGCTGCACCGCTTCTCTCCAGCACGCGCCGGCTGTAGCGGAAGTCGAACACGGGCTCGACGCCCGACGACACGTTGCCCGCAAACAGCGAGATGGTGCCCGTCGGGGCGATGGACGTCAGACACCCGTTCCGGATGCCGTGGCGGCGGATGGCATCCTGCACTTCCGACGGCAAGCGCGTCACATTCGGCGAAGCAAGGAAACGCTCCGCGTCATAGAGCGGAAACGCGCCTTTTTCGGCGGCCAGCTCCGCACTTGCGAGATACGCCGCCCGCTCGATCGCGCCCATCCATGTCTCGGCCAGCGCTTCCGCTTCGGGCGTCCCGTAGCGCACACCGAGCGCGATCAACGCATCCGCAAGCCCCGTGACGCCGAGCCCGATCCGCCGCTTCGCGCTTGCTTCCGCCGCCTGCGCCGGCAAGGGGTAGCCGGAAAGATCGATCACGTTGTCGAGGAAGCGCACGGCGATCCGCACCCGCTCTTCGAGCGCGGCTGCATCGATCCCGGCAGCCTCCGAAAACGGCGCCGACACCAGCTGCACGAGATTGACGGAGCCGAGCAGGCACGCGCCATAAGGCGGCAGCGGCTGCTCCCCGCACGGGTTCGTCGCGTGGATCTTTTCGCAATAGGCGAGGTTATTCATCGCGTTGACGCGGTCGATGAAGATCACGCCGGGCTCGGCATAATCGTAGGCCGCCCGCATGATGCGCCCCCAGAGATCGCGCGCGCGCACGGTGCGGAACACGCGGCCCTCGAACACGAGATCCCACGGCGCGTCCTTGCGCACCGCCGCGATGAACGCGTCCGTGATCAGCACCGAGAGATTGAAATTCCTGAGCTTCGCCGGATCGCCCTTGGCATCCACGAACGCCTCGATATCGGGATGATCGCAGCGGAGCGTGCCCATCATCGCCCCGCGTCGCGCGCCCGCCGACATGATCGTGCGGCACATCGCATCCCACACGTCCATGAAGCTCACCGGCCCCGACGCATCCGCACCGATGCTGCGCACCAGCGCCCCGTTGGGCCTCAGCGTCGAGAAATCGTGCCCGATGCCGCCGCCCTGCTGCATCGTCAGCGCGGCTTCCTTCACGTTCTCGAAGATGGCGCCGAGATCGTCGGCGATACGGCCCATGACGAAGCAATTGAAAAGCGTGACGTCCCGCTCCGTCCCGGCGCCCGCCAGGATGCGCCCGGCAGGGACAAAGCCGAAATCGGCCATTGCGTCGTAGAAGCGCTGCTCCCACCGGTCGCGACCGCGCTTGCCACCTTTCTCGACCGAGGCTGCAGCCCGCGCCACACGCCGGAACGTGTCGGACAGCGTCTCGTCGCCCACACCTTTGCCGCGCCGACCTTCACCGTCGAACCGGTACTTCTGCCGCCAGATCTCCTCCGAGATCGGAGCCAGGAATGTGGGGACGTCTGTCATCGGAGCCTCGCCGTGCACCCCCAAAATATAGGAGATCGGGCCGCTCTCGTCAACAAATGTTCCAATTTTGTTCTTATTTGTTCCTTTTATTCATTCCGGGCGCGGCTCTGCTGGCCATCCTCGACGAGCCGCTGCGCCGCCGCCTCCAGCCGCGCTTCGAGCACCTCGCGGAACTGCTTGCGCGGAAGCCCGGCCGGGATCGGTTCCAAAAATTCCACCACGATCGTCCCCGGATACCGGATCAGGCTGCGGCGCGGCCAGAACAGGCCGGAGTTGAGCGCGAGCGGCACGCACGGAAGCCCGAGCCCCTCGTAGAGCGCCACGTAGCCGGGCTTGTAGTCGGGCGGCGCCCCCGGTGCGCGCCGCGTGCCTTCGGGAAAGATCACGATCTCGCGGCCCTGCTCGGCCCTGCTGCGCGCGTCCGCAATCATCGTTTTGAGCGCCACCGCAGCCTTGTCGCGCTTGACCAGGATGTGCTCGAACTTCACGCAAAACCAGCCGTAGAACGGGATCCACTTGAGCTCGTCCTTGAGCACGATGGCAGGGTCGCGGAACAGCGGCACGAGCCCGAACGTGTCCCACGCCGACTGATGCTTGGAGACGACGAGACACGCGCCCTTCGGCACGTGATGCCGACCGCGCACCTCGAGCTTCGTCCCCGCGATCACGCGCAGCAGCCACACCGAAACGAGCCCATGAATGCGCAAGCCCTCCATGGCCCAGCGCCGCGGCCCCAGGAGCAGCCACGACCCGAGCACAAGGAACAGCGCCGTCGTCACGTAGAAGGCGAGCGCGAACAGGAGGGAGCGGAGAAGCAGCATCGAACGCCGAGGTCAGGCCGGAAAGGAAGGGATCAGCACATCAGGACTTGGGAAGGGCAGACGAGGATGCCGTAACGGCCGTGGGCTGCCAAGGGGACATGCCCCGCGCCACGACCAGACGGGCGGCCGCCGGCAGGAATTTCGCGTATTCGGCAGCCAGAAGCCGCGCCGCCGCCGCATCGAGCCACCACACCTTGCGGCGAATGCCTTCCGGGGCCACCGGATGCGGCACCAGCTCGACCTTCGGCATGGCGCGGGCCAGTTCGGCGAGGCTGCGCGGCATGTGATACGCGGCCGTCACCACGATCAGCCGCTCGTAGCCGAACGCTTCCGCCCAGCGCTGCGTCTCCGCGGCATTGCCAACGGTGTTCAGTGCCGCATAGCCGAGATCGACGCAGCAGGTGAAGATATCCTCGCTGAGGCCGGAGATCCGCATCAGGGACGGCCGGCCCGCCTTCGGGTTCACGCCCGAGATGAGAAGGCGTTTTCCGCGGCCGTCTTCGAGAAGCCGCGCGGCTTCGGAAATCCGGGTCTGGCCGCCGGTCAGCACGACGATGCCGTCGGCGCGCACGTTCTGAAGCTCGGGTTCGCGCGTCACCGCGTTGGCGAACAGCACGAAGCCGAACGCCACGAGCGCGATCGCCCCGCCCAAAGATCCAATCAGGAAACGCCTCAGAGTCATGCCTGCCCTCTCGGCCCTGGCATAGGTCACACGAGCGGTCTACCGACCGTCGACGCCGCACAACCGACCGCTCCAAAAGACTAGCTGATTTGGTCACCCTTGTGACAAGGCCGTTCCGGCAAGCGCACTCAACAATTGATTAAAGAGGAACAATTGGCAGCACTTAACCCCTGTTAAGGCCGGCTGTTGAGAATGCGAAAAACGCCCCAGCGCGAGGTCAGCACGCAAAGCGCCGCCACCACCACGATCACGATCCCCATCAGCACGAAGCCCGCGAGATCCAGCGAGCCGGAGCCGACGAGCCGGGAAAGCTCCGCAAGCGTCAGCTCGCCTCCGCCAAGCAGGCGGATGATCGTCGGCATCAGCAGAAAGACGGCAATCGCGAGCCCCGCGCCGACCAGCCCCGCCCTGACCCCGAGCCGGAAGAAATGCTTTTCGAACTCGCGGGCGATGAAGCGGTCGGTCGCCCCCACGAAATGCAGGACTTCAACGATCTCGCGGTTCGACGCCATCGAGCTTTTGGTGGCGGAGACGATGATCGCCGTCGTGGCCATGGCGACCAGCGCGAGGATCGCGAGGCCTCCGAGCGAAAAACTGTGGGTGATGGTGGTGATCTGCTGCTGCCAGCGGCGATGATCGTCGAGCGTCACTCCCTGGAAGCGCCCGGAGAGCCCGGCACGAACCACGTCGAGATCGGGCGCGGCACCCCTGTCGAGCTCGATCGCGATCAGACGGGGCAACGGCAATGCATCGAGATCCTCGATCACGCCGAGCCACGGCTCCAGCAATTTCGCGGACTGCTGGGCCGAGAGCGTCGTGACCCTGCTGATCCCCTGCTGTTGCCTGAGATACGTCGCGACCTCCTGCACCGCCTGCTCGGTGTCGGCCCCATCCTTGGGCTGCACCTGCACCGTCACCTCGCTCGCGATGTCGGCGAGCCAGGCGTTGGCGGACTGGCGGATCATGTAGACCGCGCCGACCGTGAGGCAGGCGAGGAAGCACATGATGGTGATGACGAGCGTCAGCGACCGGCCCGTGACCGAGCCTGCGGGAACGATGGGCGCGGTGAGCGAGATCGCCTTCCGGCTCTCGCGCGACGTGGCATACACGTCCGGACGGGCATAGCGCTCGTATTCGCTGCGGTGCGCGCCCTCCCCGCCCGAGATCGGATCGGGCTCATACGTATGCTGATAGCCTGCCGCGTGACCCTGCGTCACGACGGAGCCATCGTCGTAGGCCTCATAGTCCGGATGGCGGTGCTGAGCCTGATGGCCCCGCGCCGCCGGCCGGGCAGGTCTGTCATACGATCCGGACATGGCCGTCGTGCAGCTCCAGTCGAGGGGCTTTGAACTGTCGCATCAGTTGATGATCGTGGGTCGCGATCAGAACCGATGTTCCAAGCCGGTTGAGCTCGATGAAAAGACGCAGGAGACGTCGCGCCATCTGCGGGTCGACGTTACCCGTGGGCTCGTCGGCGAGCAGAAGCTCGGGCTTTCCGATCACGGCCCGCGCGATCGCCGCGCGCTGTTTCTCGCCGCCCGACAGCACGGACGGATAACCATGCATCCGGTCGCCGAGCCCGACCCATTGCAGAAGATCGGTCACGTCTTCCTTGTAGTCGTCGACGCGCTTGCCGATCACCCGGAGCGGCAAAGCCACATTCTCCCAGGTGGTCAGATGCTCGAGCAGGCGGAAGTCCTGAAACACGATGCCGATCCTCCGCCGGAGCGGGGCGCGTTTGCTCGTCGTGATGCGGCTCACGTCCTGGCCGAAGAGCTGGATTTGCCCCCGCGTCGGATGGAGCGACATGAAAAGGAGGCGGAGCAGCGACGTCTTTCCGGCGCCCGAGGGGCCGGTGAGAAAGTGGAAAGACCCGGGCCGAAGATGAAAGTCGACGTCGGACAGGACTTCGGGCCCTCGATCGTACTTAAGACCGACGTTCGTCAACCGTATCACGGTGCGTGCGCTCCGGGAGGTGGCATTGCGAGATGGCTTCGCGCGTTCATGCGCCTATGGGCGTGGACTCGATATTTAAGTCCACACCCATATGCGGGAAGCTGGAGGAGGTATCAATCGGTTACGAATATGGCGGCGGCATGTACACTGGTCTTTGAACCTGCATTCGCAGGTAAGGGACCACCCATCTTGCGCCGGAGCCGGATAGACCGATACCCTGGGGCCAGATCGCCGATCCCGACGCGCGTCGTCCCCGAGGCCCGAAAGCCCCGGCCGTCACGCCTCATCGTCGGATTCGGATAAGCAATAACGACTAAATATATGATTTGGAGCGTGATTCGGCTCGGTCGGAAAACGTGGCCCAAAGGCGCACAACGAGCGGCAAGGAAGCGAGAATGACGGATCAGACATCCGGCGGGGCCCTCGAAGTCGAGGTGATCCATTCGGCGGAAAACATCGCACAGCGCCTCGAGGTGCTGGCCAAGGAGATCTCGGCCCTCAAGCTCGAGCGCCCCATGGTGGTGGCCGTCCTGAAGGGCAGCTTCGTTTTCGCCGCTGACCTGATCCGCGCGCTCCACCTGGCAGGCCTCGAGCCCGAGGTGGATTTCCTGACACTCTCGAGCTACCGCAAGAGCCGCACCTCGTCGGGCAAGGTCGAGATCCTGCGCGACCTGGACCTCGGCGTGGAGGGACGCAACGTGATTCTCGTGGACGATGTGCTCGATTCGGGCCGCACGCTGGTGTTCGCCAAGGATCTCATCTCCGCGCGCGGCGCCCAGCGCATTCTCACCTGCGTCCTCATCAACAAGAAGGTGCCCCGCGCCGTTAACGTGGAAGCCGACTTCAGTGCCTTCGACGGCAATGAGGAATTCGTCGTAGGCTACGGGATGGATGTGGCCCACCGCTACCGCGAGCTCCCGTTCGTGGGGCGCATGGTGGCCAAGGAGCAGTAGCGAGGCCGCCACCGAGGTCGCGCGAGGAAGGGGAACCGACGATGGCACGCATTCTGCTGGCCGACGATGACAAGGCGACCCGTGACCTCGTAAAGCGCGCGCTTGAAGCGGACGGCCATCACGTCGAGTTGACCCAGGACGGGAGCGAGGCGCTGGAGCGCCTCACCACCGCACCGGACACGCTCGATCTCCTGGTGTCCGACGTTCACATGCCCGGCATCGACGGCATCGACCTCGCAAGCCGCGCCATCACAGCCGCACCCGGCATCCGGCTCCTGCTAATGTCCGGCTTCGCCGAAGAGCTCGAGCGCGCCCGCGCCCTGCCCTCGGACCGCCTGGCGGTGATCATCAAGCCATTCACCCTGGAGCAGATCCGCCAAGCCGTCCGCACGCTCTTGGGCTGACGCCGCCCTGTCATCCCGGCCAAGCGAGGCGAATGCCGAGCGCCGAGCCGGGACCCAGGAAAAGCTTCTATCGCAAATATTGCGTCTTCGACAAATCTTGCGCTAGGTCCCGGCTCTTCGCGTCGCTGCGCTCGCTTGGCCGGGATGACAGGGGAGCGTTGCGTCTCGCGTCGCATGTCGTGAAGGCGACGGAGCCCCGCGGCAGTTTACAGCGCGTCGTTGCGCTGCTGGATCATCATGTAAGTATCCATCGTCTGCTCCGAGAGCTGGAACCAGAGATAATCCTCGGCCCGGACGGCGGTCATCGCGTCGTAGATCGTCTTGAAGTTCGCGTTGCTCGCCGTCAGCTCGGCATACGCGTCGTTGGACGCTTTGAAGCAGGCATCGAGCACCTCCTCCGAAAACGGCCGCAGCACCGCGCCCGCCCGCGCGAGACGGCGAAGGGCCGCCGGATTCTGCGTGTCGTAGCGGGCCATCATCGTCGTGTCCGCAGTCTTCGCCGCCGCGCGAATGATGGCTTGATAGGCCTTCGGCAGGCTGTTCCACTTTTCGAGGTTGATGAAGAAGTGCAGCATCGCCTGACCTTCCCACCACCCGGGATAGTAGTAGTAGCGCGCCACGCGATGGAACCCGAGCTTCTCGTCGTCGTACGGCCCGACCCATTCGGCCGCGTCGATCGTGCCCTTTTCGAGCGCCGGATAGATGTCGCCCCCCGCGATCTGCTGCGGCACCGCGCCGAGGCGGGACATGATCGCGCCGCCGAACCCGCCGATGCGGATCTTGAGCCCTTTCCAATCCTCGGCCGCGTTGATCTCGCGCCGGAACCAGCCGCCCATCTGGGAGCCCGTGTTGCCGCCGGGCAAGCCGTAGATGTTGTAGCTCGCGTAGAATGCGTTCACGAGGTCGATGCCGCCGCCGTCGTACATCCAGGCGTTCTGCATCCGGCAATTGAGACCGAACGGGATGCACGTCGGAATCGCGAACGTCGGGTCCTTGCCCCAGTAGTAGTAGGAGGCGGTGTGCGCCATCTCCACGGTGCCGTCCGTCACGGCGTCGGCGGCCTGAAGACCGCCCACGATCTCACCGCCCGCAAACACCTGGATCTGGAACCGCCCGTCCGTCATCTCGCCGACGGCGCGCGCAAACGTCTCGGCCGCGCCATAGATGGTGTCGAGCGATTTCGGAAAGCTCGACGTCATGCGCCAGGAAAGGCTCGGCATCGCCTCGTGCACGGCCGGCGCCGTGGGTTGATCGCAGGCGGCAACCGCCGTCGCGGCGCCGCCTGCTCCCGCGACTTTCAGAAACTTCCGGCGATCGAGCGTCGTCATCAGGGGTCCCCCGGTTCGTATCGGCGCGGACTATAACCACGCCGCGCACCGGATGACACCCGCTCCGCCGTAAAGTAGGCTCCCGCCGCGGACCCCGAGGGAATGCGCTCGAAGGAGAGACGCATGAGACCGACCACACCACGCGCCCTCTGGGCCGGTCTGGCTGCCAGCCTTGGCGGTTTGACGGCGGCTCCTGTCGCCGCGTCCGAATGGTGGATGCTTCAGCGATTTTGGCCGATCATCCCGAGTGCCAGCTCATGAATGAGACCCCATCGCTGAACCTCGAGGCGGTCATGATCAACTGCGAAGGCCGGATCGGCCGCATGTTCGTCTTCACCAGGAGCAAGGCCGGGTGCCAGCACCTGATCGCAGAGTGACACACAACCCCGTCTCCGGCGTGGTGTTGGCAGGCGGCATGAGCCGCCGCATGGGCGGGCCCGAGAAGGCGCTGATGACACTGGCCGGCGCACCGCTCGTCGCGCACGCGGTGCGGGGGCTCGCGCCGCAAGTGGCATCTCTCATTCTGAACGCCAATGGCGACCCGGCACGCTTCGCCGCGCTCGCCCTCACCGTCGTACCCGACGAAACGGCCGACCGCCCCGGCCCGCTCGCAGGCATCCTCACCGCGCTCCATTGGTTCGCACGGCACGCTCCGGAAGCCGCCGCCGTCGTGAGCCTTCCGGCCGACACGCCGCTGGTCCCGCATGATCTCGTGGCCCGCCTCCGGGACGGCCTCGCCGCATCGCCCGGCGCGTCGGTGGCCGTCGCGGAATCGCGCGGCCGCCGTCATCCTGTGATCGCGCTCTGGACGTTCCGCGCGGCCAACGAGATCGAGGCCGCCCTTGCACGCGGCGAGCGCACGGCGCACGCGATGATCGACCGTCTCGGCGCCGTGTCCGTGCCGTTCCCCGATCTCGACATTGCCGGCCGCGCCATCGACCCGTTCTTCAACGTCAACACGCCCGAAGACCTCGCCGCGGCCGAAGAGATCCTGTCGGGATTCCCTCCCCCCTTGTGGGCTAGGGAGGGGGGGATTGCAGAACGGCAGCCCTCAGGCTTTCCCCAGCCCTTCATCGTCGGCATCGCCGGCTGGAAGAATTCCGGCAAGACGACACTCGTGACACGTCTCGTGGCCGAGCTTGCGGCCCGCGGCTATCGCGTCTCAACCGTCAAGAGCAGTCACCACGCCATCACGAGCGAAGTCGAGGGAAGCGACAGCGATCGCCACAGGAAGGCGGGTGCGAGGGAGGTCGCCCTCATCTCGCCCGCGGGATGGGCACTGATCGGCAACGTAGCGAAATTCGTACCCATACCTGCCCCAGCGCCCCCACTCGAAGACATCGTCGCCCGCCTCGCGCCAACGGACATCGTGCTCGTGGAAGGCATGAAGCACGCGCCGATCCCCAAAATCGAAGTCCGGAGAAAAGCCCAAGGGCCCGGACCGCCTCTGGCGCCATCCGATCCGCGCGTCTTTGCCGTCGCGGCCGACCATGACGTAGAGGGCGCGAACGTATCCGTTCTCTCTCTCGACGATCTCGAAGGCATCACGCACGCCGTGCTCGCAAAAGGCCGCCTGCCGGACCGCAAGGCTCCGCAACGATGACCGCGGTCCGCACCTCCCTGACGCTGGTCTGTCTGGCCGTGGCGCCCCTCGTATCCGGGGGAGCGGCGCACGCCGACGATCCCGTGCTCAAACCCGGGCGCGATCCCGGCGGCACGGCCATCGCGATCCTGGCCGACGGCTTCGACTACACGAACCCGGAGCTTGCGAAGGTTCTGGCGCGCGACGGCGAGGGCGAGGCCATCGCCTGGGATGCCGTAGACCAAGACCACCGCCCCTATGAGAAAGAGGGCAAGGGCACAGCCGCCGCCATTGCAGCCGCAGCGAAAAGCAACGTCCGGATCGTTCAGGTGCGGGTCAATCCAAACGACACCACATCGCTTGCGCGCGGCATCGCTTTCGCCGTGCAAACGCCCGCGACGATCATCCTTGCGCTTCTGCCCGCGAGCGACGCGTCCGGCCGTGGCGTGCTGGTCGCCGCCGCGCAGAAATTCGAGACGACACTCTTCATTGGATCGCCTCCGGCGCTCACGCCCGGCGACGAAGTGCCAACCAACGGCCTCGAAAATCTGCTCCTCATCGAAGCAGGCATGGACGGTCTCGCAGCCGTCGAAGCCCTGGCGACCGTACTCGGATGCGGCGAGCATGTCATCGAGAGAAAGAGCACAGCGGAGTTGAAACGCGCGATCCTAGACGGACGCAAGGAAACGCTTGCGTCGGCGTGCAAGCCAAAAGGCGCTGGAGAAACCCAGAAGCCCTAACGCCGCGGCCAGCTCGCGAACCCGGCCTGCATCCGGCTGCTCATAGGCAACCTCCTCTGTGTCCTCATCTGGGACACGCACCAGTCGCGCCCGGCGCTTGAAGCGCTCGCCCTCGTCCGCGCTGAGCGAGACGGCAGGAAGCCTTTCGTCGAACGAAGCCGCCAGGGGCGCCGGCCCGACGCGGGCCGTGCCTGCGAGCAAAACGCCCGCAAGCACGACAATCCCCCAGCGATCCGGTCCAAACGTGCTGCGTGCCATTCTGGTCAGGCGCTCCCGTGGCCGAGAGGCGCCGGCTGGCTCTACCAGAACAGCACCAGCGCCTTCTCGAAGGTTTGCCACACGCCCCAAGCAAGCGGCACGCCAACCAGCATCCAGAAGGCCGCCGCCTTGGCGTCGAGACCGCCCTTTCCGATGCCGTAGGAGCCGCCTCCGTCGCCCGCCGCGGATTTGAGCTTGGCCTGCTCGACCGCCACCTCGGCCTCGCTCATGTGCCATTTCGGATCCACCGGCCTCACGAGCAAATTGGCGATGAAGCCCACCACCAGCATGCCCGCCAGGATGTAGAAGATCTGGCCGTAGAGCTGATCCGCCGGAATGCCCTCGGCATACCGCGTATCGTGCAGATAGTTGACGATCACCGGACCGACGATGCCGGCCGTCGACCATGCGGTGAGCAGCCGCCCGTGAATGGCGCCCACGAACTGCGTGCCGAAGATGTCCGCGAGATAGGCTGGCACCGTCGAGAAGCCTCCGCCGTACATCGAAGCGATGATACAGAAGCATAAGACGAAGAGCGCCATCACCTTCCAGTCTGCGGCAAAGGACGCAAGCACATAAAGCGCCGCACCCAGCGTAAAGAAGACGAAATACGTGTTCTTGCGCCCCAGGTAGTCGGAAGACGACGCCCATACGAAACGGCCGAAGATGTTGAACAACGAGATAAGGCCGACAAAGCCGGCTCCCACGGCTGCTGCCGTGGCCGCGATCGCCGCGTTCTCCTTCATCTCGGCATAGCCGAGCTCGGGTGCACCAGCCAGCGCGCCTCCGAACGTCTCCTGCAGCATCGGAGACGCGGCACCGATGATGCCGATGCCCGCCGACACGTTGAGGCACAGCGCCGTCCAGATCAGCCAGAACGCCGCCGTCTTGTGCGCATCCTTGAGATGCACGTGGTTGTTGGTGATCATCGACTTGGAGCTGGCGGGCGGCACCCAGCCCTCAGGCTTCCAGCCCGGCGGCGGGATGCGGTAGCGGAACGAGCCGATCGTCATGAACACGGTATAGATCACCGCCATCGCGACGAACGTCTGCCACACGCCGGGATCGGTCGCGGTCTTGAAGACGTTGTCCATGAGGAAGGTCGCGAGTGGCGAACCGATCATCGCGCCGCCGCCGAAGCCCATGATCGCCATGCCGGTCGCCATGCCGCGCCGGTCTGGGAACCACTTGATCAGCGTCGAGACGGGCGAGATGTAGCCGAGGCCGAGACCGATGCCGCCGATCACGCCGGAGCCGAGCCACATCAACCACAGTTGGTGCGTATAGACGCCGACGGCCGCGATCAAAAGACCGCCGCACCAGCAAAGCGTGGACACGAGACCCGCCTTGCGCGGACCGGCACGCTCGAGCCATTCGCCCCAGATCGCGGCCGAGACGCCAAGCAGGACGAAGAAGAAAGTGTACATCCAGCCCAGATCGAACTGGCTCCAGTTGCAGTCCGTGGCGGTCAACGCTCTGAGCGTCCCCATCGTCTTTTCGCCGAACGTCACGGCACCCGCCGAGCATTCGGGGATCACGTTGCCGTTGGCATCGAGAAGGGCAGCCTGCAGCGGCTTCCAGAAAACGGAGAAGCCGCACGCCTATGCCGATCAGTGGGGCGCGGAACCCGAGCACCACCCTGCGCACGGCGGACATGGCCTCGCGCTC
>ERZ869909.1945-NODE-1945-length-15252-cov-4.573707_pt1 | contig 15252 bp, 10 predicted proteins | sample MGYA00520892_ERZ869909 | MGnify/ENA primary metagenome ERZ869909 (study PRJEB32215, sample SAMEA104723947) | bioreactor metagenome | biome: bioreactor; feature: anaerobic bioreactor; material: water | place: China | collected 2015-03-12 ...
AACTGCGGCCAGTGGCTGTGGGCGCGGCGCAGGTCAGCCGGGCGCAACGGATGTTTTTCAACAGAGATGAAGTGCAGCGTGCTGTCGGCAGGGGCTTCGGCGAGAAAGCAGGCCATGGCACACAACAGGTTGAGCCCGGTGCCGAAGCCGGTTTCGGCAATGACGAAGGTTGCCCCGGCGGGCAGGGCCGCAAATCGGCGCCCCAGTGCGTTGCCGTCGACAAACACATGACGGCTTTCCGCCGTGCCGTCGTCGCGAGAAAAGTAGGGGTCGTCGTAGGCCAGTGCCACGGGCGTATCAGCTTGCCAGTCCAGCTCCGCCGCTGTGACCGGGGTGGCAAAGGGCGCTGAGGTCATGGTGATGCGTCAGACGTCTCGGGATTGGCGGCCGCAAAATCCAGCAGCGCCTCGCGCATGGCCTGGTCCAGATCGTCGGCCTGGTCGGGATGCCCCGTCACCGTGGCACTGACGAACACCGGCGGCAGGGCCGTGACGCTGAGCAAGGTGACTGCGCGTGCGTTCGGGTACTGTTGCTGCAAGTGACCCACGGCCACCGGCAGCGGCAGGGCGTCCTCGATGTCGGCGCGCTCCTCCGAAACGATGACTTCCAGTGCGCCGCGATGCAGCGCGCGCTCGCCGAGCTGTTGCCGTTGCGGGCCATACTGGCCTGCGATCAGGCGGCTTGGCGGCATGTCGTCCCAGCCGCCCGGGATCGGGAACAGCTGCAATTCCAGGCGCTGCTCCTTGTTATCGCGCTGGCGGGTGTAACGCAGGATGCGCAGGTGCCGCTGATCCAGATTGATCTCGCCCTGATACGTGAAACTGCCCAGTTGCTCCGGTGCCTGCCAGGCGTTCAGGTCCACTTCCGGCGTCGGGATTTCCCAGGGAATACGTTCATTGACGCGCTCCCGGTCGGTCATCACCACTTCGCGGCTGCAACCGGAGGTGGTCAGCACCAGTGTCGCAAGCAGGGCGAGCCATAACAGTCGCGGGGTCATGCGCAGGGATTCCTCGTTAGTCGTGTGATGCATTGCCGGAATGTAGCAAAGGAGTATAGCGAAGCAGACACGGTGCTGTCAGAACCGGTATCGTCAGGATGAGATCAACGGAGGATGACAGGTGCGCAGGATTCTGGTCAGTGGTGTTGTGCTGATGTGCCTGACGGTTCTGCCGTCAGTCCAGGCCCGGGCGGACGAAGACGCCGTGGAGCGGGTCGGCCTGGTGCTCAGTGGTGGCGGCGCGCGCGGGCTGGCGCATGTGGGGGTGATCCGGGCGCTGGAGGAATACGGCGTTCAGGTGGATGTGATTGTTGGCACCAGCATGGGCGCGATCGTCGGTGGGCTGCGGGCCTCGGGTCTGGATGCCGAGGCACTTGAACGGGTGGCCCGGGGCACCGACTGGGCGCTGGCATTTACCGATCGTTCGCCGCGTCAGGATCAGCCGTATATTTTTCGGCAACTGGACGCCGGGCTGGCCGCAGATTACCGCCTGCATATCACCCGCGGGCGCATCGTATTGCCACGCAGTGTGCTCAAGGGGCAGCACATGACCGCGATGCTGGATGACCTGTTTGTGGCGGTGGACCGGGTGGATGACTTCGATGCCCTGCCGATTCCGTTTCGTGCAGTGGCGGCGGATCTGGTATCGGGCGAGCAGGTGGTGCTGGACCGCGGCCGCCTGAGCACGGCGGTGCGGGCCAGCATGTCGATTCCCGGTCTGCTCGAGCCGGTGGAAATGGAAGGCCGGCTGCTGGTGGACGGAGGCGTGGTCAATAATATTCCCGTGGACGTGGCGCGATCCCTGGGGGCCACGCGCTTGCTGGTCGTGGATGTCGGCACGCCGCGCCGTCAACTGGAGGATATCCAGTCGCTAGTGGATGTGATGGATCAGTTGACCGGGCTGATGGTGCGCGGCAACAGCGATGAACAACTGGCCTCGCTGGGGGAACAGGATCTGCTGATTCGGCCACAACTGGACTCGGTGTCCAATGCCAGCTTCGGTGAGGCGGAGGCAGCGCTGGAGGCAGGCTATCGCGCCGCCGTGGCCGTGCTGGAGGCGCAGGGTCGGGTGCCCGTGTCGGTGTCGGCAGTACCCGGGCCCTTGGCGCCGGGCGAGCCGCCGGTCATTCAATTTATTCGTATCGACAACGACAGCCCGGTGGATGACCGGGTGATTCGCAATCTGCTGCGGCAGTCACTGGACCAGCCCCTGGACCGAGCTCGTCTGCATGAAGACATCTCGACCATCTACGGCCTCGATTATTTTCGCCAGATTCGTTACCGGGTGATTGAGGAAAACGGCCAGACCGGCCTGCTGCTGGTGTCGCAGCGGCGTCAGGAGGGCAGCAACTTCCTCCGTGTCGGCCTGCGGATCAGTGATGATTTTCGTGGTGAATCGGAGTTCGGGATGGGCGCGAGCCTGCGCATGGCCGGTCTGAACCGGCTGGGCGGCACGGCTTTTTTGCGTTCCGACATTGGCACGACCCCGCGCCTTGAGGGGCGATTTGTACAGCCTCTGGATTACGGCATGCGGTATTTCATCGAACCGCAACTGCTGTATCAGGCCGAACGCATTGATCTGTTCGACGAGACGATCCAGGACGAAGCCATTGCCTCGTATCAGCGCCGTGAGCGCCAGGCCGGGCTCGCGCTGGGGCGGCAGCTCTACCGGCAGCGGGGCGAGGTGCGTGTCGGTGTGGTGCGCAAGCGTGGGGATGTGGAGCTGCGCGGCGGGATGGATCTGGGCGAGGGCAGCTATGACGACGGCTATTACCTGATCGGCCTGGGTTGGGACACGCTGGATGATGTCGCCTTTCCGCGTCGTGGGCTGCGCTGGCGCGGTCAATGGCAGTGGCACGACCCGGGGCTGAGGGCCGAACAGCGGTTCCGCCGTTTCAATGGCGAGGCCACCTGGGCCTTGTCCACCGGCCGGGTCAGCTGGCTGCTCGAGGGCGACCTGAGTGTCAGCGACACCAATGAGCAGGATCTGGCGAATATCGTGCCCATCGGCGGTTTTCTGGAACTGTCCGGTCTGGCGCCCCGCAGCCGCTGGGGCATGCACCGGGCCATGACTCGCCTGGTCACGCTGGTGCCCCTGGGCACTCAGAGCAGCATGCCCTCCCGTTTGCCCCTGTTTGCCGGGGCGTCGCTGGAACGGGGCAACGTCTGGGAAGATCGCAGCGAAATGAGCGCCAGCAACGCCATTACGGCGGGTAGTGCCTTTCTCGGCATGGATACGCCGATAGGACCGACGTACCTGTCGCTGGGCATGGCCGAGGGCGGCCAGCGCGCGGTGAACCTGTTTGTGGGCCAGTTGTTCCGTTGAACGGCAGTCTGGTCAACCGACGTACTCTGACTCGCCGTTCATCCGTTCGGCGTACTAAATCTGTTTTAAAAGGGTTTCTTTTGGTTATTTTTTCGTATAATTAACGCCAGTGAAAATAACCGGAGAAATTCCCATGCGCCGCTGTGTCGCTGCGCTGTGTCTGTTGGGGCTGATGGTGTCGGCCCGTGCAGAACTGCATCCCGTCCTGAGTACGGCCCTGTGCCATGCCGCTGCCGAAGACAGTGCACTGGCGCCGCAGATGGAAGCCCTGCTGGAAGCGGAACTGATCGGTTACGACCAGGTGGCGGATGTGCTCAATCTGCCGTGCGGAGAGCAGACGCTGCTGGCCACCGTGGTCAACGGCCAACTGGCCGAGAATCTGGAGTACCTGGCGATTGATCTGGATCTGGACCTGACGGCGCCGGTGGTGGACGACGCCGGTCAGCGCGTGTCCTTCGAGGCCTTTCTGCGTGCCCGGGGTGCCCGGGGTGATGAAGCGCTCAGGGTTTTTGTGGACACCTGGCTGGCTGATCTTGGCGATGCCAGCTTCAATCCGAATCTCGAACTGAGTATGAATTGATCGTTTTTTGTTCTGCTTCTGCCTGATAGCAGCGACGTACCCCGCTCACCCTGCGGGGTTTTTTTTGCTTGTATTGATCAATGCTTGATCAATGAAAGTCCCGCGAGCGGCTTTTCAGGCTGGCCAGCGCGGTGCTGACATCCTCCACCTTGCCTGCGATCAGGTGAATCAGACCCTCTTCGGTTTTTTCTGCGGTGCCGGTGATGATCAGCAACTGACCACCGAGAATGGCCCGCCGGTACTGTTCCTGCACGCTTTGCCAGAGCACCACATTGGTGTTGCCGGTTTCATCTTCCAGGGTCATGAACAGTACGCCGGATGCGGTGCCAGGTCGTTGCCGGTTGGTCACCACCCCGGCCACACGAACCAGACGGCCGCCGTCCAGATGGCGCAGGTCGCGGGCGCGTTTGCAGCGGGCGAATTCGGGCCGATGGCGCAGCAGGGCGAGCGGGTGTCGGCCCAGGGTCAGGCCCAGGCTGCGATAATCACTGAGCAGATTGTCGACCTCGGAAGGCGCGTCCAGACGCACGCCATCGTGCAAGGGCGGCGTCTGGCCTTGCGGGTCGGATTCACTGCCAGCAAACAGGGGCAGCGTTTCCTGCACCGCCTGCATTTCCCAATGGCCCTGATGTCGATGGCCGGTCAGCCGAGCGAGGGCATTGGCGGCCACCAGGGCCTCGCGCTCCTTGCGCTGTAGTCGCGCCCGGCGGCACAGGTCCTCGACATCCGTGAAACGGGCCTGGCGGCGGGCGCTGACCAGGCGGGCGGCGGCGTCCTCGTTGAAGCCGCTGATCTGGCGCAGTCCCAGGCGCAGGGCGGGCTGCATGCCGAAGGCCAGGCGCGCGCTGTCTTCCAGTGTGTAATCCCAGTGGCTGTGATCCACGCAGACGGCGCGGGTTTCAATGCCGTGGCGGCGGGCGTCCTGAATCAGCTGTGACGGCGAATAGAACCCCATGGGCAGGCTGTTGAGTAGCCCGGCATAAAACGCCGCCGTGTGGTGCCGCTTGAGCCAGGCGGACACATACACCAGCAGGGCAAAACTGGCGGCATGGGATTCGGGGAAGCCATAACCACCAAAGCCTTTCATCTGCTCGAAGATGCGTTCGGCATAGGCCGGTGAATAGCCATTGGCGAGCATGCCGTTGATCACCTTGTCCTGGAATTGCATCAGTTCGCCGCTCTTGCCCCAGCGCGCCATGGCCCGGCGCAACTGGTCCGCTTCGCCGCCGCTGAAGCCTGCGGCCACCATGGTCAACTGAATCACCTGCTCCTGAAAAATGGGGACGCCCAGAGTGCGTGACAACACATCGCGAATGCGGTCGTCGGGATAGTCCACCGCTTCCTGGCCATGCCGACGGCGCAGATAGGGATGCACCATGTCGCCCTGAATCGGCCCGGGTCGTACGATCGCAACCTGAATCACCAGATCATAGAATTGCTGCGGCCGCAGACGCGGCAGCATGTTCATCTGCGCGCGGGATTCCACCTGGAACACGCCCACGCTGTCGCCCTTGCAGAGCATGGCATAGGTCTGCGGGTCTTCCCGGGGGATCTGTTGCATCGTCAGGGCTTGTTTGTCCTGCGTGCTCCGATAAGCATTGATCATATCCAGTATCTTGCGGATGGCGGTGAGCATGCCCAGTGCCAGCACGTCCACTTTCATCAGACCCAGAGCCTCCAGATCATCCTTGTCCCACTGAATGATGGTGCGCTCGGGCATGGCGGCGTTTTCAATCGGCACCAGGGTGGCGATGGGGTCGCGGCTGATGACGAAACCGCCGACATGCTGTGACAGATGCCGGGGGAAGCCGAGCAACTCCAGAACCAGGGCACGGTATTGCCGCGCCAGTTGTGTGTCCTGGAGGCCCGCTTCGCGAAACCGTTCGATCAGGGTGTCGGGTTTGTCCCACCAGGCCAGCTGCTTGCTCAGCAGGTCCAGCCGGTGCCGGTCAAACCCCAGCGCCCGGCCGACATCGCGCACTGCAGAGCGCATCCGGTAACTGATGACGGTGGCGGCCAGGGCGGCGCGTGCGCGCCCGTATTTCTGATAGATATACTGCACCACCTCTTCGCGCCGCTCGTGTTCAAAATCCACATCGATGTCCGGCGGCTCGTTGCGTTCCCGGTTGATAAACCGCTCGAACAGCAGGCTGCTGCGTGACGGGTCGACTTCGGTCACGAACAGGCAATAGCAGACGGCAGAATTGGCGGCGGAGCCGCGCCCCTGGCACAGAATGCCCTGGCGGCGGGCAAAGGCGACGATGTCCTGCACGGTGAGAAAGTAATACTCGTAATCCAGCTCGCGGATCAGGGCCAGTTCCTTTTCGATCAGGGCACGGACCTTGTCGGGCACCCCCTCTGGCCAGCGCCGCGCAGCGCCTTCCTCGGTCAACTGGCGCAGCCAGGCGGCGGGGGTCATGCCCGCCGGGACCACTTCATCCGGGTACTGATAGCGCAGCTCATCCAGTGAGAAGGTGCAACGCCGGGCGATATGCAGGCTTTCTGTCAGCAAGGCTTCCGGATAGAGCTGGCGCAGGCGCGCCAGCGGTCGCAGATGCCGCTCGCCATTGGCAAAGCGGCGCTGGCCCAGTTCCGCCACCGTGGTGCGGTGGCGCAGGGCGGTCAGCACATCCTGCAGGGGCTGCCGCGCCGGGCTGTGCATGTGCACGTCGTTGCTGGCCACCATCGGCAGGGCATGGTGATTGGCGAGCCGCAACAGGTACTGGTACTGGGCCACATCGTCGCCGTCCTGATGCAGCTCGCAGGCCAGCCACAGACGGTCATGGAACTGCGACTTGAGCATGGCCAGTTGCTGATCTGCCCGTTCGGCCTCCCAGCCGGGCCGCCACAGGCACAGCAGGCCGTCAGCATGGGTGGCCAGCAGCGCCGGGCTGACCTGGTATTCGCCCTTGGGGCTGTCGCGGCGAGCGGCGGTAATCAGGGTGGACAGGTTGGCGTAGGCGGCGCGGTCGGTGACCAGCAACACCACACGGGTGCCGTCGGTGAGGGTCATGCGGCTACCGATAATCAGATGCAGACCCGCTTCACGGGCTGCCTGATGGGCGCGCACGACACCAGCGAGGGTGCATTCATCGGTGATGGCCAGCGCTGTATAGCCTTCGCTGGCGGCCTGCCAGACCAGTTCATCCGGTTGGCTGGCGCCGGTCAGAAAACTGAAGCTGGACAGGGCATGCAGTTCGGCAAACATGACAGGTGCCTGCGGCACACCGGGGTGCCGGCCTGAGAAAACAGACCCGGGAGCAATGCGCCGTCCCTGGCGCGGGCCCGACAGCGGGGACTGGGGGCCTGGGAGATCTCACGGCATAAACCTGTCAGGGGTTGCAGTACCTTTCAGGTGTCAGGCTCAGATTCAGACAACCGTGTGCTCACCGGACAGTCAGAATACTGTCCGTATGAGCAGTATGTCAAGCCTCGCTGGTTACAGCAGCGCCAGCGTGGAGTCCGCATGCCAGAAGGGCGTCAGGCGGCGGCGCAGGGCGGCTTCGATCAGCCCCTTCTCGTTCAGGGCGTCGATGGCCTGCGGGGCATAGTGCATGATTTCGTCGCTGACCATCTTCTTGGTCACGCCCATTTCCTTGACCAGTTTTTCCAGCGAGGTATCGCCGTACTTCTGGAAGAAGAAATCCACCCCGGCATCCAGCAGGTTGCCGAAGTAGCGCGTGGCACGAAACTGCTTCCACGCCTCCAGCCCGGCAACCATGGCATCTTCCAGTTCGTCCCGGGTCACATAACGGCGCAGGCTGGCCACTTTCTCTTCCTTGATCTCATCCCAGAATTCCAGCACGGCCTGACGGAACTCGCCGCTTTCAATGGTCTTCTCCAGACGCTTTTCACTTTGCCGGATAATGCCGCGGGTGTTGTGGGCAATGTATTTCCTGATGCTGGTTTCTGCTGACTTTTCCAGACCGGGCGCCGCCTTGCTGACCGCTGACTTGCCCAGTTTCAGCAAGGAGCTGGCGCCGGGAATGCTGCCCGCCATGTTGGTGCCCTGATTGATAAAGCCCTGAATGCCGCGATAGAGCATGTCGGAAATCAGGTTCAGGGTCAGCGGGCTGCCGCCGATCTCGCTGATCAGGCGCTGGCGCAGGGCTTTCATTTCAAGCGCCACATCCAGCAGCTCCGCCACTTCCTGATCACTGATCAGATCTTCGAAGCTGTTCTTGTCATGGCCGGGGTGGTTGTACAGCCGGTCGGCGATTTCACCGATCAGTTCAGGGATGGCCCCGGAAATCTCCATCTCGATGGCGTAGCGCCGGGCGGTGGCCTTGACGGTATCCACGCTGACTACGTCATTGAGTGTCAGGGTCTTCGCCGCCTTGAAGGCATGATCCACTTCCTCGCGGACGATCTTCGTCAGGGTTTTCTTGTCCAGTTGCGCAATGATCCAGGCAATCTGCGCGTTCATCAGTTGATCGGCCTTGGCCTGTTGCGTATCCGTCATGGGTCGGCAGTCCTGTGTTGGCGATGTCATGGAGAGAACACTGAAGCAGAGCCTAGCGACTTGCTGGCGCGGGCGCCTTGGCCGCAATGACAATCCTGCGGGACTTGCCGGAATCCCGGCGGGCGGCCATGCTTGCGGTAACGCCGCCCGGTGCGGCAGGACAGGGAAGCAGCGCGTTGCGGCTATTGCGGTTTTTCAGGGGTGAGTGGGCTGAGGAAGTGCGCGGCTGGGTGGCCGAAGGGCTGATTACCGCCGAGCAGGGAGAGCGGATTCTGGCACGCTATGGTCTGTCTCTGGATGGCTCGGGGCGGACGCCCTTCGCCTACCGGGTGCTGACCGCGCTGGCCATCGTCTTCGCCGGGGCGGCGGTCCTGCTGCTGTTGTCGCATAACTGGGACGAGCTGTCCCGCGCCGGGCGCATGGCCGGTTTGATCGCCGCCACCGGCCTGGTCAATGCCCTGGGCTTCCGGCAGTGGGTGCGCGGCTACCGCGATCAGGCCGTGCTCTGGTTGTTTGCCGGCGGCATCCTCTATGGCGCCAGCATCATGCTGATCGCGCAGATCTATCATCTTGGCGAACATTTCCCCGACGGGCTGCTGCTCTGGGCGCTGGGCATCCTGCCATTGGCCTGGCTGACCGCCAGCCGCCTGCTGCACGCGCTGCAATTGCTGCTGGCGGCCCTGTGGATGATGACCCAATGGCGCTACGGCTTGCCCTGGCTGTTACCACTGTTTGCCGGGGCCGCCCTGTATCAGGTGCTCTATCGCAGCCACTCCGGCGTGCTCCGCGATGCGGCGCTGGTGCTGTTGCTGGTCTGGGCCAATGGCTTGTATGCCTGGAGCATGGGGCATTATTTTTCACCGCCCTCCGGTATCTGGGCCGCACATCTGGTGCTGACCGCCTGGCTGGTGTTGCTGGTGCGCGGGCTTACGCTGACGCAACTGGATCATCCGCTGCGTGGCCGCCGTGCCCACGCGCAGTGGGCGACCCATTGGCTGATGCGGTTGGCGCTGCTCGGGCTGCTGGTGTTCAGTTATGTCGGCGCCTGGGACGAGTTCATCAAGGCCTGGTTGCGGCATGGCCTGCCGTTGCAATGGTGGTTGCCACTGGTGTGGTTGCTGGTGGCTGCGCTGGCCTGGCAAACACGCATGCCGGAGCGCAGCGCCATCATTGCCTCGGCCGCCGGATTGACGCTGGTGCTGTTGCTGGTGACCTTCTGGCCCTTTGAGGGTCTGGCACTGTGGCTGGCGGTGGGTATCAATCTGTTGTTACTGGGGCTGGGCATCGCCATGATTCGCCAGGGCATGCAGCGCGGCGTGTCATCGCGTTTTTACGGTGGCGTGGTGTTGCTGCTGTTGCTGGTCATGTTGCGTTACCTGTCGCTGATTGGCGATTACCTGAGCAGCGCCCTGATGTTTGCCGTGGCGGGCGTCATTCTGTTCCTGGCCGCGCGTTACTGGCAGCGGCATGACCGCCGGAATGACCGCCTGCAGGAGAGCGCCGATGTCGAATAAGAGGCGAAATAAACTGGTGGGCAGTGTCGAGCATGCGATTTCCGAACGCCCGATGAACTGGCGCGGCTGGCTGTTGCTGCTGGTATTGCTGGGGCAATTGCTGGTGCTGGCGGGTGTGTTGGGCATGGCGCGTTACCCCTTGTGGGCGGGTCGCGATGTGGCCCTGGAAGTGGTGCCCGTGGACCCGCGCGACCTGTTTCGCGGCAATTATGCGCGCCTGGAATACGCCATCACCACGCTGGATGCCGGGCTTCTTGTATCGCAGGAGCCGTCCGATTACCGGGCGCCGCTGCAAGCGGGCAGCCGGGTGTATGTCATGCTGGAGCAAGCGGAAAACGACGATAATACCTGGCAGGCCACGGCCATTTATCGCCAGCGCCCGGACAGCGGCGTTTTCGTGCGGGGGCGCATCATGTATCGCAGTGGCGACATCCTGCGTCTGCGCTATGGCATCGAAGCCTGGTTCGCACCGAAGGACAAAGCCCTCGCCCTCGAGCATGACCTGATGCGCGGCGGTATCGCGCATATCCGCGTGACCGACGGTGGCCGGGCGGCCCTGCACGAGATCACGCCACCGGCGACCCCACCAGAATGAGGCAGCTACCTGCCCGCAGTTGCCTGCTCGCTCTTGATCTGACGGAAAGCATTGGGGGAGTGCAGCTACCGCAGAATGGCATCATGCTCGGGCTTGATATGTTCCCAGCGGGGGCCGGTTTTATGGGCAGCGCGCTCGTCCTGCTTGAGTTTTCGCCACTTGCCGTTGCTATCAACGATATGGGTGGGGGTGTCGGGTAACTCCGGCATGCGGAAGCGGCTCATCTGGCGGCCCCAGAAGGGCTGATCGTTCAGGTCATTTTTAAGCATGGTTTTCCAGCAGCCATTGTGGAAGTAGTCACGAATACGATGCTCTGTATCAATGTAATCCTGCATCACCGGGTGATGATGGGGGCCGTGGCACATAAACAACACAATAAAGCGCCATATCGGGTCGCTGCTGGTGCATCTCACGGTGGTATTGTTCATCCCCTCAGTTTGGTTGGCGGCACCATAGAGAGGTTGCCCTTGCAGCTTGTAGGACACGACCCCCATGCGTTGCAGGGTGGTGGGGGGCATCACCAGCTTGATATCGTAGGTGGGTTTTGGCCTGGTTTTATAGGGATCGGGCAATAGCCAGTGCCCATTAACAAAGGTCACATCCTGCCAGCGCAGGCTGAGATAGCGCTGCCGGCACAGTCGGGAGGACACATGCACCAGGGCATTGGCGCGGTCAAAGATAATAAAGCGGCGGTAGGGGGCGAAGCTGCCGTACCACATCATCCATAGCCCCAAAAGCAAAAAGAACAGGGCGGTAAAGAAGTCGCTCAGGCTTTTATCTATGAAGGAAAACAACACCCCAATAGCTGCGAATACCGCCAACACAAACCCGCAGCCGGTGATCGTTAGCCCGAAGGGGCGATAGCCGAAGGCCACCTTGCCGTCCTGGTAGCGGCTGTGCCAGGGCTTTAGCTGTGCGTCTTTGGTGGCAATGCTGGCGATAATGCGTGTCTCTGCCGTATCGCCGATTACGCTGAGATCATCATTATCAAAGGCGGGCGGCTGGCCGCTTTTGAGCTGCCTGTACAGATGGGTAATGCGCGGGCCGGTCTTGATCACAGGCATGCCTAGAACTCTCTTGGTTGGGCAGTGGGGTGGTTGGTGGTTTGCAGGATATTGTTCCAGCGAATATCGCTAAAGCCCTCGTCAGACCATTGCCAGATAGAGGCTGAGGCGGGGCCGCTGTCGGGAATCAGGTATTGCGCGTCGCCGTTCAGGTCCATCTGTGTCTGGATTTCCACATAGCCAAAGCCACCGCGCACGTCGCGCTCGGGCACCCGCAGGTAGCACTCCAGGGCCTGCAGGTATTCACCGTGCTCGCCATCGACCAGGGGGCGGACATAGAGGGCATCCAGGCCGTATTCCTTGCCGGAGATACCGGGCATAAAGCCGGGCTTGTGATAGATGCGTAACCGCACGTCATTGAGGGTGCTGACGCCGGTCTGGTAGCCCACCAGGTTGATGCGGGCATGGATAATCACATGGCCGGAGGGCGGCGAGGCCCGGCTACCGGCGGGGACGAACTCCGGGCGGGTTTCCCGGTGCACACTGATCTGTGGTTGCACCTGGCAGAACAGTTTGCGGAAGGCGTCGATTTCAGGGCGCAGGTTGACCAGCGGGATGGGCGTATCCACCAGGCCGGTGTCTGCAGGCAGTGCCTGCTCCTCCGGTTCATCGAAGGGGCTGCCCATCCGGGGATAGGGGTGCACACCGAAATAGCCATGGCGCAAGTACTTCTCCAGTTCACTGCGTTGGCCCAGCAGCACCAGCACACCGCCGGCCAGTGCCAGCACCACGCCGACTGGTATGGCGCCGGTAGCACCGGCGAAGCTGCCATAGAGCAGCAGGGCCCCGCCAATGGCACCCAGGCCACCGCCAATGGACACCCGCAGGTTGCCCGTGGAAACCCCTTCGCTAAAACGCCAGCCGCCCAGGACAGCCTCGAACAGACCACCGCCGCGCAGGCCGAGGGTTTTCATCGCTGTACCAACTTTCTGCGCCATGTCCGGTCTGCCGATGCTGGATTCAATGGTGCGCAGCCCACTTTGCGCAATGATCGAATGACGCACAGCAATCCTATGCTGGGTACTGCCAATGCCGATGGCCGGATAGCGGATGGTGGCGGCCCGGCTGCGCTGCATTCGGCGCTCGAACATTTCCCGCTGGCGGGTCAGCTGGGCGCTGCGGTTGTCCCCCCACTTGGCCAGTTCTTCACCAAAGAAGGCCATGGCCGCGAAAGAAGCTGCGCCCACGACCATCCATGCTTCTGTCCGTTCATGAGTGGTGGTATCGCTTTGCGTTGCAACTTTCAGCGCCAACGCCAGATTGGCCCCATGGAGGAAGGTGAGCCCCCGGAATACATATCTCTGGTAGCGCGGATTGTCGCCCAGGCTGGCGGCGAACGCCGATATCGACTTGCCCTCGGCCCGGAACTGCCACACCTGGGTCTGTGCCAGTTGGTCGGTGGCGCGCTGGAAGGCCAGCGGCGTGAATCTGAACTGATCTGCGCGCAGGGGCTGCTCACCGGGCAGGGGCATGACCCGGCCCAGGGGCATGTGCAGGGCCTGCAAGGCCACGCCGGTAATGTGGGTGATGGCGGTGGACGCCCTGGCCATGCTGTCCGCCGTGACATCCAGAAAGCGGTGTGTGTGGTGGTTGGTGAACAGCTCGCCCAGCGCGGCGACCAGCATGGACAGGGTAATGCCCAGGGTGGCGCCGTAGTCGGTGTGCTGGTCGGCCAGGGCAGCCTCGATGGCGTCAGTGGTGTCGTTGCGGTCGTCGGCGGCGAAGCGGCGCAGCACTTGAAGGACGGGTTCCGGCAGGTCGGCCATGATGCCCAGCAGGCTGTCCTGGCCGTCGAGCACCTCCTGCACATAGCAGAACAGGGCCTCGGTGTCCGGCCTGTGGCACAGGGCAGTCCAGTGGATCACCCCCAGGGTCTGGTTGAACGGCAACTCGCTGTGGAAGTAGTCGGCCAGGGCGGTTCGTGTGGCCGCGCAGCGCAGGGACTTGGTGAGGGCCAGGTCCAGTTGTTCCTTTTCCTGCTGGAGGTTGCGGGCCAGGGCCTCCCAGTCCTGGAGGGTGCGCTCGATTTTATCCTGATCTACATGGTCAGACAGCGGGTCTTTGCTGCGACGACGGCTGTCTTCCTCCACCAGTTTCTGGATCAGTACAGCCAGCGGGAAGGCGCCGTCTTCTTCGGCCTGCTCCAGCAGGGTGTCTTCCAGGGCCAGCAGGGTGTGGTAGTCCTCGGCGATCTCGCGGGTGAGGGCCAGCGGGTCGTGCAGGCCCAGGTAGACGATGCCACCGGCCACATCGTGGGGGTGCAGGTCGGTGTCGCTGGCGTGTTCGCTGTCTTCATGCTGCTGGCAGTGGTGGTGTATCGGCCCGGCGGCGGACAGGAAGCGCTCGGGCAGGGTGGTGATGTCCCAGCTGTCGTCGTAGGCGGCCAGGTCAATGCGCTGGCAGCGCTGTGCGCGCAGGGCCTCGTCGGCGCTGATGCCTTGCCATTGTGTATGCACGGGCAGATCGGGCAGGTAGCGGATGTCATCCGGGGCCAGCCCACCCATGCGGCAGACGGTGTGCCAGCTCCACTGGACTTCGGAGAAAGCGATTTCCAGCACCAGGGCCTCGCCGTTGAGGCGTGTGGGCAGGGTCAGGGAGCGGACCTCGGGCACGATGCCCCGGTGGGGGCGATAGTGCTGGCCCTGCCAGCGGGTCAGGTTGATGTCGTGGAACAGGTCGCCGTCGGTGACATGCAGCTCACGCCACAGGTGGCCGTTGACGAAGATATAGAGCCAGCCATTACGCAGGTCACTCAGGCGCAACGGGTCGAGGCTGGCAAAGCGCACCGGGCGCACATGTATCACTTGCAGGTCCGGATTGACCTCGGCCGGGTCGGTGTCCCGGGGCACCGTGTGGCCGTATCCGGCGGGAATCAGGTAGTAGCCGTTGCCGGGTTCGTCCTCTTTGAAATAGCCGCTTGCGCGCAGTTGGTCGAGCATTTCCGGCGGGTAGGTATTACGTTCCTGGAAGGCCAGGGTCAGCCGCTTGCGACCGGGTGTTTTGGGATGCAACCACAGGCGTCGGCGGCAGGAATCTTCCTGCCCGGGTATGGGCTGGGCCTGGCTTAAAGGCAGGCTCACGCTCATTGGTCATCTCCGCGTACCTCGGGGCCGGACAACAGGCGCTCGGTGTTGCCGTTGTCGGCGGGGAGTGACTCGGCGGCATCGGCCAGGGTCTGTGCGTCGATGTCGCTTGCCTGCAAGGCCTTGGGCGGGTTGCCACCGGACTGCTGGAGCGGGGTGGGCGGTGTATTGCGGTTGTTGGAGACCATCAGGTCCCCCTGGCGTACGGCGGGCTTGCCTTCGATAAAGACGTTGCTGGAGCCGGTAATAAATTCTGCCGGGCCCATGTGGGTGCCCGAGGTGGTGCCACCGTAGGAGCCGCCTTCATCGCCCTGGCTGACGGCAAAGGTGCTGTCCATGTGGCAGGCGGGCTGGCCGTTGATAAAGACAGTGCTGGCGGTGCCAGCGGCATCGCTGGAGGAGGCGACATTGGTAAAGGTGGACGGCGAGCCATAGGGCGGTGTCTTGCAGACGTCAGGGCTGTTGACGGTGCCGCCGGACTTGGCATGCACAGCGGTGCGGCCATTGATCAGTATGTTGCTCATCAGGGACTCCTTGTCGCTGAGCGGGAAAGTGTCAGGGCCAGACGGCCACCTTGCTCGGTCGTGTCGATCACCAGGGCATCGGTAGCCGGTTTCAGGGCAAAGCGCAG
>ERZ869909.1946-NODE-1946-length-15245-cov-5.138120_pt1 | contig 15245 bp, 15 predicted proteins | sample MGYA00520892_ERZ869909 | MGnify/ENA primary metagenome ERZ869909 (study PRJEB32215, sample SAMEA104723947) | bioreactor metagenome | biome: bioreactor; feature: anaerobic bioreactor; material: water | place: China | collected 2015-03-12 ...
TGTTGTCGATGCGCGAAGCAAACCCCTGAATCTTGCGCAGCGCCGAGGCCAGCCACAGCGGGTTGCCGCAGATTTCGGCGCCCACGCGGTCGGCCTCGTATTCGCGCGAGCGCGAAATGGCCATCTGCACCAGCGCCGCCGCGAGCGGCGCCAGGATCATCATGGCGATCAGCGCGATCGGGTTGGACTGGTTGCGCCCGCGCCCGAACAGCAGCGCGAAATTGGCCAGCATCGAGATGGCGCCGGCGAAGGTGGCGGTGATCGTCATGATCAGCGTGTCGTAATTGCGGATATGCGCCAGCTCATGCGCCATCACCGCCGCAACCTCTTCCTGCGACAGCCGCCGCAACAGCCCGGTGGTGGCGGCAACGGCGGCATTGTCGGGGTTTCGCCCGGTGGCGAAGGCGTTGGGCTGGTCCTCGTCGATGATATAGACCGCCGGCACCGGCATATCGGCGGCGCGCGCCAGTTCGACCACCATCTGCTGCAACTCCGGCGCGGTATGGGCATCGACCGGCCGCGCGTTATGCATGCGCAGCACCATCTTGTCCGAGTTCCACCAGGCCATGGCATTCATGCCGGCGGCCACGACCAGCGCGATCAGCGCCCCGCCGCCGCCGGCCAGTGCATAGCCGAGCGCCAGAAACAGCGCCGTCATCGCAGCCATCAGGATTGCGGTTTTCACATAGCCTGTCATCGTCGTCTCCGCTGATGCCTGAGGTCGATATGGGGCGCGCGGCGCCGGGCTGCAAGCGTTTGAGCGCGGCCAGGGAGCGGTGTTCAGATCAGCCCTTCGGCGCGGAACAGAGCGCGAATATTCGCCTTGGGGCGGGCACCGATATGACCGATCACCTCGGTTGCGGCGATGCATCCCATGCGCCCGGCAACCGCCAGCGATTGGCCGGTGGCAAGCCCGTAAAGGAAGCCGGCCGCGAACTGATCGCCCGCGCCGGTGGCATCGACCGGCACCTGCCGGTTGACCGGCGCCACCACGCGCTCCCCGGCGCGGATCAGCACCACCGGATCGCCCGAGCGGGTGCAGACGACGGTTTCGCAATCAACGGCGGCGGCATCGAGCGCGTCATCAAGCTCGTTGACCTGATAGAGCGAGGTCCATTCCTGCTGGTTGCCGATCACGAAATCCATCTCCTCGGCGACAAGGCGGCGGAAATCGGCGCGGTGACGATCGACGCAGAACGGATCGCTGAGCGCGATGCCGACCTTGCCGCCCGCTGCACGGCAGGCGCGCGCGGCTTTCAGGAAGGCGGCCTTGCCCTTGTCCTTGTCAAACAGATAGCCCTCAAGAAACAGCACCGCGCTGTCGGCCATGGCGGCTTCATTCACGTCATCAGGGCCCAGTTCGGCGGAAATGCCCAGATAGGTATTCATCGAGCGCTCGCCATCGGGGGTGACGAAGATCATCGAGCGCGAGGTCGGCAATTCGCCCCCCGGCACCGGCGGGTTGATGAAGGCGGTGCCGGCGGCCTCGGTGTCGGAGGCATAGAAGCGGCCCAGCGCATCGTCATGCACCCGGCCGACGAAGGCGGTGTTCAGCCCCATGGCGCCGAGCCCCGCCAGCGTATTGGCCACCGAGCCACCGGATGCCTGCTCGCGCCCGCGCATCGCGGCATAGAGCGTCTCGGCGCGTTCGCGCTCGATGAGTTGCATGATGCCCTTGCGGATCCCCATGTGATCCAGAAAATGATCATCGACCGTGGAGATGACATCGACGATGGCATTGCCGATGCCGGCAACCTGATACTTCTTCATAGGGTCTTTTCCTCATAGGGGCAGAGATCGCGGATGATACAGGCGCCGCAAGAGGGTTTGCGGGCCTTGCAGACATAGCGGCCATGCAGGATCAGCCAGTGATGGGCATGCTGCTGGTACTCGGCGGGGATATGGTCCTCGATGGCGCGCTCCACGGCATCGACATCTCGGCCCGGGCAGATGCCGGTGCGATTGCCGATACGGAAGATATGGGTATCGACCGCCTGTGCCGGCACGCCCCACCACATGTTGAGCACGACATTGGCGGTCTTGCGCCCGACGCCGGGCAGCGATTGCAGCGCCGCGCGGCTCGATGGCACCTGCCCGCCGTAGTGATCGACCAGGATCTGGCTGAGCTTGATGACGTTTTTCGCCTTGTTGCGGTAAAGGCCGATGGTCTTGATATGTTCGGTCAGCCCCTCTTCGCCGAGCGCCAGCATCTTTTCCGGCGTATCGGCGATGGGAAAGAGCGCGCGGGTGGCGCGGTTGACGCCGACATCGGTGGCCTGCGCCGAAAGCGCCACCGCCACCAGCAGCGTGAAAGCGTTGGTATGCTCCAGCTCGCCCTTCGGTTCGGGCTCGGCCGCGTGAAAACGGCGAAAGATCTCGGAGATCGTGTGATAGTCGAGTTGCTGGACCATGTTTCCCTCTTGCCCTGCGGGGGCCAGCCGCGCAAGGCCGGGCTTAGTCGCGATTGTTGCGCCGCAGCAGTTTTCCGATCAGGAACGAGGTGCGCGGCACATAGACATAGCGCGTGCGGGTGCCCGGGGTCGGGCGCACGCGCATGCGGATCACGCCAAAGACCACCAGCAGCACATGGGCAACGGCGATGAAGGCGAACATGCCGGCCGGTCCGAACCATTCGATCAGCAGCGAGGCGATCACCGGGCTGGCGATGGCGCCAACCGCGTAGAGGAACATCAGTGCCGCGGACAGTTCCACCCGCTCGTGCTGCTCGGCGAAATCATGGGCATGCGCCGCCGACACCGAATAGATCGGAAAGGTGGTGAAGCCAAAGAACCCGGCCGCCAGGAAGATCGCCACGATACCACCGCCGACACTGGCCACGGTCAGCGCGCAGGCCACGACCGAGGCCACCGACAGCCAGATCAGCACCACCCTGCGGTCGAACTTGTCGGCCAGCCAGCCGATCGGCACCTGCGCCAGCGCGCCGCCCAGCACATAGGCGGCCAGAAACAGCGCGATCCGGTCGGCGGCCAGCCCCACCGCCAGCCCGTAAAGCGGCCCGACCATGCGAAACGCCGCCCCGGTGATGCCCGAAACCACCACCCCGGCGGCGGCGAGTGGCGACAGGTTCCAGGCCATCGCCGGGCGCAGGCGGGGCGCCGCGCCGGTTTCCGGGGCTTCGGCGCGCGTCAGCACCAGGGGAAACAGCGCTGCGCAGCAGATCAGCGCCAGAAGGTTGTAGGAAACATAGGCCGCCGGCTCCAGCACGCCGATCAGCAACTGCGCACCCAGCGAACCCACGATATCCACCACCCGGTAGACCCCCATCGCCCGGCCGCGCGTGGCATTGGTGACCTTGGCCTGCAACCAGGCCTCGATGATCGTGTAGCAGCCCGCCACCGCCACGCCCGAGGCCACCCGCATCAGCGCCCAGGCATAGGGATCGGTGATCATCATATGCGCCAGAATGCCGATGGTGCCGGCGGCGACGAAAGCCGCGAAGGCGCGCGAATGGCCGACCTCGCCCATCAGCCGCGGCGCCCACCAGCAACCGATGAAGAAGCCGACGAAATGCGCCGAGCCCAACATGCCGATTTCCGAGGCCGAAAAGCCCAGCACGGCCCCCGATAGTGCATCGAGCGGCACCACACCGCCCAGCCCCAGTTGCAGCAGCGCGACCGAAACGAACAGGGCGGCGAAGGAGATCAGCAGGCGCATCGGGCAAATCGCTTGGCAAACCGGGCAATAGTGGGCCGGGCGAGAGTGACCCGCTCTTGCGCCAAGGTCCAGAGCGCAAACGCGCCTTTGCGCAGGTTCCGGGTCGCCTGTGCCGCGCGCGCGCGCTAGTCTTGCCGCAACCCGCCCGCCGATGCCCGCCTGATGCCCGCCAGTTGCCCGAGGACCACCATGAACCAGCCCGCCCAGCCGCACCACGCGCCCGATCTGTCCGAGGCCAGCGGCGGCTATCATTACCAGCTCATCGGCCGCGCCATCGCCGAGATCGACGCCGCCGGCGGCGAACGAATCGCGCTCGAAGACCTCGCCGGGCGGCTGGGCATGAGCGAGGCGCATTTCCAGCGGCTGTTCACGCAATGGGTCGGCGTCTCGCCCAAGCGCTACCAGCAATATCTGGCGCTGGGTCATGCCCGCCGGCTCTTGGCCGAACGTTTCACCGTGCTCGACACCGCGCTGGCCTCGGGGCTTTCGGGGCCGGGGCGGCTGCATGATCTCTTCCTGCGCTGGGAGGCCATGACACCGGGTGATTACGCGCGCGGCGGCGCCGGGCTGGAGATCTTCTGGGCCTGGTTCGACAGCCCCTTCGGCCCAGCGCTGGTGATGGGCACGGCGCGCGGGCTCTGTGGGCTGGGCTTTGCCGCCGAAGCCGGGGCCGAGGCCACCTTCGCCGATCTGGCCGGGCGCTGGCCGCGCGCCCGCTTCACCGAAGCCCCCGAAAAGCTGCGCCGCTGGGCCTTGGCTGCGTTTGGGGCCGGCAACAGCAATGAGGGCGCGCCGCTCTACCTGATCGGCGCCCCGTTCCAGATCAAGGTCTGGGAGGCGCTGCTGAACATTCCCAGCGGCCATGTCACCACCTATTCCGAGATCGCCCGCGCGGTCGGCAATCCGCGCGCGGTGCGGGCGGTGGGCACGGCGGTCGGGCGCAACCCGGTCTCCTGGCTCATCCCCTGCCACCGGGCGATCGCCAAATCAGGCGGCCTGGGCGGCTATCACTGGGGCCTGCCGGTGAAGCGCGCCATGCTTGCCTGGGAAGCGGCCCGCTGCGAGGCGCAGGGCCAGGGGCCGGTGTCGCGTTTTCGGCAAAACCCCGCCCAGATCATCGATTTGTGACCACATTCGCCAACCGCCCGGCTGTCACGCGCCCGGGCTTGGCGATAAGCTGCACGGGAAGCAAACTTTGAAAGGATGCCTTTCATGACGTTCAAACCCGTTATCGCCCTGGCCGCCTCGGCCGCGCTGCTCGCTGGCTGTGTCGATCCCTACAGCGATACCAACCGAACCCAGACGGGTGTCGTTGCCGGCGCCATCGCCGGCGGCGTGCTGGGCGCGGCCTCGGGCTCCAGTGACCGCACCGCCGCGACCCTGGTGGGCGCCGGCGTCGGCGCGCTGGCCGGCGGTGCCATCGGTGCTGCGCTCGACCGTCAGGCGGCCGAACTGCGCGCGCAGCTTGGCGCCGATGTCGGGGTGGTCAACACCGGCAACGAGATCATCGTGACCATGCCGCAAGACATCCTCTTCGCGGTGGACAGCGCCACCCTGCGCCCCGATCTGCGCCGCGACCTGCAGTCCATCGCCGCCAATCTCAACCGCTACCCGGACAGCGCCATCATCATCACCGGCCATACCGACAGCACCGGTTCGATGGCACATAACCAGCGCCTGTCCGAACGCCGCGCCGATTCGGTCGCTGCGGTGCTGGTCGAATCCGGGGTCGCACCGCGACGGGTGGTGGCGCGTGGCGCCGGGCAGACCCAGCCTATCGCCTCCAACGAGACCGCTGCCGGGCGCGCCCAGAACCGCCGGGTGGAAATCGTCATCCGCCCCACCCGCTGATGCCGCGCTGACCCATTCGCACGGATGGGTCAGAATCGGCGTTGTCTAAGCCTCTCCCTGGTCATATCTTCTTACCAATCAGGGAGAGTGCCATGCCGTTTCAGCCGGTGCAGATGGAAAAACTCGCGCAGGGCGTGGTCCGCCAGATCGAATTGCTGATCCTGCGCGGGCTGCTGCGCCCCGGAGAGCGGTTGCCCTCAGAGCGCGAACTGGCCGAGCGCATGGGCGTATCGCGCCCCTCGCTGCGCGAAGCCATCGCCGAACTGCAGCAGCGCGGCCTGCTGGTTACCCGTGCCGGCGCCGGCATCTATGTTGCCAATATGCTGGGATCGGCCTTCTCCGAGGCGCTGATCCAGCTTTTCGCCAGCCATGAGGAAGCGGTCTTCGACTATATCAGCTTCCGCCGCGATCTCGAAGGCATGGCCGCCGAACGCGCCGCCCGGTTCGGCTCGGATACCGACCTCAAGGTGATCAACACCGTCTTCACCAAGATGGAAGCCGCACATCGCAAGCGCAACCCGGCCGACGAGGCCGAGCTTGATGCCGAATTTCACCTCGCCATCATCGAGGCCAGCCACAACATCATCATGCTGCATATGGTGCGCGCCATGTTCGACCTGCTGCGCGCCGGGGTGTTCTATAACCGCCAACAGATGTTCCGGCAGCGCGCCACCCGCAACGAACTGCTGGAACAGCACCGCGCCATCAATGACGGCATCCAGGCCCGCGACCCGCAAGCCGCCCGCGCCGCCGCCGAGGCCCATATGACCTATGTCGAAACCAGCCTCACCGACCTGCGCAAGGCCGAACGCAACGAGGCCGTCGCCCGGCTGCGCTATCAATACGAACTCTCGCGCGATTGAAGCTGTCGCAGGGGCCGCGCCCCGTCATCCCCGTCTTTGTGCCTGAAATATCCCGGGGGAGGCCCCGCAGGGGACGGGGGCAGCGCCCCCGCCGGCGGTTCAGCTGCGCACCAGCTTCTCGTAGGTCTCGGAGATCTGCCGGGTCAGCGGGCCAACCTGGAAGTGATATTCGCCGATCTGGCCCACCGGCGTCACCTCGGCGGCGGTGCCGGTCAGGAAGCATTGCTGAAAGCTGGCCAGTTCTTCGGGCATGATGTGGCGCTCATGCACCGTCACACCCATATCCTTGAGCATGGCGATGACCGTCTGGCGGGTGATGCCGTTGAGGATCGCATCGGGGATCGGCGTATGCACCTCTCCATCCTTGATGAAGAACACATTGGCGCCGGTCGCCTCGGCAACATAGCCGCGATAATCGTAAAACAGCGCGTCCGAGCAGCCCTTGGCCTCGGCGGCATGTTTCGACATCGTGCAGATCATGTAGAGCCCGGCGGCCTTGGCGGCGGTGGGGATGGTCTCGGGCGAGGGGCGGCGCCATTTGGCGATATCGAGCTTGGCGCCCTGCATCTTGGCATCGCCGTAATAGGCGCCCCATTCCCAGGCGGCGACCGCCAGCCGCACCGGATTGCGCGCCGAGGCCACGCCCATATCCTCGCCGGCGCCGCGCCAGGCGACCGCGCGCACATAGGCATCGGTGAGGTTGTTGGCCTTCAGCACGGCCGCCTTGGCCTCTTCGATCTGATCGACCGAATAGGGGATCGGCATGTCCAGCAGCCGCCCCGATTCCAGGAGCCGCGCCGAATGTTCGCGGCTTTTGAAGATCTTGCCGCTGTAGCAGCGCTCGCCCTCGAAGACGCTGGAGGCGTAATGCAGCGCATGGGTCAGAATGTGCACATTGGCCTCGCGCCAGGGCACCAGCGCGCCATCCATCCAGATGAACCCGTCGCGATCATCGTAAGCAGCCATGAGGAACTCCACCTTTGCGAATGTTGCGCCCGCTAGGTCCGAAGCGGACATAAAGTTGCGTCAAATCGCCGAATCGCTATCAATTCATTCTTGGAAAGTCAACAAGACTGACATAAAATGACTCCCGCCGGCGCCGTTGCCGGCGGCAACCGGGCAACTGGGCATGAACGAAACCGGCGCCGGCGGCGAAACGCTGCTGTTTCTGACCGACGAGCAGCTTCGCAAGGGCATCGAGGCGATGTTCTTTGCCTATCGCGGCTTCACGGCCGATCCGGACCGCATCCTGTCAGAGATGTCCTATGGTCGCGCGCATCACCGGGCGCTGCATTTCATCAACCGCAGCCCGGGGCTGACGGTGAATGCGCTGCTCTCGGTGCTGGGGGTGACCAAACAATCGCTCAACCGGGTGCTGCGCACGCTGATCGAGGACGGGCTGGTGGAAAGCAAGGTCGGCCGGCGCGACCGTCGCGAGCGCCATCTGCATCTGACCGAGCGCGGCGCCGAGCTGGAGCGCCAGCTTTCCGAGGCCCAGCGCGCCCGCATGCGTGCCGCCTATCGTGCCGCCGGGCCGCAGGCGGTGGCCGGCTTCCGTCAGGTGCTGGAGGCAATGATGGATGATCAGATCCGCGCCCAGTATCAGGCGCTCAAGGATGTGCGGCCATGAACACCGCTCCCGCTCCGCAGTCCAGCGAAACCCCGGCGCATCTGCTGGTCATCGACGATGACGAGCGCATCCGCAGCCTGTTGCAGAAATACCTGATCCGGCAGGGTTTTCTGGTCACCGCCGGGCGCGATGCGGCGCAGGCGCGGCGGTTGATGCAGGGGCTGGCCTTCGATCTGGTGGTGCTGGATGTGATGATGCCGGGCGAGGACGGGGTGAGCCTGACGCGCTGGCTGCGTGGCCAGTCCACGGTGCCGGTGATCCTGCTGACCGCGCGCGGCGAGGCCCGCGACCGTATCGCCGGGCTGGAGGCGGGGGCCGATGATTACCTTCCCAAACCCTTCGAGCCGCGCGAACTGGTGTTGCGCATCAATGCCATTCTGCGCCGCAGCCCCCGGCCTGAAGCCGCGCCCAGCGCGCCGGTGCTGCTGCTCGGGCGCATGCGCTATGAGCTGGAAACCGGCGAGCTGCGTGATGGCGCCGATCCCGTGCGCCTGACCCAGACCGAGGCGGCGCTGATGCGGCTGCTGGCGGCGCAACAGGGGCGGGTGGTCAGCCGCGAGGCGCTGGTCGATCATCTGGTGCGCGACCGCGGCCAGCCGGCGGGTGAAATGGCGCAGGAGCGCGCCATCGACGTGCAGATCACCCGGTTGCGCCGCAAGATCGAACCCGACCCCAAACGCCCGCGCTTCCTGCAGACGGTGCGCGGCGAGGGTTACATGCTGACCACCGGCTGATGCCTTGGCGCGCAGGGCGGTGATGCGGGTTTTCAACACGCCGCCGGCAGGATACATCGGGCCATCGCCCGCCGATCCGTCAAGACAAGGCTGCCCATGAACGCCATGACCGATACGCCCGAAACCCTCACCCAGGCCTTGCTGGATGCCGCGCGCCGCGCCGGCGCCGATGCCGCCGATGCGCTGGTCATCGAGGGCACCGCGCTGTCGGTCGATGTGCGCGGCGGGCAGCTTGAACAGGCCGAGCGCTCCGAGGGGCTGGATCTGGGCCTGCGGGTGTTCATCGGTCAGCGGCAGGCTTGCGTTTCCAGCTCGGACGCGCGGCCGCAGACCCTGGCGGCGATGGCCGAGCGCGCCGTGGCCATGGCCCGCGAGGCGCCGGAGGACCGCTGGGCCGGACTGGCCGATGTCGCGCAGCTCTCGGTGCGGCGCGATGCCGAGGGGCTGGAGCTGCATGACCCCGCGCCCGAACCCGCGCCCGAGGCCCTGCAGGAAGATGCCCGCCGCGCCGAGGCCGCCGCCCTGGCGGTGCGGGGCATCTCGAAGGTCGATTCCGCCTCGGCCGGCTATGGCCAGCGGCAGGTGCATATCGCGGCAAGCAACGGCTTCTCCGGCGGTTACCGGCGCAGCTCGCGCATGATCTCCTGCGTGGCGATCACCGGCGAGGGCACCTTGATGGAGCGCGACTGGGCCAGCGAGGGGCGGATCTTTCAGGCCGATCTGCCCGATGCCGAAAGCATCGGCCGGCTGGCTGGCGAGCGCACCGTGGCCCGCGCCGGGGCGCGCAAACCACCGAGCGGCGCCTTTCCGGTGCTCTATGACGAACGCATCGCCGGCTCGCTGATCGGCCATCTGGCGGCGGCGATCAACGGCAGCACCATCGCGCGCGGTTCAAGCTGGCTGCGCGATGCACTGGACACGCCGGTGCTGCCGGCAGGTATGGAGCTGATCGAAGACCCGCACCGGCGGCGCATCTCCGGCTCGCGGCCTTTCGATGCCGAGGGGCTGGCCACCGCGCGCCGTGTATGGGTGGCGGATGGGGTGCTCAAGGGCTGGGTGCTGGATCTGGCCAGCGCGCGCAAGCTGGGGCTGCAAAGCACCGCGAATGCCAGCCGGGGCCCGGCCGCGCCACCCTCGCCGAGCCTGTCCAATCTGGCGCTGACACAGGGCCCGCGCAGCCGCGCCGAGCTTCTGCGCGAGATGGGGCGCGGGCTCTTGGTGACCTCGCTCATTGGCGCCACGATCAACCCCACCACCGGCGATTATTCGCGCGGCGCCTCGGGCTTCTGGGTCGAGGGCGGCGAGATCGCCTATCCAGTCAATGAATGCACCATCGCCGGCAATCTGCGCGACATGCTGCAACGCCTGACCCCGGCCAATGACGCGCGCGGGCATCTGAGCCATGTGGTGCCCTCGCTCCTTGTGGAGGGGCTGACGCTTGCCGGCGCCTGACGCTGCCCAGCTTGCCGCCGATCTGGCGCTGATGCAGGCCGCCGCGCTGGAGGCCGGCACCATTGCCGCGCGCCATTTCGGCCGTGCCCCGCGCAGCTGGGACAAGGGCGAGGGGCAGGGCCCGGTCAGCGAGGCCGATCTTGAGGTCAACGCGTTTCTGCAAGCCCGGCTGCGCGGGGCGCGCCCCGATTATGGCTGGCTCTCGGAAGAGGGCATGGCGCATGATGATCCTGCCCGGCTGCGGGCCGAGGCCACGTTCATCATCGATCCGATCGACGGCACCCGCGCCTTTCTCGACGGGCAGAAAAGTTTCGCTCATGCGCTGGCGGTGGTGGTCGGTGGCCAGCCGGTGGCGGCGGTGGTGCATCTGCCGATGTTGGGGCTGAGCTATACCGCGCTGGCCGGGCAGGGGGCGATGCTGAACGCGCAGCCGCTGCGGGCCTCGGGGCGCGCGGCGCTGGAGGGCGCGCGGGTGCTGGCGGCACGGCCGATGCTCGATGCCGCGCATTGGCCCGGTGGTCTGCCGCCGCTGGAGCGCCATTTCCGCCCCTCGCTGGCCTGGCGGCTGGCGCTGATCGGCGAGGGGGCCTATGATGCGATGATCACCCTGCGTGATGTCTGGGACTGGGACATTGCCGCCGCCGCCCTGATCGCCGCCGAGGCCGGCGTCACGCTTTCCGACCGCGACGGGGCCATGCTGCGCTTCAATGGCGCCACGGCGCGCAACCCCGGCCTTCTGGCCGCCCCCGCCCCGATGCACCGCGCGCTGCTTGCCGCGCGCGGCATCGCCGCCCATGAGGCCCAGGGCGAGCCCCGGGGCGAGACCCCGCAAGATCTGACCCTGCCAACCGAAGAACGGAGCCCCCGATGAGCCAACAACGCCTGCATCTTGTCTTTGGCGGCGAACTGACCGCCCCGCATTCCAGCGAATTCGTCGATCCCGCGCAGATCCATGTCGTGGGGCTGTTCCCGGATTATGCCAGCGCCCATCGTGCCTGGAAGGCCGAGGCCCAGCGCACCGTCGATTCCGCCACCACCCGCTATTTCATCGCCCATCTGCATCGGCTGCTTGAGGAAAGCAACGAGAACAGCCCCACCGCAAGCCTGGCCTGAGGCGGGCGCGATGCGGGGGCGGCCATGATCGCCGGCTTGCGAGCCTATCGGCTGCGTCAGCGACGCAGCCCGGCCGTGGCCGCCGCCTCGGCCGACGATGCCGCCCTGCCGCGCCGCGCCCGCCGACCGATATGGCTGCATGCCAGCGAGCCCGGAGAGCATGATGTGCTCAAGGTGCTGGCCGGCCAGATCGCAGATTTCGCCGATGCGCCGGATTGCCTGTTGACCGGCGGCAGCGGCAATCCCGGCCCGGGCGATGATCCGGTTGCAATCGAGCAGTTTCTGACCCGTGAACAGCCGTTGGCGGTGGTGCTGGCCGGGGCGCTGTTGCCGCCCAATCTGATCGAACACGTTCAGGCGCGCGGCATCGGGCTGTTTCTGGTCAATGCGCTCGGCCCCGCTGCGCCCGGCCATTGGCGTTTCTGGCCCGGTTTCACCCGCGCGCTGCTTTGCGCCTTCACCCAGATCCATGTTCGCAATGCCAGCGCCGAGGCCAGCCTGAAGGCGCTGGTGCGCGGCGCGGTTCCGGTGCTCAACAGTGGCGCGCTGGCGCGCTTTCCGCCGGCCCCGGGCTGCAACCATTCCGAGCTGGAAGCCATGCGTCAGGCGCTGGCCAATCGCCCGGTCTGGTTCGCCTACAGCCTGCCCGCCGCCGAAGTGGAACTGGCCATTCAGGCTCATGCCCAGGCGTTGCGCCGCTCGCACCGGTTGCTGATGATCGCCGCGCCGCGAGACCCGCGCGACGGCGAGGGCATTGCCGCCACCGCCAGCGCCATGGGTTTCGTCTGCGCCCGCCGCAGCCTCGACGAGGAAATCACTGCCACCACACAGGTCTATGTCGCCGATGCCGAGGATGAGCCGGGCCTGTTTCTGCGGCTGTCACAGATCAGCTATCTGGGCGGCTCGCTCAGCCGTGACTTGCCGACACCCGGACCGCTGGCCGCCGCCGCGCTGGGTTCGGCGCTGATCTTCGGGCCGCAGGCCAGCGCCGAGGATCGCGGCTTTCTGGAACAGCTGCGCCGCAGCGGCGGCGGGCGGCGGATCGGCAGCGCCGGCGATCTGGGCAATGCGCTGGGCGCGCTGCTCTCGCCCGAGGTGGGCGCCGATGCCGCGCTCAAGGCCTGGACGCTGGCCACCGAGGGCAGCGATGCCACCTATCATCTGGCGCGCGGCCTGTGCGACTGGCTGAAACTGCATCATGCGGAGCGGCCATGAGGGCGCCGCGCTTCTGGTCCAACCCGCCGGAAAGCCCTGGCTGGCAGGCGCGGCTGCTGGCGCCGCTGGGTGCGCTCTATGCCCTGGGCACCAGGCGGCGGCTGGCGCGGGAGGGCTGGCGCGCCTCGGTGCCGGTGATCTGTATCGGCAATATCAATATCGGCGGCACCGGAAAGACGCCCACAACCATCGCACTGGCGCAGTTGCTGGCCGGGCGCGGGCAGGCGGTGCATATCGTCTCGCGCGGCTATGGCGGGCAGGAGGCCGGGCCGCTCCGGGTCGATGAGCGCCGCCACAGTGCCGCGCAGGTCGGCGACGAGCCACTTCTGATGGCGGCCTTTGCGCCGGTCTGGGTGGCGCGCGACCGTGCCGCCGGGGTGCGCGCCGCCCAGGCCGCCGGGGCCGGGCTGGTGCTGCTGGATGATGGGTTCCAGAACCCGGCGGTGGTCAAGGATCGCAGCCTGGTGGTGGTTGATGCCGAGCAGGGTTTCGGGAACGGGCGCTGCCTGCCGGCCGGGCCGCTGCGCGAGCCGGTTGCCGCAGGGTTGGCGCGGGCCGATGGCGTGCTGGCGATCGGCACGGAAGCGACGCGGGCGCGGTTTCGTCAGCGCTGGGGCGATGCGCTGGGCACGGTGCCGCTGTTCGAGGGCGCGCTGGCGCCGCTCGATACCGGAATGCACTGGCATGGGCTGCGGGCGCTGGCCTTCGCCGGCATCGGCCGCCCACAGAAATTCTTTGCCACGCTTGAGGGGCTGGGGGTGGACGTGCTGCGCTGCCTGCCGCTCGATGATCACCAGCCGCTCAGCCCGGCTCTGCTGACCCGGCTTGAGCACGAGGCCCGCAGCCTTGGCGCGCAGCTTGTCACCACCGAAAAGGATGCCGTGCGGCTGCCGCAGGCGATGCGCCCCAAGGTGCTGACCCTGCCGGTGCGGCTGCAACTGGAAGACCCCGAGGCGCTACTGGCCCGGCTGGGCCTGTAACCGGCGCAAGCAAGGAACCCCCTGATGACCCCCGCCTTTGAACGTTTCATCGCCCCGGCCCGCGCCTATCCGCAACTCTGGCGGCTGGTGCTGGGGCTGGCGCTGATCGCCGGGGTCTATCTGTCCTGGATGGGGTTGATCGGCGGGCTGATCTGGCTGCTGCGCGGACTCGATGCGCTGGAGGGTGGGTTGATGCGGCTTGCCGATGGCGGCGATCCGCTGTCGCTGCTGGTGCTGCTGTGCACCTTCGCCGGCATGGCGCTGGGCGCCTGGCTGGCGGCGCGGCTGCTGCACCGGCGCGGGCTTGGCAGCCTGATCGGGCGCCCGGCGGCGGTGCTGCGTGATTTCGTGCTGGGGCTGATTGTCATGGCGCTGATCGGTGGTGGCTTGGCGCTGGTGCTGCTGCCCTTCCTGCCCGGGCTGGAACCGGCCATCCCGTTGCGCCTCTGGCTTCTGTTTCTGCCGCTGGCGCTGGCCGGCATCCTGCTGCAGACCGGCGCCGAGGAACTGGTGTTTCGCGGCTATCTGCAACAGCAACTCGCCGCACGCTTCGCCTCGCCGCTGATCTGGATGGGCCTGCCGGCGCTGCTGTTCGGACTGGCGCATCACGCGCCCGAGGACATGGGCGCCAATACCTGGGCGGTGGTGGCGGCCACCGGGCTCTTTGGCCTCATCGCTGCCGATCTGACCGCGCGCACCGGCAATCTGGGCCTGGCCTGGGGGGTGCATTTCGCCAACAACTGCGTGGCGATCCTGTTGATCTCGGTGATGGGCGGGCTGGACGGGCTGGCGCTTTTCACCATGACCGAGGGCGCGGTATCGGACGGGCTGCTGCAACGGTTGATCCTGATGGACATGGTGATGCTGGTGCTGGTCTGGCTGGCCTGCGTGCTCTGGCTGCGCCGACGGTGAAAGGCTGCGGCGCGCGCGCCCCCGCATCCGATTGCAATTCGGGCGCGGCGGGCTTATCTGAACCCTCAGCAAAATTCGGGGAACCGGCATGAACTGGATCACCAACTACGTCCGACCGACGATCAACTCGCTCTTCTCGCGCCGCGAGGTGCCCGAGAACCTGTGGACCAAATGCCCCGAATGCGGGACGATGCTGTTCCACCGCGAGCTTAGCGACAATCTTCAGGTCTGCTCGGGCTGTAACCACCATATGCCGATCACCCCGCGCGAGCGGTTCAAGGCGCTGTTTGACGCCGGCACCTTCGCCGAAGTCGCCGTACCCGAGCCGGTCAGCGATCCGCTGCAGTTCCGCGACCAGAAAAAATATCCCGACCGCATGAAAGCCGCGCAGAAATCCACCGGCGAGCGCGAGGCCATGCTGGTCGCCGAGGGCGAGATCGGCCGCATGCCGGTGATCGCCGTGGCGCAGAATTTCGCCTTCATGGGCGGCTCGATGGGCATGTTCGTCGGCAATGCGATCATCGCCGCCTGCGAACGCGCGGTTGAGCGCCGCCTGCCGCTGGTGCTGTTCGCTGCCGCCGGCGGGGCGCGCATGCAGGAGGGCATCCTCAGCCTGATGCAGATGCCGCGCACCACGGTTGCCGTGCAGATGCTCAAGGAAGCCGGCCTGCCCTATATCTGCGTGCTGACCCATCCCACCACCGGCGGCGTGACGGCCAGCTACGCCATGCTGGGCGATGTGCAGATCGCCGAACCCAACGCGCTGATCTGCTTCGCCGGCCCGCGCGTGATCGAACAGACGATCCGCGAGAAACTGCCC
>ERZ869909.1947-NODE-1947-length-15244-cov-3.001978_pt1 | contig 15244 bp, 16 predicted proteins | sample MGYA00520892_ERZ869909 | MGnify/ENA primary metagenome ERZ869909 (study PRJEB32215, sample SAMEA104723947) | bioreactor metagenome | biome: bioreactor; feature: anaerobic bioreactor; material: water | place: China | collected 2015-03-12 ...
AGTTGCGGATGTCGTTGTAGCTGTTGGTCTGCGCACCGTAGCCCCAGGTGTTGGCAACGCCCGCGACCGTGGTCGAGTGGCAGATGCGCGCCTGGTGGTCGACGTTGTTGGTGCCCCAGAAGGCGGCGAACTTGCGGAAGAGATAGGCGCCCTCGTTGGAGAATTTCGCCGACCCCAACAGATAGACGCTGTCGGCGCCCGAGTTCTCGCGGATCTCGAGCATCTTGTCGCCGATCTCGTCGATTGCCTGTTCCCAGGTGATGCGCTGCCATTCCCCCCCGACCTTCTTCATCGGGTATTTCAGGCGGCGGTCGCCATGGACCAACTCGCGCACCGCCGCGCCCTTGGCGCAATGAGTGCCGCGGTTGATCGGGCTGTTCCAGCTGGGCTCCTGGCCCACCCAGACGCCGTTCTGCACTTCGGCAGTGACAGTGCAGCCGACCGAGCAATGGGTGCAGATGTTCTTGCGTATCTCGATATCCTGACTGTGGTCGGTCGGTCCGGCCTCGGCGCGGCGGGTCATGCCGGCGCCCAGGCTGCCGATGGCGGCCAAGCCCCCGACGGTCAGCCCCGAAGCGCGTAGGAAGCTGCGCCGGTCGAGCGGTTTGGCCGCCAGCCCCGCGGCCACCTGGGTCAGTCGGCCGCCCCGTGCGGCCTCACGGGTTCTGCGCTTGACGAGCATCGCTCATTCCTCCCGGCGATAGTAACGGTTCGTGCGATAGAAGGCTTCGATATGATCGGTGACCCGGTAGCGGGCGCGCGTGCGCTCGGTCCCGGTCTGCTGTGCTTCGACCGGACGGGCACCACCCGCGGTCAGCGCCACCGCGCTTGCGGCGCCCAGCGTCGCGCCAAAGAAGGCGCGGCGATTGATCGGGCTGCCTTGATCCTGTGACATGTCGATCCTCCGTTTGTGTCGAGCCTGCGCCCGATCGTTCTGCATTCCAGTCAGGCGGCCAGCGCGAAGGCACGGGCCTCGATATCCACCAGCAGCCGGCCGATCTCGGCGATCGGGCGGTAGAAGCGTGCGCTTGGCGCGATGGCAAGGTCGTCAAAGAACTGAGCCGCCCAGGGTGCAAGGTGACGCTGAAAGAAGGCGGCTTCGATCGCGGCATCGACCTCGATCGCGCCCGATGCCATGTCGGCCATCACCTCGAGGATGAGGGCGACGTGATCTTCTGGCTCGTGACGACCCTCGGCGCGGGCGATGCCTAGCCGGGCAAGGTCGTGGCGCAGCTCCGCCAGCGGGCGTTCGTTGAGAAAGCCGGTGATGTAGAAACTGCCATAGGGCAACAGCTCGCCCCGGCCCACCCCGATGAACAGCTCGAAGTATTCGCGCTCGACGGTTTTCGGATCGGTTTTGGCGGCGGTGCGCGCCAGCGCGGCGTAGGCCTGGCCCAACGCCGTCTCGTCACCGCCAAGGCTGGCAATGGCGGAAAGCGCCGCCGCGTCGGGCGGGGATGCGAGCAGGCGTGCAAGGAAGCGATAGTGTTCGCTTCGTATCTGCTCGAGTGCGTCGCGCGCTGGCCCGTTTAAGGGCTGGCTAGCTGGCATGCGTCGGCTCCCGTAGGTGAACGCCGGTTCTGGGCGTTTCTTATGGTTATCAATCAGAAACTAGCGCAACGCGGGCGGTAAGGTCAAATGACTTCGTATACGGCGACATGCCGGCTCCGGTCACGGAAACGTCATATGGGCCGCGCGCTGCCCTGACGTGGGCGCGGCAATGGCGCATCGTCGGATGCCGCGGTTTCTTGGGCAATCTCTTTGATATTCTGCGCCGGTTTCTCGGTGGGGACGGAAGGGGCAACTTGCTCAGCCGCGCCGATCTCGGAGGCGATCTCGGAGGCTGGCACGGATTTGGGTGGCGAGGCGGGCTCCGGCGTGGAGCGGTCGGCCGTGGCGGGGGCACCGCCGCGGATCTGGCGCACCCATTCGGCCACGCGGGCCGGGTCCAAGGGACCGCCGTCGCCTGGAACGCCGCCCGGTGTGTTCCAATCCCAAGCGTAATCGACCGCGATGTCCTTATGGTCGCGGATCGCCGGGGTGAGCAGCCACATCTTGCGCATGGCCGCGTTCTTCAGCGCCTTCGGCACGCCCGGGCGCAAAAAGGCACGGATGTCACTACCGACGGTCAGCGAGTCGATCGGGGGCAGGGCTTCCAGTTCCGCCGCGCTCAGTTCGGCAGGCGCATCAAGTGTTGGCGCGTCTGGATCGGGCTGCGGCAGGTGCTGCTGCAGCGGGGCGGCAACGTCGGCGGGGTCTTCCTTTGCGACCTCGGAAATTGTCTTGCGCTCCGACCAGCGGTGGAAAAATGACTTCTCGCTCATGACTTGCCTCTGGCATGGCCAGCCTTGTCGGCGCCCCACTTTTCATCGGGCGGCAGGATGCGTGGAGCGCGCGGGGTCAGGGCGTTGGGGTCCTGGGGACTGCGCTTGCGCTTCTTGAAGGGGATTTCGACATGATGGGCCTCGATGAACTCGGCGATCTGGCGCTGAAGGGCTGGCGGCATCGGCACGGCCTCGACGATCAGCGCGGGGTCGCTGACGTAGCCTTCGCCCTCGTAGGGATCGGCAGTGACGCAGAGGATCTCGGCCTTCTCGGGCGCCGCGCCGCGCAGAACCACCCAGACCGACGGGCGGCCGGAATGCAGGTTATCGCGGTGATGGCCCGTGTCCCCGGCCCAGAGGGTCAGATCGGCTGCCCCCAGATACCAGGTCTCCGTCCCGCTCTCTTCGGAGATGCGGGTGTGCGGTGCGGCCTCCGGCTCGCCGGGCAGCACGGCCGTTGGGCGCAACTCGCCCGTTCCCCAGCGGGTCACCGGCGGCCGGCGAACTGCCACGACCCCCAGACGCACGCGTTCCTGTGCCATTCCGTCCTCCGTCAATGCACCGGATCGACCGCCGCGAGCGGCAGGCCGGTCACCAGATTCTGCGGTTTCATCCGGACCGCCCCATCGGCCCCGAAGCCCAGAATCAGCCAGACGGGATGCCCGGCGAGATCGGCGCGCACCGGGGCGGGGTCGGTGAACTCCAGCCGGAACAGGCCGACCAGCGTCTCTCGCGGGGTGGTGCCGTGCCAGAGAGCGTTGCCGATGGCCGTTCCCGCGGGATCGAGGCCCACGAACCAGCGCAGATCGACGCCCTCGGCGCGCATCTCGGGCGTGACGCTGATCCGCAGGTCAAGCAGATGCGCCAGAAACGCCTCGATCGCGCGGGCAAGACCCTCGCGCGCCTTGGGGTCACCCCCGAAGTTCAACACGGTCGTATGCGCGTCCGAACGCGACCAATAGGTCCATTCGTTGCCACCACCCAGTACATCGAGGCTGTCGATCCCGCCCGAGAACATTGCGGTCAGGGGCGAGGCATGCATTTCAGCCTCGAACAGCTGCACCAATTCCTCGTCGGCCAGAAGAAGGCGGTCGTCCTTCACATGGCCGCGCTGAGGGCGGAACATCATTTCGGCGGCGCGCAGGACCTGGGCATCGTCGCAGCCTTCGAGCGCGTTGCGCAGGATCAGCTGCACCAGCTGATTGAAAAAGACGATGGGAAGTCGCGTGCCATCGCGGACGAGGGTCAGATAGCCCTCCTCGATCGAGCCGGCGCGCAGGAGAGTGTCGCGCAGGGTTAGGAGAAAGCCCCAGTTCTCGCGCGCGTCGGGATCGGCGAGTGCGGCCAGTTCAACATGACTGACCGGCGCGCGGGGTGACTGCAGGAGGCGTGCGTGCAGCGCGCGCTCGGCCGCGCAGGCCTCGGGCGGGGGAAGCACTTCGGGGCGGGCAAGCCATGCCAGCAGCAACTCATCCGTGACCAGCATCCGCCCCTGCGCGTCAAGCCGCGTCAGGTGATGGCCGCTCGCGACCCAGAATTCAGGCATCGCGCGCCCCTCCCTGTCCGGCGTTGAGGGCGAAAAGGTCGACGCCGTCGTCCGCGCTCTCGTCCTCTTCCTCGACGATGTGAAAGGCGCGGTCGTGGCCTTGCAGATAGCCTGCGCCAAAGGCAGTTTCGCTGCGCGGGCGCAGGGTGCGGAACTGCTCCCGGATCTCGCCCGCCTCCTCGCGACGATGCAGCGCGATCAGCGTGTTGGGTTCATGACCTCGGCAGAGGCTTTCTGCCAGCGCCACCTCTTCCTCGGCGGCGGGTGTAGCGGTGGCGATATCGGGTGCGCCAAGCTGCGCCACGAGCGCGCGGGCCAACCCTGCCGTCATTTGCGCCCGTTCCAAAGCAGTCGCTTCCTGCACGACAACCAGTGTCGAATACCCGAAGCTTTCGATCCCCAGAAAGCCCGAGCGGAAGGCGATCTGTTCCTTGCGGCCCATATCACCGATCGCTCGGGCCCAGAACAGAAAGGTCCCCGGCACCGCCCATTCGCCCGGTTCGGCCGCGCGTGAAAAGACCACCGTGTCGGATGGATCGAGCCGGATGGTGCGCGGCAGCAGGATCATAGCTTCGGCCCCTGATCGCTGCGCCAGCCGGTTGAGCCCAGGGCCTTCATCAGCGGCGGATGGCGGCGGTTGCCCGAGGGCGTAATCTCGATTATCCGGTCGCCCTCGATGCGGCGGACGCCCCGCAGGAGAGGTGGATCGATGCGCATCAGGTAGCGGTTGGTCACCGCCTCCAGCCCCTCATGAGCCCAGCGGTCGAAATAGAGCATCATGTAGGAAGCGAAAGTGGACACGATTTCTTCGGCCGGATCGAAGGCCTCCTCGACCAGCGAGGTTGTGTCGGGATGCTCTCCTGGCGCATCCAGGTGGTCACGGTACGCGATCAGCTCCGCGGCAAAGACCATCCAGTCAGGAACCTCGTCGGGTTTGGTCTTGGGTGCGATGGCGAACCGCCCACCGCCCAGCCGCGCCTTGTCGTAGCGGATTTCGTCGGGCCAGGTGATGCGCACGGGGCGTTCCGGCGGGCAGTGGGCCGCGAGCGCGTCGGTCACGGCGGTCATCCCCAGAAGAAACGCCATCTGCGCCTGTTCCAACGCCTCCTCAGGTTCGAGGACGACGGCGAAGGACAGAAGACCGGGCGATCCGGTCTCGGCGCGGCCTTGGTAGACCACCAGCGTGCCAGCCCCGGAATCGGGTGCGAGCTGCGCGGCTTCGGCCAGCACATCGGGGCTGCGCGCTGTCACCAGCGTATAAGGGGGCGGCAGCGCGATCGCTGTCTGAAGCATCCGGAACCTCCCGAGATCCGCGTTTTCCTTGCCGGGCGTCTACCCCTCGTCCGGCTGCAGGTCTATATCCGGCAAGATAACGCCAGTTCCAGCCAGGGAAACCCCATGCCCGACGCCGCGCGCACCATTTTGACCTGCACCTGCGAAGCCACGATGCCCCTGGATGCCGGAGCTCTGGGCAGCGTAGGTGCCGAGGGGCGGCCCGCGCATCAGTTGTGCCGCGCGCAGCTTGACGGGTTCCGCGCCGCCTTGGGCAGCTTTGCCGACGTGACCGTGACCTGCACGCAGGAAGCGCCCCTCTTCGCCGAACTGGCCGAGGAGGCGGGTTTCGACGGGCAATTGCGTTTCGTGAACATCCGCGAAACGGCGGGTTGGTCTGAGGGAGCCGCGCAGGCGGGGCCCAAGATGGCGGCGCTGATCGCGATGTCCGGGGTTGAGCCCGCACCCTTTGAACTCGCCAGCATGGAAAGCAACGGCATCACGCTTGTGTTGGGGCGCGGAGAGGAAGCGATCGAGGCCGCGCGGCAACTTGCCGAGTCGCTCGACATCACGGTCCTTCTGCTGCCGGGCGCCGAGGTCATGCCACCGCGCCAGACGGTCTTTCCAGTGTTGCAGGGCCGGATCCGCATGGCGCGCGGGTACATGGGTGCGTTCGAACTGACGGTCGACGATTACGCCGCCCCCACGCCCTCGTCGCGCGGGCGGCTGGAGTTCGAGCTGGCGCGCAACGGCGCGGTGTCGCGCTGCGATCTGGTGGTGGATCTGACCGGGAATCCGGCCCTTTTTCCCGCCGGTGACCTGCGCGCGGGCTATCTGCGCGCCGATCCGCGTGATCCGGTGGCGGTGGCGCGCGTGGTCGGGCAGGCGCAGGGGATGGTCGGCACGTTCGACAAGCCCAAGTTCATCGCCTTCCGCGCCGATCTTTGCGCGCATTCCCGCAACCGCATCACCGGTTGCACGCGCTGTCTGGGCCTGTGCCCGACGGGCGCGATCGAACCGGCTGGCGACAGCGTGGCGGTCGACCCGATGATCTGCGCGGGCTGCGGTCAGTGTGCGGCGGCCTGCCCGACGGGAGCGGCTGGTTACGCGCTGCCGCCGGCCCCGGCTCTGGCCGAGCGGTTGCGCGCCGGTCTGCGGGCCTGGTTCGCGGCGGGCGGGACCGCGGCGCCGGTCATCCTGTTCCATGACGAGGGGCATGGCGGCGCGTTGATCGATGCCTCGGCGCGGTTGGGTCGGGGTTTGCCCGCGCATGTGATCCCGCTTCAGATCAACGAGCCCACCCAGATCGGTCCCGAGATCATGGCCGCGGCGATCGCCTGGGGCGCGGGGGCGATGCGGGTGCTGACGCGGGCGCGGCCCGCGCATCCGCTCGACGGGCTGGAAGAAACGCTGGCGTTGATGGATGTGATCGGCGCCGAGACCGGGTATTCCGCCGAGGCCTGCGCGCTCATCCAGACCGACGACCCGGACGCGCTGGAGGCTGCGCTCTGGCAGAAGCCGCAGCCGGCACGTGGCGAGCGGTCCTCGTTCCTGCCGCCGTCGGACAAGCGGGGCTTGTTGACGCTGGCGATGGCCGAGATGAACCGTGCCGCACCCAGCCCGACCACGCGGATCGACCTGCCGGCGGGCGCACCGTTCGGCGCCGTGGTAGTCGATCAGGATGCCTGCACCCTGTGCCTTGCCTGCGTCGGCGCGTGCCCGACCGGGGCGCTGGGGGACAATCCGGACCGGCCGATGCTGCGCTTCACCGAGTCGGCCTGCGTTCAGTGCGGGATCTGCGCGGCGACCTGCCCGGAGGGCGCGATCAGGCTGGTGCCGCGGATCGACTTCGCCGCCTGGGAGGCGCCGAAGCAAGTGATGAAGGAAGAGGAACCGTTTGCCTGCACCGGGTGCGGCAAGCCGTTCGGGACGCGGTCTTCCATCGAGCGGGTGCAGGAAAAGCTTGCGGGGCACTGGATGTATTCCGGCCCCGAAGGGGCGAGACGCCTTGAGTTGCTGACCCTCTGCGACGATTGCCGGACCGAGCGCGTGGTACTGGAGGGCTTCGATCCGCACGAAAAAATCGGCTGAATGGGCCGGTGAGCGCTGGCGCGCAACGGGCCAAGTTTTTGAATTCTATAACATTCCATTTTTTGTTGCCCAGATCGAAAGGCCTGCGCGGCGGCGGCGTTCTTACCAAAGCACCGAACGCTCGCCTTCTCGACCGCCTATATCGCGCCCCGACGCTCAGTTCTGGTGGGGGCCGAGTTGGCGGTGGAGCCGGGCGTCATGGACGCGGAAGTGATCGGCGAACCAGTGCTCCAGCGTGTGGGTCAGCCGGTCGGCGGCGGCATCGGGGGTGTCGGGCGCGGCATCCATGAGGTCGCGCAATTCGTCGAGTAGGCGTTCATGGTCCGATTTGTGCGTGCCCAGCTGGTCGTAACGGGCTTGGCGCATCTGCTCCTCCTCCAGCGCGAAATGGGCCGATATGGCGCGGTAGAGATCGCCGAAGGCACGGTCGATATCGGTGTCGGGGCGACGCTCGAGGATTGCGGCGGCGGCGATATTGACCAGCTCGACCAGTTCCTGATGCTCATGATCCACGGCGGGATCGCCGACGCTGTACTCTGGTTTCCATTCGATCGGGGACATGGCTGGACCTTTCAGTGAAAGACGAATTCGCCGGTGCCGCTGCGGAAATCGATCGCCAGGTTCTGCCCCGGCGCCAGCGTGATCCGGCGGACGGTCTGGTGGGTGAACTCGGTTGCTGTGGGGTCGTCGCGCAGCCGCAGTGCCACTTCGTGCGTGCCCGCGGGCAGCAGGACGCGCTGGTAGGCCCGCGACGGGCCGCTGCCGGCAAGACCGGTAGGCGGCAGGTCGGCGGCAAGAACCGGCGCGCCGTCGATGTCCATCTCGATACGGACGGGCGCGCGGCGTCGCTCGCAGATCTGCGGATTGCGCATGTTGGGGGGCAGGGCGGCCAGTTCCTCCGGCGTCCGGTCGCGGCAGATCCGGCCGCTGGAATGGGTGAAGCTGAGGCGGATCAGACCGGCATCTTCGGGCACCGATTGCCACTCGGGCCAGGCGGAGAGGAGAGCAGACGCCGCGCTGATCGCCAGCATCGTGAGCCCGCCGAGAGCCAGGTGCCGACCGCGACCGGCAAGGCTGCGCGAGACGGCCCTCATGGCGCGGGCTCGTGTGTGGTCGCGGCGGCGACGGCGGCGGCCTCGTCTGCCTCGCCGGGTTCGAGGGGGCGCAGTTTCTCATAGGCGGGCAGCGCGGCGAGGCGTTCGGCGAAAGAGGCCAGCGCCATCTGCAGGCTCAACGGGTCGCTGGGACCGGCCCAGACGGTCAGCAGGCGGTCGCGCGGCACACGCTCACGCAGGAAGGGATCTCGAGTGCGGTCGATGCGGGCCTTGGTCCAGGCGACGCCGAAACGGTGCTGACAGTCGCGTTCGGCGCAGCCGGCGATGCAGACGCCATCGGCCAGCCCTCGGCTGATGACATAGTCGATGATCGAGGGCGGTGGCATGGCCGCGCAGGGCACCAGCACCCGGCCCGGCGGCATCGTCCCGGCATCCTCGCCCCCGGCGCCGTGGGCGCAGGCAAGGGTCAGCACCCGGCCCGGTCCTGGCGGCAGCGCCGCGCCGGCGGCGATCACATCGGCGCGCAGCTGCGCCAGCGGAAAATCGGGCAGGTCGATTCCGGTGCTCAGGTCGCCCGAACGACGGAACGGCGTGGAGGAGGGGCAGGAGCCCATGCAGATCCCGCAGGCCACGCAGCGGTCGGGGTTGACCTTGACCTCGCGCGGGAAGGGCAGGCCGTCGCTGCGCGGCTCGACGGTGATGGCGGCATAGGGGCAGTCGTTGGCGCAGCGCATGCAGCCGTTGCAGCGGGGCAGGTAGACCTCGGCCGCGCGGGCTTCGCGTCGGGGGGGGAGCCACGGCAGGCCAATCATCAGAACCGTGAACGCCGCGACGCCGCCCCAGATGATGCCGGGCGGGACAAGCTCGATCAGCGGAAAGAGCGGCAGGTAGAACCAGTCGATCCCGACACGCTGCGGCACGACCGACAGGTCCGCAGGCCCTTGAGAGACTGCCGGGATGGCGAAGGAGCCGGCTATCAGCGCGCCGAGGGTGATCACCGCCAAGCCCGCAGGCGGTTTCGTGCGCGCCTCGGTGATGCGCTGGGTATGGATCCACATGACGAGAAGCAGCAGCAGCGGGATGGCGATATGCAGGAAGACCATCAGTGTGAAGAAGCGGCTGGACAGGTGATCCGGGGCGAGGAAGTTGCGCGCGATCGGCTCGGCGAAGATGCCGAGGGCGTCCAGAAGTTCGGTCGAGGTGATTGCGATGTATTGCGCCAGCTGGTCCCAGACGAGCCAGTAGCCGGTGATGCCCGACAGGTAGACGAACCAGATGATCGGCACGCCGGTGACCCAGGAGAACCAGCGCTTGCCGCGGTAGCGGTCTCGCGCCCATTCGCGGAGCAGGTGCAGGAACATCACCAGAACCATCAGGTCCGAGGCGTAGCGGTGCAGGCTGCGCGAGAGCCCCGCGTGCCACCAGAGGTCATGCGTGATCCATTCCACCGATTCGTAGGAGGCATGGACCCCGGTATCCCAGAAGATGAAGAGATAGACGCCTGTGACGACGACGACCCAGAACAGGAACCAGCCCAGCGGGCCAAGCTGGGCCAAGGGGTTCCAGTCGGCGCCGAAAAGCCGGTCAAGGCCGCGTTCGGCCCGGTCGAACCCGCGCCGCAGGATCCCGCGAAATACGGCCATTATCCCGCCTCGCGACGGGGTTCGTCGATGGGGCCGGGCTTGCGCGTGGCGCGGCGATGGGCCAGCACCATGCGCGCCAGGATCGCCGCGAAGATCAGAAGCGACAGCCCGCCGAAGAAGATCCCGAAGAAGATGCCGTAATCGAAACGGTAGGCGCCGGTGAGCGGATTGTAGGTGGTGCATAGAAAGTTGATGCGGTCCCACAGGTCGGACGGCGCGAGCGAGCGCGTCCGCGTGCCGAAGACCAGATCCTTCATCGGCTCCATGAAGACCTGAAGCGGGAAGGTTTCGCCATAGATCTGACGGTAGACTGTGCCGTCCTCGTCCAGAAGGGTGGTCTGCATGACGTGGTCGAACCCGCCGGCCGCGGCGCGGAAGGAAAAGCCCAGGTCCTCCAGGAATGCGGCGGTGGTTGTGTCGGTGGCGCTGGCGATGTGCCAGCCCTCGACCCCCAGTATGCGGTGGGTGTTGGCGAAGGCCTGAAGTTGCGCGGGCCGATCACCGCGCGCGTCGAAGCCGAAGGTGAGGATATTGAACCGCCCGGTGCCGAGGGCGCGCTGGGCCTCGATCACGGCGTCGCGCAGATGGCCGGTGGTGACGGGGCAGACGGTGGAGCAGCTGGTGAAAATGAGCGAGACGACCAGCGGCTTCCCACGCAGATCGGCCACGGAAAGTGCAGCGCCGGTATGATCGATCAGCAGATGCGGGCCGACCTGCCGGCCGATCGCGGCCTGGCTTTCGTCGAAGGCGATCTGCGCGTCGATCCGTCCCGTCTGCGCCGGGGCAGGACCGGCAAGCGCCAGCAGGAGCGGCAGGAGGAGAAGGCGCCAAAGGGTCATGCCACAATCCGGTCGAACGCGCCTTGCAGGATTACCCCCAGCGCCAGCGCGGCAAAATGATAGAGCGATGCGCGGAAGCAGGTCATCGCGGTCTGCTTTCCGGGCGCGCGCATCAGCGCCCAGCTGGTGCGCAGGAAATGCAGCCCCGCCCCCAACGCGAACAGGCCGTAGATCCAGCCCAGCCCCAGCATCAGCGGCAGGAGCGACAGGCCGACGAGCGCGGCGACATGCAGAAAGATGGTGGGCCCCCACACCTCGGGCTCGGTCACGACGGGCAGCATCGGGATGCCGGCGCGTCGATAATCCTCGCCCCGCGCGACGGCGAGGGCCCAGAAATGCGGGGGCGTCCACAGAAAAAGGACGGCGGCCAGGATCAGCGCCTCGGGGCTAATCAGCGGGCCGAACGGGTCGGCGGCGGCGGCCGCGCCGGCAAGAAGTGCGAAGGAGCCCGCCGCGCCGCCGATCACCACGTTCCAGACGGTGCGGCGCTTCAGCCAGACAGTATAGACCAGCGCATAGGTGAGCGAGCCGAGGAAGACGAGCACGGTCGCCAGCGTGCCGCCGACCGACCAGGCCATCAGCAGGGACGCGGCCAGAAGCGCCGTGAAGCTCACGGGCCAGATCGGTCCGGCTTTCAGCCGGCGGCTGGCGAAAGGGCGGTTGAAGGTCCGCGCCATCAGCCGGTCGCTGTCACGCTCCAGATACTGGTTGAACGCCCCCGCCGCGCCCGAGGCGCCGAGCACGGCAAGGGTGAAGACCGCGGCCTCGAGTGCGCCCATCGGACCGCCGGCGACAAGGATCCCGACGAGCGCCGCCAGCGCCACGAAAGAGCCGATCCGCAGCTTCAGGATCGAGACGGTCATGGCGAGCGCGGCTTTCATGGGTAGCCCCCTTCGCGTTGGGTTGTGGATCACCGAAACAGCCAGAGTTCGGACAGGTACATCCAGTTGACGAAGTAGTAGAGCACGAAGGAGGCGAAGAAGATCGCCACCAGAATGATCGTGCCCGGCAGCTTCAGCGTGGTGTGGCTGCCGTAGGTGGCGACAGATTCGCGGCTGCGGTCGTGCAGCGGGAAGGTCAGGCGCGCGTCAGGCCCATCGAGCTTGCGTCCGAAGAGGATGGTGCCCACGATCAGCACCACGAAGAGCGCCCCACCGACCGCCGCGAAGATCGCGAAGATGCCGTTCAGCGCCATCATCAGATAGGCGGCCGGCGGGTATTCGAAGAGATGCATGGCATCGACCAGCGACAGGTCCCAGTGACGCCTCGGCACGCCGAGCGTCCCCGCGCCCATCATGAAGAGTGAAATGCCGCCCGCCCCGATCCCGAAGAGATAGGGCTGCCATTTCGCCAGCGTCGGCCAGATGATGTCCCGCCCGAAGAAGAGCGGCACCAGAAGGAAGGAGCCCGCCATGAAGGCCAGCGTGGTGCCGGCGACAACCGTGCCGTGGAAATGGCCCGGGACGTATAGCGTATTGTGCATCAGCACGTTCAGTTGCTCGGTGCCCAGGATCACCCCGGTGATGCCGCCGATGAAGCCGAACATCACCAATGACATGAACATCCCCGAGAACGCCGGATTGCCCCAGGGCGCCTTGGTCAGCCATTCGAAGGCGCCGCGGGTGTAGCCGTTGCGCCGCTGCGCGGCCTCGATCGCGCCGGGAACGGTCAGGCCGTGGATCATGGAGCCAAGCACGGCGAGATACATCATGTACGAGGTGTTGACGATCTTCCACGTCTCGCTCAGTCCAGGTTCGGCCAGCAGGTGATGGGCCGAGGCAAGCTGAAGGAAGAGGATATAGAGAAAAAAGGCCATGCGGCTGACCTTTTCCGACAGGGGCTTGGCGCCCAGCACCATGGCGGCGATCGCGTACCAGATCGCGACATGCGCCGAGACGTTGATCTGCTGGCTGGAATGGCCGAAACCCCACCAGACGAGCTTGTACATCAGGCTGTCGATCTCGCTGATCAGGCCGAGCGACCAGAGCCAGGTGGGGATCAGGATGATCGCGCCCGAGGCGATGGTGAAGACCGCGATGATCGCCGCGGTGATCGCGCCGAAGGTGACCAGCGGGACCGAACCTTCATAGGTCCCCTCGTCCTTGGCGACAACGAGCGAGCCGAAGAAGCAGCAGACCGCCACCAGCGCTCCCACCGCGAAGAGAATGAGCGACAGGTAGAACCAGTGCGAGGCCATCATCGGCGGGTAGGAGGTAAACATGACTGACGAATCGCCGCGCAGGATGGCGTAGTTGGCCATCACTGCGCCGATGACCATCAGGCCGAACCCGGCCCAGGCGAATTTCGGGGCCGCGAGGCGCGCGCCCAGCAGCACCGCACCGGCGAAGTAGAGCACCGCGATCTCGAAGAAGATGATCCAGAAGACCAGCACGTTCGTCCCGTGGCCGGTGAGGACAAGGTAGAAAAGCTCGGCATCGAGAAGTTGCACCGCGGGCCAGCGCGTCAGCGCGACCAGCAGCCCCAGGAGCCCGCCCCAGGCCAGGAATACCACCGCCGCGACAGCGTTGACGCGGATCAGCAGTTCGGCCTGACGTTCGATCTTCAGCCCGGTGAAGCGGCAGGTGCGATACACCGCCTGCACGCCGCTACCGGCATAGGTGCCTTCGTTGACTGCGGTCATGGCGTCCCTCTTGTCTTGGCGTTCCGGCCGCGGCCCCGTGTGCCGCCTGCCCGCGGATGACCCGGCGTTGCTGATGCACGCGACGAGGGCGGCGCGGGCCGCCCCCGGAAAAGGTCAGTCGACCACCCGGATGCGACCGGTCATGTTGTGATGCCCGATGCCGCAGTATTCGTTGCAGATGACGCCAAACTCGCCCGTTTCGGTGGGCGTGATGGTGATCACATGCTCGTAGCCGGGATGGACCGAGATATTGATGTTCGTCGGCTGGAGCGAGAAGCCGTGCTGCCAGTCGGCAGACGACAGATGCAGCCGGTAGCTCTGACCCTTCTGCAACTCCAGGATCGGCCAGAATTCCCACAGGCGCGCCAGGTAGTAGGCGTCGCCCCCGGCCGGCGGGCGCACGACGGGCACGCCATCCTCGAAAACCGGCTCACCATCCTCTCCGATGACCTGGTATTCCTCGGCGAAGGCTTCGACCTTTTCGGCGAAGCGCCATGGCTGGATGCGGTAGGTCTCGGTCGACAGGTTCTGCTGACCGATGAAATGCCAGGCGATCATGAAGAAGAACATGAACAGCCCCCAGAGAAAGGCAATAATGATCCAGCCCAGTTCCAGACCGTGGACGGGTTCCTTCCACCAGAGGCGGTTTTCCGGGGGCGTTATGGCCATGGCATGTCCTCGCTAGGTTCCATAATCAATCGGCGATGGGTACGGAGACGACCTCCATCACACCCCAGACCGTGTAGAGGACGGTCGGTATGGCGATGCCGAGGAAGAGAAGCAGAAAGGGGTTGTCGAGCACCTTCTGCATGACCGGGATCTGTTCGCGTGGGGCGCGCGGGGGGGCGGCGCCGGGATGGGGATTGTGCTCGGTCATGGTCGCACTCCTTCAAATATGTTGGCGCTTTGCAGCGCGTCCCTGCGGTCTTGGTGTGCCTTGGTGCCCCGGAGGCGGTGCCAGGTCCGGAACGCCCGAGGCGAAGACGTAGATGAAACAACCTTCGGTCAAACCTCGGTGCAAAGAATTGACATAGATCAATTACAATGAGGCGAATGATTAAGTGCTGACCCGACGTGCGTCGTGTCAGTATCGCTTCCAGGCCGCACCTGGCAGCGGTTTGCTACCGGACCTGGGCTTGTCTGAAGTGGTGGTCTGGAGTCGGTTTCAGCCGATGAAGTCGTCGATCCCGTAGCCCTGCAGATAGAGAAGGGCGGTCAGGTCACCGTGGTTCACGCGCAATTCGCATCGTTCGGCGACGACGGGCTTGGCGTGGAGGGCGACACCGGCACCGGCACGACCCAGCATGCCCAGATCGTTTGCCCCGTCACCAACCGCCATCACATCCGCAGGCGTAATGCCCAGTCGCGCACTGATCGAATCGAGCGCGTCGATCTTGGCCTGTCGACCGAGGATCGGCTCGGCGACGGCACCGGCCAGGCGTCCATCCTCGATCAGCAACAGGTTGGCGTGATGCTCATCGAAGCCCAGTTCTGCCGCAACGCGTGCGGTGAAAGCGGTGAAGCCGCCCGAGACAAGTGCGGTATGCGCCCCATGCGCCCGCATCGTGGCGACCAGTTCGCGCCCACCGGCGGTGAAGGTGATGCGCTCGGCCAACACTTGGTCGATGATCCCGGCGTCCATCCCCCGAAAGAGCGCGACGCGCGCGCGCAGCGCCGGTTCGAACTCGAGGATGCCGTTCATCGCTTGCGCGGTGATCTCGGCGACCTGCGGGCCGACTTCGGCCAGATCGGCCAGCTCGTCGATGCATTCCTGCGCGATCATCGTGCTGTCCATGTCGGCGAGCAGCATCCGTTTCTTCCGACCGTCGACGG
>ERZ869909.1948-NODE-1948-length-15240-cov-4.915584_pt1 | contig 15240 bp, 10 predicted proteins | sample MGYA00520892_ERZ869909 | MGnify/ENA primary metagenome ERZ869909 (study PRJEB32215, sample SAMEA104723947) | bioreactor metagenome | biome: bioreactor; feature: anaerobic bioreactor; material: water | place: China | collected 2015-03-12 ...
CCGGGGCGGGCGTCAGCGGCTGCAGTAGCCGTCCCAGTCGCAGTAGAAGCCGGCAGCGCAATCCCAGTCCGTCCAGCAGGCGTTCTCGTAGGCGTTCGACCAGCAGACCCCGTCGCTTGCGCAGAAGAAGCCCCAGTCGCAGTCCCAGTCGCTCCAGCAGCTGTTCAGGCCGGTGTCCTGGTAGCAGACGCCGTCGTTCGCGCAGAAGAAGCCCGAGGCGCAGTCCCAGTCGCTGCGGCAGACGCTCGTGTCCTCGTAGCAGACGCCGTCGTTCGCGCAGAAGAAGCCCCAGTCGCAGTCACGGTCGCCGCGGCAGGCCCACGTGTCCTGGTAGCAGGCGCCGTCGTTGCCGCAGAAGAAGCCGGCGGCGCAGTCACGGTCGCCCAGGCAGACACCCTCGTCCCGGTAGCAGACGCCGTCGGTCGCGCAGAAGAAGCCCCAGTCGCAGTCACGGTCGCCGCGGCACAGCGGAGCCTCCTCGAAGCAGACGCCGCCGGCGCCGCAGGCGAAGCCGGGCGCGCAGTCGAAGTTCGACAGGCAGTAGTTCTGGTCGCGGTAGCAGACGCCGTCGGTCGCGCAGAGGAACCCGTTGGCGCAGTCGCTGTGCCGAGTGCAGCGCACGTCCAGCTCGCAGACGCCGCGATCGCAGAAGAAGCCGCCGTCACACTCGGCGTCGTAGAGGCACGCCTCCGGGTGGTGGCAGAGGCCATCGCGGCCACAGAACTCGTCCGCCAGGCAGTCGAAGTCCGTGCGGCAGACCGGCAGCAGCTCACAGACCCCGTTGAGGCAGAACTCACCGCCGTAGCAGTCGTCGTCGAACAGGCACTCCTCGAAGCCCGGCGCCGGGACGCGGACGGTGTGGTCCCGGTCCGGCTGGACGATGACCGTCTCCTCGAAGATGCAGCCGCTGGTCACGAGCAGAGCCAGCATGGCGCCTGGGGTGGCAAGCTTCTTCAGGATGGTGATGGTGCTGAACATGGTCCGTCCTCTCGCGTCTCGCGGGCCCCTGCCGCGCTGTCGTTCCGGTCACGGCAGCAAGAGACGCCGGAGCCCGAACGCTATTCAGCGAGCCGCGCACGACGCGCGCGATCCGCCAGGGGGCGCGGGCGGACGGGCGATTCGGCGGGGCGATTCGTTGCCACTGGACATGAATCGACGCCACGAGGCGGCGGCGGACGGGCGAGGCTCCGGGGCGATTCGGCGGGGCGATTCGTTGCCACTGGACATGAATCGACGCCACGAGGCGGCGGCTCCGAGGCGAGGCGGCGGGCGGGTCAGCCGGCGGTCGAGGCCTCGAGGAACGCCGGGCGCTCGCCGCCGCCGTGGAGCACGATGTTCGCGCCGCTCACGTACGCCGCGCCGGCGGAGGCGAGGAAGATGCAGCAGGCGGCGACGTCACCCGGTCGCCCCATCCGGCCCAGTGGCACCGTCGCGGCGACACGGGCGATGCCCTCGTCGTCGCCGTAGTGCAGGTGCGACAGCTCGGTCTCGATGAGCCCCGCGGAGACGGCGTTGACGCGGACGCGCGGCGCCCACTCGACGGCGAGGCTTGTCGTGAGGTTGAGCAGGCCGGCCTTCGCGGCGCCATACGCCGCGGTGCCCGGCGACGGACGCAGCGCGCTGACGGACGCGATGTTGACGATCGCCCCACCCTGCGGCTGCCGCTGCATCACCGCGTTCGCGGCCGTCGAGCAGTGCAGCGCAGACGTCAGGTTCAGGTCGATGATCGAAGCGCTGAACCGAGCCGAGGCCTCGGCTGCCAGCTTGTACGGCGCGCCGCCGGCGTTGTTGATCAGCACGTCCAGCTGGCCGTCTCGCTCGACGATCGCGCTGACCATCCGCTCGACGTCCTCGGCGTCGCGCACGTTGCAGCTGACGAACGTCGCCTGCGACGGGCCGACGGCGGGCAGCTCGTCAGGCTCCTTCCGGCCGCAGACCCACACCCGGTCACCAGCGGCGAGGAATGCCTCTGCGATCCCACGACCAATGCCGCGCGTGCCGCCCGTGACGAGCACGACCCGCGACGGGGCGCTGGCGGAGGAATCGTTCGGGGTCGAGGTGGAGGGCGTGGATGCGGTCATGCGATGCTCCCTGATGATGCGCTGGGTGTCCGGTTCCTGGATGCCCGATCCGCGTTACTCGGGCTCGACGCGATGGTCGGCCGGGGATAGGTGGGCGGGCTCGAAACGGGTGAACGTGCCGGGGACGGGGTGTTCGGCCCAGGCCGAGTTGTCGTGTCCGCTGGGCGTGAGCGCTGAGGACCCGGACGGCGGGTTGCCGGGGACGAGTCCGCTCCGGACGTGGTGGCCGCGGGGAAGCCGACGCGCTCGGCAGATCCGTCGCGGATTGTAGAACACGTTCTACTATGCGATACACCCGGCGCTGTCACTTGTTCACCGGTCGGCGCCGGAACACCGTCGCCGCACCAACCCACGGGATGGGGAGAAGATCATGAGCGGAATCTGTGAAGGACGGGTCGCCATCGTGACCGGCGCCGGTCGCGGCATCGGCAGGGAGCACGCGCTGGCGTTCGCGGCGGCTGGCGCCGCGGTGGTCGTCAACGACCTCGAGGGCGACCAGGGCCCTGCAGGCGAGGTCGCGGCAGAGATCCGCGCCGCCGGCGGGCGAGCCGTCGCGCACGGCGCGAACGTCGCGGACTGGGACCAGACCGGCGACCTCGTCGCGACCGCGATCCGGGAGTTCGGCGACCTGCACGTCGTCGTCAACAACGCCGGGAACCTGCGGGACCGGATGTTCGTGTCGATGTCGGTCGAGGACTGGGACGCCGTGATGGCGGTCCACCTTCGTGGTCACTTCTGCACCGCCCGCCACGCCGTGACCTACTGGCGCAACAAGGCGAAGGAGGGCCGTGCGCCCGAGGGCCGCATCATCAACACCAGCTCCGCCGCGGGGCTCCAGGGCAGCGTCGCGCAGTGCAACTACGGCGCCGCGAAGGCAGGCATCGCCGCGATGACGCTCATCCAGGCGGCCGAGCTGGGTCGCTACGGCATCACGTCCAACGCGATCGCGCCGGTAGCGCGCACGCGCATGACGGAGGAGCTGTTCAAGGACATGATGTCGACCGACGAAGGCGCGACGTTCGACGAGTGGGATCCGGCGAACATCTCGCCGCTCGTCGTGTGGCTGGGTTCGGCGGAGTCCGGCGACGTGAGCGGCCGGGTGTTCGAGGTGTGCGGCGACTGGATCGCGCCGGCGGACGGGTGGCGCACCGGCCCCAAGGCCAGCAACGGCGGCCGCCGCTGGGATCCTGCACAGGTGGGCCCCGCGCTGCGTGAGGTGCTGGGCACGATGGAGCCGCCGCAGAAGGTCTACGGCACCTGACCACCCGGCGAGTCGCGCAACGACGCACGAACGGCGCCCAGCCGCCGCGCCCAACCGCAACGCCAACCGCCGGCGATTCATGTCCAGGGGCTACGAATCGCCCAGCCGCTGCGCCCGCCCGTGCGCGCCGGCTGCGGACCCGCTTCCTGCGGGGCAGGCGATCCATGTCCACTGGCTACGAATCGCCCAACCGTTGCGCCCGCTGCGCCCGCCCGTGCGCGCCGGCTGCGGACCCGCTTCCTGCGGGGCAGGCGATCCATGTCCACTGGCTACGAATCGCCCAACCGTTGCGCCCGACGCTGCGGACCCGCTTCCTGCGGGGCAGGCGATCCATGTCCACTGGCTACGAATCGCCCAACCGTTGCGCCCGACGCCGCGTCCCCGTCCGGCGATTCATGTCCAGGGGCTACGAATCGCCCAGCCGCCGCGCCCGTCGCTGCTGCGCCCGCTGCGCGGGGCGCGGGTTGCGAGATCATCGGGTGAGGATCACGAGATCATCGGGGCGCGGGGAAGCGCAGATCCGGGCGAAGCCGACCACCGCTTCGCGGGTCATCGGACGGGTGTTCGGCAGCAAAACACGGAAAATCCGGTTTGGCTGTGGGCAATAGCCCGCGCGATCGGGGTCTTTGACCGAGTTGCAGCCGCCAGATGCTGCAGTTCGATGCGTTTCTGTTGATCAGCGCGATCATGCTTTCGCCCGCCGGAAACTCCGGGGGAGCGTTCACGACGGCATGACGTGGAGAGGAAGGCATGAGCGCGAACGAGGGACTGCGGCGTCACGAACGGTCGGGTTGCGGAGTGGCGTGGAGCGCGATGATGGCGGCGGTCGTGGGGTGGACACAGGAGGCGGTGGAGGAGGTCCGGCGGCTGCGGTCGCCCGAGGCGCGGCGCCTGCACCAGACCCACTGGCAGGTGTGGACGGCGGCGCCGGACCCGGTCTCGTCGAGCCCGGCGGGGTGTGGGCGTCAGCTGCGGGTGCTGGTGACGGAGACGAACGGGCTCAACCCGCTCGACATCGCGGTGACCGAGGCGGGGATCTGGTGCCACGGCGAGGCGCCGCTGCGCGTTCAGGACGGCGAGGGGTACCGGCGGCTGGTGCGGAGGCGGCTGCTGCACGGGGCATGGATGGCCCGCCGCCGGCACGCGGACGCGTGCGGTGGAGGAGGGGACGGCTGGATGGGGGACGGCTGGATGGGGGGCGGCCGCCTGAGCGGCGGTCGGGAAGGCGGCGCGCGGGTGGGAGAGTCGTTCCGGGAGGCAGCGCTGGCTTCCGGAGTCCCTGTTCCAGCCTGGACGCTGGGCGGCGAGGCGTGCCTGTGGGTGCGTCGGCGTGGCTGTGGGTTCGAGCTGCACGATGGGGTCGTCGGTCGGCCGCTGCGGGGCGCGAGCCCGGCGACGGCGTACTGGGCGCTGGACGATCACTACCGTCGGTTGTGCGTGCCAGGGTCGCGGCTGGGTCCGCTCCCGGCGCTGGGTCTGTTGCGGGGGCCCAGCGGGGAGCCGGCGCCGCCGGTCCACCGGATCGGCCTGGTCGAGTCGGTGCTGCGGCTTGTGCTGCAGGCGGTTGATCAGCTGATGGGGCGCGATGACGCGCCGTGGGGGGACCACGGGACGGGTCCAGCGGCGGAGGCGGGCCGTGCGGATCAGGTCTCGATGGCGCGCATCACGGAGCTGCGGCTGCTGGGGCCGGGCGCGGCTTCGTGGTCGGTCCGCTCGCGCGAACCGCTGTCCGGGTCGCGGCAACCACCGGACACGCCGCGGGTGCCGGGTCGCTCCGAGGCGATGAGCTGGGCGCCGCCTGTCGCGGGTCGGATGACGACAGCCTGCGGGCGGGTCGTGGACGTCGTGTTCCACGAGGACGCGCTCACGATCGAGGAGAACAGCGTCCCTGTCGATGCGGCAGAGCTCGCGGACGGCACGACGCTCTCGGCGCTGGCGCACCTGGTCGCGAGCCTGGCCGCGCCCCACCTCGAGCACCTGCAGTGGCAGCTGGCGCCGCAGTGGCAGCGCCTGGGGCGGGCGCGCGTGGCGGACCTGGTGCCTGACGGGGCCGCGCCGGTCGAGCTCGCGCGCGGCAAGGCGGGTCGGCCGGCGTTGGTGCTGCGGCGCACCTGGTTTCCGGTCAGAGGGCGCATCGTGGGGGGATGGGAGCTGGCGACGGGGCGCCAGGCGGCGCACACGGTTCACGGCGACGTTCCCGTGGGTGCGCTGCTGGCGCAGGTGTTCGACCGCAGCCTCGCGGTGCGGCAGGCGCGGCAGCTGCTCGAGGCCACCGCTGGCGCGCGACCAGCGGATCTCTGCTGACGCTGCCAACCGATGTTCCGGCCTGACGCCGGGGACCTGCGTTGGGAGCTGGCGTCAGGAGCTGGCGTCAGGAGCTGGCGTCAGGAGCTGGCGTCAGGAGCTGGCGTGGGGCCGACGCTGATGGCCGACGTTCCGACCCGAAGTTCCGACCTGGCGTCGCCGGCCTTGGTTGTGACCCGACGTTCCGACCTGGCGGTCCGGCCTCCCGTCGCCGGCCTCACGTCGCGGGCCCGCGGTGCGACCCGGCGTGTGCCGGAGACCCGGGTCAATGCGCTGTTCCCGGTCATGCGGGCCTTGCGCTCGGCTGCCTGCGGGATCAGAATCGCCGCGCAACGAAACCGGACATCTTCCCAGACGCGGGGCTCGATGCAGAACGCGGATCTTCTTCAGGTCATCGGGATCATGATCCTGAGCGCCACGGCGGTCGTGCTGCTGGCGCGGCGGCTCAGCATCCCGACGATCGTGTCGTACCTGCTCGCGGGCCTGATCGTGGGGCCGATCCTTGGCGTGCTGGCGTTCAGCGCCCCGGGTGAGGAGGTGATCAACGGCGCCGAGGCTGCGGTGCACATGATCGCCGAGGTGGGGATCGCGCTGCTCCTGTTCCTGGTGGGTCTCGAGCTGAGCCTCGACAAGATCCGCGACGTGGGCAAGGTCGCGGTGCTGGCCGGGCTGGGCCAGGTGGTGTTCACCGCGGCTGGTGGGTACGGGATCTGCCTGCTGCTCGGCTTCAACAGCATGACGTCGATCTTCCTGGCGACGGCGCTCACGTTCTCGAGCACCGTCGTGGTCGTCAAGCTGCTGGATCAGAAGAAGGAGCTGGACAGCCTCTACGGGCGGATCGCGGTGGGGATCTTCCTGGTCCAGGACATGGTCGTGATCGTGGCGCTGACGCTGCTGGCGGGCCTGGGTGACTCGTCGGAGAGCGTGTCGTGGGGGCAGCTTGCGAAGGCGTTCGGCGGGATGGTGCTGCTGCTGGTGCTGGCGATCGTGGCGAGCCGCTACCTGCTGCCGCGGCCGTTCGCGTGGGCCGCTCGGTCGGCAGAGATGCTGTTCGTCTGGAGCCTGAGCTGGTGTTTCCTGTTCGTGGAGCTGGCGCACGTGCTCGAGCTGTCGCCGGAGATCGGTGCGTTCCTCGCAGGCATGAGCCTGGCGCAGCTGCACTGCGCGCATGACCTCCGCCGCCGGATCCACCCGCTGATGAACTTCTTCGCGGCGATCTTCTTCATCGCGCTGGGCGCCCAGATGGACCTGAGCGCGGCGGTGAGCAACGTCACGCCGGCGATCGTGCTGTCGCTGTTCGTGCTGATCGGCAACCCGTTGATCTTCATGGTGATCATTAGCCGTGGCGGCTACTCGGAGCGCACGAGCTTCCTGACGAGCGTGACGGTCGCGCAGATCAGCGAGTTCTCGTTCGTGTTCGCGGCCGTGGGGCTGAACGCGGGGCTGATCAACGCGAGCACGCTGTCATTGATCGCGGTGGTCGGGCTGACGACGATCGTGCTGTCCTCGTACATGATCCTGTTCAACCACCAGCTCTACGCGTTCGTGAAGCGGATCGGGCTGCTCAAGGTGTTCCGCGCCGGTCAGGGTGACGACGACCCACCGGAGGAGCCGCTGCGGGACCACGTGATCGTGGTGGGGATGAACTCGCTCGGGCGCCGGATCGTGCGGCAGCTGGTGGAGCGCGGCGAGGTGGTTCTGGCGATTGACACGGATCCGGGCAAGCTCGCGAAGCTGCCGTGCCACACGATGCAGGGCAACGCGGAGTACGCCTCCGTGCTCGATGAGGCGGGCCTGTCGCGTGCGCGTCTGCTGGTGAGCGCGCTGCAGATCGAGGACGCGAACACGCTGCTGGCGTGGCAGGCTCGGCGCCACGAGATCCCGAGCGCGATCCATGCGTTCGACCACTTTGTCGTCGAGGAGCTCGAGTCCCTGGGCGTCGACTACCTGCTCAACTCCAAGCGCTGCGGGGCCCGTCGGCTGCACGAGGAGCTGGAGCGCGCGGGGGTGATGCCGGCATGATCACGATCACTGTCCTGCTGCTGGCGGCGTCCATCGCGTGGGGTCTGTCGCGCGTCCTGTCCGTGCCGGCGGTGGCCACGCTGTTGCTGGCCGGCCTGCTGCTCAACGTCGTCGGTCTCCGCGAGATGCTGGAGATCGACAACGAGATCGCCCGGGACATCCTGCTGCTGGGCCTGACCTTCCTGGTGTTCCACGCCGGCACGGAGCTGAGCCCGGGGCGCATCGGTCGCCGTGGCTCGACGGCGGTCGTCATCGGCTCGGTGCAGTTCGCGACGATGACGGGGCTGGGTACCGGGATCGCGTGGTTGGTGAGCCGCGACGTCGCGCAGGCGCTGCACTACGGGCTGGCGATCGGGGCGAGCTCGACGCTGGTGATCGTCCGCCTGCTGCAGCGGCGCCGGCAGTTCTTCGAGCCGTGGGCGCAGCTGGTCGTTGGCGTCCTGCTGGTCCAGGACGTGCTGCTGCTCGCCGCGATCACGCTGGTCGAAGGCAGCGAGGGTGGCACACCCGGCATGCAGACGGCGGCCGGCTGCCTGTTCATCATCGCCGCGCTGGCGTTCGTCTGGGTGCGGTGGGTGACGCCGTGGCTGATCCTGCGGCGGCGGCAGGACGACGAGAGCCTGCTGCTCATCCTGCTGAGCACGCTGTTCATCTTCCTGGGGCTCAGCAAGGCGCTGGACGTGCCGCTGGTGGTGGGCGCGTTCGCTGCCGGTGTCTCGCTGTCGGCGTTCCCGGTGCACGCGCTGGTCCGCGGCCAGCTGTACACGCTCGCCGACTTCTTCATCGCGCTGTTCTTCGTGAGCCTCGGCTTCTTCGTGGAGTTCCCTCCGCTGTCGAAGTTCCCGCTGGTGCTGGGCCTGAGCGCGGTCGTGGTCCTCGTGACGCCGCCGCTGGTCGCGGCGATCGCGGAGCGCGCAGGCCTGACGGCGCGCGGCGCGCTGGAGAGCGGCCTGCTGCTCGCTCAGGCCAGTGAGTTCTCGATCGTCGTGGGTCTCGTGGGCGTCTTCTCTGGCGCTCTGACGAACGAGGACCTGGGCGTGCTGACGCTGATCACGATGATCACGATGATCGCCACGCCGTTCGTGGCCACCGGCCCGGTGCTTGAGCTGCTGCTGCGCCTGCACCCGGGCACCGGCGTCGCGAGCCAGCCTGACCGCAGCGGTCACATCCTGATGCTGGGCTGCGGCCAGCTGGGCTTCACGCTCCTCGAGACCCTGCGCAACTCCCGCCATGATGTTGTCGTGGTCGATGACGACCCGGCGATCGTGGCCCGCATCCAGGCGATGGGCATCGAGGCGATCCGCGGGGACGCGGTCGATCCTCAGACGCTGACGCAGGTCTCCGCGTCGAAGGCGCGGGCGATCATCAGCCTGATCCGACGGGTCGAGGACAACGTCGCGATGCTCCGGCGTATCTCCGGCCAGCCGGCGTGGGTGCGGGTCTTCGAGGACGGCGACGCGCGGACGATCACGGCCGCCGGCGGCCACGCCGTGCCGTACGCCGAGGCCACGGCGGAGTCGTTCGCGCACTGGTACGGGACGTCGTTCCTCGCCCGCGACAGCGAACGCGACGGCGACGGTGACGCAGCAGCCGACGAGCGCCCTGCTGTAGCGGACGACACCACGCAGACCGCGGCACACGACCAGGCCGGCTCGCGGAGCGACCGCGAAAGCGACACCGACATGCCTGGCGACACGCGGGAGCCGTCCGGCGCATGATCGATCTCGACCGGTTCAGCGGCATCGGACGCCTCTATGGCGCGAGCGCGCTCCAGCGCATCGCCGGAGCGCACGTGATGGTCGTGGGCATCGGCGGTGTGGGCTCCTGGACGGTCGAGGCGCTGGCCAGATCCGGGGTAGGCAGGCTCACGCTGGTCGACCTCGACGACATCTGCGTCACCAACACCAACCGCCAGCTGCACACCACGGCGGCGACGATCGGCCAGCCCAAGGCGACCGTCATGGCGGACCGGGCCCGCGCCATCCACCCGGGCCTCGCGGTCGAGGCCGTCGAGGACTTCCTGACCCGCAGTACCGCCGACGCGCTGCTCGACCGCCACCCGGACGTCATCGTCGACGCGATCGACAGCCTCCCCGACAAGTGCGTGCTGCTCGCCGGCGCCCGGGATCGCGGCATCGCGGCGGTGACGGTGGGTGCCGCCGGTGGGCGCCGCGACCCAACGGCCATCCGCGTCACGGACCTGCTGCGCACGAGCCACGATCCGCTGCTCCGTCGCGTCCGCCGGGAGCTCCGCGCGGAGCACGGCTTCGACCCTGACTCGTCGGGCTGGCAGATCCCGGCAGTCTACAGCACCGAGCCCGCCGTGTACCCGGGGGCGGACGGCGAGACCTGCGACCGTCCGGACCCATCGCAGACGCTGCGCCTCGACTGCGGCTCCGGGTTCGGCACGGTCACGATGGTCACCGGCACCTTTGGCTTCGTGGCTGCCTCCGCGGCCATCGACCGCTTGCTCGCGGCGGCGGATCCGCTAGCGCTGGTGTGAACAGAACGCGCAGCTCGCGCGTTATGCAGTGACCAGTACGGCACCGGGACCGGGCGCAGAGGCGACCCGAGACGCCCTTCCGTGCGCCCCCTGACACGCTCGTGACCGCGACCCGACGGAGAACGCCATGAACCGCTCCTGCACGACATCCCCCATCCGCGAAACAGCTCCTTCCCCCTGCGCGCCCACGTCAGGCGGATCGTTCGAGCCCACCGCCCCGGCCTCCCGCGACACGCGGCCGCGCGGAGTCGTCCGGCGCGCGACTCGCGTCGCCGGCCTGGTCGCCAGCGGCGCGCTGCTCGCCGGACTGACGATCGGCTGCGAGACCACGACCGGCGAGGACGGCAACCTGCTGTTCACCGACACCGCGGAGGGAAGCGGCGGCGCGATCCGCCCCGTGGCGCTGGGGCGGTCCAACAGCTACGAGATCCGGGTTCCCGGCTCGTTCACGCTGCCCACCCTGCAGGCCGGTGACAGCGACGACGAGGGCGTCTTCACCGTCAGCTCCGTCTCCGGCAACCGCGTCACGATCAGCGCGACGGGCGTCGGCGAGGCGCGCCTGTCGGTGACGACGACCCGCGACGTCAGCGATCGGATCGCGCTCGAGGTCCGGGAGGCCGCCGGCGCGGTGCTGCGCGTGCTCGACGGGGCCACGGAGCCACGCATCCTGGCGACCGTCCGCGAGAACGCCGGACTGCGGGTGGCTCCGGAGCAGGCCTTCCAGGTCGCGCACTTCTACTTCGTCGACGCCGGCGGCAGCGCGCTGAGCGGCGCCGGCGGCACGATCCCGTGGACGACGCCGGATGACCTCCTGACCGCCGTCGACGTCTCGTCCAACGGCTACCAGCTCGACATCACGGCCGCGGAAGAAGCCGAGACCTTCACGCTGGGCTGGAGCGGAGGCGCCGCCGGGCTGGACATCGCCGTGCGGCCGGACGCCGACTACCACGGGCTCACCCTGCGCCGCGGGGCGTCCATCAACCAGGCGCTCTCGATCACCGGCACCACCATCAACGTGACCGGGAACTTTGGTGGCACCATCGCCATCGAGCCGCGCGACCCGGACAACCGCCTGGTCATCGGCGACTACGGCTACACCGCCACCGTCGAGATCAGCGACCCGAGCCTGCTCACGATCGCCTCGTCCGGCAGCTGCACCGAGACCGCCGAGGGGAGCGATCGCTGCCTGCGCTACGAGGGGATCAGCGACCTCCAGCTCGTCGCCGTCACCGGAGGCAGCAACGGCACGGGCACCATCGCCGTGACGATCGCGGACGTCACCGAGACGTTCACCGTGACGGTCTCGGGTGTCACCGAGGCAGGCGACCCGGACGCGGTCGAGCCGGAGTAACAGCCCGGGCATGACCCGACCGCCGAACCCAGCGGCCGGTGCACACAGCGACACCCGAACCCGGTGGCCGGTGGACCCGGTGGCCGGTGGACCCGGTGGCCGGTGGACCCGGTGGCCGGTGGACCCGGTGGCCGGTGGACCCGGTGGCCGGCCAGCCTGGCAACCCGGGGCCCCTGGTCATGAGGCCTGGCGCGCCCGGGCGGTCACCCGGACGTCTCGTCGTCCGCGCCCGGCGGCGGCTCCTCATCGCCGTGCATCGTCTGCTCGGCGACCTCAACCGGCAACTGGTCCAGGCGTCTGTTGAGCTGAATCAGCCGCTCCTCGATCGTCACGAGCGTGACCTGGCGCTTGAGCTCTGCCTGCTCATCCTCGTACGACGGGTCCGTCAGCACGGCGGAGACGAAGCCCGCCAGGTAGCCGTACGCGCCGACGCCGAACAGCAGCAACGCGCCGCCCACGATCCTGCCGGCGCTCGTCTCCGGCACGATGTCGCCGTACCCCACGGTCGTCACCGACACCAGCGACCACCAGATCGCGTCCTCGAGTCGGGGCACCGTCGCCGGCTCGACGAGGAACATCGCGATCGCCCCGGTCATGACGACCATGCTCATCATGATGACCAGCCGCCCGGCCTGACGCGCCCGCTTGCGCAGCCGCGTCAGCCTCCGGCCGCGCATCATCGCCGCGAAGCGGACGACCCGGGACAGCCGAACCACCCGGATCGACTGGAAGAACATCGAGAGCGGGATCGCCGACACCAGATCCGCGACGTGCACCGGGTCGCGGAGGTACGCGACCTTGTGCTTCGCGCGGATCAGCCCGAGCACCCACTCCGTGCCAAAGAACGCGCAGAGCACGAGGTTGAACTGCTCGATCCAGAGCTCCTGCACGCGCTCGAGCGGTATGGTGAAGTCGATGATCAGTGACGCGAAGAACGGCACCAGCAGCGCGTTGTTGATCATGGTGAGGCCGTTGTGGAGCACGGCGATCCCGGTCCACCCCCGCCCGTCGTGGAAGCGGCGGCTGAGCGGCAGGTGCCCCTGCCCGTCCTCGTCGCCCGGGCGGCCCCGCCCGCCATCGGCTGCTGGCGCCGGGGCGCTCATCGCTGCCTGATGGTGCCGGCCGCGAGCAGCGCCTGGATCCGGTCGCCGTCGACGCCCAGCTCCGCGAGGAGCTCCGCCGTGTGGGTGCCGGGCTTGACGGGCGGGCCCTGGATCGCCGGCTTCGTGCGGCTGAACCGCGGCGACGGCGCGGGCTGCGGGATGCCGTCGACGTCGACGAACGCCTCGCGGGCCTTCATGTGCGGGTGCTGCATGGCCTCGCTCATCGACAGCACCGGCGCGAAGCAGACGTCCGTGCCCTCGAGCAGCGCGCACCACTCGTCGCGCGTCTTCGCCAGGAAGACCTCGCGCAGGCGCTGCTTCTGGGCGCCAAAGTTGGCGAAGTCCACCTGGTTGCGCAGCAGGGGGTCATCCTGGAGCCCGAGGCGCTGCAGCAGCTCTGCGTAGAACTGCTGCTCGATCGGGCCCAGGGCGACGTACTCGCCGTCCTTCGTCTCGTAGACGTCGTAGAACGGGGCGCCGCCGTCGAGCAGGTTCACGCCGCGCTCCTCGCGGTGGAGGCCCAGCTGCTTGAAGCCGTGGAAGAAGGTCATGAGCGTCGACGAGCCGTCGACCATCGCCGCGTCGACGACCTGCCCCTGGCCCGAGGTGCGCGCCTCGATGATGCCGGCGAGCACGCCCAGGGCGAGCAGCATGCCGCCGCCGCCAAAGTCGCCCACGAGGTTGAGCGGGACCGCCGGCGGGCCACCCGCACGGCCGATGCCGTGGAGCGCGCCCGACAGCGCGATGTAGTTGATGTCGTGGCCGGCCGCGTGCGCGAGCGGGCCGTCCTGCCCCCACCCGGTCATGCGGCCGTAGACGAGGCGCGGGTTGCGCTCGAGGCAGACGTCCGGCCCCAGCCCCAGGCGCTCCATGACGCCGGGCCGGAAGCCCTCGATCAGCGCGTCAGCGCCGCGGATCAGATCCAGCACGAGCTCGACGCCGGCCGGGTCCTTGAGCTCGACGGCGACGCTGCGTCGGCCGCGGTTGAGCAGCTCCTTCGTGGGATCGAAGGCGAGGATGCCGGAGCCGGGGCGGGTGCGGTCGACCCGGATCACGTCCGCCCCCAGGTCGGAGAGCATCATGCCAGCGAACGGCGCAGGGCCGATGCCGGCGATCTCGATGATCCGTACCCCCTTCAGTGGTCCCATGGGCCTGCTCCTGCGCTGAACTGTCCGCTGACGTAGCCAGCGCCCCCTCCGGGCGCGGGACGACCGCCGGTGATGGAGATGCTTTTTTTCCCGCGATGTGGCAACCCTTGCAACCGCGGCGCCGCCCGGTGCGCCCGGGGTGCGCGCACCCGACGGCCCGGCGACGGGCGCCCGGACCATCCCCCGCAGCGAGGCAGGCGACGTGTCGATGCCGTCCACGATCGGTCGTTATCAGGTGGTCAGCTGCATCGGCGAAGGCGGCATGGGCACGGTGTACCGCGCGCACGACCCGCGGCTGGGGCGCGACGTCGCGATCAAGACGCTGCTCGCGGGTGGCCCGATCGGCCCGACCTTCCTGCAGCGCTTTCGCCGCGAGTTCCAGGTGCTGGTCTCGCTCGGCGAGCACCCGAACATCGTCACGCTGCACGACTACATCGAGGACCCGCCTGCGATGGTCATGGAGCTGCTGCGCGGCGAGGCGCTGGACGTCGCCCTGGCGCGCGCCCGCGGCGCGCTGCCACGCGAGCGGGTGCTGCGCATCATGACGCACACGCTGGAGGCGGTCGGCTTCGCCCACAGCCGCGGCGTGGTGCACCGCGACCTCAAGCCGGCGAACCTGTTCCTCGTCGACCTCGACGGCACGGAGCAGGTCAAGGTGATGGACTTTGGCATCGCGGCGCTCGCGAGCCCGGACCAGAAGCTCACCGCGACCGGCGTGGTGCTGGGCACGGTCGACTACATGTCACCCGAGCAGCTGATGGGCCAGCCGGTCGACGCCCGGGCAGACATCTACGCGCTGGGCATCGTGCTCTACGAGCTGTGCACGGGACGTGTGCCGTTCACCGGCGACTCGATGTTCTCGGTGATGAACGCTCACGTGCGCGAGCCGCTGCCTGATCCCCGGCTGGTGAACCCGGCGCTGCCGGACGACCTCGTGAGCGTGATCGAGATCGCGACGGCGAAGCAGGCGGAGCGCCGCTTCTCCAGCTGCCGCGCGATGCTCAACGCGCTGCAGGGGGCGCTGCGCGGGCCGTCAGCGACGACCCGGCCGGCGGCAGGTGCTGCTGTCGGGGGACCCGCCGGGACCTCGCCGTATCCCCTCGCGGGCGGCAGGGCGGGTGGTGGGCCGGGCGGGGACACGAGCCAGGCGTCGCGAGACCCGCTCCCGGCCACCATCGACCTGCCTCCGACGGTCCAGCATGGCTCGTGGGCCCCGGCCGCTCCGCAGGGCGCGAGCCCGGGGACAGCCGGCGCGGGCGCGGCGTCTCGGGGGTACGGACAGCCGGCGGTACAAGGGCAGCCGGCGGCGCATGAGCAGCGCGCATCGGCAGACCAGGCGACGCCGTGGAGCCAGTCCGCTCCGCCGGTGCAGGAGCCGCGACGGCGCGGCGCGGGTCGGTGGATCGGAGCGGGCCTCGCGGTGATGGTGATCGCAGGCCTGGTGACCGGTGGCGCGCTGCTGCTGGC
>ERZ869909.1949-NODE-1949-length-15239-cov-5.016950_pt1 | contig 15239 bp, 11 predicted proteins | sample MGYA00520892_ERZ869909 | MGnify/ENA primary metagenome ERZ869909 (study PRJEB32215, sample SAMEA104723947) | bioreactor metagenome | biome: bioreactor; feature: anaerobic bioreactor; material: water | place: China | collected 2015-03-12 ...
CGTGAAAGGGCGGTGTCCTGGACCACTAGACGAATGGGACGCAGCCGTCTCGCTTCAACGAGGTGGCGCGAATCTTACTCAAGCGCCTCGGAGCTGTCAACCGTCGACCTTGAACGCCCCAGGGATGGAAATCGCTGACCCATTCGTTGTCTTATGGTAGGCATGAAGGCCAGATCCGAAATGGATGGCATGATGGAAAGCACCGCCCCAGGAGGAGAGATGCCATGCGCAAGAAGATCGAGAAAAGCGACGCCGAATGGCGTGCCCAGCTCAGTCCGGAGCAGTATCGCGTAACCCGGGAAAAAGGCACGGAGCCGCCCTTTTCCGGTGACCACCAGGTCAGCGACGAGCACGGCATCTACCACTGTGTCTGCTGCCATGCACCGCTGTTCGAGAATGAACACAAGTTCGACGCCGGCTGTGGCTGGCCAAGTTTCGACCGGCCGCTGGGCAAGGCCGCCGTCGAGGAGAAGCCGGATCATGCCCATGGCATGCAACGCACCGAGGTGGTCTGCTCTCACTGCGACGCCCACCTGGGCCATGTCTTCCCCGATGGGCCACCGGAGTCCACCGGGCTGCGCTACTGCATCAACTCCGTGGCGATCAGCTTCCACCCGGGAGAGTGAGTCTAGCCTGCACTGCCGGGGCCGCCCTTCTGCTATGATAGGCGGCCTTTTTCTATCGGTTTGCGGGAGTGGTGCAATGCTCGGCTGGTATCCGGGACACATGAACAAGGCGCGCCGCCAGATCCAGGAGGCGCTGCCGGAGATCGACGTGGCGATCGAAGTGCTCGACGCCCGCCTGCCCTACTCCAGTGCCAACCCCATGCTGGCCGGCCTTACTCGCCACACGCCGGTGCTGAAGATCCTGTCGCGGGCCGACCTCGCCGACCCGGAGCGCACCCGCGAATGGGTCGCCTACTTCGATGCCCAGCCCGACACCCGCGCCCTGGCCGTGACCACCACCAATGCCCGGGAGCTCAAACGCATCCCCAAGCTGTGCCATGAGCTGGCCGGCCACATCCGCGCCGACCGTGACGTTCGGGTCATGGTCATGGGCATACCCAACGTGGGTAAATCGACCCTGATCAATGGCCTGGCCGGACGCAGCATCGCCAAGACCGGCAACGAGCCCGCCGTGACCAAACGCCAGCAGAAGGTGCGCATCACCGGCCGGGTGGCGCTGATCGATACGCCCGGGGTGCTTTGGCCCAAGATCGAGGACCAGGCCAGCGCCTATCGGCTTGCCGCCAGTGGGGCCATTCGCGACACCGCCATCGACTATGTCGACGTCGCCGTGGTCACCGCCGCCGAACTGGCCAGGCGCTATCCCGAAGCGCTCAGGAGTCGCTACAAGCTCGTCGAGCTGCCCGGCTACGCACCCAATCCCGATGCCGACCGGGTCGAGGCAGACGGTCCTCAGCGGGTCGACCTGCTGGCCCTGGCCGGCTTCGATGGCCACGCCATCCTGCGTGACATCGCCAGCCGCCGTGGCGGCCTGCGTGCCGGCGGCGAGGTCGACCTGCATCGCGGTGCCGAGGTGCTGCTCCACGAACTGCGCGACGGCAAGCTGGGGCGCCTGACCCTGGAGACCCCAGGCGACATTCCGCCGCCGCCCCCCACGGAAGCAGAGGTTGAAGCGGCCGCGCGGGATAACGATAGCGGCGGCGACAGCGAGCCCGCATAATCAACGGCGCTGCCCAACGACCTAACTGCTCGGCAGTCACTGGACACCACTGGAATTCGGACACCTCATGGACACGCCCTCCCTTTTCAGGAAATCGCACAAGCTCGACAACGTCTGCTACGACATCCGCGGCCCTGTGCTCGAGCATGCCAAACGGTTGGAAGACGAAGGCCAGCGCATCCTCAAGCTCAATATCGGCAACCCGGCGCCGTTCGGCTTCGAGGCCCCGGAGGAGATCCTCCAGGATGTGATGCGCAATCTGCCCACGGCCCAGGGTTACTGCGACTCAAAGGGTCTCTACTCGGCCCGCAAGGCGATCATGCAGGAGTGCCAGCGCAAGGAAATCCCCGGCGTCGGCATCGAGGACATCTTCATCGGCAACGGCGTCTCCGAGCTGATCGTGATGGCCCTGCAGGCACTGCTCAATGACGGTGACGAGGTACTGATTCCGGCCCCCGACTACCCCCTTTGGACCGCCGCCGCGCATCTTTCCGGCGGTCATGCGGTGCACTACCGCTGCGACGAGCAGGCCGACTGGGCACCGGACGTCAACGACGTGCGGGCCAAGGTGACGAGCCATACCCGGGCCATCGTGATCATCAATCCGAACAATCCCACCGGGGCCGTTTATCCGCCGGCGGTGATCCGCGACCTGCTCGAGGTCGCACGCCAGCACGACCTGGTGGTCTTTTCCGACGAGATCTACGACAAGATCCTCTACGACGACACGAAGCACGTGGCAACCGGCGCCCTGGCCGACGAGGATCAGTTGGTGGTGACCATGAACGGCCTGTCGAAGAGTTATCGCTGCGCCGGCTTCCGCTCCGGCTGGATGACGCTCTCCGGCAGCGTGGCCATGCAACGAGCCCGGGACTACATCCAGGGTGTCAACATGCTGGCCTCCATGCGCCTGTGCGCCAACGTGCCGGCCCAGCACGCCATCCAGACGGCCCTGGGCGGCTATCAGTCGATCAACGATCTGATCCTGCCCGGTGGACGCCTGCTGGCCCAGCGCGACATCACCTATGACAAGCTGAACGCCATCCCCGGGGTATCCTGCACCAAGGCCAAGGGCGCGCTCTACGCCTTCCCGCGGCTCGACCCCAAGGTCTACCCCATTCAGGACGACCAGAAGCTGGTGCTGGACCTGCTGCTGCAGGAGAAGATCCTGCTGGTGCAGGGTACCGCCTTCAACTGGCCCGATCCGGATCACGTGCGTATCGTCACGCTGCCCTGGGCCGACCAGCTGGGCGATGCCCTGGATCGCTTCGAGCGCTTCCTGTCGCGCTACCGCCAGTAACCATTGCCAGTAGAGCCAGCGGCCAGCAACCGGTGCCTGGCGGCACCCCAGGGGTCATTATTTCGGGCCGGACTTGAAACCCGCAGTAACCGGCCGTATCTAAACAACAGCCTGTTCCGGCTGCGGATATCGTAGCCCACCTTTCCTGGATAACGACCGGAGTTTCCGAACGATGATGAGAATCCTGCTCTTCCTGGGCACCAACCTGGCGGTCATCGTTGTCGCCAGCATCACGTTGCGCCTGCTGGGGGTAGAAGGCTACCTGCGCGGTCAGGGCATCAACTTCAACGCCCTGTTGATCTTCTGCTTCATCGTCGGCATGGCCGGTTCGATGATCTCGCTGTTCATCTCCAAGTGGATGGCCAAGCGCTCCACCGGCACGGTGATCATCGAGACGCCAAGCAATGCCACCGAGAAGTGGCTGCTCGATACCGTCGCCGAACTGTCACGCGACGCCGGCATCAAGACACCGGAAGTGGGTATCTTCCCGGCCCAGCAGTCGAACGCCTTCGCCACGGGCTGGAACAAGAACGATGCCCTGGTCGCGGTTTCCGCCGGCCTGCTCAACCGCATGCGGCCCGAAGAGGTGCGCGCGGTACTGGCCCACGAGATCGGCCATGTGGCGAATGGCGACATGGTCACCCTCGCGCTGATCCAAGGCGTGGTAAACACCTTCGTGATGTTCTTCGCCCGGGTGGTGGCGCACCTGGTGGACAGCTTCCTGAAGAGCCGCACCGATGGCGCGGGGCTCGGCTTCATGGGCTACTTCGCGGTGGTGATCGTCGCCGAGATCGTCTTCGGCATCATCGCCTCGGCCATCGTCGCCTGGTTCTCACGCTTCCGCGAATACCGCGCCGACGCAGCCGGGGCGCAGCTCGCCGGTTCCGCTGCCATGATCAGCGCCCTGGCCCGGCTCAAGGCCGAAACCCAGATGCCCGATCAGATGCCGGACACCCTGCGCGCCATGGCTATCACCAAGGGGCAGACCAAGTCGCTGATGGAGCGGCTGTTCGCAAGCCACCCACCGCTGGACGATCGCATCCGGGCGCTGAAGGAAGCGGCCTACCGCTAACCGTTGCCTCATTCGTTTCACGCAAGAAGGCCCGCCATGGCGGGCCTTCACACATCAAACCACGCGACACCCCATGCCCTTGAGCAGCGGCGCCAGCGCCCTGGCGCCTTCGCGCAGCTCGACCTCAAGGGTGGCTAACTCACGCCGCAACGGATAATCGGCCCGGCAGGCATCGAAGCCGGCGGCCATGCCGCGCCGTCGCGACTCACGATACAGCGCATCGTGGTCACGGCGTAAATCGTAGACCGCACGCAGGCAGCACCTCAGCGCTTCTTCGGGCGCTAGGCCACCATCCAGCACCAGCCTGGGCAACGGTGGCGCCGGCAGCAGTGCATCCAGCGTCAGCCGCACCGGCAGCCCCAGGTAGCGGGACAGCGCCGCATAGATCTGATGGGTGCCACGCAGCTTGCCATCGAGACTGTGGCCAGCGATATGGGGTGTCGCAAGGTTGACCAGGTCACGTAGCGCGGCATCGATTCCCGGCTCCGCTTCCCAGACATCCAGCACCGCACTGATATCGCCCGACCCGGCCAGGCGCTGGCGCAGTGCCAGGCTATCCACGCAGTCGCCACGCCCGGCGTTGAGCAGCACCGTGCCCGGCTCGAGCCGGGCTATCCGCTGGGCATCGAGCAGATGATGGGTGGCATGGGGCCCCTCGCGCACCAGCGGCGTGTGCAGACACAGCACGTCACACTCGTCGATCAGGGTGTCGAGGTCGACGAAGTGCGGCGCTCCCTCCTCTGCGCCTTCCGCCTCGGCCCGCGGCGGATCGCAGACCAGGCACTCGATGCCCATGGCCAACAGGCGCTGGCGCAGCCGCCCACCCACATTACCGACCCCAACGATGCCCACGCGGCGTTCGGCCAGTTGCCAGCCCTGTCGCTCGGCCAGGGTCAGCAGGCTGCCCAGCACGTAGTCGACCACCGCTTCGGCATTGCAGCCCGGCGCGCTGGCAAAGCCGACCCCGTGGCGGGCCAGGGCCCGCGTATCCACGTGGTCGGTGCCGATGGTACAGGTGCCGACGAAGCGCAGCCGTGACTTGCCGATCATGGCCGCATCCACCACCGCCTCGTCGAGACGGGTAATGGAGCGCACCACCACGACATCGGCATCGCGCAGTGTCGCGGCATCGATCTCGCGCCCCGGCAAACGAATCAACTCGCCCAGTTCGCCGAAACAGGCGTCCGCGGCTGGCACGTTGGCATCGACCACAATTCTCACGCAAACTCTCCTTGATACGGTACTTGTCCAGTCTGCTCGAACCCTTACAATACCGCCACCTGACAATTGGCACGCCGCGACCCGGCGGCGCCCGACCTGCTGGAGCCTTCGTGATCATCCGCTGGGAAAGTGACCATGACTATGTGCTGGTGCATATCCACCAGGACATGTTCGGCGACTGGATCTTCAGCCGCGCCTGGGGGCAGATCGGCACCCAGTTCGGTGGCTTGAAGCATATGCTCGCCGACGATCATGACCAGGCCATGATGTGGCTGGGTGACGAATCCACCATCCAGGCATCACGTGGCCTGCGCAAGGTACTCGACGTCGAGGCCGAGAGCGCCGAAGGTCAAGATGCGGTGCGTCAGCTCTCGCTGCTGGACAACGCCTGACGCTCTCAAAGCAATACTGGTGGTGGCCTAGCCCAGATAGCGCCGACCGCCACGCATGACGGCGCCCTTCGCCTCGCGGGGCCCGGCCTCGCCCGCCAGCTGGCTCCTGAGTGCCTGCCAGGCTGCCTCATCCAGCCAGCCACGCTTCGCCAGCCAATCCGCCAGGCGCACCGGCTCGAAGCCGCGGTCGAGTTCCTCGCCCACTGCGTCCGCCAGTACCGGTATGCGCACGCCGTAGCGCTCCATCAGCGCCTCATCCTCGCTGATCTCGATCTTCTCGAGGCGATATTCACCGCGCAGCAACAAGGCCAGCAGGGACTCCTGCTGCTCGCAGAGATGGCAGCCCAGGGTGGTGTAGAGCCTCAGCCGGATCATGCGCCCTCCCTGTGACGAATCAGGTAGCAGTGATGCAGGTCGGGGCGCCTCTGGAAATCAGGATCGAACGTCTTCGCCGAGATTTCCTGCACTGCATAGCGCTCGCCCAATTTCGGGTCGAGCTGGAAGCGACGCTGGTTGTTGGAGAACACCAGGGTACCGCCGGGCGCCAGGCGCGCCATCGTCAGTTCCAACAGCCGAACATGATCGCGCTGCACGTCCAGGGTGCCGTCCATCTTCTTGGAGTTGGAGAAGGTCGGCGGGTCCAGGAAGATCAGATCGAACTCGGCCCTGGCGGTTTCCAGCCAGCGCAGGCAGTCGTCGCGCACCACCCGATGCCGCGCCGGATCGAGTCCATTCAAGGCAAAGTTGTCCCGCGCCCACTCCAGGTAGGTATTGGAGAGATCGACGCTGATGCTGTCCGACGCGCCACCCGCCGCCTCCGTACCCAAAGCAGCCTGAACCGTGGCCACGGCGGTATAGCAGAACAGGTTGAGAAAGCGCGTACCGGGCGCCATCTCGGCGAGCATACGCCGCACCGGCCGATGATCGAGAAACAGACCTGTATCGAGATAGTCACGCAGATTGACCCACAGCCGGGCACGTCCCTCGCGCACCTGGAAGCGCTCCCCGGTGCTGGCCTGCTTGCGATACTGCTCCTTGCCACTCTGCTTCTCGCGGCGCTTGATCACCACCTGGCCGGCATCCACATCCAGCACCTCGGGAATCACCTGCAGGGCATCGTACAGCCGCTTCTGCGCCTGGGCGGCATCCACCGAGCGCGGTGGCGCGTACTCCTGCACGTGCACCCGCCCTTCGTAGACGTCCACCGCCAAGGCATACTCTGGCATGTCGGCGTCATAGAGCCGATAGCAGCCCTCACCGCTCTGCTTAAGCCATTTCTTCAGCCGCTTGCGGTTCTTCTCCAGGCGATTGGCGAACATCTGCGCCCCGTCGCTGCGCTGCTGCCCTGCCGGCTTCACCGGGGCATACGCATCGGCGGCGGGTGCCGTCACGTTCATCAGCAGCAGCTTGGCATCGAGCGGCCCATTCTTCAGCGAGTACTGCTTGTCGGCCCGCAGCCCGATGCGGTGGCCGAGATCGGGGTTGCCGGTGAAGACCGCCAGGCGCCAGCCGGGGAAGGCACGTCGCACCCCCTCGCCCAGCTCGGCATAGAGCGCCACCAGCTCGGGCAATTCCCCCAGGCGCTCCCCATAGGGGGGGTTGGCGATCACCAGCCCCCGCGCCGTCTCATCGAGCTCGACGGGTCGCTGCAGCTGCTCCAGCGAGGCGCCCTTGAACGTGACAAGGGCCGGAATGCCGGCCCGCATGGCATTGGCCTTGGCCGCGGCCAGCGCCGGCGGGCTCTGGTCGAAACCGAAGAGCCGGGCGCGGCAGCGCTTGCGCCCGATGCTGGCCCGGGCCTCGGCCTCACGCTTGAGCTCGAGCCACAGGCCGTCGTCATGCCCCGCCCAGCCATGAAAGCCGAAACGTGCACGCGGCAGGTTGGGCGCCATGTCGGCGGCCATCAGCGCCGCTTCGATCAGCAGCGTACCGGCACCGCAGAGGGGGTCCACCAGATGCTCACCGGCGCGCAGGCGCTCGGGCCAGCCGGCCCGCAGCAGCAGGGCGGCGGCAAGGTTTTCCTTCAGTGGCGCATGGCCCACGTCCCGACGGTAGCCACGCCGATGCAGGCTCTCGCCGGAGAGATCCACGCCCAGGGTCAGCCGGCCGCGATGAAGGTGGGCATAGAGGCGCAGGTCCGGCCCCTTCAGGTCGATATCGGGCCGCGCCCTTCCCGCCGTCTGCAGAGTATCGACTACGCCATCCTTGACGGTCTGGGCACCAAAGCGAGTATGACGGATCTGCTCCGAGCGACCGTGGAAGTCCACCGCCAACGTGGCACCGGATCGCAGGTGTTGTGCCCAGTCCACGGTGGTGACCGCCTGACGCAGCGAATCGGGGCTCTCGATGCCCTCCGCACGCGCCAGGCAGAGCACGATGCGATTGGCCAGGCGTGACCATAGGCAGGCGCGATAGGCGGCTGCCAGGTCGCCCTCGAAGTGCACACCAGCCACGGTGGTTTTCAGTGGCTCGGCACCCAGAGCACGGAGCTCGTCGGCCAGCAGCTCTTCCAAACCCCTGGGACAGGTGGCCAGGAAAGCACGGGTATCGGTATTCAATGGCTCGCTCATGGTGTCGTTCCCGACCCTCGGGTCGAGCATGTTCCTTTTGTTACAAAATTAAGTCCGGCTTTTGACGAAAGATAGGTCGACAATGACATCCGAAATGCGCTAAGACTAGTCTTAGTAGCTACTGTAAGGATGCATGCGTTCTCTTGGCGAGTCCTGTTTGGACTTGCACCCATTCGCTCTGCCGTTTGACACGGTTATGCGGGCGGTGGAACGTCGGGTCGTACATGTCGTGCGCCCCAAATTGGTACCTTTACGAGAGGTCATCCGATGAAAAGACAGAAACGTGATCGCTTTCAGCGCGCCTACCTCCATGGCTACAAGGCAGGCATTTCCGGGCGCTCCCGCGACGACTGTCCCAGTCAGGATGTCAACATACGTGAATACTGGATGAGCGGTTGGCGTGAAGGCCGTGGGGATCAGTGGGCCGGTATGACCGGCGTCTCCGGCATTCACAAGAACCCCATGGTGTTGTAACGCATTTTTCCACCCAATCGATCGTCCCTTGCCGCCCAACCGAGGCGGTGACGACACAAGCCCGTGAGTCGCTTCACGGGCTTTCTTCTTTCCGCCCGTTCTCCCTCGCCATTCCACTCAGCCGCGCGCCGTCTTCAGTGCCTCGGCACACTCGCCGACCAGGGCCGGGCCGCGATAGATGAAGCCCGAATAGAGCTGGACCAGATCGGCACCGGCCGCCACCTTAGCCACGGCCGCCTCACCGCTGTCGACCCCCCCCACGCCGATGATCGGCACCTCGGACAGGTGTCGGCGCAGCTCGCGAATGACGCGGTTGGAGGACTCGAAGACGGGACGTCCCGACAGCCCGCCCTGTTCCTCGGCATGCGCCAGCCCGGCAACGGCTTCCCGCGACACGGTGGTGTTGGTGGCAATCACCGCATCGATACCATTGGCCGCGATGCTGGTGGCGACCAGCCCCACCTCCTCGGGCGTCATGTCCGGCGCGATCTTGACCGCCAGGGGTACCCGGCGCCCCGCCTGCTGATCCAGTCGGCTACCGGCTTCGCGCAGGGTGCCCAACAGGGTATCCAGATGCTCTCCGAACTGGAGGTTGCGCAGCCCCGGCGTATTGGGCGACGAGATATTGACGGTCACGTAGTGGGCGTGGGGATGCGCCTTTTCCAGACAGATCAGGTAGTCGTCCACCGCCTGCTCCACCGGAGTGGTCAGGTTCTTGCCGATATTGATGCCGATGACGCCGTCGAAGCGGCTTTTCTTGACCTGGGCCACCAGGTGATCGATCCCGGCATTGTTGAAGCCCATGCGGTTGATGATCGCTTCCTGCTCCGGCAGACGAAACAGGCGAGGCCTGGGATTGCCCTCCTGGGGTCGCGGCGTCACGGTCCCTACCTCGACGAAGCCGAAACCCAGTGCGCCCAGGGCATCGAGGTGGTCGGCGTTCTTGTCCAGCCCCGCCGCCAACCCGATCCGGTTGGGAAACCGCAACCCCATCAGCTCCAGCGGATCGTCGACCCGCGCACCGCCAAGCCGCGACGCCAGCTTCAGGCGGTGCGCCAGCTCCAGGGCGGAGAGTGCATACCCGTGCGCGGTTTCGGCATCGAGTCGAAACAGGATCGAACGGGCAAGCGCATACATGGACATCTCCAGAGATCAAGGGCGACAGGCGGGCGCGATTATAGCAGTGCTTCCCGCCCATGACGACGAACCCCGCCGTAGCGGGGTTCGTTGCCTTGAGAACACGACAGGCGTATGACGAGGCGGACTCAGCTTTCGCCGTTGCTCTCCGCCAGGTCGACCAGTTCGCGGACCGCCACGGCAAACAGCGGGAAGCTGGCCTGACTGGCACCGCTTCGCACTTCGGCGATCAAGCGACACCAGCGCTCATGGAGAGAGCTGTGCATCTGCAGCCAGTTGTCGACCCGCTCCTCCGGTTCGCGGCCATCCTCCGTTTTCAGCACGCTGACCGTCAGCGCCAACTGCTGGCGGTCGATATCGTCGCGGAAGGTCTCGCGAGCCTGCGCCTGCCAGCTGTCACCCACGTCGAGATTGGTGACCTGCTGGATCATCCAGGGAAGCTCCAGCCGGCTGCCGATCTCATAGAATACCTCGGCGACACGCTGTGGTTTCTCATCGCTCTGACGCGCCGCCTGTATGACGCCCAGCGCCCCGTACAGGCTACCCGCCGCCGCCACGTTGCAGGCCAACCCTTCAGGAACGCCCGCCTCGATCAGCTCGTTACGCTTGAGCTCCCAGCGCTCATACTCCTCGCCGCGGAGCAGTTCGCCGATGCCTTCCTGAAGCTGTGCCACCCGGGGCGCAAAGTACTCGATGGCATCCCGGGTGGAGAGCCCAAGCCGCTGGCGCAGGAACCAGCGGGTGGTGCGACGGATCAGTCGCATCAGGTCGAGCATCATGGAGTACTGGATATCACTCGGCACCTGGTTATCCAGGGACTCGATCTGCTCCCAGGTGTCGGCCAGCTGAAAGCTGTCCCGGGCGACGATATAGGCCCGGGCGACATCGGCCCGACTGGCCCCGGTGGAGTCGATCAAGCGACGCACGAAGACGATGCCCATGTGATCGACCAGATCGTTGGCCACCTGGGTCGTGACGATCTCGCGCTTCAAGCGGTGATCGTACATCTCCTCCCGGAAACGCTCGACCAGGACCGGCGGGAAGATCCGCTCAAGGTACTGCTGGATATAGGGGTCGTCGGGCACGTCTGAGGCGAGTACGGCGCCCTTGAGCACGCTCTTCGAGTAGGAGATCAATACCGACAGCTCCGGCAGCGTCATGCCCTGCTCGGTACTGGCACGCTCTTGTATCACCTCGTCCGTGGGCAGGAACTCCAGCTCCCGGTCCAACTGACCTTGGGCTTCCAGCTCGCTGATGAAGCGACGATAGGGCCCGATACCAAACTGCGACAGCATCTGCGACAGGTAGATCGCCTGAGTCTGGCGATAGTTGTCGAGAATCACCAGGTCGGCGACCTCCTCGGTCATGTCGGCGAGCAGCTGGTTACGCTGCTTGTCGGTCATGTCACCACGCTTGACCACCTCATCAATGAGGATCTTGATGTTGACCTCATGATCCGAGCAGTTCACTCCGCCGGCATTGTCGATGAAATCAGTGAAAACCTTTACGCCATTTTCGGCGGCCTCCATGCGACCACGCTGGGTCATTCCCAGGTTACCGCCCTCGCCGACCACCCGACACTTCAACTCACGACCGTTGATGCGCAGCGAATCGTTGGCCTTGTCGCCGACTTCGGTGTCCGTCTCGTCGCTCGCCTTCACGTAGGTGCCGATCCCGCCGTTCCACAACAGGTCGACCGGCGACCGCAGCATGGCGCGCAGCAGGTCGTTGGGCGAGAGTCGACCCTCGGTGATGCCGAAGACCTCTTTCATCTGTGGCGTGATCGCGATCGACTTGGCGCTGCGCTTGAAGATCCCGCCGCCTTCCGAAATCAGGCCGGTGTCGAAATCCTCCCAGCTCGAGCGTGGCATGGCGAAGAGTCGCTGACGCTCGGCAAAGGTGGCCGCAGCCTCCGGATTGGGATCGACGAAGATATGCAGATGGTTGAAGGCACCCACCAGACGGATCTTGTCGGATAGCAGCATGCCGTTGCCGAAGACATCGCCGGCCATGTCGCCGATGCCGAGCACGCTGAACTCCTCGCGCTGGGTATCCAACCCCAGGCTGCGGAAATGGCGCTTCACCGATTCCCAGGCACCACGGGCGGTGATGCCCATCTTCTTGTGATCGTAGCCGTTGGCACCGCCGGAGGCGAAGGCATCACCCAGCCAGTGGCCGTACTCGGCGGAGATCTCGTTGGCGATATCGGAGAAAGTCGCCGTGCCCTTGTCGGCCGCCACCACCAGGTAGGCGTCGTCATCATCATGGCGCACCACGTCCCTGGGCGGCACCACCTCGCTGCCCACCCGGTTGTCGGTAATATCGAGCAGGGCGCGAATGAAGGTCTTGTAGCAGGCGATCCCCTCCTGCTGGATGGTGTCGCGATCGGCACCTTCGGGCATACGCTTGCAGACGAAGCCGCCCTTGGCCCCCACGGGGACGATCACGGCATTCTTGACCTGCTGGGCCTTCACCAGCCCCAGCACCTCGGTGCGGTAGTCCTCGTGCCGGTCGGACCAGCGCAAGCCGCCACGGGCCACCTTGCCGCCACGCAGGTGCACCCCCTCCACCCGCGGCGAGCAGACGAAGATCTCGAAGGCCGGACATGGCTTGGGTATTCCGGTGATCCGCCGGGGATCGAGCTTGTAGGCGATATAGTCCTTGGCCCGGCCATCGGCGCTGCGCTGATAGTAGTTGGTCCGCAGCGTTGCCTGAATCAGCTCCATGTAGCGGCGCAGCAGCTGGTCGTCATTGAGGCTTGCCACACCGTCGAGATGACGGATGATACGCTCGTTGCACGCATTCACCTCCTCCCCGTCGGGGCGGTGAACCGGATCGAAGCGCAATGCGAAGAGCTTGACCAGCTCGCGGGTGATCTCCGGATGATTGGCCAGGGTGGCTGCGATGTAATCCTGCGACATGCCGAAGCGAATCTGCTTCAGGTAGCGTGCATAGGTACGAAGCATCGCCACCTCGCGCCAATCCAGGTTGGCCACGATGATCAGGCGGTTGAAGGAGTCGTTTTCCGCCTCGCCGACCCAGATCCGCCGGAACGCCTCGATAAAGGGCTCGCGCATCTGCTGCAGGCTGACCTCGGTACTGGTGTGATGCTCGAGGTCGAAATCATGCAGCAGGTAGCGCACCTGGGGGGTATCGATCTCGTAGGGACGCTCGCCGATGACCCGCAGTCCCAGATTCTCCATCACCGGCAGCACATCGGAGAGCGGAATCGGGCGGTCACGCTGGAACAGCTTGAGATTGACGCCGCTCCCCTCTTCCTCGACTAGCCGATAGAGCGACAGCGCCAGGGGCTCTCCCTCATCCAGCTCTGCCAGATGCTGCAGGTCGAAAACGGCGGAGCGAGAACCGAAGTCTTCGCGGTAGCTGGCGGGGAAGGCATCGCGGAAACGATCCATCAGTTGATTGGCCTGCTCCTCGCCAAAACCCTCGACCATCGCCTCCTGCAGCTCATCGCGCCAGCTGCGTGCCAGCTGGGCTATCTTGGCCTCGAGTCGCTTGAGGTTCACTTCCCGCGGCTCGCCGCTGTTGAAGCGCAGGATGAACTGAATCCGAGCCAGCACCGACTCGGAGAGGTAAGTGTTGAAGTCCCCGAAGGTGGCGTCGAGTTCCTCGCAAAGCAACTGCTGGATGCGCAGGCGCAGGTCCGTGGAGAACACCTCCCGCGGAACGAAGACCAGACAGGAGTGGAAGCGCCCGGAATGGTCGGTACGCACGAAGATGCGCACCCGACGACGTTCGCGTATATCGAGAATTCCCAGCGCCGTCCTGGCCAGCTCCTGGGTATCGATCTGGAACAGGTCATCACGGGGATAGACTTCGAGGATCTGCAGCAGTTGCTTGCCGTTGTGGCCCTTGGGGTTGAATCCGGCGATCTCCATCACCGCCTTGAGCTTGTGCCGCAGCAGTGGAATGTTGCGGGGCGATTCGTTGTAGACGGTGGAGGTGAACAGACCCAGAAAGCGATGCTCACCGATGACCCGACCCTGGTCGTCGTAGCGATCGATGGAGATATAGTCCGGGTAGGTCGGCCGATGCACCCGGGCATGGTGGGCACTCTTGGCGAACGACAGCAGCTGGGGTACCAGCACGAAGCGGTTGCCCTCGATGCCCAGCTCGGTACGAATGCGCTCCTGATAGCGAGGCAGGTCGAGACGGAACACGCCCAGCTCACTGCCTGAGACCCTGGTCAGGCGATCTTCGTCGGTGCCGGACTCGATGGTGTACTCGTCGTAGCCCAGGAAGGTAAAGTTGTCCCGAACCAGCCATTCGAGGAACGCAATGGCCTCCTCGTGATCGCCGGGATCGACCTGGTCGGGGCAGCCGTTGCGAAGCTCTGAAATGGCCTCCCGCGCCCGTTCGCTCATCGCCTCGTAGTCCCCCACGGCGATACGCACGTCACCCAGTACCTCGTGGAGTGCACACTCGATATCGGCCAACATGGCGGGGGTCGAATGCCGGTCGATCTCGATGGCGATCAAGGACTCACGATGTTCGGGTGCCTGCTCCTCCCGCGGAGAGCAGACTCGCCTCAGCTTGTGCTCGGCGTCACGCTCCACCGCCAGCACGGCGTTATGAATCGCATGCACGGTTAGGCCACGGCGATTGAGCTCGATCCGCACCGAGTCGACCAGAAACGGCATATCTTCGTGCAGAACGGCAACGAAGGTATGTGACGACTGCCAGCCATGCTCCTCGAAGTCGGGATTGAAGACCCGCACCTTGGGCGAGGTCGGATCGTGCTGCTGGATGAAGTGCCAGACCGACAGGGTCGCACCGTAAAGATCGTCAAGCCGACGGTCAGCCAAGTCCTCCAGCGGTACCGTGGCATAGAAATAGCGGGCAAAGGCTTCCACCTCCTCGGCCCGCTCTTTCTCCAGACGGCTATCCAGGCGCTCACGCAGTTGCTTGAGAATATCCTGCCTGCCTGTCTCGATCGTCTCGTATTGCATCCCTCACCTCGGCTGCCTGGAGCCGTAGCGTTACGGCCCTGGGGTAAGATTCACCTAGGCCAACTGGCCTCGTGGTGTCAAGCTTACTGCAGCCCCGTCGCGTACCCTACTGAGTTGTCAGCCTTCTCATGGAGCATGTCGCTTGGGCATCGGCACATGACGATCTGCTACTTGACTTTTCCCGAGAGGACAAGTTTTTTCCAAACCGGTTCAGGTGGCGCGTCGCTTCAGCAAGACGCCGCATTCACAGTGATGGGTCCAGGGAAACTGATCGAACAGCGCAAAGCGCGTGATCGTGTGAGTACGGCATAGCGTTTCCAGATTCTGCGCCAATGTGTCGGGGCTGCATGAAATATAGACGATACGGGGATACTCGCTCAGTTGCCGACAGCTCGCGTCGTCGAGGCCCGCCCGGGG
>ERZ869909.1950-NODE-1950-length-15238-cov-8.796649_pt1 | contig 15238 bp, 12 predicted proteins | sample MGYA00520892_ERZ869909 | MGnify/ENA primary metagenome ERZ869909 (study PRJEB32215, sample SAMEA104723947) | bioreactor metagenome | biome: bioreactor; feature: anaerobic bioreactor; material: water | place: China | collected 2015-03-12 ...
CCTCGGCCATCGCCAAATCCTCCTGCGTAGTGATCTTGAAGTTCTTTCGCGGGCTCGCGACAAGGGCTACGCGAAGGCCGGTCCATTCCGCGAGCGCTGCGTCGTCCGTGAAGTCATGGCGCCCCTCGGCCGCGGCGCGCGTGTGCGCGGCGAGGATCGGGGAGAAGCGGAAGCCTTGCGGCGTCTGCGCCTGCCACAGCCCATCGCGCGGGGGCGTCTCCGCGACGGTGCCATCCCCGTGCGCCCGCTTCAGCGTGTCGGCCACCGGCTGAGCGGCAAGGGCCCCCTCGTGATCGCGGAGCGCGTCGAGCACGCCTTGGATCGTCTCTGCGGCCACAAAGGGGCGGGCGGCGTCGTGGATCAGCACATGCTCCGGCGCATCGGCCGAGAGAGCTTCAAGCCCGAGACGCACCGAGTCCTGCCGCGTCGCCCCGCCGATCACAGGCGGAAGAAGGCGATCCGGCGCCAGCCGGGCGCAGTCTGCGTAAAGATCCGCGTCGTCGGGATGAATGACGATGGCAATGCGTTGGATGGCAGGGACCGCCTGAAAGGCCGCAATCGCGTGCGCCAGCACCGGCCGGCCCGCAAGGAGCGCATATTGCTTGGGCGAGAGGCCCGCGCGGCCGGCGCGGGATCCCCGTCCGGCGGCAACGATCAAGGCGGCTGCTGTCACGATAGGCTTCCAGGCTGAGCTGCAATTGCCTGGGACTTAGCCGTGGCGCGGCAATTGGGCAATCGCCAGCCGGCGCTTCGCGCTTGCGCGGGCGGGACGCCCGACATATTGTGCCTAAATCCAAGGCACAGAAATCAGGTGCCCAACTTATAGGCAAGAAGAGATCGTTCGCCTGTGACGCGACTCAAAATCGGCTCACAACCCATTGCCAACAATGTCTTTCTCGCCCCCATGACCGGCGTGAGCGACCTGCCGTTCCGCCGCTTGGCTCATGCCCACGGTGCAGGCCTCGTCGTCTCCGAAATGGTGGCAAGCGCTGAGTTGGTCGCGAGCCGCAGCGATGTGCTGAAGCGCGCAGAAGGGGAGGGGCTTGCGCCTTTTGTCATACAACTCGTTGGCTGCGAGCCGCGTTGGATGGGCGAGGGTGCGCGCATCGCCGAAGCCAAAGGCGCGGACATCGTCGACATCAACATGGGTTGCCCCTCCCGTGAGGTGACGGGCAAGGCCTCGGGCTCGGCCCTGATGCGCGATCTCGACCACGCTCTCGCGCTGATCGAGGCGGTGGTGAGCGCCGTCACCGTGCCTGTCACGCTCAAGATGCGGCTCGGATGGGATGATCGTTCGCGCAATGCGCCGGAACTCGCGCGGCGTGCCGAGGCTGCCGGCATTCAGCTCCTCACGGTGCACGGGCGCACGCGCCAGCAGTTCTTCAAGGGCGAGGCCGATTGGTCCGCCGTTCGCACTGTCAAGGAGGCCGTTTCGATCCCGGTGATCGTGAACGGCGACATCACGAGCGTTGCGGACGCACGGACGGCGCTCGCGGACTCCGGCGCCGACGGCGTCATGATCGGGCGCGGCGCCTATGGCGCGCCTTGGCTGCCGGGCCAGATCGCAGCCGCACTTGCCGATGGCGCGCTTGAAACGACCGCGCTGCCGCTTGCCGAGCAGGCCCGCATCGCGCGCAGCCACGTCGAAGCGATGCTCGGCCACTACGGCGAATTCCTGGGCCTTCGAAACGCCCGCAAACATATCGGCTGGTATCTGGAGACGAGCGGGCATCGCACGGAAACGCTCAAGGCCTGGCGCCGGCGCCTGTGTACGGAGGACGACGCAGTGCGCGCGCTTGAGCTTCTCGATGCGTTCTACAGCGACCAATCCGATGCGGATGTGCTGGAGAACGCGGCGTGAGCAAGAAATTGGCCGAGCTTAGTCCAGCAGCCCCCGCCCGCAAGCCGGCGCTCGATCACGAGTTGCTCTTGGGTTCGCTGCCCCACCCCATCCTGGTCGTCGGCGAGGGCAACCAGATTGTTTACGTGAACGCTGCGGCTGAAGCGTTCCTCTCCATGAGCACGGCGCTGCTGCTCCGGCTGCGCCTCGACGACGTGATGGCGTTCGGGTGTCCGCTTCTCTCGCTGGTCGATCAAGTGCGCGAAAGCGGATCGACGGTCAACGAGTATGGCATCGAGCTCGGCAGTCCGAAGTTTCCGAGCCCGAGGCTGGTCGATGTCTTCTCCGGCCCCATCAGCGAGGCCGAATCTCTCATCGTCGTGATGCTTCAGCAGCGCACCATGGCGCATATGATCGAACGGCAGTTGACCCACAGAGCCGCGGCCCGCTCCGTATCGGGCATGGCTTCGGTCCTGGCGCACGAGATCAAGAACCCGCTGTCGGGCATCAAGGGCGCAGCCCAGCTTCTTGAGCAGAGCCTGTCGGACGAGGACCGCGTTCTGTCGCAGCTTATTTGCTCCGAGACGGAGCGTATCCGCAACCTTGTCGACCGCATGGAGGTGTTCGGAGACGAGCGCCCGCTGACCAAGGAGCCGGTCAATATCCATGACGTGCTGAACCACGTGCGCCGGCTTGCCGAATCCGGCTTCGCGCGCGGCGTGCGCTTCATCGAAGATTACGATCCGTCGCTCCCCCCCGTGCCCGGAAATCGCGACAAGCTCGTGCAGGCGTTCCTCAACCTCATCAAGAACGCGGCAGAAGCGCTCGGAGAGGGTAACAGCGAGGGACGCATCGTCATGCAGACGTCGTTCCGTCCCGGCGTCCGTCTCTCCGTGCCCGGCACGGATGCGCGCATCAGCCTGCCGCTGATGATCCAGATCGAGGACAACGGGAGCGGCGTGCCCGACCATCTGCGTCCGCATCTTTTCGATCCCTTCGTCACCACCAAGCACAACGGCACCGGCCTCGGCCTCGCCCTCGTTGCCAAGATCATCGGCGATCACGGCGGCATCATCGAGTGCGACAGCGAGGCCAATCGCACGATGTTTCGCGTCCTCCTGCCCATGCAGGACCGCTCCCATTACGACGGCCGCTCCGTTCTGCACCGGCCCGTCCCCGCCAACGACAGGAGAGCATGACGCCCATGGCTCGCGGCACAATTCTCATCGCCGACGACGACACCGCCATTCGCACGGTGCTCAATCAGGCACTCGCGCGCGCTGGGTACGCGCCACGCGCAACCGGCAACGCCGCGACCCTCTGGCGCTGGGTCAGTCAGGGCGAGGGCGACGTGGTGATCACCGACGTCGTGATGCCCGACGAAAACGCGTTCGACCTCATCCCGCGCATCAAGAAAGTGCGCCCGGAACTGCCGATCATCGTCATGAGCGCGCAGAACACGCTGATGACGGCACTCACCGCAGCCGAGAAGGGTGCCTACGAATATCTGCCGAAACCATTCGATCTCTCCGAAGTCGTCTCCGTCGTCGCGCGCGCGCTCGCAGGGCAGGGCCGGCGCCCGCGGGCAGCGACGAGCGATATGGAAAGCGAGGAACTGCCGCTGATCGGCCGCTCGCCCGCCATGCAGGAGATCTACCGCGCGCTGGCCCGCCTCACGCAGACTGATCTCACGGTGATGATCCAGGGCGAGAGCGGCACCGGCAAAGAGCTGGTGGCGCGCGTGCTGCACGACTACGGCAAGCGTCGCCAAGGGCCCTTCGTCGCCATCAACATGGCCGCGATCCCGCGCGAGCTGATCGAAAGCGAGCTCTTCGGCCACGAGAAGGGCGCCTTCACCGGCGCGCAGGCGCGTGCAATCGGCCGCTTCGAGCAGGCCGAGGGCGGCACGCTCTTTCTGGACGAGATCGGCGACATGCCGCTGGAAGCGCAGACGCGCCTGCTTCGTGTGCTCCAGCAAGGCGAATACACGACCGTCGGCGGTCGCACACCGATCAAGACCAACGTCCGCATCGTCGCGGCCACCCATCGCGACCTTAGGAGCCAGATCCAACAGGGCCTCTTCCGCGAGGATCTTTACTACCGCCTCAATGTCGTGCCGCTGCGCTTGCCGCCGCTGCGTGAGCGCGTGGAGGACATCGGCGATCTCGTGCGCCACTTCCTGCGCCAGGCCGCGCGGGAAGGCCTGGGCCAGAAGTCCATCGAAACGAGCGCCATCGAGCGCCTCAAGGCGCATCCCTGGCCGGGCAACGTGCGCGAGCTGGAAAACTTCGTCCGCCGTGTCGGCGCGCTCTATACGCAAGACACGCTGACCCAGCAGATCATCGATCAGGAGTTGGCCGAGGCGCTCCCTCAGCGCAGCACGACGGCAGAATCCGAACCCAAGGATTTCTCCGAGCTCGTAGAGCGCCACCTCACGCAATACTTTGCGAGCTTCGGCAAGGAGCTGCCCCCTCCCGGCCTCTACGACCGGGTGATCCGACAGGTGGAATATCCGTTGCTGTCGGCAGCGCTCGCAGCCACCCGCGGCAACCAGATCCGCGCGGCCGAGCTCCTCGGCCTCAATCGCAACACGCTCCGGAGCCGTATCAAGGCGCTCGACATCCGCGTTTTCCGCAGTCCCGTAAGCTAGGCACCGAACGGGCGTTCTCCGCCCTGCAACACGACTTGTGCGGCCGGGTGCGCAAACGGCGTTACATTCCCGCAATCCCACGTGGCAACGCTGCACAGTGGATGGCGATGTCGCACCGTTGCGTCGCAAGAATGTCACAGTTAGGGTGTCTCAATTACCCCCTGAACAGTGTGCGCTCTGCTGTAGCGCTCCTCGACGTTGCGAAGAAACCGCGCCGCTCACGAAATCCGTGCTCGGAGAGTGACACGCGTGGGAATACCCGGACAACGCCACTCGGATTTCTTGGGTCAAGGACGGAAGACAAATGGCCGGAACGGGCAACCCTGAGAAAGCTGCGTGGACGGGCACCGCCGCCTCGCCATTGGACTTGACCGACCGCGCGTTCTGGACCGGCCTCGTCATCGTCATCCTTTCGATCATCGCAGCGCTCGCCACGTATTTGATCCTGACCGGCCTCACGCCGATCGCACCGCGTGACGAGGTCGTCGTCGGTGCGCTGGCTCTGAACGTCTTGCTCATCGCGGCGATGATCGTTGTTATCGCCTGGCAGGGCTATGGCATGTGGCGCGCCTGGCGCGCGAAGCTTGCCGGCGCCCGGCTTCATGTCCGCATCGTGCTGCTGTTCTCGATCATCGCGGCGCTTCCGGCTGTCGTCCTTGCCGCGGCCGCCACGACGACGTTCTCCCGTTCGCTCGACAGTTGGTTCTCTACGCGCACACGCGCGATCATCGACAACTCGATGGAAGTCGCGCAGGCATACGTCGACGAGCACAGACAACTCATCCGCACCGACCTCGTAAACATGGTGCGCGACATCGACGCCTCGGCTGACAATATTCCCGGCGACACGGAGGCCTTCCGCCAGCACGTGATGGCCCAGGCCGCACTGCGTGATCTGCAGACCGCCTATGTGTTCGACGGCGAGGGAAATCCCGTCGTCAAAGCGCTCGAAAACGACGCCATGCCGCTCGCGCCCGTGCCTATTTTCTATTTGAGGCAGGCCGATACCGGGCAGGTCGCGATGTTCACGCCGACAGGAACCGCGCAGGTCGCGGCCATCGCCAAGCTCAATCGCTACGACGACCGCTTCCTTTACGTGACGCGCACGCTGAGCCCCAAGGTGATGGGTCACCTGACGGAGACAGCCGAGACCGTCGACGAATACAACCAGTTGCGGCGCGCGCGCGGCGGGCTCAGGCTCGCGCACGCACTGATCTACACGATGATTTCGATGACCGCGCTGCTGGCGGCCATCTGGGTGGGCCTCTGGTTCGCGGGCCGCTTCGTTGCCCCGATCCGCCGCCTGATCGCGGCAGCCCAGCAGGTCTCTCAGGGCAATCTCGCGGTGGAGCTGCCGGAGCGGCGCGGGGAGGGCGACCTCAGACGCCTCTCCAACACGTTCAACACCATGACGCGCGAAATCAAGAGCCAGCGCGACGCGCTCGTCACCGCCAACGAGCAATTGCTCGACCGCCGCCGCTTCATGGAAGCTGTCCTCTCGGGTGTATCCGCAGGCGTCATCGGTCTCGACAGCCATGACCGCATCACGCTGGTGAGCCGCGCCGCCGAGCAACTGCTCGCGACGACGGAAGCCGAACTTGTGAACAAGAAGCTCGTTGACGTGCTGCCGATGCTGGCGCCCGCGCTCGAACGGCGCGAGGAGCCGGGATCGAAATCGCGCGGCGCCTACGAGATGGCCGTCACCATCGGCGAGGAGGAGCGCATCTTCGCGGTCCGCGTCACGCGCGAGAAGGAGGGGCCGGGTGAGGTCGGATCGGTCGTGACGTTCGACGACATCACCGAGCTCGTGTCCGCGCAGCGCACGTCCGCCTGGGCCGATGTCGCGCGCCGTATCGCCCACGAGATCAAAAACCCGCTGACGCCCATCATTCTCTCGGCCGAGCGCATTCGCCGCAAATACGGCCGCGTCATCACCGAGGATCGCGAGACGTTCGACAAGCTGACCGCGACGATTGAGCGGCAAGCCGGCGACATCAAGACGATGGTCGACGAGTTTGCGTCGTTCGCGCGCATTCCGAAGCCCGTCATGGAGCAGGGCGATCTGCGCGATGCCGTGCAGGACCCGGTGATTCTGTTCCGCGAAAGTCACGGCAACGTCATCTACACGCTCAAGATGCCGGACACGCCGCTGCATGGCTCGTTCGACCGACGTCTCCTGACGCAAGCGCTGACCAATCTCGTCAAGAACGCGACAGAGGCGGTGGAGAGCGCGGCCGAAACCGAACCGGGGCGCGAAGGACGCGTCGAGGTGGAGCTTCGCCGCGACGCCGAGCGCATCGCGATTTCCGTGACTGACAACGGCCCCGGATTGCCGAAGCACAACCGCGCGCGCCTGCTTGAGCCCTATGTCACGACGAAGGGACACAAGGGCACGGGATTGGGCCTCGCCATCGTTCAAAAGATCATCGACCAGCACGACGGCACGTTGATCTTCGAAGACGCCGAGCCTGCGCCCGGCCGCCCCACGGGCGCCTGCGTCACGCTTTCGCTTCCGCTTTCGATCCTCACCTATACGGCGAAACCGGGCGAGGCCACGGACGACACACCGAAGCGTGCCGCAAGCGGCCGCGACGTTTGACACGAAACATAGATTGCAAAGAACACGACGGATCCTTGAGGAGTTTGAGAGATGGCTGCAGACATCCTGATCGTCGATGACGAGGCCGACATTCGCGAGCTCGTATCGGGCATCCTGGAAGACGAGGGACACCGCACGCGGCTTGCCCGCGACAGCGACGAGGCGCTCCGCATCATCGAGGAGCGCCGGCCGCAACTCGTCATCCTGGACATCTGGCTACAGGGCAGTCGCCTCGACGGCCTCGAAGTGCTCTCCGTCATCAAGCGCACCTATCCCGAGCTGCCCGTCGTCATCATTTCCGGCCACGGCAACGTCGAGACGGCTGTCACCGCGATTAAGCGCGGCGCGTACGACTACATCGAGAAGCCCTTCAAGGCCGACAGGCTCGTGCTCGTCACGCTGCGCGCGCTCGAAGCGTCATCCCTTAAGCGGGAAGTGCGCGAGCTCAAGGAGCGGTCTACCGTCTCCGCCGAGATGATCGGCAAATCGCCCGCCATCAATCAGTTGAAAGGCGCCATCGACCGCCTTGCGCCCACCAACAGCCGCATCCTGATCCGCGGCGCGTCCGGTGCGGGCAAGGAGCTGGCCGCGCGCCTGCTCCATCAGAAATCGCACCGCGCGGACGGCCCCTTCATCGTGCTCAACGCGGCATCCATGGCACCCGACCGCGTTGAGGAGGAACTGTTCGGCACCGAAGATCGCTCGGGCGGTCCGCGCAAGGTCGGCGCACTCGAAGAAGCGCACGGCGGCACGCTCTACATCGACGAAGTGGCCGACATGCCGATCGAGACGCAGGGCAAGGTGCTGCGTGTTCTCGTCGAGCAGAAGTTCCAACGCATCGGCGGTGCGCAGAAGGTGTCGGTCGATGTCCGCATCGTCTCATCGACGAGCCGCGATCTAGAGCGCGACATGAGCGAGGGCCGCTTCCGCGAGGATCTCTATCACCGGCTCAACGTGGTGCCGTTGCGCGTGCCGGGCTTGGCCGAGCGCCGCGAGGACATCCCCGATCTCATCCAGTATTTCGTGAGCCAGCTCTCGCACGCTTCTGGCCTCGCGCCACGCCGTATCGGCGAGGACGCCATCGCCGTGCTCCAAGCGCACGACTGGCCGGGCAACGTCCGCGAGCTCAGGAACAACATCGAGCGCCTGATGATCCTCGCCGGCGGCGATCCGTCGACCGTCATCACCGCCGATATGCTGCCCGACGAGATCGGCTCGAACGTACCGCTGCCCGTCAACGGCGGCGCCGAGCATCTCATGAGCTTGCCGCTTCGCGAGGCGCGCGAGATCTTCGAGCGCGAATATCTGCTGGCGCAGATCAACCGTTTCGGCGGCAACATCTCACGCACGGCCGAGTTCGTCGGCATGGAGCGCTCGGCGCTTCACCGCAAGCTGCGCGCGCTCGGCGTCTCGTCGGATCAGCGCGGCAGCGAACTGAAGATCGGCTGACCGGGCAAAGTTCAGAGACGGGTGCGGGGGAACCATGACGCGGGTCGTCTACGTCAACGGGCGCTATCTGCCCTATGCCCAAGCGGGCGTCCACGTCGAGGACCGCGGCCTGCAGTTCGCCGACGCCATCTACGAGGTGTGCGAGGTGAGGGAAGGCGCGCTCGTCGACCGGACGCGCCACATGGAGCGCCTCGAACGCTCGCTCAGCGAACTTGGCATCCGCCAGCCGATGTCACGCGCCGCCCTTTCGATCGTGCTCACGGAGACGGTCAGGCGCAACCGCGTGAAGACCGGCCTCGTTTATCTCCAGATCACGCGTGGTGCAGCACCCCGCGACTTCCCGTTTCCGCGCGCCGACGTCACGCCGACCGTCATCTGCCTCGCACGCAGCCTCGACGGCGCAGCGCGCGAGGCCCGGGCCAGCGCCGGGATCGCCGTCGAGACCATGCCGGACACCCGCTGGGCGAGGTGCGACATCAAGACCGTCATGCTGCTGCCGGCCGTCCTCGCAAAGGAAGCGGCCGCAAAGGCCGGAGCGCAGGAAGCCTGGTTCGTCGATCGTGACGGCTTCGTGACAGAAGGTGCGTCCAGCAACGCGTGGATCGTCGCCCAGGACGGCACGCTGATCACCCGCGCCCTCGGCCCCGAGCTGCTGCCGGGCGTGACGCGCAGAACACTTCTGGATTTATTGAGTCGGGAAAAAATCCCATTAATTGAACGTCCGTTTCGGGTAGATGAGGCAATGGCCGCGCGCGAGGCGTTTGTGACGTCTGCCTTCGGTCTCGTGATGCCGGTCGTACGGATCAATGGAGTTGCCATCGCTGATGGACATCCTGGAGATTTGACGCGTCGGCTGCGCTCAAACTTTCATCAGGTTGCCGAACTTTGTCACTGAGTACGGATCTTGGCCATTCTTGCAGTTGTCGGCGGGGGATAGCGCGCCTATTGTCTCGTCATCCAGCTATGTTAGCTGCTTCTAAATCGCGGATTGCTCGGCACGTTCGCGGCGGCTTTTTGATTACGACGGCGCCTGTGACCGTCGCCCAAGTTCAAAGTCCAGGAAGAGGCTAAAAAAAAGAGGCAACGACCTATGGCCGCAGATCGCGCTCAGAACCTCCAGGACACCTTCCTCAATCACGTACGTAAAAGCAAAACGCCCCTTACGATCTTTCTCGTCAACGGCGTCAAGCTTCAAGGCATCGTGACCTGGTTCGATAATTTTTGTGTGCTCCTTCGCAGAGACGGGCACTCGCAGCTGGTTTATAAGCATGCGATCTCGACCATCATGCCGGGTGCGCCGGTCCATTTGATGGAAGCGGAGTCCGACGGACAGTAAGGGTAGGCGTCCGATAGACGACCACAGCACGAAGCCGGGCAAGAACCCGGCCCGCGAAGACGCGAAGAAACAGAGATCCGTTGACGACGAGGCGATGCGCGCCCTGGTGCTCGTGCCGGTGCTGACGCGCGCCCGCGCGGCAGGAGAGGACGCGCCGCGCAGCGCGCAGCGTGTCTCGCTTCATTCTCCGGAAGACCGGCTCGCCGAATCGACGGGCCTCGCCGAAGCGATCGATCTGGACGTTGTGGAGGCTCGTCTCGTCTCCGTTCCTCAACCGCGTCCGGCAACGCTGTTCGGCTCGGGCAAAGTTGAGGAGATCGCAGACCTCGTCAAAGAAGAGGCGGCCGGTCTCGTCATCGTCGACCACACCATCAGCCCCGTTCAGCAGCGCAATCTCGAACGCGCGTGGAATGCGAAGGTGCTCGACCGCACGGGCCTCATTCTCGAAATTTTCGGCCGGCGCGCCCGCACGCGCGAAGGCCGCCTTCAGGTCGAACTTGCGCACCTCACGTATCAGAAGGGCCGCCTCGTGCGCGCCTGGACCCATCTCGAACGCCAGCGCGGCGGACGGGGCTTCCTCGGTGGCCCGGGCGAAGCCCAGATCGAGCTCGACAGACGTATGCTGGATGAGCGCATCATCGCTATCCGCCGTGAGCTTGAAGGCGTGGTTCGCACGCGCGAGCTTCACCGCAAGGGCCGGCGCAAGGTGCCGTATCCGGTCGTCGCCATCGTGGGCTACACCAACGCCGGCAAATCCACGCTCTTCAATCGCCTGACGCAAGCGGGCGTGATGGCGATGGATCAGGTATTCGCAACCCTCGATCCCACCATGCGCGAGGTACGCCTCGGCTCCGGCCGGCGCATCATCCTGTCGGACACTGTAGGCTTCATCTCCGACCTGCCGACACAACTCGTCGCCGCGTTCCGCGCGACGCTCGAAGAGGTGATTGGCGCAGATCTCGTACTCCACGTGCGGGACATCGCTCATAGCGAGACGGAAGCACAAGCCGTGGATGTCGAGCATGTCCTGCGCGATCTCGGTGTCGATACCGACGCAGCCGACGGGCCCATCCTGGAAGTGTGGAACAAGGTCGATCTCCTCTCGCCGGTCACGCGGGAGGAAGCGCAAGCCGCTGCCCGATTCCGGTCTCACAAGCCTGTTTTGATTTCGGCCGTGAGCGGAGATGGCCTTGATCGTCTGCTTGCCCGCATCGACGCACGTCTCGGCGTAGCGGATGAGATTGTACGTGTCGCGATCCCGGCCAGCGAAGGCCGTCTCATGGCGTGGTTGCACGAGAACGCCGAGGTGATTGCCCGCGAGACGCAGGACGATGGAACGCTTGACGTGCGTGTGCGTATTGCCTCGGAAAAGAAACAGCGCTTGCTGAACGCTCTTGAGCGCGCAGGCCTCGCGCCCCACGTATAAGGCACGCGGCACGTCTCACGTCCGCCTGCCCTCCGGAGGAGGTCATGGATGGTGACACGTGAGACCCGATGCTGCGTGGTGGGCGGCGGACCGGCCGGCCTGATGACGGGGTACCTGCTGGCGCGCGCGGGCGTCGATGTCGTCATTCTCGAAAAACACGGCGATTTTCTCCGCGACTTTCGCGGCGACACGGTCCATCCCTCGACGCTCGACATCATGGATCAACTCGGTCTGCTCGATCGCTTTCTCACACTGCCGCATCAAAAAGTATCGCGCCTCTCTGCGCAGTTCGGCGATGAAAAGGTGAGCATCGCCGATTTCTCGCATCTTCCCGTACGCGAGAAGTACATCGCGCTGATGCCTCAATGGGACTTTCTCAACTTTCTCGCTGAGCAGGGGGAGCGCTATCCTGGGTTTCGCCTCATCATGGAGACGGAAGCCACAGGCCTTATCGAGAAAAACGGCGCGGTGGTCGGCGTCCGCACGAAAGGCCCTGGAGAGACGGAAGGCGAGGTCCGTGCCGATCTTGTGATCGGAGCGGACGGCCGCGGTTCGCGCTTACGCGAAGACGCGGGGCTCGAAACGCTGGATGCCGGCGCGCCGATGGACGCGCTCTGGTTTCGCCTGCCGCATATGCCCTCGGACAGCGAGGATACGATGGGCCGCTTCGGCGCGGGCACGCTTCTCGTGCTGCTCTATCGCGGAGACTACTGGCAATGCGCCTACGTCATCCCGAAAGGCGAGTTCGCAAGTCTGAAAGCGCGTGGCCTCGAAGGCTTCCGAAACGCGATCGCGGCCGCGTCGCCGTTCGAAGCCGAACGCATGAATGCCATCCGCACCTGGGACGACGTGAACCTGCTCACCGTGCGCGTGGATCGCCTGAAGCAATGGTATCGCCCGGGTTTCCTCGCGATTGGCGACGCGGCTCACGCGATGAGCCCCATCGGCGGCGTCGGCGTGAACCTCGCCGTGCAGGATGCCGTCGCCGCAGCCAACAGGCTCGCACGTCCGCTCGATGCGCGCGCCGTCACGCTTGAGGATCTTCGTGCCGTGCAGCGCCGCCGCGAATTCCCCACGCGCGTCACGCAAAGGCTTCAGCTCGTCATGCAGAACCGGATCGTGGCCCCGACGTTGCGCACGCGGGAGGCGCCTAAGCCGCCGCTGCCCGTGCGCCTTATGCAGCGGTGTCCATTTCTTCAGCGCATTCCAGCGCGCATACTTGGCCTCGGCATTCGTCGCGAACGCGTCGCGAGCATGATCGTTCGCACCGACCGCTGACACGCATAGGGAGGAATTCCGTGCCGCGGAAGATACCCACGAAGGCCGACACCAACGCGACGCCGAAGCTCCTTTCAGGCGGCAATCCGCAGGTCCCGAAAGGATACGGCAACGTGCCGGTGCAGGCCTACATTAAAGCCATGCCGGGATGGAAACGCGACGTTGGCCAGCGTATCGACGAGATCGTCGTAGAGACCGTGCCCGATGTCCAAAAAGCGGTGAAATGGAACTCGCCCCTCTACGGCCTCGACGGCAAGACGTGGTTCCTCGGTGTTCACTGCCTCACGAAGTATATGAAGGTCGCCTTCTTCCGCGGCGCGTCTCTCAAGCCCGCGCCGCCCGTCGCGTCGAAGCATGAGCACGTCCGCTACTTCCACATCACTGAAGACGAGCCGTTTGACGAAAAGCAGTTCGCTCGCTGGGTTAAGCAGGCCAGCAAACTGCCGGGCGAAAAAATGTGAGCGCCGAAACGATCAACTCCGCTCGTGAGCCTTCGCGTCGTCCCAGAGCGCGTCCATCTCCGCGAGTGTTGAGCCCTCGGGTGTGCGCCCGTCCTCCGCAAGTCGCTGCTCGATATGCGCGAAGCGGCGCTCGAATTTGCCGTTGGCGCCCCGCAGCGCCGCTTCCGGGTCCAGCTTCAAATGCCGCGCCACGTTGGCCATGACGAACAGGAGATCTCCGAACTCCTCCTCGACCTTGGCCTGCGTGTCAGCGCTCCGATCGGGCTGAGGGCCGCGCGGGTCGGCGGGGAGGGCGACCTCGGCAAGCTCGCCGATCTCCTCGCGCAGCTTGTCGAATACGGGTCCAAGCGAGGGCCAATCGAACCCCACGCGTGCCGCTTTGTCCTGCAACTTGATGGCGCGCGTGAGCGCGGGCAGCCCCACCGGCACGTCGGCGAGAAGGCCGCCGACGGATGCATTGTCAGGCGCGTCGCCGCGCGCCGCCTGCTTCGCCGCTTTCTCTTCCGCCTTGATGCGCGCCCAGAACCCTTCGGCCATACCGGCCGAGCGCGCATCCTCGTCGCCGAACACATGCGGATGGCGGCGGATCATCTTGGATGTGATCGCCTCCACCACATCCCCGAACGCGAACGCGCCTTGCTCCTCCGCGAGCCGCGCGTGATACACGACCTGCAGCAGGAGATCGCCAAGCTCGTCGCGGAGATCGACGAGGTCGTCCCGCGCGATCGCATCCGCGACCTCGTACGCCTCTTCAATGGTGTAGGGCGCAATCGTCGCGAACGTCTGTTCGAGATCCCACGGACAGCCCGTCTCGGGCGTGCGCAACGCGGCCATGATCTCGATGAGGCGGGCGATGTCCTTGGATGGTGTCATGCAGTGCAGTATCCATGCGCTGTCGGAAGTCACGATGCGTCATGACACGCTTCCGCCCGCGACTCCAGGCGGCTGAGCAGGGGCACGGAAAATGCGGGCCCATACCATTGTGCGCCCCCGTCACGGCGCGTTAAACCTCAAGAGGCGCGAGCCGCGCGACGAGGGGATGTCGGCGCGGGAAAGCGCGTCCCAAGGGGAGGGGCCATGATCGTCGTACGTGTTTTCCTCAACGGACTGATCATGGCGGCCGAACTCGCGGCCGTGCTCGGCATCGCTTATCTTGGCTACACCCATCCGTTCCTGTTCGCCGCCGGCACGGCTGGCCTCGCGGTGATCCTCGGTCTCAGGCTCGAAATCGCACGCCTCAGGCACGAGCTGCCGTTCTACTTCGAGGGCGCGCGAGCGCCGCGCTTCATCCTCGTACCGCTGGTGGGCGGTGTCGAAGCGCTGATGAAAGGCGTGCTGGCCGGGCTCGCCGCGCTCTTCACGTTTGCCGGCACGGACAGCGACCGGCTGTTCTGGGTCGCGGTGGTGTTCGCGATCGTGACGTATGCGGGCGCGAGCATCCTCCGAGGGCTTTCGGTCTCGTTTCGCGCTGAGCCATGGCGTTGGGGATTCTTCAGGCTGAGTGCCCCGCTAGGCCTTGCGTTCTCTGCCGGCATCACCGCGCTCGTGGGGCTCGGCCTTATGGCGTCTCCAAGCGTCAGCGACATTGGATGGCGGCTGGTCTGGGAGCTGCCCGAGCGTCCGTCCATCAGCCAGGTGAGCGAGCTCTTCTTCCAGATCAAGCAGGCCTTCGACGATTTCGTCGTGACGCTGCTCAGCCAGGTGATGTCGCGGGAGTGGGCGCGGGTTGCCGCCATCGTGGTGAGCGTGAACGTCCTGACGGGCTTCGTAGCATCGATCTACGCCACCGTGATCGCCGCCGTCGTGCGGGCGGCCGAAGAGCGGCTGCCGTAAAATCGATGGCACAGCCCGCTGCGTGCGGCGCGCGCGTCGATCCTAGCCGAACGGCGACGCGCAGCCTGGCTCGTAGCGAGCGAACCGACACACTAAATTTCGAGCCACCCCTCGTTCGCATAATATATATTATGGAAAATATTAGATCTTAACAATTTTAAACAAAAGGCTTGCGTGATTGCGCCAGATATATGAGACGGGCCGCAGCATCGCCTGACGCTGCGGCCCGTTGGAACACTAAGCCTTCTCGGCCTTCTCGAAGTTGTCGGCCACCAGCCGGTCGAGCAACTGCACGCCCCAGCCCGAAGCCCAGCTCGTGCTGATCTCGCTCTTCGGCGCGTCCATGGCCGTGCCCGCGATGTCGAG
>ERZ869909.1951-NODE-1951-length-15232-cov-4.770571_pt1 | contig 15232 bp, 8 predicted proteins | sample MGYA00520892_ERZ869909 | MGnify/ENA primary metagenome ERZ869909 (study PRJEB32215, sample SAMEA104723947) | bioreactor metagenome | biome: bioreactor; feature: anaerobic bioreactor; material: water | place: China | collected 2015-03-12 ...
GGCGGCGCGTGCCCGCGCGCGACGAGACCGCGCGCTGCCCGCAGACGCCACCGTCGACGAGGTCGACGCCCGCGCGCAGGGCTACAGCGACGCGGAGCACGCGCGACGAGCCCTCGTCGAGGCAGACGAGGCCCTGCGCACCCTGTCCGCCCGGGTCGGCGAGCTGACCCAGCGGGCGGAGGGCGCCCGCGGCGCCCTCACCGCCGCAGAGCGCGCCTGGCAGGAAGCGCACCGCCCGGAGCTCACCACGCCCGGGGCTCACGGGATGACCCTGCCCGAGGTCGCCGCCGCCGTGCAGGCCGCCGAGCAGACGAGCGCCGCGGAGCAGGCCGCCGCGCGCGCCGCCGGCGACGAGCTCGCGGACGCGCGCCTCGAGCTCGAGCGGGCCCAGGCGAACCTCGACGCCCTCGCCCGCGAGCTGCGGCGCGTCGAGCAGGTCATCGACGCCCGCGGCGCCGCAGACCCCGACGAGGACGAACCCCGCGACGGTGAAGGCGGCCACGGCGCGAGCGGGACCGACGCGCTCCACGCAGACGAGCTCCCCGCAGACACCGACGTCGAGGCCTTCCTCGCGGACGCCGAGCGCCAGCTCGAGGACCTGGGCCGCCAGCTCGTCGCCACCGACCGCCAGCGCCGTCAGGCCGCCCAGGCAGTCCGCGACCTCGCCGCAGACGAGCGCTTCAAGGGCGCCGGCGGCGAGCTCACCACCCGCTTCCAGCGGCTCGACGACGACAGCATCGAGCTCCAGGCAGACGCCTACCGCGCCCAGCTCGAGCTCCGCGCCCAGCACCTCGCCCGCGCCATCGAGGAGCTCGACGGACACCGCAGGACCCTCACCCAGCTCGTGCTCCAGCTCGCGCTCGAGGGCATCCGCCAGATCGAGCTCGCCTCGCGCGTGAGCCGCCTGCCGGCGTCCGTCCCGGACTTTGGCGGGGAGCGCTTCCTCGAGATCAGGACCCAGCTGCCGCAGGACCCCACCTGGCGCACGAACACGATCGGCGCGCTGATCGACGAGATCGTCGAAGGCAACACCGTGCCCGGCGGCGTCGCCCTCGTGCAGCAGGCCGTGCGCAGACTGGGCCGCCCGTTCCGCGTGCGCGTCCTCAACCCGAACCCCGCCGCGATCCAGCGCCGCATCCCGGTCACCGACACCGCGCGCTTCTCCGGTGGCGAGCAGCTCACGTGCGCCATCCTGCTGTACTGCACGCTGGCGAACGTGCGCGCGACGAACCGAGGGCGCGCCCGCCAGGCGTCGAGCGTGCTGGTGCTCGACAACCCGATCGGCCGCGCGTCGCGCCGCCGCTTCCTCGAGCTCCAGCGCATGTTCGCCCAGGCGATGCGCGTGCAGCTGGTCTACACGACAGCGGTCAACGACGCCGAGGCCCTGAGCGTGATGCCCACCATCGTGCGCCTGCGCAACGAGCGCATCGACAGACGGCGCGGGCTGCGCCTCGTCGAGACGGATGGCCACGAGCACGGCGAGGACGCCGACCAGGGCGCGGGTGGCCGGATCGACGCCGTGCGCATCACCGACGCCCCGGAGGCCCCGCCCACCAGCTGAGCCCACCCGGCAGCTGCACGCACCCGGCAGTGTGACCAACCCGGCAGCTCATCCTCGCGCTGCTGACCCACACCTGCTGACCCACACCCGCGCGGCGCTTGCACGCCCCGGCGGGCAGCCCTATCCACGAGGGTCCAGGCGGCGGTTCGGCGCGCCGCGATCCAACCCGTGCTGGAGGGACCGGAGCCATGCGGAAGCTGATCGTCATGCGGCACGCCAAGAGCGCGTGGGACAACCCGGAGTGGGGCGATCACGAGCGCCCGCTGCGACCTCGCGGGCACCGCGCCGCTCGCGCCGTGGCCGCCAGCCTGCTCGCCGACGGGGCTCGGCCGATGCACGCGCTCGTGTCCGACGCGCGCCGGACGTTCGAGACCTGGCGGTCGATGATGGAGGTCTTCAACACGCCGATCAGCGTGACGTTCACGCCGCGCCTGTACCTGGCGGAGCCGGAGGGGATCGCCGCGGTGACGCGGACCGCCCCGGACGACGCGACGACGCTGCTGGTGCTGGGTCACAACCCGGGGATCGAGCAGTGGGCCAGCCACCTGGCGGGCGAGACGCTGTCGTTCAGGACCGCCGCGTGGGCGTTGTTCGACGTGGCGACGGACGACTGGAACGTGCCGCTGCATCGGTTCAACGTGCGGCTGCACGCGTTCGGACGTGGGCGGGAGTCGAGCGGCGGGGAGTCGAGCGGCGGGGAGTCGAGCGGCGAGGCGGTCTCGCCGGGACACGACGCCGGACCGGATACAGGCAAGACCGATGCTGGCGGTCACGGCGGTGGGGACGCCGGCTGAGCTCGGCCGCATACGCCGCGTGGGGCGTCGGCCGTGCGCGGCGACCGGGACGTCAGCGAGACCCGTCGGCCCGTCGCCGCGTCGGCAAGGCCAGGCCAGGCCAGGCCAGGCCAGGCCAGGCGCAGCTCGGCGATCCTGGTGTGAAGCGCCGAGCGCACCTTGCCAACCGCTCCGCGACGCGACTATGGGCGCGATGGTCGCGGCGGGGCCGTAACCCGGCCGCGTGACGGAGGCCTCTGCACGGGGACAGCGTTGACCGAGTCGAGCTCAGGACAGGCCCGGACGGGCGGTGGGGAGGCGAGCCGGAGCCACCGGCAGCTGCGGGCGGCGTACGGCGAGCTGATGTTCGGCGAGGGCACGCGCGGGCGGCTGCTGCGGGCGACCGCGGTGGCGGTGTCACGCCACGGCACGCGGAGCTGCACCGTCCAGCTGATCCTCGAGGAGGCGGGCCTGTCCCGGCGCACGTTCTACAAGACGTTCAAGAGCCTCGAGGACGCGCTGAACGCTCTGTTCGAGGTGTCGGTCGCGTTCCTGACCACGATCGTGCAGCAGGCGGTGGCGAGCGCGGACACGCCGCTGGAGCGGGTGATGGGCGCGGTCGACGCCTACCTTGACCTGCAGATCGTCGGCGGCCCGCTCATCATCGCGCTGCAGCGCGAGGCGATGCACGCGGACTCGCCGCTGGCCGCCCACCGGGGTCGGCTCATCGAGGAGTTCGCTCGGCTGCTCGAGCAGGAGCTGGGTCCGCTGCTGTCTCGGCCGGCGGATCCGCTGCTGTGGCGCGCGGCGATCTCGATGATCGAGGGGCTGGTCGCGCACCTCGAGCGCGACGGGACGTTCACGCACGAGCACCGGCAGCGGCTGCGCGCCGTGATCGCCGACCTGCTGCTGCGCTTCGTGCCGGGTGCCGCCCAGGCGTAGCGGGGCGATCCGGGGCGCAACGGCAACGCGTCACCGGCGACCGCGATCAGGGGCGATCCGGGGCGCAACGGCAACGCGTCACCGGCGACCGCGATCAGGGGCGCAACGGCAACGCGTCACCGGCGACCGCGATCAGGGGCGATCAGGGGCGCAACGGCAACGCGTCGCTCACGCGCTTCGGGCGGCGCTGCGCGTTCGCGCCGAAAGTAGAACACGTTTCACCATCAGCCTTGACAGGGTATGGGGGAGTCGCGATAGAACGTGTTTCAGAGAGGCATTGAACGCCGGCTGGCACGGACTGCGGGGCGAGACAGCATGGACATCAACACGATCAGGGAGTCGATCCCCTTTGGCGCCGGGGATGGGCAGCAGCGCGACGAAGCGCTGCGCGCGAAGCAGCACCTGGACCGGATCCCGGGCTCGCTGAACCACCGCGAGCTGTACGAGATGATCAACAACCCGTGGCGGTACCTGCACGAGCGGTACGAGCGCTACGGTGAGGTCTTCAAGACGCGCCTGATCTTCCCCGCGGTGTGGATGCTGGGCCCGGAGTGCAACCGGACCATCTTCCAGACGAAGCGGAACAGCTTCTCGTACGAGAAGGGCTACGGCAAGCTGGCGTTCGCGCACCTGTTCGAGCGCTCCATCATCCTGATGGACGGCGAGGAAGCCGCGGAGACCCGCGCGATCCTGACCCCGGCGGTCGGCCGCCTGGGGATCCGCGACAGCCAGCTCAAGGTCCAGCAGATCTGGGACGACGCGACGGCGAACCTCGACGATGGCCAGCCGCGCGACGCGTACGAGTTCTCGCACAACACGACCTTCCGCGTGTCCGCGACGGCGCTGACGGGCCTCGAGCTGGGCAGCGAGCTGGCAGAGATGGAGCCGCTGTTCGACGCGCTGATCGTCGGGTCGATGCAGTCGCTGCCGTGGAAGATCCCGTTCAGCCCGCTGGCGCGTGGCCTGAAGGCGCGCCGAGAGCTGTTCGAGCGGCTGCGGCCGCGGATCGTGGCGGCGCGCCAGGGCGAGCCGGTCGGCATGGTCGGCCTGCTGGCGCACTACCGCGACGAGGACGGCAACCACCTGCCGCTGGACGTCGTCATCAACCACCTGCTGCTGCTGTTCTGGGCCGGCTACGACACGACGGCCAGCGCTGGCTCGTGGTGCGTGCACCTGCTCGCCCACCACCCGGAGTGGCAGGACCGCCTGCGCAAGGAGGCCTTCGAGGTCCTCGGCGACCGCGACTTCGAGCTCGGTGACGTCGGCGCGCTCGAGCAGCTCAGCTGGTTCATCCGCGAGCAGGAGCGCCACCGCCCGAGCATCATCATGTTCTCCCGCGAGACGGTCGAGGACGTGGAGATCAACGGCTACACGATCCCCAAGGGTGTCTCGGTGATGTACTCCCCGTACATGAGCCACCACATGCCGTCGTGCTTCGAGCGCCCCAACGTGTTCGACCCGGGCCGCTGGGACCCCGCGCTGGGCGATCGCCAGGCGAAGGCCGCGAACCTGATCGGCTTTGGCGGCGGCCCCCGCCTGTGCCTGGGCCGCAACTTCGCCCTCATGCAGCTGCGGGTCATGATGACGACGCTGCTGCGCCGCTACACGCTCGAGCCCGACCAGCGCACCGTCCCCACGCGCCAGGGCCTGCCGATGCACCGCCCGGTCGACTCCGGAGTCTACTTCCGGCGCATCCAGTGACGTCGCCGCGGCGCCCGAAGCGCGCCGCACACCCGGTTATCGGGTCCAGCCAGTCGAATTGAGCAGTCCCCCATCCCACACCTCTCGACTTGGCTGGCTGGCCCGACCCCCCTCGATGCGGTCACCGTTCCCCCGACATGGTGTTCCCCCCGCATCGAGCGCGCCCCCGACGCGCCCCCTCCGACCTGACGGTCGAACGCGTCGGGGTGCTTGCGCTTGATCCGCCGCCTTGATCCGCCGCCTTGATCCGCCGCCTTGAGCCAGTCCGTGTGATCCGGACCGGTGCGCGTGATCGCGCCCCACACCCGCGACTGCATCCGGCGTCCGTGATCGCGGCCCCGTGTGGCCCTCGCGTACCGGGCTGACGGGCGTGGCGCCTGACGCGAGGCGCGGGGCCGCCCGTGCGGTCCGCGCGTCACGGGCGGGACGTCGCGGCCCGAACGTCATACCGCGTATGACAGAATGGAATTGAATCGGATTCAACCCTCGCGTAGACTGCGCGCCGTACGGTAGACTGGGCAGGCTCCACGACGGGATGAGGGGAGGAGACGATGACAGGGTTCAAGGACGAGGTGGTGTTGATCACGGGCGGCGCCCGGGGGATCGGTCGGTTGATGGCGCAGCGCGCGGTGGCGCGCGGCGCGCGGGTGGTCCTGTGGGACATCAACGCCGCAGCGCTGGAGGCGACGGTCGCGGAGCTGGGTGAAGCGGCGCGCGGGTACGTGTGCGACATCACGGACCGCGCGGCGGTGTACCGTGTGGCGGACCGCGTGCGCGAGGAGGTCGGCGAGGTCGACATCCTGGTCAACAACGCGGGGATCGTGACCGGGAAGCCGTTCCTGGAGCTGACGGACGAGATGATCGAGCGCACGTTCGACGTGAACGCGCTGTCGCTGTTCTGGACGGCGCGGGCGTTCCTGCCGTCGATGGTGCGGCGGGACCACGGGCACGTGGTGACGATCGCGTCGGCTGCGGGTCAGGTGGGCGTCGCGAAGCTCGGGGACTACTGCGGCAGCAAGTTCGCGGCGGTCGGGTTCGACGAGTCGCTGCGGGTGGAGCTGCGCAACAGCGGCAGCCAGGTGCGGACGACGGTGGTGTGTCCGTACTACATCAACACCGGGATGTTCGACGGGGTGCAGACGCGGGTGCCGTGGCTGTTGCCGATCCTCGAGGAGGACAAGGTGGCGGACCGGGTCATCCGCGCGATCGAGAAGAACACGCAGCGCCTGTTCCTGCCGGGCGTCGTCGGCCTGCTGAGCCTGGGCCGGATCCTGCCGACGAGCTGGTTCGACGGGCTCATGAACCTGCTGGGCGTGAACGTGAGCATGGACCAGTTCCACGGCCACGGCTCGTCCGCCAGCAGCGCAACGTCCGGCACCGGGGCAACGTCCGCCGGCAGCCAGGCTGGCGATGCGCCCGAGGACCGCAGCGCGGCGGAGTAGGTCGCGGCTGGTGCGGCGCAGGATCGGCGTTGACCGTCCCCCGGGCCCACCACCCGGCTCACGAGTGCGCTCGCAGCAGAACCACCTCCCGCGCGGCTGGCCGCGTTGAACACGGCGACCGTTCGCGCGTCTTGTCTCGCCATGCGCGCTGTCGTAGCTCTGGATGCGCGGCGCGCGACGCGCGGTGGGTCACGTTCCCCACCGGCGACCGCCCAGTACACCGTCCCGGACGAGGCACACCATGGTTGCACGGCTGCTCATCTGCCTGCTGCTCGCCAGCTCACTCCCGCTCTCCAGCTGCGCCGCGCTCGAGCAGTTCGGCATCGGGTCCGGACAGGGCGGCGGGCTCACGGAGGAGCGGGTCGCCGCGGGGCTCCGCGAGGCCCTCACCGTGGGCACCTCCCGCGCCGTCGAGCGCACCGGCCGCACGGACGGCTTCCTGCGCAACGCCCTCATCAAGATCGTCATCCCGTCCGAGCTCACCCGGATGATGAACACCCTCAAGGACATCGGCCTCACCCGCCAGGTGAACGAGTTCGAGGTCGCGATGAACCGCGCCGCGGAGCTCGCCGCCGCAGAGGCCGTCGACGTCTTCGTCGAGGTCGTGCGCGGGCTCACGATCCAGGACGCCTTCTCGATCCTCAACGGACACGAGACCGCCGCCACGGACCTGTTCCGCGACCGGACCACCACGACGCTCGCCTCCCGCTTCCGCCCGATCGTCCAGCGCAAGATGCGCGAGGTGAACCTCTACAACGCGTACAACTACCTGGCCGAGACCTACGCCGCCCTGCCCTTCACGCCGAACACCGTCTTCGACGTCGAGACCTACGTCGTCGACCGCGCCCTGAACGGCCTGTTCACGACGCTGGGCCAGGAGGAAGCGAAGATCCGCGGCAACGTCCGGTTCAGAACCACGGACCTGCTGCGCGAGGTCTTTGGCACCCTCGACCGCCGCTGACGGTCGCGACCGTCCCGGCCCGACGCCCTCAGGCCAGGTAGCGGGTCACGCTGTCGATCACGCACGCCGGGCGCTCGCTACCCTCGAGCTCCATCGTGATCCGGATCACGACCTGCACGCCGCCCTTGACCGGCTCTGCCTCGACGAGCTCCGCCGTCGCGCGCACCCGCGAGTCCACGCGGACCGGCGCCGGGAACCGCACCTTGTTGACGCCGTAGTTCACGCCCATCGAGATGTTCTGCACGTCGATCAGCGTGGGCAGCAGCATGTTCGACAGGGACATCGTCAGGTAGCCGTGGGCGATCGTCGCGCCAAAGGGGCCGCTGGCAGCGCGCACCGGATCGACGTGGATCCACTGGTCGTCGCCCGTGGCCTCCGCGAAGCGGTTGATGCGCTCCTGGTCGATGAGGACCCAGTCGCTGGTCCCCAGCGTGGTGCCCACGGCCTCGAGCAGCGCCGCGGGGGAGTCGAACGTCGTCGTCATGGTGGGTTCGGGGGGAAACAGTGCGGGAAAGAGCGGGCACGCCAGGCGCCCCGGCGCTGGCCCGGCAGGCTGCCAGGGCGTCCGCCGTGGCTGATTAGAACACGTTGCAGGAGCGCGCGCACCGGGTTTCCGCCCGCGTGCGCCAGCTTGACGGCCCCGCGGCAGGTCCTTACAGCTGGCCCCGAACGTGGACACGCCCGGTCGACTCCGGGCTCGTCCGCCCACCCCGCGCCGCCTCCTGTGGCGCGGACACCGACCGCGAACACGATCCCGGGTGAGGGAAGACCGATGGCACTGGAACTGACCCCTGCAGCAGCGCGCCGCGTGACGGCCATCATGAACGAGCAGAACATCACGCAGACCCACGGCGTCCGGCTGGGCGTCAAGTCCGGCGGCTGCTCCGGCATGTCCTACCTGCTCGAGATCGACGAACCGGCAGAGACGGACCGCGTCTTCGAGTCCAACGGCGTGCGCATCTTCTGCGACCCCAAGAGCTACCTGTTCATCAACGGCGTGCAGGTGGACTACATCGACGACCTGCTCAACGGCGGGTTCCGCTTCGAGAACCCGAACGTGAAGCGGGCCTGCGGCTGCGGCACCAGCTTCGCGGTCTGAACCGGCCCCGACCCGGTCCAGCGAGACGCCGTCAGCGAAACGCCGTCAGCGCAACCCGGCCAGCCTGCCGACCCGGCCAACCTGCCCACCAGCCAACCCAGCCAGCAGCTCCCCGCTCCCCCGCGGGGCGCCGCCACCGGCCGTGAGGGTTCCCGTGCCTGAGTTCTCCACCGTCGCGGTCGGCTCGATGCCGCTCGCGTGCGCCGCCGCGCTGCAGCGTGACGACTGGCCCCACACGACCACCCCGTGCCGCCTCCAGGCGACGGACGTCGACAGCGGCCTGACGATGTTCCGCGAGCTGCAGAGCCTCGCCAGCGGGCGCCGCACGCCCAGCCTCGAGCCGGACCCGCTGGCCGTGCGCAAGGCGCAGCTGCCCGGGCCGGCCACGCTGCTCGCCAGCGAGGAGGCCACGCTCAAGGGCACGTTCCGCCACCTCCGGGCCGCGCTCGACACGCTGTACCACACCCACCCGGCCCTCGAGGAGGTCTGGATGGACGAGCCGCTGCTGGGCCAGCGCCCGGAGCTGATCCCGCTCGTGGGCAAGTGCATCGCCGCGCTGCGCGGCGAGTACCACGGCCTGCGGTTCGGGGTGCACACCTGCGCCAGCGCGCGCTTCGACGAGCTGTTCGCCCAGGGCATCGACTGCCTGCACGTCGACGCGCAGCTCGACGGCCCGCGCGCGATCGACGCCTGGCGTGGCGTCACCGCACCGGCGGCCGCGCCCGACAGCTGGCAGCGACCGGAGCTGGTGCTGGGCGTCGTGACGACGACCACGGCGACGCCGCTGCCCCGACTCGTCGACCAGACCCGCGCCCTGGTCGATCGCATGCGCCCGGACGAGCTGGGCGTCACGACCCTGCGCCTGAGCACGACCTGTGGCCTGGGGACCCTGTCTGCGGCCGACGCCCGCGACCGGATGCAGACCCTCGCTGACCTCGCCGCGGCGCTCAACGGCTGAGCGCACCTGACGAGCGCACCTGACGCAACGTCGGGCCGCGCGCGGCGTTCCCGTTGCCGATCAAGCAGGTGCGGCGCGGGCAGGCTTCCGCTATACGGGGTATCATCGCAGACACCTCCGGACGGAGGTCATGCCCCGCAGTGGAGCCGCATCATGGTCGCACGATCTCTCGCTTCTGCCGCACGGCCACCGTCGCGGCGCCCCGTCGCCTCGTGCCTGGTCGCTGTCCTCGCGCTGGTCGCGACCGCCCTGCTGGCCACGAGCGCGTGGGCGCAGACGTTCAGCGGGAGCTTCCCGCGCGCGGAGAGCCCGAACACGTGGACACGGCCCAACGGGGCGTGCAGCGGGCTCAGCCCCAACCCGTCGACGGTGCGCTCGTTCAACACGCTGCGCATGTCGCTCCCGGCTGACGGGACGTGGACCGTCACCGCGACGCGCCAGGGTGGCGGCTTCATCGCGATGGACTTCTACCAGCCGTTCTTCCTGCCGGGAGACCCGTGCGTGAACCGCTGGGACCTCAACGGGGTCCAGGGCACCGGGTCGGTCTCACGGACGTTCACGAACTGTCCTGCCTGCGTGGGCGAGACGTACTTCTTCGAGGTCGTCGTCAGCGGCGCGGACGCGACGGACGCGGCGGACTTCACGGTGACGATCAGCGGCCCGGGCGGCGCGACGGTCGTGCCGGTCTGCGGTGTGACGGGTTCGCTGTCGCCGGCGACGGCGGTGATGCCACCCGGCGCGAGCTCGCTGCCGGTGACCTACACCCCGCCGTCGGCGCTGGGCTGCAGCCAGGCGTGGACGTCGAGCGGCGTGCCGGCGTGGGCCTCGGGGATCCCGGCCAGCGGCACGGGGCCCACGACGTTCCCGGTGACCGTCGAGGCGAACACCGGCGCGGCGCGCTCGGCGTCCGTGAGCGTCGGCGACCGGCTCCTGTCGATCCAGCAGGCGGCGTCGGGCTGCACCTACGCGGTGACCGGCGAGGTCAGCGTCGCGGCGGCGGGTGGCAGCGGCAACACGGCGATCACCGCCGGCGAGGGCTGCCCGTGGAGCGCGGTGTCCGGTGCGGCCTGGCTGACGACGACGTCGAACGGCTCGGGCGACGGGACGATCGCCTACACCGCAGCGCCCAACGTGGGGCCGGAGCGGTCGACGACGATCGTGGCCGGCGGCCAGACGGTGACGGTCCACCAGGCGAACGGCTGCACGTCGAGCCTGCCGGTGTCGGAGATCAACATCCCGGCCGCTGGCGGGTCTGACGTGGCCCAGCTCGTGATGAGCGCCAGCAGCTGCCCGTGGACGGCGAGCGCGAACGTGGCCTGGATCACGGGCGTCCCCGCGTCGGGGACCGGCTCCGCGGCGGTGCCGTTCACGGTGGCTCCCAACACCGGCCCGCAGCGGCAGGGGGTGATCACGATCGCCGGGCGCCCGTACGTCGTCTCGCAGGGCAGCGGCTGCAACGCGACGCTGTCGGAGATCGCGATCAGCACCCCGGCGGCCGGATCCAGCGAGACCGTCACGGTGACGCTCTCCGGCGCGGCGTGCACGTGGACCGCGGCGACGACGACGCCGTGGATCACGATCACGGAGCCGTCCGGGCAGCAGTCGGGGACGGGCACCGTGAGCTTCACGGTGGCGCCGAACACCGGGCCGACGCGCAACGGCGCGCTCACGATCGGCGGCCGGACGCTCAACGTGAGCCAGGCGAGCGGGTGCGCGACGACGCTGGCGTCGTCGTCAGCGTCCGCGCCGGCCGGCGCCAGCAGCGGCACCTTCGACGTGACGCTGTCGAACGCGCTGTGCCCGTGGTCCGCGGTCTCCACGACGCCGTGGCTCACGGTCAACAACTCGGCCGGGACCGGGTCCTCGACGGTCTCCTACTCCGTGGCCGCGAACGTGGGCCCGGCGCGCTCGGGCACGATCACCGTGGGAGGGCAGACGTTCACGGTGACGCAGGCGGACGGCTGCACGACGAGCCTGCCGGCGACGGCGGGCTCGATCGGGTTCGCGGCGGGGAGCGGGACGGTGCCGGTGACGATGTCCGCGGCCGGCTGCGGCTGGACGGCGAGCACGACGACGCCATGGCTCACGATCACCAGCCCGACCGGCACGGGGAGCGGCCCGGTCGCGTTCAACGCCACGGCGAACGCCGGGCCGCCGCGCACCGGGACGATCACCGTCAACGGGCAGACGTGGGACGTCGTCCAGGACAGCGGCTGCACGGCGAGCCTCTCGCCCGCGACGTCGACCGTGCCGCCGGCCGCCGGAGGCACCACGCTCACCGTGACGCCGTCGGCCGAGGGCTGCACGTGGACCGTCACGGACGACGCCGCGTGGCTGTCGCTCGCCCCCGCGAGCGGCACCGGGACGGCGACGGTGACCGCGTCAGCGGCGCAGAACACCGGCCCCCAGCGGTCCGCGCTCGTGACGGTCACGACGGCCGCGGGGACACCGGGCCAGGCGACGGTGACGCAGTCGAGCGGCTGCACGGTCGCGGGCAGCCTGAGCCCGCAGTCTGTCGGGCCGGCTCCCGGCGCGACGACGTTCAGCATCGCGACAGACGCCGGCTGCCCCTGGGCCGTGTCCACACCCGCGCCCTGGACCGGCGTGACGACGACCACCGGGACCGGCCCCGCAGCGCTTGCGGTGAGCTACACGGAGAACACCGGGCTGCCGCGCAGCGCGGGGGTCACGGTCAGCTCGACGGACACCACCAGCACGTCGACGGCGACGCTGGAGCAGGGTGACGGCTGCTCCGCGACCCTGGCGTCGAGCGGGACCACGGTCGCCGCGGGTGGCATCACCGGGACGGTCGGCCTGACGATGTCCGACCCGGCCTGCCCGTTCACGACGTCGAGCGACCAGCCGTTCGCGACCGTGGCGCCACCATCAGGCGCCGGATCGACGACGATCACGTACGCCGTCGACGCCCACGACGGCCCCGCGCGGAGCGCGGTGCTCACGATCGCCGGGCAGCCGTTCACGATCAGCCAGAGCAGCGGCTGCGCCCTCGCCACGTCTCCCGGCGCGGCGACCGTGGGGATCAGCGCAGGCTCGACGTCGTTCGACGTCACCACCGCGGCAGGCTGCACCTGGAACGCGACGACTCCGGCGGCCTGGGTCAGCGACATCGACGGCCCGGGCGTTGACGCCGGCACCGTCGTCGTCACCCACGAGGCGAACGTCAGCGTCAGCCGCACGGCGACGATCACGCTGCAGAGCCCTGACAGCGGCGCCACGGCGACGTTCGTGCTCACCCAGCAGGACGGCTGCACCGGCAGCCTCGACCCCACGACCTGGACCAGCCCGGCAGACGGCGAGAGCGCCGCGGTGACGCTCACCCTCTCCGACGCGGCCTGCCCCTACACCGTGACGACCGGCGACGGCTGGATCACGCCGGCGACGAGCGGCGGCAACGGCAGCGCGTCGATCGGCTTCTCGGTCCAGCCCAACCCCGGCTCGCAGCGCGCAGGCGCGCTGGTGATCGCCGGCACGACGCTGCCGGTCACCCAGCTGAGCGGCTGCACCGTGGCCGTGACCCCGACGACGATCGCCGTGCCGGAGCTCGCCGGGAGCGCCACGTTCGACGTGGTGACCGATCCCAGCTGCGCCTGGACGCTGGACTGGCTCGAGCCCTGGCTCACCGCCGCGATCGCCGCCGGGACCGGCCCGGACACCGTCAGCTTCGACCACCTGGCCAACGACGGCGTCGCGCGCACGGGCACCTTCACGGCCGCCGTCGACACCGGCGAGTCCGCGGACGTCACCGTCGCCCAGGCGGACGGCTGCGTCGTCACCCTGCCCGCCCTCCAGGCAGACGTGCCCGCCGCCGGCGGGAGCTCGGACTTCCTCGTGGTCATGGGACCGGGCTGCACGTTCACCGCCACGAGCGACAGCGCCTGGCTCTCCACGACGCCGGACGATGGCCGCGTCGCCTACACGGCAGCGCCGTGGGACGGCGCGCCGCGGAGCGGGACGATCGAGGTCGCCAGCCAGACGAGCGACGCGACGGAGACGTTCGAGGTGCGGCAGCTGAGCGGCTGCGTCGTCACCCTCAACCCCACGAGCGGGTTCGTCGACGGGCGCGGCGGGCAGCTCTCGTTCACGGTCGCGTCCGGGACCGGCTGCGCCTTCACGGCCGGCAGCGAGGACCCGTTCATCCGTGACGTGACGATCGCCGGCGCCACGGTGACGCTGACGGTCGACGAGAACGAGCGGACGCCGCGGACGGGCACGGTGGACGTCGCGTCGACGACGTCCGACTCGACCGGCACCTTCGTCGTGACCCAGCAGGAGGGCGGCGGTGGCTTCGCTGACGGTGTGGTGCCGATTGGCCAGGGCTGCAACACGGCGACCGGTCCCGCGTCGCGCGGCCTGGGTGTGGCGCTGCTGCTGCTGCTGGGCCTGGTGGTGCACCGGCGCCGCGCGGGTACGCCCCACGCGCCTCCTGGCGGCGGCGCCGCCCACGTCCCGGGTCCGGGCGGCGGCGCCGCTCAGCTCACGACGATGGCAGCGAAGGGCGCGGCGATCGTCGTCACGGTCGCGAGCCTGGGCGCCCTGTCGTCCCGGGCGGCGGCCCAGTCCGGCGCGGACGGCTACGACCTGATGCCGCTGCGGCCGGCCTCCAGCGCGCGCCTCGACTACGGCAGCGTCGAGGGCGGCGAGGCGCGCCTGGGCGGGCCACTCGAGCTGGGGCTGTGGTTCGGGCACGACGTGCGCCCGCTTGTCGTCACGACGACCACGGGCGACGTCTCGCGCGCGGTCTCGGACCAGACCTGGCTGCGGCTCGCTGGCTCGTTCGCGATCGGCGACCGCTTCCGGCTGGGCGCGCAGATGCCGTTCCTGCTGGCCCGCGGCGGCGACCTGGGTGCGCTCGTCGACTTCCCGGACGCGGGCTCGCCGGCGCTGGGTGACCTCGCGCTGACGCCCAAGGTCGCGCTGGTTACGCGCCGGGCGAGCCCGGGCTCGGTGTTCGGGCGCGGCGTGGCGCTGGCCGTGCTGGTCCCCGTGACGCTACCCACCGGGCAGCCTGACCGGCTCACTGGCGAAGGCGTGACGGTCGAGCCCAGGCTGGCGCTGGACGTGACGAACCCGCGCGGCCTGGGGGCCGCCGTGAACGTCGGCTACCGGATCCGCGACAGCCGCGACGCGTTCGGCGAGGAGCTGGACGACGCGCTGACGCTGGGGCTGGCCGGGCGGCTCCCCGTCGTCAGCGACCGGCTCTTCATCATCACCGAGCTCCTCGCTGACGTCGCCGTCCAGACCGACGACACCCGCGAGGCCTCCCGCGGTGAGGCCATCGCCACGCTGCGGTACATGAACGACGCCGTCGTCGTGTCAGCGGGCGTGGGCGCGGGCTACCTGGGCGGCATCGCGACACCCCGCCTCCGGGCGCTCGCGAACGTCGCCTGGGCACCGGTCCGCCACCGCACGAGCGCCGGCGATCGCGACGACGCCCGTGACCAGCCGTCCGACCTCGCGAGCGACAGCCCCACCACACCCGGCACCGCGGCAGACGCGCAGGCAGCGGCAGAGGCACAGGCGGACGCAGCAGCAGAGGCACAGGCAGCGGCAGACGCGCAGGCAGCAGAAGACGCGCACGCCGCAGCACAGGCAGCAGCAGACGCTCAGGCCGCGGACGCACAAGCGGCGGCAGACGCGCAGGCCGCGGACGCACAAGCGGCGGCAGACGCGCAGGCCGCGGACGCACAAGCGGCGGCAGACGCTCGCGCGGCAGCGGAAGCTCGCGCGGCAGCGGAGGCCCGCGCGGCGGCAGACGCCCGCGCGGCAGCAGAAGC
>ERZ869909.1952-NODE-1952-length-15229-cov-3.428524_pt1 | contig 15229 bp, 17 predicted proteins | sample MGYA00520892_ERZ869909 | MGnify/ENA primary metagenome ERZ869909 (study PRJEB32215, sample SAMEA104723947) | bioreactor metagenome | biome: bioreactor; feature: anaerobic bioreactor; material: water | place: China | collected 2015-03-12 ...
CGGCGTCACGGTGAGCGGCTCGATCATGCGCACCCTGCTGGAGCGTGGCTGGGTCCGCGTGGTGGGCCATCGCGACGCAGCAGCACACAGAAGTTGTCGAACCAGGTGACGATGCCCTGAAGCTTGACGCCGTTCACCAGGAAGATGGTCAGCGGCGTCTTCGTCTTGCGGACGCTGTTCAGGAAGGTGTCCTGGAGGTTCTGTCGTTTGTCTTGCGACATGGCAGGTTGATCCTGTTCTTGGTCTTTTTCATCGGCGGCGGAATGGCCGCGAGGCGAGGCGCTGCCCGCATCTGCGACCTTAGCCACGCCCCCATCGATGCGGCAACGCCTTAAATGGCTTCGCGGCGCGCCTGTTCCAGATAGATCTCGCGCAGGCGGGTCGCCACCGGGCCGGGCCGGCCGCTGCCCAGCGCCACGCCGTCGATCTCGACCACCGGCATCACGAAGGCCGAGGCCGAGGTGATGAAGGCCTCGTCGGCGGCCTTGGCCTCCTCGATGGTGAAGGCGCGCTCCTCGACCTCCATCTGCGCCTCGCGGGCGAAGCGCAGGACGGCGGCGCGGGTGATCCCGTGCAGGATGTCGCTCGACAGCTGCCGCGTGACGATCCGGCCGCCCTTGACGATATAGGCGTTGTTCGACGTCCCCTCGGTCACGAAGCCGTCCTCGATCATCCAGGCATCGTCGGCGCCGGCCTTCTTCGCCATCATCTTGCCCATCGACGGGTAAAGCAGCTGCACCGTCTTGATGTCCCGCCGCCCCCAGCGGATGTCGGGGATGGAGATCACGCTCATGCCGGTCTGCGCCTGCGGGCTTTCGGCAAGGCCGGGCTTCGACTGGGTGAAGAGCACGACCGTCGGCGCCACCTCGGGCCCCGGCCAGGTGAAATCCCGGTCGCCCGGATTGCCGCGGCTGACCTGCAGGTAGATCATCCCGTCTTCCAGGTCGTTGCGCGCCACCAGCTCGCGATGGATCTCCAGCCATTCGGCGTCCGAGAGCGGGTTGCGGATCTCGAGCGCGTCGAGCGAGCGCTGGAGGCGCGCCAGATGGCCCGGAAAATCGATCAGCTTGCCGCCGAGGACCGAGGTTACCTCGTAGACCCCGTCGGCCATCAGGAACGCCCGGTCGAAGACCGAGACGGTCGCGTCGGCCTCGGGCAGGTAGTCGCCATTCACATAAACGGTGCGGGTCATCGGTCTCTCCCTCATCCCCAGAGCGCGGGTTCCGGCGGATGCACGCCCGCCGCATCGTATTTCAAGGCCGGATCGCGGTCCTCGGCCAGCAGCAGCGGGCCGTCCAGATCGACCACCTCGGCCCCCTGCGCGACCAGCACCGCCGGCGCCATCGCCAGCGAGGTGCCGACCATGCAGCCGACCATCACGCCGTAGCCCTCGGCACGGGCCGCGTCGCGCAGGGCGAGGGCCTCGGTCAGCCCGCCGGTCTTGTCGAGCTTGATGTTGACCATGTCATACTTGCCCTTGAGCCCGGGCAGGCTGGCGCGGTCATGGCAGGATTCGTCGGCGCAGACCGGCAGCGGGCGCGCGATCTCGGCCAGCATCGCATCCTCGCCCGCGGGCAGCGGCTGCTCGACCATCTGCACGCCCAGCCGCAGCAGGTGCGGGGCGAGATCGGCATAGACCTCGGCACTCCAGCCCTCGTTGGCATCGACGATGATCTTCGCCTCCGGGGCGCCGGCGCGCACCGCCTCCAGCCGGCCCATGTCGTCGGGCGTGCCGAGCTTGATCTTCAGAAGCGGGCGTTGGGCGTTCCGCGCCGCCGCCGCGCGCATCTTCGCGGGCGTATCCAGCGAGAGCGTGAAGGCAGTGACCAGCGGCCCCGGCGCCGCCAGACCAGCGAGCTGCCACACGCGCCGGCCCGCGGCCTTCGCCTCTAGGTCCCACAGCGCGCAATCGACCGCGTTGCGCGCCGCGCCCGCCGGCAGTGCGGCCTGCAAGGCATCGCGCGTGATATCCGCGGCAAGCCCCTCGATCTGCGCCGCGACGCTTTCGACCGTCTCGCCGTAGCGGGCGTAGGGGACGCATTCGCCGCGCCCGCTGACGCCGTCCCGCGACACCTCCACCGTCAGGACGCGCGCCTCGGTGCGTGAGCCGCGCGCGATGGTGAAGACCTCGGCCAGCCGGAAGCTCTCGGCCCGAACGGTGATCATCGCTGCTCCTTCATCTTTCCGAAAATTCCCCGGGAGAGAGGCCGGAGGCCAAGGGGGCAGCGCCCCCGTCCCCGGTCAGAGGTTTTCCAGCGCGTCGACCAGCTTTGCTGCCCCGAAACGGTAGGGATCGGTGGCCGGCAGACCCAGCCGCGCCTCGACCTCGGCCAGGTAGGCGCGCGCCTCGTCCTCGCCCATTGCCTGCGTGTTGACCGAGATCCCCACGACCTGACAGGCCGGGTTCGCCACGCGCGCCAGTTCCAGCCCCAGATCGCGCAGCGCCTCCAGCGTCGGCAGCCTGTAATCGGGCAGGCCGCGCATGTGCGGGCGCGTCGGCTCGTGGCACAGGATCAGCGCGTCGGGCTGGCCGCCGTGGATCAGCGCCAGCGTCACGCCGGAATAGCTGACGTGGAACAGGCTGCCCTGCCCCTCGATCAGGTCCCAGTGATGCGGGTCGTTGTCGGGCGTCAGCCATTCGATCGAGCCGGCCATGAAATCGGCGATCACCGCATCGAGCGGCACGCCCCCGCCGGTGATCAGGATGCCGGTCTGGCCGGTGGCGCGGAAGCTGGCGTTCATGCCCCGCTCGCGCATCTCGCGTTCCATGCAAAGCGCGGTATACATCTTGCCGACCGAGCAATCGGTGCCGATGGCCAGGCAGCGCTTGCCGGTCCGGCGGATGCCGTTGGCGATCGGATACTTGACCGACGGCACGCGCACATCGTGCAGCTTGCGGCCGGTGGCGCGGGCGACCGCGGCCAGGTCCTCCTCGTCACGCAGAAGGTTGTGCAGCCCCGAGGCGAGGTCGAACCCCTCCTCCAGCGCCTGCACCAGCACCTTCTTCCAGCTCTGCGAGATGACGCCGCCCCGGTTGGCAACGCCGATCACCAGCGTCTTGACCCCCGCGGCCTTGGCCTCGGCCAGGGTCATGTCGGGCAGGCCCATGTCGGCGCGACAGCCGTCGAGCCGCAGCTGGCCCTTGGCATATTCCGGGCGCCAGTCCTTGATGCCCTGGGCGACCTTGGCGGCAAGCTGGTCCGGCGCGTCGCCCAGAAACAGAAGATACGGGGTCTCGATCATCGCTTTCTCCTTGCGCGCGGGCGGACATTCCGGGCTGTTCTGCGGTGCCGGCGCGGCAAGCGCAAGTCGATTTGCTTCCCTTCCCCGGGCCGACGGGGGTCTTTTGCAGGTGCAGAAACGGGGTTGCGCAGAGCGGCGCAAGTTCATAACCCTGAGCCCCATCAACACGCAACTTTTTGTCCGAGGCAACGCCATGTCCTTTCGCATCCAGCCGCCGCCCCCGGCCCGCCCCAACCGCTGCCAGCTCTTCGGCCCCGGCTCGCGGCCCGCGATCTTCGAGAAGATGGCGGCCTCCGCGGCGGATGTGATCAACCTGGATCTGGAGGATTCGGTCGCGCCGGGCGACAAGGACACGGCGCGCGCCAATGTCATCGCCGCCACGCGCGACATCGACTGGGGCAAGAAGACCTTGAGCGTGCGGATCAACGGGCTGGACACGCCCTGGTGGTACCGTGACGTCGTCGACCTGCTGGAGCAGGCCGGCGACCGGCTGGACCAGATCATGATCCCGAAGGTGGGCTGTGCGGCCGACCTTTACGCGGTCGACGCGCTGGTCACGGCGGTGGAGCGCGCCAAGGGGCGCGAGCAACCCATCGCCTTCGAAGTGATCATCGAATCGGCAGCCGGTATCGCCCATGTCGAGGAGATCGCCGCCGCCAGTCCGCGCCTGCAGGCGATGTCGCTGGGCGCGGCCGATTTCGCGGCCTCGATGGGGATGGCGACCACCGGGATCGGCGGCACGCAGGAAAACTACTACATGCTGCGCGAGGGGCAGAAGTTCTGGTCCGATCCGTGGCATTGGGCGCAGGCGGCGATCGTCGCGGCCTGCCGGACGCATGGGGTGCTGCCCGTCGATGGGCCCTTCGGCGATTTCTCGGATGACGAGGGGTTCCGGGCGCAGGCGCGGCGGTCGGCAACGCTGGGCATGGTGGGCAAATGGGCGATCCACCCCAAGCAGGTCACCCTGGCGAACGAGGTCTTCACCCCCTCGGACGAGGCCGTGGCCGAAGCGCGCGAGATCCTGGACGCGATGGAGCAGGCCAAGGCCCGCGGCGAGGGCGCGACGGTCTACAAGGGACGGCTGGTCGACATCGCCTCGATCAAGCAGGCCGAGGTGATCGTGCGCCAGGCCGAGATGATCCAGGGCGCCTGACGATCCGCCCCGTCACCGCACAAGCGTTCCGACGCGGGCGCCGGGTGCGCCCGCCGTCGCAACGCAAGATCGCCACCCAAGGCGCTGTTGGCGAAAGCCTTTCAGCCCTGGCCCTTCTCCGCATCGTGGCCGTATTGCGCATCGGTCACGGGCTCCATCCAGTCGGTGGTGGACCCGTCCTGCGCGGCCTGAATGGCGATATGGCTCATCGCGACCTCGGGGGCGGCGCCATGCCAGTGTTTCTCACCCGGTTCGAACCAGACCACGTCGCCCGGCGCCACGGTCTCTATCGGGCCACCCTCGCGCTGGACCTGGCCCAGACCGGAGGTGATGATCAACGTCTGCCCGAGGCGATGCGTGTGCCAGTTGGTCCGCGCGCCGGGTGCGAAGGTGACGTGAAGCCCAGCGGGTCGGCCGGGGGTGTCGGCGGCCATCAGCGGATCCATCCGAACGTCCCCGGTGAACCATTCCGACGGGCCGCGGCGCGTGGGGCGGGTACCGTTTCGGGTGATTTCCATGCGATTCTCCCTTGGTTGCCTCGGCATGATGGCATGGATCGCCGAAGCGTGCACCCGAACACACCGACGCACAGAGGGGAGGGCTGACAGCAGAGGGCGCGCTCAGCCGCCCAGGCGCTGGATCGCGGCAAGCAGCTGCAGGGTCGATCCGTCACGGCCCGCCGGTTCCGCCCTGCCCTCGACCATCGGCAACAGGGACTCGGCCAGTTCCTTGCCCAGTTCCACCCCCCACTGGTCGAAGGAGTTGATACCCAGGATTACCCCTTCGACGAACACCCGATGTTCATAAAGTGCAAGGATACTGCCCAGAATGGCCGGCGTCAGTTTCGAATAGAGCAGAATAGTCGAAGGCCGGTTGCCGGGGAAGGCACGGTGATGGGCCAGCGTCTCGGCCGTCTCGCCGCGCAGCCCGGCCTCATGGCTCTGGGCGCGTGCCGCGCCAAGGCTGCGGCCACGCATCAGCGCCTCGGCCTGGGCGAGGCAATTGGCCAGAAGCAGCGCATGATGGTGCGCGAGCGCCGGTTCATGCCCCCGGGCAGCGACCAGAAACTCGCAGGGAACGATCTGCGTGCCCTGATGCAGAAGCTGGAAGAAGGCATGCTGGCCATTCGTGCCGGGCTCCCCCCAGACCACCGGCCCCGAGGGACGGTCAAGCGCGGCACCGTCCATCGCGACGCTCTTGCCGTTCGACTCCATCTCCAACTGCTGCAGATAGGCAGGCAACCGCGCCAACCGCTGATCGTAGGGCAGGACGGCGCGGGTCGGATAGCCGCAGACCTGATGGTGCCAAACTCCGACCAGCGCCAGCATGATCGGCATGTTCGCCACCAGCGGCGCCGTGCGGAAATGCCGATCCATGGCCGCGGCGCCTGCCAGGAAGGCGCGGAAATTGTCCGGCCCGATGGCGATCATCAAGCTCAGGCCAATCGGCCCCCAGACCGAATAGCGGCCGCCGACCCAATCCTCGAACGGAAAGACGCGGCCGGGGTCGATCCCGAAAGCCGCGGTGCGATCGAGCGCCGAGGAAAGCGCCACGAACTGCCGCGCGGGATCACCACCGCGGGCGATCCAGTCGCGCGCGGTCCGCGCGTTCATCATCGTCTCGGTCGTGGTGAAGGTCTTGGAGGCAACGATGATCAGCGTGGTTTCGGGATGCAGCCTGTCGAGCGTGTCGTGCATATGCGCGCCGTCCACATTGGACACGAAATGGCAGCGCGGGCCGTCCACATAGGGGGCCAGCGCCTGAACCGCCATCGCCGGGCCGAGGTCGGAGCCGCCGATGCCGATATTGACCACGTCGGTGATCCGCCCGCCCGCGCCCCGGATACGCCCATCACGGAGGTCGCGGGCAAAGGTTTCCATCCGCTCGAGCGTCCGGCGCACCTGCGGCATCACATCGACACCGTCGACCGTGACCGCCGTATCGAGATTGCGCAGCGCGGCATGAAGGACCGCGCGATCCTCGGTTCGATTGATCTTCTCGCCGGCGAACATGGCGTCGCGCCGCGCCTCGACTCCGCTGGCGCGGGCAAGGTCGAGCAGCAGATCGCGTGTGTCGGGGTCGATATTGGTCTTGGAGTAGTCGAAGAGCATCTCGCCCAGTGGCTCGGCGCTCAGGGTGACACTGAAATCCGCCGCACGCCCGGGATCGTCGAAAAGCGCCGCTATCGCGCGGTCCGCAGCCTGCGCATGCCGGGCGCCAAGTGCCGTCCAGGGGTCCATTCCGAAGCCTAGGTCTTGTTATTCGCCCCTAGATGCCAGCAAGCCCCTGTGTTGCCCAGCCCCAATCAATGGGTTCAAGGGATTACCGGCAGGGTGTTGCCTTTCTGCCCGATGCAGCCGCGATCGCCCCCTTGCCGTCGCCGCGCGCTTGACGCAGTCTGCCGCCGATGAGCGTGGGACGGATCCTGATCAGCGACGACTGCATGCACGAAGGGGCCGAATGGCTGGCCCGTGCGGAGCCGCGTTTTGCCGAGGCGCTGACCCTGTGTGGCCCGCCGCCCCTGCGCCGCCGGGGCGATGGCTTTGCGGCACTGATGGGGGCGATCGTCAGCCAGCAGGTCTCCACGGCGGCGGCGCGGGCGATCCAGGGCCGGCTGGAGGACGCCGGCCTGATCACGCCAGCAACGATCCGCGCGGCCGAGGACGAGGCCCTGCGCGCCGCCGGTCTCTCACGCCAGAAGATCCGCTACATTCGCGCGCTTGCGGAGGCCGGGATCGATTTCGACGCGCTGCGTACCGCCTCCGATGCCGAGGTCATTGCCAGGTTGGTCGAAATACCAGGCATCGGCCGGTGGACGGCCGAGATCTATGCAATGTTCAGCCTCGGCCGTGCGGATGTTTTCGCGCCGAACGACCTGGCGCTGCAGGAGGCCGCGCGCCTTCTGTTCGCCTTGCCCGACCGCCCCAACGAGCGCGCCCTGCGCGGCATGGCCGAGGCCTGGTCGCCTTGGCGCACCGTTGCGGCCGGAATGCTCTGGCACTATTACCACCATGCGAAAAGCCGCGAGGGGATCGCGTGAAAGGAGCGCCATGACACGCAAGCTGCAATCGGACCGCAAGGGCGCCGCCAAGGGGCAGGCCCGGTCTGTCGTGATCTTCGTGCATGGCTATGGGGCGGACGGCGCCGACCTGCTGGGTCTTGCCGACCCGCTGGCGCCGCATCTGCCCGACACCGCCTTCTACGCGCCGAACGCGCCGGAACGCTGCGCGGGCAATCCCTTCGGCTATCAGTGGTTTCCCATCCCCTGGCTCGACGGCTCCTCCGAGGCGCTGGCTCAGGCCGGCATGATGGCCGCCAGCGACGACCTGAATGCCTTCATCGACCAGGTGTTGACGGACGAGGGGTTGGCGCCGGAGGCGCTGGCGCTGGTCGGGTTCAGCCAGGGCACGATGATGAGCCTGCAGGTGGCGCCGCGCCGCCCGGAGCCGATCGCCGCGCTCGTGGGCTTTTCCGGCAGGCTGCTCAACCCCGCCGGCCTTGCCGAGGACACGATCAGCCGGCCGCCGGTGCTTCTGATCCACGGCGATGCCGACGAGATGGTCCCCGTTGCCAGCCTCTCCGAGGCCGCCGATGCCCTGACCGCGGCCGGATTCGAAACCTATGCCCATGTTTCGAAAGGCATCGGGCACGGCATTGCCCCCGATGGCCTGTCACTGGCCCTGGGCTTTCTGCGCGACAAGCTGCCAGGCTGAACCGCCGATCCCGTCGTCAATCCGTTACAGTCGTCTGCGATTCTGCTGCCGTCGCGCGTGCCTCCACATCACGGGGCTTGCCAGATGGTGGACGCGATATATAGTCATTGCGTCGGGCCCCGGTTCGACGGACGACAGGACTGGAGCGGCGGCCGATGGATGGCGACTTCCGGAACAGTTTCGTACATGAACCCGCGGCGCTGAAACGGTATCCGGCGCTGGTGCTGAATGCGGACTATCGGCCGCTTTCATATTTCCCGCTCTCGCTCTGGCCGTGGCAGGAGGCGGTCAAGGCGGTCTGGCTTGACCGGGTCGACATCGTTGCCGAATACGAGGCGACGGTGCGCAGCCAGAGGGTGGAATTGCGAATACCCTCGGTCGTTGTGCTCAAGGATTATGTGAAACCCCGGAAGCGCGTGGCCTTCACGCGCTTCAATCTTTTTCTGAGAGACGAATTCACCTGCCAGTACTGCGGCGCCCGGCAGGACCTGACCTTTGACCATGTCATCCCGCGGGCGATGGGTGGGATCACGAGCTGGCAGAATGTCGTCGCGGCCTGCGCCTGCTGCAATCTGAAGAAGGGCGCAAAATCGCTCAAGGCGGCGGGGATGTCGCTGCGCCGTCCGCCGCACCGCCCCTCCGCGCAGGAGCTGATCGATATCGGCCGGCGCTTCCCGCCCAATCACCTGCACAAAAGCTGGACCGACTTCCTCTACTGGGACACCGAGCTGGAGGCCTGACCCCCTCAGCGGTTCAGAAGCTCCCGGTGATACCGGCGCAGCAGCAACAGCCCCAGCGCCATTGGCACCACGATCCAAAGCCCGACATAGACGAGCGAGATGTAATCGGGTCGGTACAGGGGATAGAAGCCGTTGCGCATCAGCCCTGTCAGGTGCAGGATAGGGTTGTACCATAGGACCGCCTGCCCCAGCGCCGGCATGTCCTCGTAGAGAAAGATCACCCCGGAAATCAGGAACAGTGGCCGCGTGGCGATGCCCCAGATCTGCTGCCAGACCGGAAAGCGCATGAAGAGAAACGCGTTCAGGCAGCCCAGACCCAGCCCCAGTCCGGCCGCCATCAGCATCGCCTGCAGGATTGACCCCCAGCGCAGCATCGCATCGACATTCTCATAGAGGATGATACCGCTGAGAATGAGCAGCGTCACGGTGAAGACGACGAGCGAGTTGAGCAGGAAGCGCGCGACGACCGCATCGACCCAGGTTACCCGCGGATAGCGCAGCAGCGGCTTCGAAAAGGTCAGCGCGTTTCCGACCTGTCCGCCCAACACCATGAAAACCTGCAGGATCATGTAGCCGGTGCCCTTGAAGAGCAGGTAGCTCGTCCCCATTGGTGGGTTGCGCGCCAGCAACGAGAAGGCGATGCCCAGCAGAACGATCATTCCGAGGGGCTCGAGCACCGCCCATATGTAGCCGCCGGGTGTTCGGCCATATCGTGTCGACATCTCGCGCAGCATCAGGGCCGAAATGGCGCGGAAGCTGGCCACATAGGTCGGCGGCATGGCGCGAGCCCGGGACGGGGGCAAGGGCGGGGTCAGGGGCATGAGGGCCTTATGAACAGGTCGTGTCGCTGGGCAAATCAGCTTGGGGTTGTTGGAAGAACTTGGTAAAGCCTGACGGATGGGGATACCAGTGTCCGCAGGCCCAGTCAGGCAATCGCATGAACGAGACCACCCAGATCAAGAAAGCGGAAGCGGAAAAGCCGGTCCGGCCCAAGGCGCCGGCGAAACCCGCGGCGGCCCCGCCGACCAAGCCCGTTGCCGGGCCTGCCCGTGTGCAGCGCCGGCACCGTGGTCTGTTGCTGAGCATCGCGCTGGTCATCCTTCTGCCGGTGGCGCTGACCACGCTCTACCTGACGGTTTTCGCACAGTCCCAATACGCCTCGCAGGTGGGCTTCACCATCCGGCAAGAGGAAACCGGCACGGCGAGCGAACTGATGGGTGGGGTGGCCAACCTTCTCGGCGCCGGCGCGCAAGGGCATGCCGATCTTCTATTCGAATATGTCCAGAGCCAGGAGATCGTCGAACGGGTTTCGCAGAGCTTCGATCTGCAGGCGCATTACGCGCAGACCTGGCCGCGCGATCCGGTCTTCTCGCTCTGGCCCACGGCGATGATCGAGGACCTGGTATGGTTCTGGGGGCGGATGGTGCGCATCACCTATGACAAGGCGACGGGCCTGATGCTGGTGCAGGTGCGGGCGCGCGATCCCGGCAGCGCGCAGCAGATCGCCCAACTCATCGTCTCGGAAAGCGAGCAGATGATCAACCGTCTGAACGAGACGGCGCGCCGCGATGCCACCCGCAATGCCGAAGCCGACCTGAATGCCGCGCTCGACCGGCTGCGCAGCGCACGGGAGGCGATGGCCGAGTTTCGCGCCCGCACGCAGATCGTCGACCCCACCGCCGATATCCAGGGCCGGATGGGCGTGCTGAACAATTTGCAGCAGCAACTGGCCGAGGCCCTGGTCGAACAGGATCTGCTGCTGCAGACCGCCGATGCCACCGACCCGCGCGTGCGGCAAGCACAGCGGCGCATCGAGGTGGTGCGCAACCGCATCGTCGAGGAGCGGCGCAACTTCTCCCAGCAGGACGTGACCGTCGACGAGACGGATTATCCCCGGCTGATCGCCCAGTATGAAAGCCTGATGGTCGACCAGGCCTTTGCCGAGGCGACCTATCAGGCGGCCCTCACGGCACTGGATGCGGCGCGCTCGAACGCTTCGCGCCAGAACCTTTACCTGGCGAACTTCATCCAGCCCACCTTCGCGCAGCGCGCGCAGTATCCGAAGCGGCTTCTCATCATCGGTTTGACCGCGCTCTTCATGACGCTGATCTGGGCGATCGGGGCATTGGTCTATTACAGCGTCCGCGACCGGGGTTGAGGCGGCAGCGCGCGAACGGACAGAGCGCATGATCGAGTTTCAGAACATATCCAAGGGGTTCTGGGTCCGCGGCGAATACCGGCCGGTGATCCGGCAACTGGACCTGACGCTCCCCAGCGGCAAGTCGCTGGCGCTTCTGGGTCGTAACGGGGCTGGCAAATCGACGCTCCTCAGCATCATCGCCGGCACCCTGCGCCCGGATTCGGGCCAGGTGGTCAGCGACGGCACGATCTCGTTCACCGTGGGGTATGCGGGCAGCTTCCACGGCGACATGACCGGGGCACAGAACACCCGTTTCGTGGCGCGCGTCTACGGGGTGGACAGCGACGATCTGACCGCCTTCGTCGAGGATTTCGCCGAGATCGGCGAGCATTTCCACATGCCCGTGCGCACCTATTCGTCAGGCATGAAGTCGCGGCTGGCCTTCGGCATCTCGATGGGGATCCGGTTCGACACCTACCTGATCGACGAGGCGACGGCGACAGGGGACGCGCGCTTTCGCAAGAAAAGCAAGGAAGTCTTCAAGACCCGCATGGCTGATGCGAGCGCGATCATGGTCAGCCACAGCATGTCCGACATCCGCAACTTCTGCGACGCGGGGCTGGTGCTGCACCAAGGCGAGATCGAGGTTTTCGATGATGTCGAGGACGCGATCAAGCGCCACGAGGAGATTCTGGCCTGACGCCCCTGCCCGGCAGCACGGATGCCCGGCGGCGGATGTGGCAACCCGTTTCTCGATCAGTCCATCGCGTAGCCGGCACCCCGGACGGTGCGGATGGGATCGGTGCCGCCATGCGTGCAAAGCGCCTTGCGCAGCCGCCCGATATGCACGTCGACCGTGCGCGTATCGATATAGATGTCGCGGCCCCAGACGCGGTCCAGCAGCGCCTCGCGCGTCCAGACCTTGCCCTGCCGCTCCATCAAGGCGGCTAGCAGCCGAAACTCGGTCGGGCCCAGGTGCAGGGCCTTGCCGCCGCGTGTTACGCGGTAGCTTTCCGTGTCGAGCCGGATATCGCCCAGCTCCAGCACGGCGCCGGCCGCAGTCGGGCGGACGCGGCGCAGGTTCGCCTTCACCCGCGCGATGAGTTCGGCGACCGAATAGGGCTTGACGATATAGTCGTCGGCGCCCGTCTCCAGCCCGCGCACGCGGTCCCCCTCTTCCGAGCGGGCGGAGACCATGATCACCGCCGATTGCCGGCCGCCCGCGCTGGCCTTGATCTGGCGACAGGCTTCGAGCCCCGACAACCGCGGCAGCATCCAGTCCAGAAGAATAATATCGGGCGCATCCTCGGCGATGGCCAGCATCGCCTCCTCGCCATCATTCGCGGTGGCGACACGAAAGCCCGCAGCCTTCAGATTGTAGCTCAGCAGCGCGCGCTGCGCCGGTTCGTCATCGACGACCAGCACCAGCGGCTTGTCGGTCAAGGTCATGCGTCATCCTCGGTCATGGCGATGGTCGCGGTCGAATGGCCCTTGATGCGCGGCGCGGCCGGCGTGCCTTCGGCCACGAAGATAACATGCTCGGCGCCGTGGGTGACCAGATCGCCCATCCGTTCGATGTTCTTGGCGATGAAGATGTAGTGCAGGCAGGGGGTGATGTTGCGCGGGTCTTCCATCATATGGGTGATGAATTCACGAAAGAGCGCGTTGGTCATGTCGTCCACCTCGACGTCGCGGGTGACGACATCGCGCGCCAGGTCGGGATCCATTCGGGCGAAGGCGTCCAGCATGTCCTTCAGCATCTGCCCCACGAGCCGCGCCTGACGGCGCAAGGCCCCGGCCGCGCCCTCGATTCTGGGGCTGGCGATCAGCACGGGCACGCGCTTGGCCATGTTCTTGGCATAATCGCCCAGCCGCTCCAGATCGCCGGCCATCTTCAAGACGCCGACGGCAGCGCGCAGGTCATCGGCCTGCGGCTGGCGCAGCGCCAGCAGGCGCACCACCTGATTGTTGATCTCTTCCTCGGCGGCATCGACCACCTTGTCGCCGCGCACCACCTCGGCGGCCAGTTCCTCGTCACGGGTTTCCAGGGCGCGGGCGGCGCGCAGGATCGCCTCCTCCACATGGCCGCCCATCGCCAGCACATTCAGGCGAATGGCTTCCAGATCGTGATCGAAGGCAGAGTTGATATGCGGCCTGGTCATGCGCGGTTCCTCTTTGCACCGATCAGTAGCCGGTGAATGTGACAACTGGATGACACCGGCTCACCCCGTGGGCAGAAGTGTCGTGAAGGTGGATCCCGCCCCCGGCGCGCTGCGGATGCAGAGCCGACCGCGATGGCGGCTGACGATATGCTTGACGATGGCCAGCCCCAGCCCGGTGCCGCCCTGATCGCGCGAACGCGCGCGGTCGATCCTGTAGAAACGCTCGGTCAGGCGCGGGATGTGGATCGGATCGACCCCCTCGCCGTAATCGGTGACCGAAACCCGCACCATCGGGCCGTCGAAGGCGGGCATCGCCGGCACGACGCGCGCAGACAGCTCGATCCGCCCCCCACTTCGGCCGTATTTCACCGCGTTTTCAACGAGGTTGTGATAGACCTGCACCAGCTGGTCGTAATCGCCCGGCACCTCGGGCAGGTCAGCGGGCAGATCCAGATCGACCGCCACGCCCGCCGCCTCGATCTGCGGGCGCAGGGCGGCGAGGGTGGCGCGCAGCACCATGTCGATGGCGACCGGCGTGCGGGGGCGGATCTTCTCCTCTCCTTCGACGCGCGAGAGCGACAGCAGGTCCGCCACAAGCCCGGTCATCCGCTCGGCCTCGCGCGCCATGATCGTCAGGAACTCGGCCCGCGCCTCTGCATCCTGCGCGGCCGGACCCTGCAGCGTCTCGATGAACCCGGCGAGGACCGTCAGCGGCGAGCGCAATTCATGGCTCACGTTGGCGACGAATTCGCGGCGCTGTGTTTCTGCCGCCTCCCGGTCAGAGACGTCATGCAGGCTCACCACCAGCACCTCGGGTGTCATCGGGCGCACTGTCACCTGCCAGACCCTTTCGGCACTGGACGAGGTGGCGACGAATTGCGCCGTCTCGCTTTCGCTTCCCCCGAGTGCGCGATCCAGCATCGCCGCCACCTCCGGTTGGCGCAGATGCGCCCGGATCTGCGACCCGGGGATCCGGGGGCCGAAAAGTTCGATCGCCGCCTTGTTCGCGGAACGCACCTGGCCGTCCTGCGCGATCAGAAGGACCGGCTCGGGCAGGGCCGCGATCAAGGCATCAAGCTGCTCGCCTTTCATCACCACTCATCCGAACCTTCCCGTCACATAATCATTGGTGCGGGATTTCCGTGGGCGCGTAAAGATCGTCTCGGTCGCGCCGTATTCGATGATCCGGCCCAGATACATGAAGGCGGTGTTGTCGGACACGCGCGCCGCCTGGCTCATCGAATGGGTGACGATGACGATGGAATATTGCCCTTTCAGTTCGGTGATCAGCCCTTCGATCTTGGCCGTCGCGATCGGGTCGAGGGCCGAGCACGGCTCATCCATCAGCAGAACCTCGGGGTCCGATGCCACGGCGCGCGCGATGCAGAGCCGCTGCTGCTGGCCGCCCGAAAGCCCCAGCGCGCTTTCCTGAAGCCGGTCCTTCACCTCGTCCCAGAGCGCGGCGGAGCGCAGCGCCCGTTCCACCGTCTCATCCAGGATCGACCGGCGGGTGACGCCATCGACCCGCAGCGGATACGAGATGTTGTCGTAGATCGACATGGCGAAGGGGTTGGGCTTCTGGAAGACCATGCCCATCCGCTTCCTGAGCGCGATAACATCGACGCCGGGGCCGTAGATGTCGAATCCGTCGACCATGATCCTGCCGTCGATGCGCAGGTCATCGACGAGGTCGTTCATTCGGTTGAGGCAGCGCAAGAGCGTCGATTTTCCGCAGCCAGAGGGGCCGATGAGCGCCGTCACCATGCCCTTCTGGATCTCCAGGTCGCAATCGAAAAGCGCCTGCTTCTGTCCATACCAGAGGTTGAAGTCCTTGATCTCCAGCGCCGGCCCCTCGGGGCTGCGGGTGATATGGTATTCCGTCGGTTCGAAGTCGAACGTCGTGGTCATGATGTATCCCGTCTCAGAACTGGCCGCTGGCGTAGCGCCGCTTCAGCCGGTTGCGGATGATGATGGCGGTGGCGTTCATCGCGACGATCAGCGCCAGCAGCAGAAGCGTGGTGACAAAGACCACTGGCTTGCCGGCCTCGGAATTGCGCGACTGGAAGCCCACGTCGAAG
>ERZ869909.1953-NODE-1953-length-15226-cov-6.780448_pt1 | contig 15226 bp, 13 predicted proteins | sample MGYA00520892_ERZ869909 | MGnify/ENA primary metagenome ERZ869909 (study PRJEB32215, sample SAMEA104723947) | bioreactor metagenome | biome: bioreactor; feature: anaerobic bioreactor; material: water | place: China | collected 2015-03-12 ...
GTTGGTTGGGACCGTGTGCTTGGGGATCGATTCGCCGCCGGTGAGTCACTTTGGTTGCGGCTATGCCGCGATGGGCTATCATGTCAAGGCCCTTCGGGCCACCAATCCGGCTGTCAGGTCATGCCGCTCTGCATGTTCCTATTGCCGTCGAACAGCCATCGTACCGGATACAGGTTTAGTTGAATTGCCTTAGCCGCGCTTGGCCAGCAGCCATGGAATCAGCCCGCTGAGCGTCGCGGGGATGCCGAGAAAGACCAGCAGGAACTTCGGAATCGCCGTGGCCCAGGCGATGAACGGCCATGGCTGGGCGCCGCTGCTCGTGTAGAGAATCCAAGCCAACGAGGCCGTCTCGACGAAATCGAGCGCGGCCGCCAGCAATTGTCCCCATGCGAGAACGGCGAAGACGGGCATCCACGATGGAAACCGGCGGCCCCATGCCGCGCCGGCCATCACGCACCCGAGCGCAAGCGTGCTTGCATACATCCACATCCACGGGAAGTCGAGCAGAATATTCGCCCACGCCGCCGGGCGAACTTCCGACCAGCTCTCGACAATGGCCTCGGAGGCCTCCGTCGTGCGGGCCAACTCGAATGAAACGATGCCCATCGGGGCGGTTTCATTGTTCAGGAACGCACCATAGTGCCCCACCAATCCGCCCACGACCAGCGTGAGTACCAAGAGCACCAGGAAAACCCAGCGCCTCCGCTCGGGCCGCAATCCGGCGAACGGCGGACGCACACTCCCCCACTCGTGTTCAGTCGATGATGACATCGCCGTTCTTGGACTCCAGCCGCACGGTGAATTCGCCCTCGTTCTGGGTGCCCCGGAACTGGCTGCGCACTCCCTCGATGCTGCCCGTCAGGGGCACCACGCTGCGTACAATACCGTTTTCCGCATTGACAATGTAGTCCGCGCTGGCCGAATCCTGGCGCAGAATGCTGACGGAGCCGTTCTCGACCTGCACATCGTAGTTGCCTCGAATGCCATCCAAGGCGATGATCTTGGCATCGTCCCCCGCATTCCGAATGGTGACCTCGCCCGCGGGTGCATCGACGATGGTGCGCCCATTGGTGCAACTGACGGTTTGGTTGCCCAGGATGCCGCGCGTGAAGACATTGCCCGAGCGCGCGGAAATGGTCAGGGGGCCGACGCTGTCGATCACATCGACATCGCCCCGGTTGCTGATGATGTAGACGGCGCCCGCCGCTCCGCTGATGCGAATGGGGCCTTCCTCGTTCTCGATCGTGAGTTCCCCGCCATGGTCCTGCACGGTAATGGGGCCGTTCTCGCCCACGACCCGCAGGGCCGCATTGCGCGGAACTTGGACGCGCAGATCCACGCGGTAGTAGCTGCAACCTACCTCGCTCATGTCGCGCAAGGCCCGGCTGCGCACGATTAGCCGCCCTTCTTCCTCCTCGATGCTGACATTGAGGGCCTCGAGCGCGGGAAGTGGTGGCTGGTCCTGGCGCAGGCGTACGAGTTGCTCGGCCTGAACGCGCAGCGTGGAATTCTCGACCGGCTCGATCAGGATGGCGCCTCGAATGCCCTCGACCACGATCTCGGCGTTGTCCGCGATGGGTACGATACGCTCGACGAAGGCCTGATGCTCTTTCGTGTCGCCCGGGGCCGAAGGGGCGCGGCCGATGGAGTCCACCGGACCCTGAACGATCACCGGCCCGAACGCATTGAATACCTCGACCGACACCCCGGACTCCGTGGAGCGATTCCGCGCGTAGGCGAGGTCCTGCCGGCTGGTCTGCTCGAGCGCAAGGTTCGTCTGGATGCTGCCGAACAGGGCCGTGAGCGTGAGATTGGGCAAAACGCCCTCGGGCATTGCCAATCGCACGGGACCGCTGCTGTTGCGCACACTCACCTCTGCCTGCGAGCCAAAACTGAAGAGGGCGATGTCGCTCAAGGTGGCGCTGATCGACACGGCGCCGGAGATATCGCTGAACTCGGCGCGCGTTCCGTGCAACTCGAACTCGCCCCCGCGCCGAAGGCCCGTAACGGCCAATGGGTAATCTCCCTGCGCCCGCACGCGGACCGGGCCGCCGATGTCGGAAAGGTCTATGTGGCCAAAGCGACTGTCCACGGCCACGCTGCCTGCCACGCCGGTGACGATCGTATCGCCAAAAGTATTGGCAACCACCACATTGGCCGAGCGCGGCACCCGCACGACATAGTTCACCTCGGTGGGCACGGTGCCGTAGGCGCGGGTATCCGGGTAACGGGTTCGGATATCGAGCCGGTTGTCGCCCTGGTCGACCACGGGTGTGATCTCGCTCGCCACGGCAACGGCGTCCGCCTCGGTCTGCGCGCCGACGAGGATGTCTACGGTGAGGCCGACAGTGGATTCGTCCCAGACCTCAATGCGAATTTCCCCGAATTCGTTTTGAACCTGCACCGTGGCATCGGCGCCGATGGGGAATTGCTCCTCTACTCTGCGCGAGGTGGTCATGAGTCCCGCGAAGTCGATGACGGGGATCTCGCGCAGGGACGCAGGCCCCCGGGGAATGATGTCCTCGGTGCGCTCACCCACCGCGTCGCGAAATCGCTGGAAGGTATCGAAGATGGTGCCGATGGAATCGACCAGACGGCCCTCCGCATGGGCGGCGGGACACCACAGGAAAAGCGCCGCCATGAGGGCGGCGCCGGCTAAAAATTGGCGGGAGGCAATACGCATGGAGATTGGTAGTCCGGCTGCTTCCTGTGAACGGGCTGCCCGGGAACTATCCGTTGTGCGGGGGGCAGGATTCAAGTCGCGACCGCACGGGGATTCGGTTGAGGCGGCGCGCAGCGAATCGATTAGAAGCTTTGCTCGCGGTAAATCGTGTGAAGCGTGTCCCGCGTGCGCTCCATGTTGGCCTGAATGACCGCTTGCGCGCGCACATTGCCCGGGTTTCGCTGAATCGCGGACAGGGCCACGCTCAACTCACTCTCAAGAAACTCCACGGTGCGGCGGTATTCCCGTTCCTCGGCCGTCGTGGCGCCCGAGACTCGACGCCCCACCGCCCCGGCGAGGGTCTCGATCTCGGCCGTGACCCGCTGGAGGTCCGGCGTGCTGTTGTCGGATACGGACAGGCGGCTGAAGACGGTGGGATTCATCCCCGCTTCCACGCTGCGGGCATCGTCGCCCGAGGCGACGGCGAAATAGGTAACGGCGACGACGGCAAGGCAGGCGGCGTAGCCCAACCCGGTGCCCATCGCTCGAACGGTGGAGAAACGCTCTTGACGGCGCTCCTGGCGTGAGCGCTCGAGGGCAGCCAGCCGGAGGATGGAATCGGTGGAGGACTCCGTGGGCTCAACGGCAGGAGCGGCCTGGCACACGGCCAGAATGGCCTTGGCGGCCTGCAATTCCTCACGGTAAGCCGCTGCGACGCCGATGCGCGATGCCAACTCGGCCGAAATGGGGCGGCCGTCGACCATCTGCTCGGCATGCTCGAAGATTTCCTCTTTCGATACGCGCCGGTTAATCGACATTACTTCACCTCCCGGCCCGATTCGGGCCGACCATGCAAGCGCCCTGATTGGCGCCTAGATATACTCGCGAAAGTGAGCGAGCAAGGGCCGAAGGGCCCGCTCCGCACGCACCACACGAGACTTCACCGTTCCGACGGGGGCATTGACGATCTGCGCAATTTCCTCGTAGGGGACATCGCTGAAGCGCCGCAAAACGAACGCTTCGCGTTGATGCTCGGGCAACTGGCCCAAGGCCTTGTTCACGGCCTCGGATATCTCCTGCCGCTGCACCGATTCCGTCAGGTTCGCGCGTGCGTCGCCGACATGGTCGAGCGGGCAGTATTCTTCCTGCTCATTGTTATGCCGGCTGAACCGGGAAGACAGGCTCAGCAGCATCGGCCGCCGCTTGCGCCGCAGCCATTCCTTCGAGACCAGGTTCGACGCGATGGTGTACAGGTAAGTCGTGAACTTGGCCGTCGGTTGGTAGCGCTTGGCGTTCTTTACGAGCGCCAGAAACACTTCCTGCGTCAACTCGTCCGCCGTCTGGCGGTTGTTCACCAGCCGGTAGATATAATTCAGCACGCCACGCTGGTGGCGGCGAACCAACTCTTCAAACGCCGCCTCGTTGCCTTCGGCGTGCTCCAGCATCAGGGCCTCGTCGCACTGATCCCGCAACGGTTCCCCCGTCTTCGGGATAACCCGTAAGGCCGGGGCCGGTCGCTTGGAATCCGGAAATCGTTCTATCTGGCCAGCCATGTTATCTCCACCCGCTGCAAAGGCCCTTCCGCAAGGACAAAGGGATAAATCCCCGCGTTGCATCGAAAGTTCCACACTCTAGCTGATTTAGTATAACAAACCCCCGGTGCAGGGCCCAAGAAACTTAACCAACCTTCTATCCAACCTTCTTCAACTCCGTGATGGTCTTGGGGTTACGCACATGGGCGACTGCCTCCTCATAGGAGATCATTCCCTCCAAGTACAAGTCCTTCAATGACTTATCCATGGTCTGCATCCCGTCCTTCGTGTTCGTCTCCATCACGGAATACACCTGATGCGTCTTCCCCTCACGAATGAGGTTCGACACGGCCGTGCTGTTGATCAGGTATTCCACCGCCATCACACGCCCTTCCTGGTCCGAACGCGGCAAGAGGCGCTGCGAGATGACGGCCAGAAGCGACATCGACAGCATGAACCGGATCTGTTGCTGCTGGTCGCCCGGGAAGACATCAATGATGCGGTCGACCGTCTGGATGGCGTCGTTGGTGTGAAGGGTGGCAAGCACGAGGTGACCGGTCTCCGCGGCGCGCAGGGCGGCCTGAATGGTCTCGAGGTCACGCATCTCGCCGACGAGAATGACATCGGGGCTCTGGCGCAAGCTGCTCTTCAGGGCCCCGTAGAAGCCGTGCGTGTCCTCCCCCACCTCGCGCTGATCGACGATGCTCTTCCGGTGATGGTGCACGAACTCGATGGGGTCCTCGATCGTGATGACATGGCACTCACGCTTCTGGTTGATCACATCGACCATCGAGGCCAAAGTCGTCGTCTTGCCGTGCCCGGTGGGTCCGGTGACCAGCACCAGTCCCTGTTTTTTCAACGCGAGGCCGTGGGCAGCCTCGGGCAGGCCGAGTTCTTCCAAGGCGGGGATTTTGTCGGGAATGGGGCGAAAGGCGGCCGTAACCGATTGCTTCTGGTAGTACACATTGACGCGAAAGCGGTGTTTCCGGCCAACCGCGAGCGAAAAATCCAGCTCCTTTTCCTCGGTGAACCGCTTTTTCTGTGCGGCGGTCAGAATTCCGAAGATGAGGTCCTTGCTCTGTTCCGGCGTGAGCGCCTCGTTGCGGGTGCGGTAGAGCCGGCCGTTGACCCGCAACATGGGCGGCGCCCCGGCGCTGATAAGCAGGTCGGATGCTCCCTGCTGTCGGACCAAATCAAACAGATCGTTCATCGCTGCCATGGTGTTCTCCCCGTATGCGCCATGTGTCGTGAACCCGGTTGTCGCGAACCCGGAATTTTGCCCGGACACACAATCGACTCGTGCTGGTGCAATTTCGTGCCCTCGTCTGACACTTGAGCCTACCACACTGTAGCGCGAATCTGCCTCCTGTAGACGGAATTTATTCCAGCCCCCGTGAAGCTTTACAATAGCCGGATAAGGGCACGCGCGCATCCCGCCGCTGCCATAAGGGAGCGACGCATGAAAATCGCGGTTGGAAGCGACCACGCGGGTTACGAGGACCCTCCACCCTATTACAAACCGGCCATCGAGGAGCACTTGCGCTCCTTGGGCCATGAGGTCATTGATTGTGGCACCGGGGGCCCCGAGGCCGTGGACTACCCCGATGTGGCCAAGGCCGTCGCAAAGTCCATTCAATCCGGCGAGGCAGAAGCCGGGGTACTGCTCTGCGGCGCCGGGATCGGCATGAGCATCGCCGCAAATCGCCACAAGGGCATCCGCGCGGCCAGCGTCGACTCGGACGAGATGGCGCGCCTGTCCCGGTCGCACAACAATGCCAATGTGCTTTGCCTTGGCCGCCGCATTCACAGTCTCGAGGAAGTGACCCGCTACATCGATATCTGGCTCAACACCCCGTACCACGGCGAGGAACGGCACAATCGCCGCATTGGAAAAATCGACGAATGAGACCCAACCCCGAAGGAATCGCATGAGCACCCTGACTCCGAAGGAAATCGTAGCCGAACTGGACCGCTACATCATCGGCCAAGCCGACGCCAAGCGGAAGGTGGCAATCGCGTTGCGCAACCGTTGGCGCCGCCAGCAGCTGCCCGAGGAATTGCGTGACGAGGTCGCCCCGAAGAACATCATCATGATTGGGCCAACGGGCGTGGGCAAGACCGAGATCGCCCGCCGCCTCTCGAAGTTGGCGGATGCCCCCTTTATCAAGGTCGAGGCCTCGAAATTCACCGAGGTCGGCTATGTCGGCCGCGATTGCGAGTCCATGATTCGCGAGTTGACCGAGGTTGCCGTCAGCCTTGTTCGCGAGGAATACCAGCAGGAGTTGATCGAGCCTGCGCGTCAGGCTGCCGAAAGGCGCCTGCTGGACATCCTCCTCCCCCGCCAACCGCGTCCCCAGAAGATTTTCCACCCCGCCGACCCCAGCGCAGGGGATGAGCCGCCACCGGATACTTCCCGGGCCGCCGAGGAGCGCACGCGGGCGCTGATCGCGGAAAAACTCAAAAACGGCGAGCTGGACGAGCGCGAAATCGAGATCGAAACCCGCGAGCGCGGCAACAAGCAGATGATGCAGGTGTTCTCCAACAGTGGTCTGGAGGAAATGGGCTTCAACATGTCCGATCTGCTCGGCAAGATCATGCCGCAGGAGAAAAAGCGCCGCAGTGTCACGGTTGCCGATGCCCGCAAGCTCCTCGAGCAGGAGGAACTCCAGAACCTCATCGATGAGGAGGCGGTCCAGCGCAGGGCCATCGAGCGCGTCGAGAACGCCGGCATCGTCTTCCTCGATGAGATTGACAAGATCGCAGGGCGCGGCGGCGGGCATGGCGGTGGACCCGATGTATCGCGCGAGGGCGTACAGCGCGACATTCTGCCCATTGTCGAGGGAAGCACGGTGACCACGAAGTACGGCCCCGTGAAGACGGACCATATCCTCTTCATCGCCGCGGGCGCCTTCCATGTGGCGAAGGTGTCGGACCTTATCCCCGAGTTGCAGGGGCGGTTTCCGATTCGGGTCGAACTGAGCAGCCTCAACCGCGAGGACTTCGTCCGCATCCTGCGTGAGCCGGATACCTCGCTGGTGAAGCAGTATCAGGCACTGCTGGAGACCGAGGGCGTCACGATCACCATCGACGACAGCGCGATCGAGAAGATGGCCGAAATCTGCCAGCGCGTGAACCAGGAATCCGAAAATATCGGCGCGCGCCGCCTCCATACCATCATGGAGTTGCTCCTCGAGGACATCTCCTTCGAGGCGCCGGAGCGGAAGGGCGAGACCCTGCTGATCGACGCGGCCGAGGTCGAGCGTCGCCTGGCCGGTATCGTCGAGGATCACGATGTGAGCAAGTACATTCTGTAGCCGTGTGTGCGGGCTTCACCAGCACGAGTCCGACGGAGTCGACATTGAATCCATGATGCGTTTTTCCCAGTTGGAGTCCCTCGGCGTCCATGCCGCGGCCATCACCATGCGGGCGGACGGCGACATGGCCCTCAAGCCCCCCGCGGACACGGCCGCCATTGCGTCGAACCGGGCCATCGCCTGCCGGTCGCTCGGAGTCGACGCCGCGGACCTCATCTGCGCCCAGCAGGTCCACGGGCGAGTCGTGCAGGTGGTCACCGCGGCGAACAAGGGGCGCGGCGCACTCGACTACCCGGATGCGTTTGCCGGTACGGATGGATTCGTCACGACGGAGCGCGGCATGCCCATGGCCATCGGCGTGGCGGATTGCGTGCCGCTCTTTCTCGTGGCGAAGGATGGCGCCGGGGGGGCCTTGCTTCATGCCGGTCGCGAGGGGACACGGCTGAATATCGCACAAGCAGGGGTGGAGGCCTTGTGCGCCGCAGCGTCCGTCTCCCCCACCGATCTGACCGCCCTCATCGGCCCCTCGGCCGGACCCTCGTATGAGGTCGGTCCAGATATCGCCTCCGAATGGCGCGAGGCAGGCCTCATTGCGGACGATTCCTGCCTCGATTTGTGGCGTTCCAACGCCCTGCAACTCGAGGCCGCCGGGGTGCCAACAAGCCAACTTCACATCGTTGGCGAATGCACGATGACCTCCGGGCGCTTTTTCTCCTACCGGGCGGGTGATGCCACGGCGCGCAATATGGCCGTGCTTGTGCTATAAACGGCGCCAGCAACAACGCGTAAGGGGGCGATTTGGGCATGAGCGAGACAAAACCGGTGGAAAATATCTGGAAAAACCCGTGGGTACGGGCCGCACTTGGCCTCGTCGCCTTTGTGCTGGTCATCATGGTCGCCCTGGCCCTGAGCCAGGTCCTCATTCCGCTCGCAACGGCGTTCCTTGTCGCGTATATCTTCAACCCAGTGTGCAACTGGATGGAGCGACGAGGCATTCGCCGGACCTTCGCGATCGGCCTTCTTGCCATGGCGGCAATCGGCATTCTGGTGTCCATCCCCTTGATCTTCATCCCAACGCTGCTTTCCGAGGCCGATCGGCTTGTGCAACAGGCCCGCGAGACCGCGGCGGAAGCAGAAGCGGAAGAGACTCCCCCCTTTGTTGAGCGGGCCGAAGACTGGCTTGTGGCCCGTTTGCCCCTCGAGGAAATCGTATCGACCTGGGGGTTGCGTGAAGTCACGGAGATGGACGAGGACACCCCACCCGAGCAGGTGCTGGCAGCCTATGTCAGTACCTACATCCGCGACAATGCTCTCACTTTCCTGCGGAATAACCTGCGCTCCCTCACGGACTGGGGGCAATGGGCTGGAATCAGTGCAGTTGGCATTGTTTCGAGCATCGGGCGCGGCGCGCTATCCATCCTGCTTTTCTTTCTCAATGTCGCCCTGTTCGGGTTCGTGGCGGGCTACCTATTGAAAGACTACGATCGCGTACTGGCACACGCCCGCGATCTGGTGCCGCCCAAGCGCCGCGCCAAGGTCGTGCAAATCGCGTCCGATATCGACTCACAACTGCAGGCCTTTTTTCGCGGTCAGCTGATGGTGATGACGATTCTCGCCGTGATTTATACCGTGGGCTTTCTTGTTTGCGGAGTCCCCTTCGCCATCGCGATTGCCATCATCGGCGGCATGCTGAACATCGTGCCGTACCTGGGTCCGTTGCTGACCTACATCCCCGTCATCATGCTCACCTGGATGGCGCACGGCTTTGACTGGCGCGTTGGCGGTGCAATCCTGACGATCTTCCTGGCACAGGCGCTCGAGAGCAATGTCTTGACGCCGAATATCGTGGGAAGTCAGGTGGGCCTGCACCCGGTGTGGGTGATCCTGGCGGTCATCGTGTTCAGCGGGGCCTTTGGCTTCGTTGGATTGCTTCTGGCCGTTCCGATAGCCGCCACGCTCAAGGTGCTCGTCGTCGAGGCGCACGCATGGTACAAGGCGAGCGACTACTACCAGAGCCCGGAAACACCCGCGTAGCAGGCCTACATCATGTCCCGGGATTTCATGCTCACCCAGCACCCGTCGCCAAAAATAATGTGATCGACGACCGCAATTCCCACGATCTTGCCAGCCTCGACGATACGCTCCGTGGCCTCGATATCGGCCGTGCTGGGCTCGGGGTTGCCGCTCGGGTGATTGTGACAAATGACGATCTTGGCCGCATTCTCGCGCACGGCCTGGCGCAGCACATCGCGCGGGTGACACAGCGTCTCGTTCAGACTGCCACGGGACACCTCAACGACCTTCAAGACCTCGTTCTTGATGTTGAGCAGCACCGACTTGAAGTGCTCGCCCTCGAGGTTCTTGAAATCCACCATCAGCAGCCGGGCGATGTCCTCCGCTGTCGTCATCTTGACGCGGTCACGCACGGAATAGGTGGCGAGCCGACGGCCCAGTTCGAGCGCGGCCTTCAACTCGATCGCCTTGACGGTTCCCAGCCCGGGTACCGACTTGAGTTCCTCGACCGATGCCCTCGACAGGCTGCGCAGGTCCCCGAATTGACGCAATGCCTGCTCACCCAGCGCCACGGCGCCCTGCTTCTTCGTTCCCGTGCGAAAGAGAATGGCCAGCAACTCGGCGTCGCGCAGGGCCTCCGGGCCCAACCGGGCCAGGCGCTCACGCGGGCGTTCATCCTCCGGCATTTCCCGCACGGCGGTCGAATAGTACGGCGGCTCCATGATGTCCCTCCTTCCTTGCCGGGACCATCTTGACAAACCGTGGTCATGGATTCCCAATTCAATTCCTCGTACACTTACGCCTCCGCAACACAATCAGGAACCATTTCCCAATGCCCGACGCAACCCTCATCGCCATTCCCCTCTTGATCCTCGGCTTCGCCCTGCTCATTTTTGGCGGCGATTTGCTCGTGGCCGGCGCCAGCGCCCTCGCCAAACGCTTCGGCATGTCCGAACTCGTCGTCGGACTCACCGTGGTCGCCTTCGGCACTTCGATGCCCGAGTTGGTCGTCAGCGTCACCGCCAGCGCAACGGGTGAGAATGCAATCAGCATTGGCAATGTGGTCGGCAGTAACATCTGCAATATCGCCCTGATTCTGGGGGTATCGGCCCTGATTCGGCCCGTATTCGCCGCGAAGGGCACCGTATGGAAGGAAATTCCCTTCCTATTGGTCGCCTGCCTCGTTTTCACCATCATGGCGAACGACACCCTCTTCGGCGATGGCAAGGAATTCCCGATGCTTTCCAGGGGCGACGGACTCGTGCTGCTGGTCTTCTTCGGCTTCTTCCTCTACTACATCGTTCAGGTCATCCGCTCGGGCCCCGCGGAACCCTCCCAACCCGAGACTTCGAGCCCCAGGTCGCGGCTAATCCCTTCTCTGTTGCGCATCGGTATTGGCCTTGTGCTCCTCATGGTGGGCGGGCAACTGGTCGTGAGCAGTGCCGTTGATATCGCCGCGGCCATTGGCATGTCCGAGCGGGTCATCGGCCTGACGGTTGTGGCGATTGGGACGAGCCTGCCCGAGCTGGCCGCCTCAGCCATGGCGGCCTACCGAAAGCAGGCGGACATCGCCCTGGGTAACATCGTCGGGTCGAATATCTTCAACACCCTCCTCATTCTCGGTGTGAGTGCCACGGTTGCCCCCATTCCGTTTCCGGAAGGCTCGAATCTGGATGTTGCTGTCATGATGGCAGTTACGACGGCTCTGCTCATCGTTTGCTTCGCCGGGAGGGTCCGATATCAGATCCAACGCATTGAAGGCGCTGCACTTATCACCACATACGCCGCCTATATCGGATGGATCGTGTTCCGCGGCTGATCCGCGTCACAATGCGAAACCATTCGGGTCATCCCGGGGTCCCACTTTCTGTACGGGTCGGGAGGATGAAATTCTTGCGTGTTAGGCACTTAGCGATACTGCTTCCCCTGCTGCTGAGCCCTTGGGCCGATGCCGCTGGAATGCGCTCGCATATGGAGTTCGCGCAGCGCGCGGTCGATTCTTATTTCGAGAGCGCGGATGCCATGTTGCCGGGTATCGAGGCCATCTTTACAGACGAGTCCAACCGCAAGTCCTACTACACGGGTGCAACCTTCCCCGATTGGGGCTACCCCATTGCCGGGGCCGCCGATGCCGCTGAGGCTTCCCACTGGCGGCCCTTCATTGAGGCCTATGCGGCTGTCCTCATGGAGCGCTACCCCGCTCCGCTTGAAGACCCGGAGGCCATCCGCCAATTCGCCTTCTTTTGCGGCGTGATTTCACACAACATCTCAGACATTCCATGGCATTTTAACGAGCAGCACCCGCAGGGCCTCCGCCAAGCCTGGGAACGCGCGTATCAGGACAAGTACGGCCATCCCGATGTCGGTTTGCGCGGTCTGCTGGGCGATGAGTACACGCAGGACATCTTCGATCACCTCGACTTTGACCTCTGGCCCGAGATGACCGCCGCGGACTTCTGGTGGCCCCGAGAGATCCTTCTGGACGCCTTCGAGCGGGCTGGCGTGGACAATGCCACCCCCGAGCGGCTGGACGCAGGATTGCGTCTGCGCGAGGCGGCGTGGGTCGGCGAGCGATGGGTAGCCCAGATGCGGCTGCCGTATGTGCTGTACAAACGCGCGATCCCGTGGGTGCATGAGAATCGCGAGTACTGGGCCTACGGCGGCTACGAGAATTGCGCGGCGGCCATCGCCACCTGGAACAAATACTGGTATGCCCGCTGGCAGGGCTGGCACTACTTCCAGCAGCAGCCCAATTACGCGCAACGGCTGCGGGACGAGGGCTCGTATCTCCCCTATCGCGGCGTGCAGGACACGACAATCTGCTCGGCCCATTCCGCCAACAACGGCGGACAGGAACCCTTGATCGAGGTCGCCCTTGATGCCAGTGGCGCGGAGCGCAGCTCCCTGCTTCGCTTCGAAATCGCGGACCTTTCCGTCGGAACGAAAATCGCCCAAGCGACCCTCTGGTTGCGGCCCGTATCCTTGGAGGAAGCGCCCGCAGCGCTCGCGATTCACGCCATGAACAGCGCGTGGGTCGAGGGAGACGGCTTCTCTCACCCCGTTGACGGCGTGATTGGGGCGCCCAGCGAACTCGGTGCGTCGTGGGAATCCTCGGGCATTGCGCCGTGGGTTGCGCCGGGCGCTGGGGTCCTGCCGGGTGACCGAAATGGAGATGTGGATGCTCGCTTCCTCCTGGCAGACGCCGACGCGGACGCCTGGGTGGCCGCCGATGTGACGGGTCTGGTGCAGGAATGGGTCAACGGCGCACCCAACCATGGCATGATAGTGCGCGTGCCCGAGCAAGAGCGTGGCCGCGTGCAGTTCTACTCGTCTCAGGCCTGGAAAGTGCAGGAGGATGGCCTTGGCGGCGGTTATCGCATCGCCTATCGGCCCACCTTGATCGTAAAACCCGAGGATGCTCCGGGCAACGCGACGCTGGCTGATGCCGGCATGCGTGCGGAGCCGGTCTCAATACATACAGCAAGCAGCCCGCATTCGGGCCTCAGCGGAAGTTCAACCCCATGAAGGAATCATTCAGCATGTCACCCAATCGCCTTTCTCTACTCATGCTCGCAGGGGTATTGATGGCTCTTTCCCCTTCCATCCATGCCTCTACGCCCGAACGCGCGGAGAACTTCCGGCTCAACTGCCATACGGATCGTTCCTGGGAGCTGTACCGGCTTTCGAGTGCCCCGGCGATTGTCGTGTACACCCACGCCACGGAATGCGATTCGGTGGCGGCGACCTTGCCGAAGCTGGCCGAGATGCAGCAGATGTTCGAGCCCACGGGAACGCGGTTTATCGGCCTTAATGCATGGCCAACGGATGAACGGAGCGGCGTGCGCGAACAGGCCGAGGCCCACGGTATCGATTTCCCGATCCTGATGGATGTCACCCAACGAATCACCGCCTCGCTCGGCCTGACGGAAACCAACCGCTGCCTTGTCATTGACCCGCAGAAGGACTGGGCCATCGTCTACGACGGGCCGGTCGAGAGCGACGGTATCAACTACCTGTTCGATGCCTTGGCGGAAAACCTCGCCGGCGAGCCCGTCACCAAGCCGCAGCGCGCCACGGCCGGCACGCCGTACCCGATGGTTGAACTGGGTGACCTCTCCTACGCTCACGACATCGCCCCGATTCTGGCCGAAAAATGCGTCACCTGCCACCGTCCCGGCGGCATCGGGCCGTTTTCGCTGGCGCGTCACCGTCGCGTGGAGGGCTGGGCGCCGATGATGCGCGAGACCATCCGCACGCAGCGGATGCCCCCGTGGCATGCCGATGCCGAGTTCGGCGACTTCGAGGCCAGTCTTGCCATGACGGTCGAGGAAGAGCGCATGCTGCTCGCATGGCTTGAGGACGGCGCGGTCAATAACAGCGACTTTGACCCCCTCGAGGAGTACGACATCGAGGAAGAGCGCTTGTGGGTCCTGGGCGAGCCGGACCACATCCTGGAAATGCCGCAGGAGGAGCATATCCCCGCACAGGGCATTTTCGAGTACCGCTACATCTACATCCCGACCGGGCTGACGGAAGACAAGTGGCTCCGTGCCATCGAGGTGCAGGCCGGCACACCGGCCGTGGTGCACCACGCCTTGATGTTTGTGATCTACCCCCGCGAATACCGCCATGTACAGCCGCGGGCGCGTCTTGGGCTGTCCGGCTACTTCGCCAGTTTCCTTCCCGGCGCGGATGCCATTCCCTACCCCGAGGATACCGGCCAGTTCCTGCCGGCCGGGTCGACCATCGTCTTCCAGATGCACTACAGCGCGACAGGCAAGGAGGAAGTGGATTTCACCCGCATGGGCCTCCATTTCCATGACGAAGCGCCCGCGCGTGCCTTGACGATCACCGGCGCCCACAACAATCGCTTCCGCATTCCGCCGCATGCCGAGGACCACCCGCATCGCGCCTGGTACGAGTTTGAGGAGGATGTACGCCTCTACGGCGCCTCGCCGCACATGCATTTCCGCGGCAGCCGCTTCCGTTTTGACGCCCACATCCCCGATGGCCCCGTCAAGACGCTTTTGAATGTCCCCTACTACGAGTTCGATTGGCAACCGATGTACCATTTTGCGGAAACCCTGGAAATACCGGCGGGAACCCGCGTGGAGTGCACCGGGGCCTTCGACAACTCCGCACTCAATCCTTACAACCCCGATCCCACGACTTGGGTCGGCTTCGGGGAGCAATCCTTCCAGGAGATGTTCATCGGGTACCTCATGTACAGCGTGCCGCGTGATGACGAGCACTATTCGCCGCGCGACTTCAACCGGGAGGAGATCCTTGGATACGGCGAGCCCGTCACGGCCGAGACGCTTGGCGGCACCGCCTGGCGCGTCAGCAACTGGGAATTCGCCTTCCACGAGGATGGCACGCTTCAGGTCAATGGCCTGATTCCCGGTACCTGGTCCATCGACGGCTCCCGCCTGCGCCTCGAGGCGCCGGGGAGCACATTCGATCTCGGCATCTCGCACGACCGCATCTTTGTGCGCACAGATGAGCTGCGCCGGGTCCGGTAGGCCAGACCCCACAAGTCGAGTAACCAGCGAGGGCCTGCATCCAGCATGGATGCAGGCCCTCGTTCTATTCGGAAATGGCGTGAAGGTGGCGGAAAGACACCGGCGGGGTAAATTAGAGCATATCAAGAAATGGTGTAGCCATTTTCGCCCGCGAGTGCTCATTCTCCGAGATGTGAGACCGAG
>ERZ869909.1955-NODE-1955-length-15208-cov-5.146256_pt1 | contig 15208 bp, 14 predicted proteins | sample MGYA00520892_ERZ869909 | MGnify/ENA primary metagenome ERZ869909 (study PRJEB32215, sample SAMEA104723947) | bioreactor metagenome | biome: bioreactor; feature: anaerobic bioreactor; material: water | place: China | collected 2015-03-12 ...
ATCCGCCCGGTCAGGCCCAGAAGCTTGCGGGCATTGGCGACATAGCTGATGTCGGTCGCGGTCTTGGCGGTGAAGACCGGGAAACCGGGCAGGCCCAGCACCTGCGCGCGCTTGATCTCGGTGTCCCAATAGGCGCCCTTGACCAGCCGCACCATCACCCGGCGATCCAGCCGCTCGGCGGTGGCATGCAGCCAGTCGATCATCGCCCCGGCGCGCGGCCCATAGGCCTGCACCACGACGCCGAAACCATCCCAGCCCTCCAGCGCCGGATCGGCCAGCACCGCGCCGATGACATCGCGCGAGAGCGCCAGGCGGTCGGCCTCTTCGGCGTCGATGTTGAAGCCCATGCCGCGCTGGGCGGCCATGCGCGCCAGATCGATCACATGCGCCACCAGCTCCTTCATCACGCGGGCGCGCTGGGCTTCCTCGTAGCGCGGATGCAGCGCCGAAAGCTTGACCGAAATGCCCGGATTGGCACGGATGTCACCCGCCTGGCAGGCATCGCCGATGGCACGGATCGCGGCGGCATAGGCGGCGTGGTAACGCCGGGCATCGGCATCGGTGCGCGCCGCCTCGCCCAGCATGTCATAGGAATAGGTATAGCCGCGCGCCTCCATGGTGCGGGCGCGGCGCATGGCGGCGGCGATATCCTCGCCCAGCACGAACTGGCGGCCCATCTCCTTCATGGCGCGGGCAACGGCGGTGCGGATCACCGGCTCGCCCAACCGCTTGACGGCGGCGCGCAGATGCCCGACGACGCCGGGCTCGCGGTCATCGAGCACCCGGCCGGTCAGCATCAGCGCCCAGGTCGAGGCATTGACCAGCGAGGACGAGGAATGGCCCAGATGCCGCCCCCAGTCCGAGGGGGCGATCTTGTCCTCGATCAGCGCATCCATCGTATCGGCATCGGGCACCCGCAGCAGCGCCTCGGCCAGACACATGAGCGCGATGCCCTCATCGGTGGACAGCCCGTATTCGGCCAGAAACACCTCCATCAGCCCGGGGCGGGCGCTGTCGCGGATGGCGCGCACCAGATCGGCGCCGCGCGCGGCGATACTGGCGCGGCTTTCGTCATCGAGCGCGGCCTGCGCGATCAGCGCCGAAACCACAGCGGATTCGTCATCGGGAACCGGGTGCAGCAGCGGGTCGCTGAGCGGGGCGGCGGTGGCAGCGGTATTGGGCATGATCGACCGGGTATATAGGGGTGAACGGATCGCCCGATCATAGCGCAGTTGAACGCTGCTTGCTTCCCGATTACATTGCGGTTTCGGGCCTTTCGCCCGAGTTGCGATGCAAAGGCAGGCAGATGTCCCGCAACGATCTGGATGATTTCGACCGCGCCATCCTTCGCATCCTGCGCCGCGAGGGCCGGCTGAGCGTGACCGAGCTGGCAAATCGCATCAGCCTGTCGAAATCGCCCACCCAGGCGCGGCTCAAACGGCTGGAGCGCGCGGGTTACATCACCGGCTATCAGGCCCTTCTCGATCATGCGCGGCTGGGCGTGGCGCATGTCGCCTTTGTCGAGGTGCGGCTTTCCGATACCCGCGAGGCGGCGCTTCAGGCCTTCAACGCCGCCGTGCGCGCCACGCCCGAGATCGAGGAATGCCACATGATCGCCGGGGCCTTCGATTATCTGCTCAAGGTGCGATCCGAGGATATCCACGATTACCGCCAGATCCTGGCCGAGAGCATCTCGCAACTGCCGCATGTAGCCTCGACCTCGACGCATGTGGCGATGGAATCGGTCAAGGAACAGGGCAGCTAGGGCCGCGCGCGCTGACCGGGGCTTGAAGCCGCCGCGCCAGCCGTTATTTCTGAACCATAGACAACAGATGGCAGCGGGCCATGATCCGTTACAGATTGCGTTGCGCCGAAGGGCATGAGTTCGAAAGCTGGTTCGCCTCGGCGGCGGCCTATGACACCTTGTGCGCCGCCGGCCATCTGAGCTGCGCGATCTGTGGCAATAGCAGCGTGGAGAAGGCATTGATGGCGCCGGCGGTCAGCGCCGCGGCCGAGGCTGAGGCTGCACCCGCTGCTGCACCGGCCGAGTCCCCGACCGGAGAGGCCGAACTGGCCGCGAGGATCGAAGCCCTGCGCCGTCAGATCGAGCAGAATTCCGATTATGTCGGCATGAATTTCGTCAAGGAAGCCCGCGCCATGCATCTGGGCGATGCCCCCGAACGCGCCATCCATGGCGAGGCGCGGATCGACGAGGCGCGCGCGCTGCTGGCCGAGGGCGTGCCGGTGGCGCCCCTGCCCTTCATCCCCCGCCGCAATACCAACTGAGACCCGCCGAGAGCCGCGTCAGCGCCCTTGCGCCGCTGCCCCCTCGCGCGTAAGAGATGCCCGCGCCGCGAATTGCGCGGGCGGGACAGTGCGGGGGCGGGCATGCCGCTTTTGGTGATGAAATTCGGCGGCACTTCGGTCGCCGATCTGGAGCGGATCGAGAACGCGGCGGCCAAGGTGCAGCGCGAGGTCGAACGCGGGTATGATGTCATCGTCATCGTCTCGGCCATGGCCGGCAAGACCAACGAACTGGTCGGCTGGGTCAACCAGACCTCGCCCTTCTATGACGCGCGCGAATATGATGCGGTGGTCGCCTCGGGCGAGAATGTCACCGCCGGGCTGATGGCGCTGCGCTTGCAGGAAATGGGCGTGCCGGCGCGCAGCTGGCAGGGCTGGCAGGTGCCGATCCAGACCACCAGCCAGCACTCGGCGGCGCGTTTCGTCGATATCCCGCGCGACAATATCGACGCCAAATTCGCCGAGGGGATGAAGGTGGCGGTGGTCGCCGGTTTCCAGGGGCTGAGCCCGGAGAACCGCATCACCACGCTGGGCCGCGGCGGCTCGGATACCACGGCGGTGGCCTTTGCCGCCGCTTTCGAGGCCGAGCGCTGCGATATCTATACCGATGTCGATGGCGTCTATACCACCGATCCGCGCATCACCGCCAAGGCGCGCAAGCTCGAACGCATCTCGTTCGAGGAAATGCTGGAACTGGCGAGCCTGGGTGCCAAGGTGCTGCAAACCCGCTCGGTCGAGCTGGCGATGCGCTACAATGTGCGGCTGCGGGTGCTGTCATCATTTGACGAAACCGACGAGACTTCTGGAACTCTGGTCTGCGACGAGGATGAAATCATGGAATCGAAAGTCGTCTCGGGCGTGGCCTACAGCCGCGACGAAGCCAAGCTGACCCTTGTCACCGTCGAAGACCGCCCGGGTATCGCGGCGGCGATCTTCGGGCCGTTGGCCGATGCCGGGGTCAATGTCGATATGATCGTGCAGAACATCTCGGAAAAGGATTACGAGGACCATGCCGGCGCCGTGACCGACATGACCTTTTCCTGCCCGGTGGATCAGGTGGAACGCGCGCGCCGCGCCATCGAGGCCGCGCGCCAGGCCGGCACCATCAACTATGACGATCTGGTGGTGGATACCGATGTCGCAAAGGTTTCGGTGGTGGGGATCGGCATGCGCAGCCATGCCGGCGTCGCCGCCAAGATGTTCAAGGCGCTGGCTGCCGAGAATATCAACATCAAGGTCATCGGCACGTCCGAGATCAAGATTTCCGTGCTCATCGACCGCAAATACATGGAACTGGCCGTGCAAACGCTCCATGATGCATTCGAGCTGGAGAAAGCGGGCTGAAACCCGGCCCCGGCAATCTGGGGAGGGATGATGCCGGAACGTCTGGAGACGCAAAGCAGGCGCCTGCTGCGCAGGCTCCGTGACACTCTTGCCGAGCCCGGCAAGGGGCAGGAGCGGCTGGACCGGATCACCGAACTGATCGCCGATTCGATGCATACCGATGTGTGCTCGGTCTATCTGTTCCGTGACCCCGAAACGCTTGAGCTTTGCGCCACGCGCGGGCTGAAACCCGATGCCGTGCATCAGACCCGGCTGCGGCTGGGCGAGGGGCTGGTGGGCCGCGTGGCGCGCAGCGCGGTGCCGGTCAATACCGCCAATGCTCCGGCCGAGCGCGGCTTTCGCTACATGCCCGAAACCGGCGAGGAGCTTTATTCCTCGTTTCTGGGTGTCCCGGTGCAGCGGCTGGGCGAGAAGCTGGGCGTGCTGGTCGTGCAGTCGAAGGATGCGCGGCTCTATTCCGACGACGAGGTCTATGCGCTGGAAGTCGTCGCCATGGTGCTGGCCGAGATGACCGAGCTTGGCGCCTTTGTCGGCGATGATGCCGCGCTGGCGCAGCCGCACAAGAACCCGGTGATCCTGCGCGGCAGTTCGGCCCAGGAAGGCACCGCCGAAGGGCAGGTCTGGCTGCATGAGCCGCGCGTTCTGGTCACCAATCTGGTGAATGACGATCCCGTGGCCGAATGCGAGCGGCTGCGCGACGGCGTGGAGAAGCTGCGGGTTTCGGTCGATGATCTGCTGCGCGGGGTGCTGAGCGTCGACAAGGAACAGCGCGAGGTGCTTGAGGCCTATCGCATGTTCGCCCATTCGCGCGGCTGGCTGCGCCGCATGGAGCAGAGCATCGAAAGCGGGCTTTCGGCCGAGGCAGCCGTGGAAAAGGAACAATCCGAGGCTCGCGCCCGGCTGCAGCAGGTGCCCGATCCCTATCTGCGCGACCGGCTGCATGATCTTGATGACCTGTCGAACCGGCTGCTGCGCATCCTCACCGGGCAGGGCAACAATACCGGCGCCACCATGCCCGAGAACCCGATTCTGGTGGCGCGCAACATCGGGCCCGGCGAATTGCTGGAATACGGCAATACGCTGAGGGGCGTGGTGCTTGAGGAAGGCTCGGTCGGCAGCCATGCGGCGGTGGTGGCGCGGGCGCTGACCATTCCGCTGGTGATCCAGGCCGAGCGCATCACCACCGAGGCGCTCAACGGCGATACGATCATCGTCGATGGCGACGAGGGCGTGGTGCATCTGCGCCCCGATGACAGCGTGGCCACCGCCTTCCGCGACAAGATCGCCATGCAGACCGAGGCCCAGGCCCGCTATGCCGCACTGCGCGACCGCGCGGCGCTGGCCCGTTGCGGCACGCGTATCACCTTGCAGATGAATGCCGGCATCATGGCCGACCTGCCCTCGCTGCGCAGTTCGGGCGCCGAGGGCGTGGGGCTGTTTCGCACCGAATTGCAATTCCTGCTGCGCAATTCCATGCCAAGGCGCTCGGATCTGGCGGCGCTCTATGCCCGCGTCATGGCGGCGGCCGGCGGGCGGCGGGTGGCGTTCCGCACCCTCGATATCGGCTCCGACAAGGTGATGCCCTACATGAAGCGCCCCGAGGAGCCCAACCCGGCGATGGGCTGGCGGGCGCTGCGCGTGGGCCTCGACAAGACCGGGGTGATGCGCATGCAGTTGCAGGCGCTGATCCGCGCTGCCAAGGGCCGGCCGCTGACGGTGATGTTCCCGCTGGTCAGCGAACAGGGCGAGTTCATCCGCGCCCGCGACATGCTGCTGCGCGAGATCGAGCGCGAATCGCATCTGGGCCATCCTCTGCCCGAGCGGCTCGAAATCGGCGCCATGATGGAGACCCCGAGCCTGGCTTTCGCGCCGCAGCGCTTCTTCGAGCTGGCCGATTTCATCTCGATCGGCGGCAATGACCTCAAGCAGTTCTTCTTTGCCGCCGACCGCGAGAACGAGTTGGTGCGCCGGCGCTATGATCTGCTGTGCTACAGTTTCCTGTCCTTCCTGCAACGTGTGGTCGAGCGCTGCGCCGAGGCCGGCACACCGCTTTCCTTCTGCGGCGAGGATGCCGGCCGGCCGGTCGATGCGCTGGCGCTGGCGGCCTTGGGCATTCACAGCCTGTCGATGCGCCCGGCCTCGATCGGTCCGGTCAAGGATCTGATCCTGCGCGCCGATCTGGCCGAGGTCAAAGCCTTGATGGAGAACGCCCAGCGCCAGGGTATGGAGCGGCTGCGCCCGGTGCTGGTGGATTATGTGCGCTCGCTGCCGCCGCAGGGCTCATGAGCCGCTATCGGCCCGTGTGACCGCGCCGCGCAGCCCGGCCCAGGCGCCCGGTTGCAGCGCCACGCCCAGCACGCGCTCGGGGTTGGTGGGGGGCGGCATTTCCACCCCGTCCAGCCGCGTGAAACCGAAGCGGCTGTAATAGGGCGCATCGCCCACCAGCATCACCCGCTCCCAACCGTCGGCCGTGGCGCGTTGCAGGCTCTCTCGGATCAGGATGCCGGCCAGCCCCTCGCCCTGACGCGTCGGATGCACGGCCACCGGCCCCAGCAGCAGCGCCGGCACCCCGGCCACCAGCACCGGCCAGTGGCGGATCGCCGCCACCAGGGCGCCGGTCTCGTCGCGCAGCCACAGGCAGAGCGTTGCCACCGGCGGCACGCCATCGCGCAGGCGATAGGATGACAGCGCCTCGCGGCCCGGCGCGAAGCACAGATCATAGAGTGCCTCCACCTCCCACCAGTCGCCCGCGCGCTCCTGCCCCAGTTCCACCGCAACCTCCCTGCGCGTTCCGCCGTCGCCCCTAAAGCGCATCCGGGCCAGAGGGAAGCCCCTTCGCGCTATGCGCGCGAAAAATCACACCGCCGCCGGGGCGACAATTCCCCCTGACCAGCGAACGGGTTAGCATGGCGGCCCAACGATTCGACGCGCAGGAAAGCCGCATGTTCTACCGCCCCGCCGATGGCCATGGCCTGCCGCACAACCCGTTCAACGCTATCATCGCGCCACGCCCCATCGGCTGGATCTCCAGCCGTGGCGCTGACGGGCAGGACAATCTGGCGCCCTATTCCTTCTTCAACGCTGTCGCCTATGTGCCGCCGCAGGTGATGTTCGCCTCCACCGGCACCAAGGCCGACCGCGACGGCACCAAGGACAGCGTGGCCAATATCCGCGAAACCGGGGTGTTCTGCGTCAATGTGGTATCCGAGGCGCTGATCGATGCGATGAATGCCTCCTCGGGCACCTGGCCGCGCGAGACCGATGAATTCACCCTAGCCAGGCTGGCGCGCGAAGAATGCCAAGAGATCGCCTGCGCCCGCGTCGCCGAGGCCCCAGCGGCGCTGGAATGCCGCGTCACGCAGATCCTGCAACTGGCCGGGGCGGCGAATTTCGCGGTCTTCGGCGAGGTGGTCGGGGTGCATCTGCGCGATGATTGCCTGCGCGACGGCCTGCTGGACATCACGCGCTACAAGGCCGTCGCCCGGCTGGGCTATCGCGACTATACCGTGGTGCGCGAGACCTTCACCCTCAACCGCCCCGACGAATGAGCCGGCTCAACCGGCCGGCCGCAGCACCGCCCCGGGGTTGAGTATGCTGGCCGGGTCCAGCGTGGCCTTGATGGCGCGCATCATGTCCAGCCCGACCGGGTCGCCATAGCGCTCCAGATCCTCGACCTTCAGCCGCCCGATACCGTGTTCGGCCGCGACCGAGCCGCCGAGTTCATGCACCAGGTCATGCACCAGTTGCTTGATCGCCGGGCGCGCATGCTCGTGATCGGCGCGGGTCTCGCCGGGACGGGGGAAGACATTGTAATGCAGATTGCCGTCGCCCAGATGCCCGAAGCAGTTGATGCGGAAATCCCCCAGCCGCGCCAGCGCCGGGCCGGCAAGGGCGATGAACTCGGCCACCTGCCCCAGCGGCAGGGAAATGTCATGGCTGGAAATGGCGCCGATATGGCGGTTGGCCTCGGGGATCGATTCGCGCAACCGCCAGAAATCCTGCCGCTGCGCCTGCGACTGGGCGATCACCCCGTCAAGCGCCAGCCCGGCCTCGGCAGCCTCGGCAAAGAGCGCCTCCAGCGCCTGCACCGGATCGGCGCCCGCCGCCAGCCCCAGATCGATCAGCACCATCCAGTCCGGCGGCGCGGCGAAGGGCTGGCGGACCTGCGGCATGGTCTGGGCCAGAAAATGCAGCCCCATGCCGCTGATCAGTTCGAAGGCCGATACCCCCTCGCCCAGCCGCGCCTGCGCCCGCGCCAGCAGCGCCAGCGCCGCCGCCGGGTCCGGCACCACGATGAGCGCCGCCCCCTCCTGCGCCGGGCGTGGCACCAGCCGCAGGCTGGCGGCGGTGATCACCCCCAGCGTGCCCTCGGAACCGATCATCAGATGGCGCAGATCATAGCCCATATTGTCCTTGCGCAGCCGCTTCAGCCCGCGCCAGATGCGGCCATCGGCCAGCACCACCTCCAGCCCCAGACAGAGATCGCGCATATTGCCCCAGCGCAGCACCCCGGTGCCGCCGGCATTGGTGCCCAAAAGCCCACCCAGCCGCGCCGATCCTTCCGAGGCCAGCGACAGCGGAAACAAGCGGCCCGCCGCGGCCGCCGCCGCCTGCAGATCGGCCAGAATGCAGCCCGCCTCGGCCACCAGAACATTGCCCCCGGCATCCAGTTCGCGCAGCCGGTTCATGCGCTCCAGCGACAGGATCAGCGGCGCCGGTCCCTCGGGCTGAACCTGCCCGCCGACCAGCCCGGTGCCGCCGCCATAGGGCACCACGCCCACCCGCGCCGCCTGCGCCGCGCGCAGAACCAGCGCCACCTCCTCGGTGTTGCCCGGGCAGACCAGCCCGCCGGCAAGCCCAAGGTAGCGCCCGCGCGGCTCTTCCAGATGACGCGGCTCGGGCGCGCGCAATGTGCCCGGCGGCAACTGGCTTGCCAGCGCGGCCAGAAAGCTCTCATCGACCGCGTTCAGCACTGCCACCCTCTCATCTTGTCTCAGATACACCCACCAGTGCGCCGGTTCACCCGATATCGGTGCGCCCGCGCCGGTCGGTGCGCAGATTGGCATAGAGCACATGGTTGCGCCACCGGCCATTGATCTGCAGATAGCTCTGCGCCACGCCCTCGTATTTGAAACCGCTCTTTTCCAGCACACCGCGTGAGGCGGTGTTTTCCGGCAGGCAGGCGGCCTCGATCCGGCTCAGGTCCAGTTCGGTGAAGGCGTGATGCACCAGCGCGCGGATCGCCTCGCGCATGTAGCCGTGACGGGCATGCGGCTGGCCGATCCAGTAGCCGATGGTGCCCGATTGCGCCGGCCCGCGGCGGATATGGTCAAGCGTGATCGCGCCCAGCAGCCGCTCATCCTCGCGCCGGACCAGAAACAACGGCAGCGCCGAGCCCTGGGCGATGGTGCGCGCCGCCCATTGCACCCGCGCAGTGAAGGCGCGGCGTGTCAGATGATCGGAGGCCCAGGTCGGCTCCCAGGGGATCAGGAAGCCGGCGCTGGCCTCGCGCAGGCTGGCCCAGGGGCGGAAATCGGCATGTTCGGGCGGGCGCAGCACCAGCCGCTCGGTGTGGATGCGAAGCCTGCGCCTGGGTGCCAGCGACCAGCCCAGCATCACGCCACCAAACGCTCCCGCAGCGCGCCCAGCTCCGGCGCCTTGGCCACCGGCCCGTAGAGCGCCATGGCCATGCGCGCCTCGATTACCGTGCGCTCGGCATAGGTGCGCAGTTCGGTCAGATCGACGCTGTCGATCTTGGCCACGGTTTCTTCCAGCGTCGGCACCCGGTCCCAGATCGCCAGAAGCCGCGCCAGCCGCTCGGCCCGCGACGAGGGGCTTTCCAGCCCCATCAGCAGCCCGGCCTTCATCTGGGTGCGCGCGCGCGCCAGTTCGGCCTCGGTGACATCCTCGGCGGTGCGGCGGATCTCGTCGATGGTCAGCTGCGCCAGTTCGGCGATCTCGTCGGCTCCGGTGCCGGCATAGATGGTGATCGAGCCGGTATCGTCATGCGCGCCGGCCTGGGCGAAGGTGGTGTAACAAAGGCCGCGTTCCTCGCGCAGCTTCTGGAACAGTCGCGACGACATGCCCCCGCCCAGAATGCTGGAAAAGATCTGCGCGGTGAACACATCGCGGTGGCGGAAGGCCGGACCCTCCAGCGCCAGCGCGAAATGCGCCTGTTCCAGCCCCTTGACCTCACGCCGCTCGCCGCAGACGAAGCGCGCAGGCTCCGGTGCCGGCATCACCAGCGGGCTGAGCCCGCCGAATTGCTCCTCGGCCAGCTTGACCAGCGCGTCATGGTCAACCGCACCGGCCGCCGCCAGGATCATCTGCCCCGGCCCGTAATGCCCGCCGACGAAGCCACGCAGATCGCCGGCGCCATATCCCGCGATGCGCTCGGCCGGGCCCAGGATCGGCCGGCCCAGCGGCTGATCCGGGTAGCTCGCCTCTTGCAGCCAGTCGAAGATCACGTCATCGGGCGTATCCAGCGCCTGGCCGATCTCTTGCAGGATGACATGGCGCTCGACCTCGATCTCATGCGGATCGAATGCCGGGTTGAGCACGATATCGGCCACCACATCGAGCGCGAGCGGCACATCGGCTTCCAGCACCCGGGCGTAATAGGCCGTGGTCTCGCGCGAGGTATAGGCGTTGATATAGCCGCCGACATCCTCGATCTCCTCGGCGATCTGCAGGGCGCTGCGCCGCTTGGTGCCCTTGAAGGCCATATGCTCCAGAAAATGCGCGATGCCGTTTTCCTCGGCGCGTTCGTGGCGCGCACCGGCCATCACCCAAACCCCGACCGCCGCCGAGGCGATGCCGGGCATGTTTTCCGAGACGATGCGCAGCCCGTTGGCCAGCGTGGTCACCCTCAGCATCAGGCCCCCGTCCGTTCCAGAATCAGCGCCTGCAATGCCGCGCGGTCATTAGCCATGCGCGTCACCCGTTCCTCGCGCTCGAAGAGATCACCCATGCGGGGCGGCAGCGCCGGGCGCAGGCCGGTCGCGGCCTCGACGGCATCGGGGAACTTGGCCGGATGCGCGGTGGCCAGCGTCACCATCGGCGCGCTGGATGCCGACAGATGCGCCTCGGCAACCACGGCGCCGATGGCCGAATGCGGGCACAGAAGCTCGCCGGTGGCGGCATGGATCCGGGCAATGGCGGCACGAGTTTCATCCTCGCTGACCCGGCCCGAGGCAAAGCCCGTGCGCAGAGCCTCCAGCGCGCCCTGGCTGACGCTGAAATGCCCAGAGGCTTTCAACTCGTCCATCAGTGCCGCCACCGCGCGCCCGTCGCGGCCATAGGCATCAAAGAGCGCGCGCTCGAAATTCGACGAGACCTGAATGTCCATCGACGGGCTGATCGAGGGTTGCACGGCTTCGGTGCGATAGGCGCCGCTTTCCAGACAACGGTGCAGGATGTCGTTCTGGTTGGTGGCAATCACCAGCCGCTCGATGGGCAGGCCCATGGCGCGGGCGATATGGCCGGCATAGATATCGCCGAAATTGCCGGTCGGCACGCAGAAGCGCAACGGCCGGTGCGGCGCGCCCAGGCTGACCGCGGCGCTGAAATAATAGACCACCTGCGCCAGCACCCGCGCCCAGTTGATGCTGTTGACCCCCGCCAGCCGCACCCGGTCGCGGAAGGCGAAATCGTTGAACATGTCCTTGAGCAGGCCCTGGCAGGTATCGAAATCGCCATCCACCGCGATGGCATGCACATTCGATGCCGCCGGCGTGGTCATCTGCCGGCGCTGCACTTCCGAGACGCGGCCATGCGGATAGAGGATGAACACATCGACATTGCCCAGCCCCTGAAAGGCCTCGATCGCCGCCGAGCCGGTATCGCCCGACGTGGCGCCGACGATGGTGACCCGCTCGCCCGAACGCCCCAACGCCGCCTGAAACAGCTGGCCAATGAGCTGCATGGCGAAATCCTTGAAGGCCAGCGTCGGCCCGTGGAACAGCTCCAGCAGGAAATGATTGGGCGCCAGCTGCTTGAGCGGCGCGCGCGCGGGATGGCCGAAGCCGGCATAGGCTTGGGCGATCAGGGCGCGGAACTCGGTATCGGTGAAGGTATCACCAATGAAGGGGCGCATCACCGCGAAGGCGATATCCTCATAGCTCTGGCCGGCCAGAGCGGCAATCTGCGCCGGCGTCAGTTGCGGCACTTCAGCCGGCACATAAAGCCCGCCATCGCGCGCCAGCCCGGTCAGCATGGCAGCCTCGAAGCTCAATTCGGGGGCGGCGCCGCGCGTGGAAACATACTGCATGAAAGCTCCCTCAAACCCTGTTCTGCCTGATACGCCACAGAAGAAATGCTGTCATCCCCAGCCAGACCAGGGCCAGCAGAAACCAAGTGATCGCATATTCCAGATGGTCGTTCTTGATATCGACGGTGGTGATCGGCGCCGGCATCAGCCCGGGCAGCGGCGCAGTGTCGGCGCGCGCCACCACCAGCAGTTCCTCGGTGCCCAGATGCGCCGCCATTGGCCCCACCGCGCGCGAGAACCACAGCCCGCGCGCCAGATCCGGCGCCGGGGTGTAGCTGTCGGCGTCGCGCGGCCAGTGCAGGTTGCCGCTCACGCTGACCCCTTCGGCCACCAGATCGGTGCTGGCGCGGGCGGCATCGGGCAGGAAGCCGCGATCCACCAGCACCCGCCGCCCGTCTTCGGTTTCCAGCACGGCGATGACATGGGTGCCGGTTCCGGCCTCGCGCCGGGCGGAAAGCACATGCACCGCCTCGCCGGTATAGCGCCCCTCGGCGATGACCGGCAGATAGCGGTCCGCATCGGGGTGCGGGGCGGCGGGCAGCGCCACCGGCGCGGCACCGATCCGCGCCTCGATCTCGGCGATGATGGCGCGTTTTTCATCGAGCCGCGACAATTGCCAGAACCCCAGCGACAGCAGCACCGCCGCGCCGAGTATCCCGATCAACAGAGGAACGATCAGCCGAGCCATCGCGCAACCTGCCCTTCAATCCAGATCCCGCACCGCGCCGGGCGGTGAAACGGGAAACGGGGGGCGCGATGCCCCCCGCCGTTCCCGCACCGAGGCGCGGGGATATTTCCCCGGGTGCTACTGCCCCCAGACATAGATCGCCGCAAAGAGGAACAGCCAGACGACATCGACGAAATGCCAGTACCAGGCGGCAGCCTCCAGCCCGACATGGCGTTCGGGGGTGAAATGCCCGGCGCGCGCGCGCAGATAGCACACGAACAGGAAGATCGTGCCGATGATCACATGCGCGCCATGGAAGCCGGTGGCCATGAAGAAGTTGGCACCATAGATATTGCCGGCGAAGCCGAAGCCCGCATGGGTATATTCATAGGCCTGTAGGAAGGTGAAGATCACACCGAGAACCACGGCGATCAGCAGCCCGGTCTTCAGATCCTTGCGGTTGTTTTCATGCACGATGGCATGGTGCGCCCAGGTGGCGGCACAGCCCGAGAGCAACAGCACCAGCGTGTTGATCAGCGGCAGGTGCCAGGGGTCGAAGGTCTCGATCCCGGCGGGCGGGAAAATGCCGTCGATGGCCGGGCTCAGCCCCTCGGGATGCATCGGGTAGAGCGCGTGTTTGAAGAAGCTCCAGAACCAGGCGGCGAAGAACATCACCTCGGAGATGATGAACAGGATGAAGCCGTAGCGCAGCCCGATCACCACCACCGGCGTATGATCGCCCGAATGGCTTTCGACCACGATGTCGCTCCACCAGGCGTACATCACATAGAGCACGCCCACGAGGCCCATGAGGAAGATCCACGGCCCCGAGCCATGCATCCAGAAAACGGCGCCCGCCAGCATGGCAAAGCCCGAGACCGCGCCGACGAACGGCCAGACCGACGGCGGCAGGATGTGATAATCGTGGTTCTTTTCATGCGCCATGTTGAGTTCCCTCAGACTTTCCCGTTGCTGGCCGTTGGCGCGGCCTATTGTTCATCGCGTTCTTGGCACCGATGGCGCCGGGTTTCAATTGGTCTCGGTGATCGGTTCCGCCCGGGGCGCTGCCGCCAGATCGGCGGGCAGATCGGCCGGATGGAAGGTATAGGACAGGGTGATGGTATGGGTGCCCTGCGCGTCGCGGTCGTCCAGAATATCGGGATCGACATAGAAGGTCACCGGCATCAGCACCCGCTCTCCGGGTTGCAGCACCTGATGCTGGAAGCAGAAACAGTCGATCTTGGTGAACCACAGCCCGGCGGCATAGGGCGTCACATTGTAGCTGGCGGTGCCGGCCACGGGGACATCGGTGGGGTTATAGGCCTCATAGAAGGCCAGCCCCACTTCGCCCAGACGGATCTCCATCGTGCGCTCGACGGGGCGGAACTCCCAGGGGAAATCGCGCGCCTTGGAAGCATCAAAGCGGATGCGGATGGTTTCCTCCAGCACACGATCCGAGCCCGAGCCGACCTGCGTGGTGCCGCCATAGCCGGTGACCCGGCAGAACAGGTCATAGAGCGGCACCGCCGCCCAGCCCATGCCCGCCATGAAGGCCACCACCCCCGTGGCCTGCACCGCGGTACGGCCCTTGCCCGAAAGGTTGCGCCACCAGTTGATCATTCGCCTTGCTCCCGTTCAGCGTTGACGGCCGGGTCCAGCGCCGGCCGGTAGGTATGGTCATAGGCCTGGATGGTGCCGCCACGCTGGACCTTGGCGATGGTCAGCACGAAGACCAGCGCGATGAAGGCCACCAATGCCAGCCCGACCCCGAGATTGCGCCCGAAACGACGCTTGTGCAGTTCATGATCGCGCGAAATGGCCATCAAGCCCCCCACCAGCCCAGCGGCGCCTTCAGAAGTGCCGCCCAGGGCGTCGCCTCCAGCAGCAGCGCCGCGAAATGGCAAAACAGATAGGCCAGCGAGAAGGCGAAGAAGCGCTTCTCGACCCGGTAGCCATCGGCCTCGGCCGCGGCCTCGGTGCGGCGCCAGATGCGCCAGGCCCCGGCCAGGAACAGCAGGTTCAGCACGCCGGCCACCGCCAGATAAAGCGGCCCGCCGATCATGGTGAAACCGACGCCCAGCGCCACCGGCAGCAGCAGCACGGTATAGGCCAGGATCTGCATGCGGGTCACGCGGCGGCCATGGGTGACGGTCAGCATCGGCACGCGGGCCTTGGTGTAATCGTCGTTCATGAACAGCGCCAGCGCCCAGAAATGCGGCGGCGTCCACATGAAGATCAGCGCGAACATCAAGATCGCCTCGATGCCCACATGCCCGGTCGCCGCCACCCAGCCGATCATCGGCGGGAAGGCCCCGGCGGCGCCGCCGATGACGATGTTCTGCGGCGTCGAGCGTTTCAGCCACATCGTATAGATCACGGCATAGAAGAAGATGGTGAAGGCCAGAAGCCCTGCCGCCAGCCAGTTGGCCGCCAGCCCCAGCATCAGCACCGACAGGAACGACAGCCCCAGCCCCAGCGCCAGCGCCTCGCCCGGCGCCACCGCGCCCGAGGGCACCGGCCGGCGCGCGGTGCGGCGCATCACACGGTCGATATCGGCATCCCACCACATGTTGAGCGCCCCCGAGGCCCCGGCCCCGAGCGCGATGAAGATGATCGTCGCCAGC
>ERZ869909.1956-NODE-1956-length-15206-cov-31.662899_pt1 | contig 15206 bp, 16 predicted proteins | sample MGYA00520892_ERZ869909 | MGnify/ENA primary metagenome ERZ869909 (study PRJEB32215, sample SAMEA104723947) | bioreactor metagenome | biome: bioreactor; feature: anaerobic bioreactor; material: water | place: China | collected 2015-03-12 ...
GCCGGAAGTCGGCGTTGAGAACCAGTGCCGGAAACGAGTCCGGCTTGGCAGCATGAGCATTCACGAGGCTGCTTCCAGTCGGTTCGCGTCGAATCGGAGGTTCCCCTCCGATATCGGGTGCGGATACTAGCGACGCATGACAGCTCTGTGAAGAACCCCTGTTTGCGGGGAACTTTCCGCGTCGTATCAGTCAGATGACCCAATTTATACGCGTCGGCGGTGCCGATGGATCGCACGCCTATCGCAAAACGCGCCGGTGCGCGTAGAACGCCCAGAGAAGGTGCGCGGCAACGCCACGCCACGGCCGCCAGCGCTCGGCAAGCTCCGCCAGTTCGCGCGCGCTCGGCCGCGTTTCGAAAGCGAAGGCCTGTTGCGCGGCAATCTGGAGCGCCAGGTCTCCGGATGCGAAACCATCCGGCCGGCCGAGGCAAAACAGCAGATAGATGTCCGCCGTCCACGGTCCGATACCGCTGACGCCGATGAGCGCATCGAAAAGGTCTGCATCCGGCACATCGGCGTCGAGCACCAGCGCGCCGCTTTGAATCGCGCTGGCCGCCGCCCGCAATGTCCGCATCTTTCCCTGCGAGAGCCCTGCGGCGCGCAACGTCGCATCGTCCTGCGCGAGCAGCGTCTCCGCATCGAACGGCGTCACCGCGCGCGACGTGCGCCCCCAGATCGCGGCCGCGCTCGCGGTTGAGAGTTGTTGGCCGACGACGATGCGCGCGAGCCCTTCGAAACCGGGCGAATGACGCCGCAGCACAGGATCGCCGATCGTGTCGTGTACGCGCCGCATCACCGGACACAGCCGCCGCAACGCCACGGCACCCGTGCGGATGTCACGCGCGCTTTCGAGCGTCGCGCCAACGCGCAACCTCCGTGTCGAAGGCGTCCTATTCGCCATCCTACCGACGCTCCCGCTTTTCGCAGATGGTCTCTCGAAGTAGTCTCGGCCTATGAAATTGACAACCTCCACGCGCCGCTGGCCACCCCCCGAGCTTCCGCGAAGACCGGAGGGAGACGAAGCAGCGCACGGCGCGGCGCGTCCCGTATTCCGCTTCGCACCGAGCCCGAACGGCCCGCTCCACCTCGGTCACGCGCTCTCCGCACTGCTCAACTTCGACATGGCGAACCGCCTTGGCGGCCGCTTCCTCGTCCGCATCGAAGACATCGACCTCGCCCGCACGCGCGAAGAGCACGTCACCGGTATTTTCGACGATCTCGCGTGGCTCGGTTTGAACTGGGAAGAGCCGGTGCTGCGCCAAAGCGAGCACTTCGCAACCTATCAGGCCGCCGCCCACACGCTTCTCAAGCTCGGCCTGCTCTATCCGTGCTTCGCTACACGGGGAGAAATCGCCGACTCCGCGAAACATGCACCCGACGCGCGCGACCCCGACGGCGCCCCGCTCTACCCTGGCCTCCACAAACGCCTCGCGAAAGAGGAGATCGCAGACCGCGTCGCCCGCAACGAGCCGTTCGCGCTGCGCCTCGACATGGATCAAGCCCTCGACGTCCTCGAACGCATGACCGGGTCGCGCCGCGTCACGTTCACCGAGCTCGCAGACGACGGAACGCCGGAAGAGATCGAGACGGACCCTGCCGTTTGGGGAGACGCGGTCATCGTGCGCAAGGACACCCCGACGAGCTACCACTTGGCGTGCGTCGTCGACGATGCGCGCCAGCGCATCACCCATGTGGTCCGCGGCCGGGATCTCTATGCGGCGACAGGATTGCACCGCCTCCTGCAAGTTCTCCTCGGCGTTCGACCGCCGATTTATCGTCATCACAGGTTGCTGATCGGCCCCGACGGCCGCAAGCTCGCGAAAAGCGGCGGCGCCCGCGCATTGGCGGAGCTTCGGAAAGAAGGGCTCGGCGCCGCGGAGGTAAGAGAGCGTGTGGGCCTTGGGCACCAACGGGCCGGCATTCCGGCGACTGACGGCGCATAAACCAATAAATCCGATGGCCGCCCATCGGCTTATCGCTTACGCTTAATTCGTGGATTTTCCCGACATCGAAGCCAGTTAGTGAGCTTGTTAGGTGAAAAAGCCGCGGAAACCCAAACCGAAGGCCAAACGCCGTGCGCCAAGCTCGGCGGCCGCGCCGCGGCGTGCCTTTGCACCGACGGCCCACACGCGGCTCGCAGGCCGGGCACGGCGAGGACAGGCGCTCACGTCCGCACGTCGCCGGTTCTCGGCGATGCGAGCTTCCGCACGCCGCGGTCTGTCGGGGTTGGCGAGCTTCAAGGCACACGTCTCGCCTGGCGATCTTCGCGCACGGCTCGATCATTGGCGCACCGCCTCGCGCGCGATCGCGCTGCCCTACTCGCGCGACGAGCGCCAGATCCTGCTGCTTCTGTTCCTGCCGGTTCTCCTCGTGGCGTCGGCCATCGTCGTGCATCAATCCATGCGCACGCTCTATGCCTACGTCACGCTCGCCGCGACGCACGGGCCCGGCCAGGAGGTGACATCCCTCCGCCCCGAGATCGCGAAAACCGCCCTCCCGCCCGCGGCGGAAGTGACAGAGCCCGGCACGCGCGCATCCATCGCCCGCGAGACGGCCATGCCGGCAACGATACTGCACCCGCTTGCCGGCGCATCACCGGCCTTGGTCCCAAGCCCATCGCCGCCGGCGATCCGGGGCATGGCCTCGGCAGAGCCCGCCAACGCACGCCCGGTGAGCACGCCCGGCCACCTCTCGCCATCGGCCGATGAGGTGGCCACCCTGCCGGAAACCATCGCACCCGCCGCAGACACACCTCCAGCCGATGTTGTCGCCTCGCTCGCCTTGCCGGCCCCAGCGCCCACGGTCCCGCTCGGCCAGCCTCGCATCGCGCCCCAGCCCATCGAAACCTTTGAAGCAAACGAGTGGGGACAGCCGATCCTGCCAGGCATCTGCACGGTTGCAGACGCAGAACGAAACACTCGCCTTGCCACCAGTGCCCTGCCCGTCAGCACCGCCGCGCCGGTCTCGCTCAGCCCCGAAGCCTTCGGCCTCCGCTTGGCCGAGGCCGCCAAAGCTCAAACGGCTGGCTTCGTCGTCTACGACGACGCCTATCGCAGCATCGCCTATCCCATGGGCGACGTGCACCACATGTTCGGCGTCTGCACCGATGTCGTCGTCCGCGCCTACCGCACGCTGGGGATCGACCTGCAGGCGCTCGTCCACCAGACCCGTTCGGGCCGCGGCGACCGCAACATCGACCACCGCCGCACCGAGGTGCTGCGCCGCTTCTTCGCGGTCCACGGCGAAAGCCTTCCCATTTCGTCGTTCGCCGAGGATTACCGCCCTGGCGACATCGTGACGTATCACCGGCCGCAGAACAGAGGCTCCCGATCCCACATCGCGGTCGTCTCCTCGGAGATCGCGCCCTCCGGCCGTCCGATGATCGTGCACAATCGCGGCTGGGGCCCGCAGCTCGAAGACGCGCTCTTCGTCGACCGCATCACCGGCCACTATCGCTACCGCGGCCCGACCCCGGTACAGGAAGCCGCTGCAAATCCGTCCCCGGCAGGCGGCATCACGGCAGCAGCTCTCCCGGTTTTTCTCTCCGCTCCCGCCAATTGAGCGGGCGGCATTTTTCCTCCCCCATGAAAATGAAATGGGAGTCCCTGCAACTCGCCGGGGTCATAAACTGTAAACCAATCATTTCCGCCCGCCATCCTTGAAAAAGCGCCTACGAAACATAAAAAATACTAGCAACACGCTTGCCTAAGGCAGCGAATAAGCTCAGCTTTCATGGATGAGGAAAATGCCGAAATGGATCGGCATCTCGGGTTTGCGTACGCAACTGACTTTCACGTCGAATTCCAGCGCGCGCGGAAAACCGAAAATGCCCAGCTTCCGGATGACCTCCTCCAACCCGTTTTGGTTCGAGGATCTCGTGTTCCTCGTGATGGACGAAAGCCGTCGCCTGCCGGAACGCGCTTCAGCCGCTTTTGCGCGGGCCCGCCGCACCGTGGAAGCCGGCGCCGCCGCCGTCGTGCGCATGAAGCCGCTCGTGGTGCGCCAAGCCAGCGCGCCGGCCAAGGCTGCCCCCGCCGCCGTCGTCCGGACGCCCGCCGTCGCTCGCATCGAAGCCAACCTGCTGGACGAGCCGCTGTCGTGGGCGCTGGCCACGGAACCGCTGGTGAGCGGCGTCAAGGGCGTCGAAAGAGCCGTGGAGCTGCACGAGAAGGCACGCGAGCAACTTGGCGCGATCACCTACGTGCTCGACCGCATGCGGGACGAGCTGAGTCCGGCGCTCGCGCAGACGCGGCCGGAGCCAAAAACGGCAATCGACGACGACGCGCTTCGGCTCGACACCTCGATCGAAGCGCTCCTTGCCCTGTCACGCAAAAACGCCGCGACCCGTCCCAAGGACCGGCTCCTGACCGCCGCTTGACGCCGCGGCGGCCGGCCCGAACGCGCTCTACGGCCCCTCGGGTGGCGAAACCGCCTGAGCGGGATCGAGCACGTGCCCGCCGAACGTCTGCAGCTCCAGCACCGCAATCGCCCGCTCGGACAGCCCGTCCGGCCGAAACCTCACATGACCGTCGACACCCGTGAAGCCCGCAGGGCGCGTCAAGGCCCCGGCCGTGAACCGCTGCCCGGGCTCGGCTGCAGAGAGCGTGAGGGCAACGCTGACGGCGTCATAAGCAAGGCTCGAAAGCCGCACCGGCGGCTGGCCGAACGTCCGTGAGAACCTTTGCACGTAATCGCGCCAGCCGTGAGGATCGGGCCCGGGATACCAGCCGCGCACGAACGCCTGCGCGCGCCCTGCGTTCGGATAATCCCAGCCGCCCGTCCCGATGAGCTGCACCGCATCGCTCCGGATACCCGAATACGTGAGGATCGGGTCGATCTGCGGCAGCACCTCCGCGCCGCCCGCAACCAGCAGCGTATCGACAGGCGCCACCGTATCCACGCTTTGCCTCAGGCCATCGGCCAGCATCCTGACCGGCTCGAGCATCGCGTTCGCGGCCAACGGATAGCGCGTCACCACCGCGACAGAACCACCGTGGCGATGCACCGCGCGATGGAGGGCCGGCTCGATCACCCGCCCATATCCGTCGTCGGGCACCAGCGCGGCGAAGCGGCGCTTACCCCGCGCCGCGGCATAGGCCACGATCCGCTCCACCTCCTGCTCCGGCAGAATGCTCATGAGATAGACGCCGGGTCCCGCCGCACGTCGGTCGTTGGAGAACGAAAGCACCGGCACATTGGCTTGGCGCGCCACCGGAGCAACCGCAACGGTCGCCTCCGCCGTGAGCGGGCCGACCAGGATCTCGGCCCCCTCGCCGATCGCGTCCGCCGCCGCCTGCGCCGCGCCTTGGGCCGTCCCTTGATCGTCCTTCACGATGAGTTGGACGAGCGGCGTATCGAGCTCGAAAAGCGCGAGCTCCGCGCCCTGCTTCATTCCGCGCGCCGTCTCCGCCTGCGGGCCGAAGCCGGAAAGCGGCAGCAACATGCCGATGCGCACCGGCTTCTGCGGCCGCCCGTTGCCGGCCGGCGCCACGGGCTCCGCAACGCCGGCGCCGTCCGTGAGACTGCTCGATCCGCCGAGATTGGCGGCGCAGGCCGCGAGCCAAAGCGAAGCCACCCCGATGGCGACGAAGCACCACCACGCGCGCGCCTTTGCGGCGCGAGCCGCGAGCCGACCGGGAACTGCGTTGTCAGGCCGAATGGAGGGCGGCCGGCAAGAATCGGTCGTCACACAGAAAACACCATCGGTCTTTCGGAGATCGCACGTGAGAAGCCAAACCTGGCAACGAGGTTGGGAAGTTTTCGTTACAGCTCGAAGACACCGGGGTGAAGCAAATTGTGCCACCCCCCGAAATATGCCTTGGATCTTTCACGGCAAAAGGGTGAAAACGTGATCCGCCCGAAGGTCGGCGAACACCGCCGGGAGCCGGCACAGCCCACCGTTAACCAGAGCGGACGACATGCCCGACGATACGCGGGAGACCGAAACGGCAGCCTCATCCTCGACGACCGCGAACCGGGTGGTCTTCGAAATCGAGCGCCAGTTCGCGCAGCCCCTTGCTCCCGGGCTCTACCTTGTCGCGACACCCATCGGCCATCTGGCCGATCTCTCGCTACGCGCCATCGCAACCCTCGCCCGCGCCGATGTCGTCTACTGCGAGGATACGCGTCACAGCCGGACCCTCCTCGCCCATTACGCGATCCGCGCGAACCTGCGTCCCTATCACGAGCACAACGCCGAAACGGAGCGTCCGCGCATCATGAGGGAGCTGGCGGCCGGCCGTGCCGTGGCCCTGATCAGCGACGCAGGCACACCCCTGATTTCCGACCCGGGCTTCAAGCTCGTCCGGGACGCCGCCGCCGAAGGATACGCCGTGACGGCCGTGCCCGGCCCGTCGGCGACCCTCGCAGCCCTCACCGTGGCCGGGCTTCCCACCGACGCGTTCTTCTTCGCGGGCTTCCTGCCCCCCAAGGAAGGCGCCCGGAAAGCCCGCATCGGGGAACTGGCCGCCGTCCCCGGCACGCTCGTCGTTTTCGAAGCCCCGACCCGAGCGGCCGCAACGCTCGCGGACCTCGCGGATCGGCTCGGCAACCGCGAAGCCGTGCTCGCCCGCGAGCTCACCAAACTCCACGAGGAGGTCCGCCGCGGCACGCTCGCCGAGCTCGCCGAAAAGGCGGAAAGCGACCCGCCCAAGGGGGAAGTCGTCATCGTGGTCGGCCCCCCGTCCGACGAGGAGGCGAGCGACGCGACGATTGCCGAGCGCCTCGCCCCCGCACTCGAAACCCTGAGCCTCCGCGACGCCACCAAGATGGTGGCCGACACGCTGAAGGTCCCCAAGGCGCGGGTTTACGACATCGCTCTCGACCTGAAACGCCGCCAATGACAACGAGGGCGCCGCGCCACCTCCCGGAAGGAGCGCGCGCCGCCCGCCGCAGGAGCGAGCGGCAAGGCCACACAGCCGAGCGCATCGCGGCGCTGGCCCTGATGCTTCGCGGCTACCGCATACTGGGAAGACGGCAGAAAACGCCGCTCGGAGAGATCGACCTCATCGCCGTTCGCGGACGCCGCGTGGCCTTCGTCGAGGTCAAGCGCCGGTCGACGCGAGAGGCCGCCGAATCTGCCCTAACCCCCGACCAGCGCGCACGAATCCGCCGCGCAGCCAGCCTCTGGCTTGCCCGAAACGCGCGCTATCAGTCCTATGAAATGGGGTTCGACCTAGTGCTGATCGCAGGCCGCCGCTGGCCCCGTTACCTCCGGAACGCGCTCTAAGCGGCGCCCAGAGCGTCTGCCGCTACACGAACATGTGTGATTGCAAGGGCTTCCTGACTAGGCTCGGGATAATTATACGCTACGATGTAACATCGCATGTCCGAAACGGGGCCTCACCCGACTTCCCAGGGAGAAAACGCTGATGAAAAAACCAATCGTCGCCCTTGCGGCATCCGCGGCCGCCCTTGCGCTCGGCGCGAGCGCTGCCTCGGCCGCGAGCCTCGTGGCGGCAAAAAAATATGAATACGACGTCGAGAAGGGCACCGCCGAAGCCGAGCGTAAGACCTTCTGGGAGAAATACGGCGGCTGGTGCGCAATCCAGGATTGGCACCCCGCAGTCGAGAAGTGCGAGGAGAGCAAAGAGGGGGACGACACGTTCCGCACGCTGACCCTCAAGGATGGCGGCATCATCAAGGAGCAGCTCATCGCCAGCAGCGCCACGATGTATCGCTACGCGATCCTCGAAAGCCCGCTGCCGGTGCAGAACTACTCGGCGCAGTTCCAGGTTCTGCCGGAAGGCGACGACCTGGACGGCGTGAAGCTGACCTGGAGCGCGACCTTCGATCCCGCCGAGGGCAAGGACGCCAAGGAGGCACGCGACGTCATCAACGGAATTTTCGAAGCCGGCGTCGACGCGATCAAGGCGGAGCACGGCGGCACGTCGGACGACGATGACGACGATTGAGCCCTGCAGACCATGAACGAAACAGAATGGGGGCGCGACCCGATGCGGGTCGCGCCCCTGTTTGCGAATGCCAGCGCTCCGCGATCAGTTGGCGGACGCCGTTCTCGACGCCGCGGAACGGGCCGCAGTGGCGCGGCGGCGCTCGACCTCGCCGCGCGAAACCTCGCCCGCACCGATCAGGGCGTTGATGCAGCGGTTCGAGAGCTTGGGGCCGTTGGCCCGCATGCACGAGCGGACGGCCGGGCTGCCCACGCCGTGCTGGCTGCAGTAGGAGTAATAATCCGAGGCGCAGGCGAGCTTGACGCCAAGGCTGACAGCATTGGCCTGCCCAGCGAAGGCCGAGCTCGCAACGACTGCCGCAAGAACGGCGCGGGCCGTCGTGGACTTGAAAACGGGAGCGATCAGGGTCGAGGGCGTCATGGCAACCTCCAAAAGATCTCGTGATCCGCGATCTGTCATGACCCAAACCTACAAGACACGCGTCCTCCCCTGCTGTTACCCATGGAACGCAGCGGCAAAATCCGCCGCGTGATAAACAAAGCCATCAATAGATCCGGCGCCATCCCGCGCGACCGGGCATGACAAGGGGAGGAAGCCTATGAGCCGCCTGTACGGACCCCAGCATCGGGAGTTGCAGGATCACTTCGCGAGCCGCGCCATGGCCGACCGCGTCGAGGCCATTGTCGTCAGACCCGAGCTCGACGACGCCGGGCGCGCCTTCATCGAAAGCCGCGACATGTTCTTTCTCTCGACCGTCGATCACAACGGCCGCCCCACGGTGTCGTACAAGGGCGGGGACCCCGGCTTCGTCCGCGTGCTCGACAGCGGCACGATCGCCTTCCCGAGCTACGACGGCAACGGCATGCACTATTCGACCGGCAACATCACCGGCCACGCCGAGATCGGTTGCCTCTTCATCGATTTCGAAAAGCCGTTCCGCCTGCGCCTTCAGGGGCGCGCGGAGTTGGTGAAAGACGGCCCCGTGCTGGATCTCTTCAAGGAAGCGGAGCTGGCGGTCCGCGTGGCCGTGACGGACGTGTGGATGAACTGCCCCCGCTACATCCACCGCTACGAGAAGAAGTCCGCGTCCCGCTATGTGCCGCGCACCGAGGTCGAAACGCCGATCTGCGAATGGAAGCGCATCGACGGCCTGCAGGACATCCTCCGCCCGCATGAGCTCGCCGCCGTCGAGAAGGCTGGCCACATCACTCAGGACGAATGGATGGAGCACGTGCTCTCAGGCGACGAAAAGGCCTGAAGCCCGCGGAGAGAAAACCCGTCCGGTTTGGTCACCAGGAATCAACATTAACGGCATTTCGCCGGCGCTTCAGACAGCGCCGGCAACGACTTCGACGTACCCGCGCGTTATGATCCGCTCATGGGGGATCATGGAGTTCGGTTATGCGTTCGATCACCCGTACCGTTTTGATGAGCCTCGTCGCAGCGGGAGGCATCCTTTGCGTTGCAGGCGCCACAAATGCGGCGCCACCCCTTCCGGCAGCGGCCTTCGCCTCGACGGACACTTCCACGCTCATCGACGTGCGCCATCGCCGCCACCGCAGCTTCAAGGACGATTATTACGATGACGGCGGCGTCTACTATGTCCCGCCGCAGCCGGCGCGGATCTATCGCGTGCCGCCGCTGCCTCCCCCCGTCGTCGAGTACCGCCGCCCGCTGCCGCCTCCGCCGCTGACGGTCTACCAGCCGCCCGTCTATGGCTGGGGCGTGGCCCCATGGGGTCTGCCGCCGCGGCCCGCATCGTGCGGCAAATACCGCTACTGGGATGGCGAAGGCTGCGCGGACGCCCGCTACTATCCGCCCTACCTCGGCCCGCGCTGGTAGCGCGCGCCTCGCCGCTTCGTGCTGCGTGATCCCCCGCAACGGTGGAGTTCGCCGTTGCGCAACCGTGCGCATCTCGTGCTAAGCCTTCGCGCGATCCCAACCACGATCCCGTGAGTACCGCCATGCCCCTCCGCGTTGCCTGTCAGATGGACCCGATCGAGCGGATCGACATCCGCGGTGACAGCACGTTCGCGATCCTGCTCGAAGCCGAGCGCCGCGGCCATGAGATCTTCTATTACACGCCGCAGAACCTCGCGCTCGATGGCCGCGATCTGATGGCCACGGGCCAGGCGCTGAGCGTCGTCGACAAGATCGGCGATCATTATCGTCTCGGCCGGGCGAGCCGCGAGAACCTTGCGGACTGGGACGTGGTGCTGCTGCGCCAGGACCCGCCCTTCGACATGGGCTATATCACGACCACGCATCTTCTGGAGCGCATCCACCCGAAGACGCTCGTCGTGAACGATCCCGCGCACGTGCGCAACGCGCCGGAGAAGATCTTCGTCCTCGACTTCCTCGACCTGATGCCGGCAACGCTCGTCACGCGTGCGCTCGACGACGTGCTGGCCTTCCGCCGCACGCACAAGGACATCATCCTGAAGCCGCTCTACGGCAACGGCGGCGCGAGCGTGTTTCGCGTCGCACCCGACGATACCAACCTCGGCTCGCTGGTCGAGTTGTTCCAGACTGTGTTCCGCGAGCCGTTCATGGTGCAGGAGTACCGGCCCGAGGTACGCGGCGGCGACAAGCGCATCATCCTCGTCGATGGCGAAGTGGCGGGCGCGATCAACCGCGTGCCGGCCGCCGGCGAAACCCGCTCCAACCTGCACGTGGGCGGCACGGCGGAGCGGACGGAGCTCACCGAGCGCGAGCGCGAGATCTGCGCGCGCCTCGCCCCCGAGCTCAAGGCCCGCGGCCTCATCTTCACCGGCATCGACGTGATCGGCGGCTTTCTCACCGAGATCAACGTCACCTCGCCCACCGGCATCCGTCAGGTGAAGGAGTTCGGCGGCGCCGACATCGCAGCGCTCATCTGGGACGCCATCGAAGCCAAGGTCGCTGCGGGAGCGAGCTAGAAACGCGCGGGGCCGATCCGCGTCACTCAGCGCCCGCAGCCTTTCGCGTCATGTCGGCACAGCCCGCCGTCGCGTCCTCGCCGGATTCGATGTAGCAGGCGCTGATCCGGTCAGGCGCGAGCACGCGTCCGTGGTTGTAGCCCTTGCTGTCGGATGCGACCCACGTGAAGGTCTCGTTGTCGGGATAGATGATGCCGAAGAAATGCTTCGTGCCCTCGGCATAGGTGAAATGCCCACGAAACCGCCGATCCCGCTGCTCGGTGATCTCCACCGTCTTGGTGCCCCAGTCCCGATAGCCCTTCTGGTCCGAAATCGTCCGGTTCTCTCCGACCCATGTTCCGACCAGATTGGGGGTCTCCTCATCCGCGAGCGCGCGCCCGGCAACCGTCAGAGACATCACAACCGCGAGACAGGATCCCGAAATCGCGGCAAGGCGGCAGAGCAGCGAAGCGCCCATGGCATATCCTCATGAAGCTGGAGGAGAAGCCGCCTCATCGATGGGCCGCTTGGACCGGCTAGACCATGATCGCTTCAGGCCCTATCAGCCTGAAGCGTGAATCATTGGTCTCACCAACGAGATAGAGCGTGATCCCGATTCAATCGAAAATGATCACGCTCTAGATCGGCGTCTCCAGAAGATGGTGCTTTATGAGATCATCGAGGCTTCTTGACCAGCTCTCGTCGTCGCTGCGAACGTCCACGCTCCGCACGAAGGTCACTCTCTGCGAATTTACGTTCGCCACGTAGACATTCATGTTGAGGATAAGGTTCGAAACCTTTTGCACGTTGATCCAGGCGACCACGTCGCCACCGAGCTCTCTGCCGTACGTGATTTCGCATCCGCCGCAATCGCCGATGGCTTGATGCTGGTCGATCCGCGCACGCACGGCCGGGGGAACGGTGACGAACGTGAAGCGGCCGGTTGCGGCCAGCCGATTCTGGAATTGCTCTTGAATCGCAGCGATGCGGACCTGGTCGAACGTGTCCGCGTCGATGGATACGGCATCCGGACCGCGAAAATCTACGACTAGAAACGCCACCGACTTGCGCACCTGCTCCTCGGCCCCATCGCTCGCGGCGGCCGCAAAGAAAATCGCAACGGCGACCAGCGGGATCCACCCGAAATGGCTAGCGATCCGGTTGGCGCGGGGAGCGTCGGGGCCCATGCGCGTGCTCCGTCAGCGATACGAGACACAAGGTTGTCGTAAAAGCACTCGAGGAACCCGGACAACGTGCCAGATCCGAAAATGATCCCTCGCCCCGTCATAAAACTTTTCGCCGGCGGGCTGCTGGCCCAACCGGCGGTTGCGAGGAAACGTCCCTCCGCCTACGCTCCCTGAACGGAGAGACGGGAGCCTGCCGCGATGTACGGCACCATTGCCACCATGGCGTTCGTGGGTGTCGAGGCGCGCCCCGTGGAAGTTCAGGTGCGCATTACGCCCGGCGCCCAGGCGTTCATGATCGTCGGCCTGCCGGACAAGGCGGTCGCCGAAAGCCGCGAGCGCATTCGCAATGCGCTGCACGCCGTGGGCCTCGGGCTCCCCTACAAGCACGTGACGATCAATCTCGCCCCCGCCGACCTGCCGAAAGAGGGCAGCCACTTCGATCTTCCCATCGCGCTCGCGCTCATGGTGGCCATGGAGGCCATCGCACCCGACGCGATCGAGCGATATGCGGCCATCGGCGAACTCGCGCTCGACGGCGCCTTACGCCCCGTCCCCGGCGCGCTCCCGGCCGCGATTGGCGCGCACGCCATCGACAAAGGGCTCATCTGCCCCGAGGCCTGCGGGCCCGAAGCCGCCTGGGCCGGCGAGGACGCGGACATCCTGGCCGCCGCGCACCTCCTCTCCCTCGTCAATCACTTCAAGGGATTGCAGGCTCTCTCCCGGCCGAAACCCGCGCTCACCCCGAGCAACGACGGTGCCGTCCTCCCGGACCTGCGCGACGTTCGCGGCCAGGAAAGCGCCAAACGCGCCCTCGAGGTGGCCGCCGCCGGTGGACACAACCTCCTGATGATCGGCCCGGCGGGGTCCGGAAAATCGATGCTCGCCCAGCGCCTGCCGTCCATCCTGCCGCCGCTCGCGACGGAGGAGATGCTCGACGTCTCGATGGTTCACAGCCTCGCGGGCGAATTGATGGGCGGAAAGCTCTGCACGGAACGGCCCTTTCGTGCGCCCCATCATTCGGCGAGCATGGCGGCCCTCGTCGGCGGCGGCACGCGTCCGCGCCCCGGCGAAGCGAGCCTCGCCCACCTCGGCGTGCTGTTCCTGGACGAGCTTCCCGAATTTCAGCCCTCCGTTCTCGACGCGCTGCGCCAGCCGCTCGAAACGGGCGAGCTGATCATCGCCCGCGCCAATCACCGCGTCGCTTATCCCGCCCGGCTCCAACTCGTCGCCGCCATGAACCCGTGCCGCTGCGGCGGCGGGCCGGGGCAGACGTGCAAGCGCGGGCCCCGCTGCGCGGCCGACTATCAGGCACGCATCTCGGGCCCTCTGCTCGACCGCATCGACCTTCAGATCGAGGTGCCCGCCGTGTCCGCGGCCGACCTCGTCCTGCCGCCTCCGCCGGAAGGCAGCGCCGAGGTCCGCGCCCGCGTTTCGGCCGCGCGCGAACGACAGCGCGCCCGCTTCGTCGAGCACGGCGCCGCCGTCTTGCGCACGAACGCGGAATGCACCGGCACCCTGCTCGAAAAGATCGCCCAGCCGGACGATGCCGGCCTTGCCCTTATCCGCAGCGCCGCCGACACGCTGAAGCTCTCCGCCCGCGGCTACCATCGAACCTTGCGCGTCGCCCGCACCCTGGCCGACCTCGACGCGGCCGAAGCCGTCGGCCGCATTCATGTTGCAGAGGCCCTGTCCTATCGCGGCGAAACGCTGCGCCAGGAGCGCGTCCCATGAGGCCGGGGCCGCTCGCCGCAGCTTCTCCCAATTTTCCGGCGCCCCCGGCCTTACTCTCACCCCGACTCATGACGTAGGTAGGCGACCGGAAAGTGGCCTGTCAGAATGTGGCGTGTCCCGGCGGCCAACCATGGCGAGCATCGCGTGCCTGAAATGACGTCCATGAGCAGAAGAATGAGACGGGCGGCTGCGGCAGTGGCCGCGGGCCTTCTCCTGGCCTCTGCGCAAGGAAGCCTCGCCGAACCGGCTGGCGGTGTGGCGCCCGGCCTGCCCGCGGCGGATGAAATCGCTCACATCTTCAGCCAGGTCGGCGACCAGCTCTACGAGGACTGCATCTTCGAGCTCTCCGAGGAGCAGATCGACGTGCAGGCAGCCCTCATTCACGCCTATATCGAGAACGGCGCGACGAGCACCGTCGCCCGCCGTCTTGCCGCCACGCAGATCCAGCCTCCCAAGCTGTCGGAGGAATGCGAGCGCGTGCGCCAGCAGCCCGAGACGCCCGTCGGGGAGGACTGGACGACGACCACCCTCGACCCGCCGAAGCAGGCCCCTGCCGCCGCCGCGACCCCGAAGGCTCCGAAGCGCCAGCAACCGCCCCCGTCGATCTCACTCGCAGGCCGCTCTGGCCTCCCGCAATGGGATTGTGCGCCCGGCGTCGATTACGTCACCGTCAGCCTCAACGGCTTCAAGAGAAAGCTGAGCGGCGGCGAGATCTGCAGCCCGTTCCAGGATGTCGTGCAGGAGGTGCCGGCCTCCGTCGGTCAGTTCCGCCTCGGCTACACGATCCGAACCGGCCGCGTGTTCATCATCGCACCAGGAGACCCCAACAACGGGCGCACCGTCGCCTGGGGCCTCTCCGGCCGCGACGTCTGCCGCAACAATCCCGATCCCGACTGCTTCGCCGCCCGCGCCATCGGCCCCTTGCCGCCGGGCGAATACACCTTCGCCGGCAGTGCGAAGCACCGCGTGAGCTGGGGCCCGAAGACCAAGCGCCACGTTGCGGCGGTCTATCTGCGCACATTGTGGAACCGCGACCGTTTCACGCCCGAGCAGACCGCGGCGATCCTGAAGCGCGGCAACATCGCCATTCACGTCCGCCTGAAGGGCGAGATGTCGGAAGCCTGCATCGGCCTCGAGCCCAAGGGCTGGGCCTACGTGTCGTCGCTGATCAAGGACGGCCGCGCCACGGGGCTTCACGTCTACATCGACGAGCAGCATCCGCAGGTCGCGGGCAACCCGCCGATCGTCGTCGCCTCGACGTTCTCGCTCACCTCGCTCTTCGGTCAATAAAACAAAGGCCGGAGTTCGCACCCCGGCCTTCCGTTTGTGTCTGAAAGATCCGGACTGTCTTAGTCCTTGATGCCCTTCTGGATCTTGGCCGCCACGACCGTGTTCTGCAGCAGGCACGCGATCGTCATCGGCCCGACGCCGCCCGGCACCGGCGTGATGGCGCCCGCCACCTCCGCGCACTCGGCATA
>ERZ869909.1958-NODE-1958-length-15188-cov-3.695851_pt1 | contig 15188 bp, 15 predicted proteins | sample MGYA00520892_ERZ869909 | MGnify/ENA primary metagenome ERZ869909 (study PRJEB32215, sample SAMEA104723947) | bioreactor metagenome | biome: bioreactor; feature: anaerobic bioreactor; material: water | place: China | collected 2015-03-12 ...
TTGCTGGTTCATCGAGGATAACCAGTTTTCAATCGTCGTTTTCTCATATTGGGGGTATTCATACATGCCTTCTAATAACGTCTCTTGTCGTTTCCTTAACGCAATTGACCCTTCTTTTAGAACAATCATGGTCATCCACTGAAAAACAGCATTGGATTTGGTTTTGGATATCACAGGATATTCACTAGTAGCGTTTTGTTGATACGCTATACAAGATGCCCTTATCGGACAAATCTGACATTGTGGCTTTTTGGGTTTACAAATCAATGCGCCTAACTCCATGACCGCTTGTGTGTAAATTTCTGGATGGGCTTGTTCAATCAAAGATTGATGAAGCGCCGTTATTTTTTTACGGTTTTTTACCAAAGCCATATCGTCTTTGATCCCATAATATCGACTTAAAACACGGATAACATTGCCATCGGTTGCAGCATAAGGCAATTGATAGGCAATCGATAAAATCGCTCCAGCCGTGTATTCGCCAATTCCTGGTAATGCGATTAAGTCTTGATAGGTGTTTGGGACATTCCCTTGATGCTGTTCAACCATGATTTTCGCTGCCCGAAGCATATGGCTAAAACGGCGATAATAACCCAATCCTTCAACTTGTTTTTTTAACGTTTCATCATCTGTTTGAGACAACGCTCTTACCGTCGGATAGCGTTTGATGAAACGTTCAAAAAAAGGTAGAACGGTCTCCACCTGTGTTTGCTGAAGCATGATTTCACTGACCCAAATTTGATAGGGATCCTTTCCCCTAAAGGGGAGTTTCCGATGATGGTCTAAATACCATGTTTCTAAAATGGCTATGTTCATAAGAAGATACGTCTGATTCCACAATGTTCGATGACATCATCGAAATCTGTGAGTGTGCTCATCGCAATCCCATGAAAAACAACGATAATTTTTTCATGATTTAAATAGGGTTCAATCGCTTTTCTTACCCGCTCCTTTAGATGATCAAACGTTTCCCATGGATAACGATGGACATCTTGTCGAACGCCTTTGGCTTTGACAAACTCCAAAAACCCCTTTTGAATGTCAAAATCGAACTTAAACGTGGTATCAGGCATCCATTCATGCAAGTCATTTTCAACCATGATTGGAATTTGAGTCACTCGAGATAAAATAGCAGCGGTTTGTAAAGCCCGCGTATAGGGCGATGAGAGAATGAGGGTCGCCCCGTGTAATAGAGGATCTCGCGCCCGTTTTTCAGCTTGTTCAATCCCAAGCGGGGTTAATCGTCCCAAATCATACCCCATTCCAACGTATTTTCGCTTTGAAATTTCATCGTACCGGGGTTCTCCATGTCTGATAAGTATCACTTCTGTTGGCATAACATCATCCTCCACTACGATTATATCATTAAATGGTCATTTGGTTTTATTTCTTGCCGTTCAAATGGTATAATCAAGATGAAAAAGGATGTGAAATAATGCAGATTTTAGAATCTAGAAAAGCCATTAGAACATACGATCCCACGGTTAAAATAACCCGTGAAGACATGCTCAGTATCATCAAGCTGGCGACATTAGCCCCTTCATCCATGAACATGCAACCTTGGCGCTTTTTTATTGTCGAATCCAAGAAAGCCAAAGACACTTTAGCGACCGTACTTTATGGAAATCAAAGCCAACTCGAGACATCGGCGGCAATGATTTGTCTCTTTGTTGATTTGGAAAAACATCGGATGGCGGAAACCATCCTTGATCAAGCCTATCGGGCTGGTCTAATTGATGAAAGTGCCAAACAAAGACGCCTTGACTATATGTTGAGTCAATCGACCAAACAAGACCCTCTCTTGGTAGCGAAATGGGGTTTGGTAGATGGTGGATTGGTGGCCATGCAATTCATGTTATCCGCAAAAGCTTACGGGTATGACACCTGCCCAATCGGAGGATTTAATCGCGATCAACTTGCATTCGCTTTAGGATTAGATCCCAAGAGATATGAACCCGTGATGATCATCTCAATCGGTCAAAGCGCAGAGACTCCAAAGCAGACTGTCAGGCTAGAACCCGAACACGTTGCAACCTTCTTATAGCAAAAAACAAAAGAACAGAGTCCATTGATTCTGTTCTTTTTTTCGCTTTATAAAGCCCTATATCTTTAAATGTCGTATTGAGAAATAATTTGGGCAGGCGTTTTTCTAAGCAATATGGCTACGGGTGCCATGCCTGCATAAAGATTAATCAAATACGCTAATAAGAGTCCTAAGATAAATGTCAACGGATTGATATAGAAAAATCTGAGTTCACCTAATAATCCTTCTTGAAGTCGGCTAATCGCAATAGAAGCCAAGACATAACCTAAAACAGTCGTCACGGTGGTGATCACAAAAACCTCAATTAAAAAGGATCGTGCAATATCCACTCGTCTAACCCCTAACGCCCGGTAAACGCTTATCTGATAGATTCGTTCAACCATGCTGGAACGAATGATAAAGTAAAAGGCTAATGTCGCTAACCCAATCAACACCGCAGAGGTGGTCATCGTGGAAATTAAAGCAACCCGATTGCTTTCGGCCATGCTATCGTAAGTGTCTTGATAGACATCCGTTAAATTCAAAGTGGCATTTCGTCCGTGCTCTTTGACAAATAGAGCAGGGTTTTGGACATAGATGGCCAAACGGTAACTCGATTCAACCATGTGCCTATAAATATCTTGAGAAGGCATCACAATTGCAGGATGCTTACCCTCTGCTTCAAAGACACCACTAATGATAAGTTCTTGGTTTAAAAATAGCGCGGTTTGTGGAAAAGCCCCTTCGGGGTTTTTCTCAAACAAAAACTGATAAAAATCCTTTCGAACCAAAATCTCACCTTCTTGTGGCTCTTTTCCATGGGTCAACAGGGTTTGATCAAAAAAGGAGGCTGGCATGGTTTCTAAGGCATCCAAATAGTAAAGGCGATGAAAGAATTGAGCGGTATCTTGTGCAAGATAAACCACTTTGACCTCGGAGGAAGCAATCCCCACAATGTCAAACAAAACCCCATCATGAAGCACTTTTTCATAAAGCAAGTGCTGATAACTCCAGATCCCCACCGTTTGGCCGGTTGGTTTTTTAGTCAGTTCATCTGCGATTCCTTTAGAGACAACCAACTCATATCGATTTAAAGGAAGCCTTCCCATAATAAGAGTGGTTTCGGCATGGTCAATATGATCCAACATGGCTGAGAACATGCCATCGGGTGAATCCGAAGTGGGTCGGTTAAAAAAGAAGCCTGTTTCTTGGTAAGGATTGATAAAAAACTGAGCATCATCTTGGGTGTTGAGTGCCATCAACTCGTCCAAGGACCATCGAGTGCTCGTCTCAAAACCAACAGCAACATACCCTCTTGGGTACTGCATCCTGCTTTCAGGATTGATGATGGCCACGGCAGCTAATGAACTGACCGCAAGTGCAATCATGATGCCTGAAACAATAAAACTGATGAGCATCATTTTTCCTTTGATGCTTGTTCGAACGAGTTTTTGAAACGCCATGATAAAGGTTTGTTTCAAACTGACCATCCGTGTCGATTCACGTGCTACATTTTGATTGTCGAAAATCGAAAGATCAAACCCGGTTTTCTGCAGTTCTTCTTTCGTTTTTTTCTGATAGTGTTCATTTTTGATTAAGATGTTAGCATTATCGTTGACCACTTTAATTTTCTGATACGGACTTTCAACATCAATGTATAAGGTTTTGTTTTTAACAATGAGTTTGACATGGAAAGGCGATTCTTCTTTTTGATCGCTATATAAAGTCGTTTGAACCTGTGAATCTTCATGGAAAACCAGTTGATTTAAATCTTTTAAGTAGATGGCGTCATCATGATCGATGTTGTGTTCCAAATCTTTATCGTTTTCAATAACACTTTGGATTGCCCCATCAACGATTTCAATGATCCGGTCGCCATAAACACGGGCGATTTCTTTTTCGTGCGTCACCAACACCACAAGTTTCTGTTTTGAAATTTCTTTGATGATGTTCATGATCTCGATGGTGTTTTTGCTGTCAAGATTGCCAGTCGGTTCATCGGCAATCACCACTTTCGGATTTTTTACCAAGGCTCGAGCGATGGCAACCCGCTGCATTTGACCTCCAGAAAGTTGAAAAGCCTTTTTCTTTCGAAAAGGATGCATGCCGACACTTTTTAATATGTAATTCACGCGTTCATCGATGACCTTGGGGTCACGAATGCCCATGAGTTTTAATACAAAGGCAATGTTATCAAAGACCGATAACTCAGGCAATAAATTATAGTTTTGAAAAATGTAGCCAATCGATTCGTTTCGAATTCGGTCCCACGTTTCAGCATGATAAGAATCGATACGAATATCATCAAAGAGGATGCTTCCTGATTGAACCTTGTCCAATCCTCCGATAACGTTGAGTAACGTGGTTTTCCCTGAGCCACTAGCGCCCAATAAAACGATCAACCCTTTGTCAGGAAAATCAAGACTGACCTGATTGAGCACATGAATTTCATTGCGTTTTCTACGGTTGAAATACTTGTTGAGTTGTGTCACTTTAATCATGCTTGATCACCTCGACTTTGACTTAAGGTCTCTATGACAGACATATGGAAAACCTTTCGATTGAATCTAAGACCAATCAATACACCTATTAGAATAACCACACCAATTAAAATGACATAATCGATATCCCGCAAATAACTTAACGAGGCCCGAATAAACGTCACTTCAGACCGTAAAAACTGTAAAATAACCATGGAGAAAGCAAACCCTAAGAGTGAAACGATGACTTGTTCAAAAATCACCAATCGTGCCAGCACATATTGATTGGTGCCAATCGATCGAAAGATGGCAAAATCTTTCTTTCGTGCATTCATCATGTTTTTGGTCACGGCGTGATAGGCCAGATAAAGCAAAGAGCCCACCACGGATAAAAGAATAAAGGCACCGACACCTGTGATGAATTTCAAAAATGCACCCAATGGACTGGTAATGATAGCGGGATAATAAATACGATAGATGCTTTCATCGAGTTCTTGGATAATGCGTTTTCCGTCTGCCGCACTGTCAAACCCGATTGATATCATCTTTGCCTCATTAGGAACCGTGAAAGAGGCCATAAAGGGCTCTAGCATGGCTTCTAGAACTTGATCATAGTAAAGAGATTTCATGGTCGCATGATACGGTTGTTGAAACAATCTGACCGAAAGGTTATCCAGTTGATGCGTCAAATCCTGTTGATTGTAGGTGGATGTCATTAAAACGGTTTGATCGAGGTAACGTTGCCCTTCTCCAGCGCCATCAATCACCACATCACTGTCTAAATCCCAATACGCTTTTGAAACATTGATGCTAATCACCTGAGCGTTCAGTTGAACCTCGAGTTTCATGTTGCGTTGCAATTGATCAATCGCAAATCCTTTGAGACTTTGATCAACACGAAAATACCTTTCCTGATTCAAGTAGGCTTCAGAAAAATAGATAATGTTGCGTTGCAATCGATCAAAACCGGATATCACAAACGTTCCTACGGTAAATTGATTCATGTAGTCGCGTCCACTCGCTTCGATCTGAACCACATCACCAATCGAAAACGGATTGAATCGCGAATTGCTTATCACGATTTCCGAAATTCCCTCTGGAATCGTTCCATCAACGTCTAACGTACGCAACTGAAGAGCCGTATCGGTTCCACGCACATTGATGTAACCACCAAACGGGTTTTGAGCGCTTGTAATGTTTAAAAAATCCCGATTAAAGAACAAATCCGATTGGGTATGGATGAACTTGACCGACTTGATGGTTTGAATACGCGATAATTCCCCTGATGTAAATATTTGACCATCTCTTCGTTCAACCAAGAGACGGGTCACTGGGACATTGACAAATCCTCTTGACGTATCAGAAAAATCCGCTTCCCGAACATTTTGAATTTGATTGGAAAAGATTAACGTAAACGAAGAAAGCAGTAAGACTTGAAGCAAAAGCAAAAAGATGAGTTTTTTGGGAGTTGACAAGAGATTGCGAAAAGCAAATCGTAAAATCGTGCCGGTCTTCATTCGATGCGTTTTTGCGATGGTGATTGATCCTTCTGAAGCAACTTTTTTTAATTTTTTATCTTCGATAATCTCGCCATCTAACATCTTGATTCGCCGTGTCGCATACGCCTTGACTTGATCAAAATCATGCGTTACGACCAAAACCAACTTGTCTTTGCTGATTTCGTTTAACAGCATCATGATTTGCTCGCTCGATTTGGAATCTAAGTTTCCAGTGGGCTCATCGGCAACAATGATTGGGCAATCTTTGGCCAGTGCTCTTGCAATCACAGCTCGTTGTTTTTGACCCCCTGAAAGTTTTGAAGCTTTATGATGTTTATGGCTGGTCAATCCAACCTTTTCAATCAGTTCCAACGCCCGTTTTTTTCGGTCCTTCTTAGGATAGCCTTGAACCTCTAATGCCAAAAGCACATTTTGATAGACGGTGTAAGCGTCGATGATGTTGTAATTTTGAAACACAAAACCAACATGAGCGCCTCGATAGGTTTCCCAATCGCTGATGGTGTAATGCGATGTTTCCTCTCCGAAGACAAAAAGTTCACCATCTTCATATCCATCAAGGCCACTGATGACGTTGAGCAAGGTGGATTTTCCTGAGCCAGATTCTCCAGTAATCGCAACAAACTCATTTAAATCTAAAGAAAGGCTGATGTTTTTCATACCAACAGAGACCGTCTCTGTTGATTTATAATATTTTGAAACCTTTTCTAACCGGATCATTTCCATGATAATGCCTCCCCTTTTAATAAGGTTAAAAGTTCCATCGGCTCATTGATGATATGATGGGCGCCATGCGCTTCAAGTTCTCTTTGATCACGAAATCCCCATGTGACGCCAACGCTTTTTATACCTGCATTGGCTGCAGCCAGCATATCGGTTTTGGTATCGCCTAAATATATCACTTCATGATGCGTTAAATCCAAGCGTTTTAATGCTTTAAAAATCATATCTGGAGCAGGCTTTATTGGGATGCCTTCACGTTCACCAATCGAAACATCAAACAATCCAAGAAACATCTCTTGATTGAGTTTTTCGACTAAAAACTCAAATTTATTGGAGACAACTCCCAACCGATATCCATCCTTTTTTAACTGCTTGAGTAGATTTAAAATGCCGTTATAAGGCGCGGTATACCGATTAGAATGACGTTCATAATACGCTTGATAAACGTCAAAAACCGCTTTTTTTTGTTCCTGGGACCATGTGTTTGGCGTGAGGGTCTCAATGAGTTGGAAAGCCCCGTTTCCTACAGCCAATTTGACAGCATGATCGTCTTTGGGTTCGAGACCAAACTGAATCATCGCCTGATTTACACTTTCTTTAATATCCCTTAATGTATCTAAAACCGTACCATCCATGTCAAACAAAATGCCTTTAATCATGAAGTTTAATCTCCTTGATGCTCAAATTTATAGGGGTTTTGTCTTTAAAGCTTTTGATAGCCTGTTCCATCAGATAGACCACAGCCATATCCAAATCGATATTTAGATCGATGGATTGAGATCCCATGATGGCGTGTGCCAATCGGTCATAAAAGAGGTAGTGTTTGCCCATTTGAATCGGAATTTTCTTTTCCCCTTGATCGTCATATAAAAGACCAAATTGACCGGATGAGTTGTGGTGATTCCGCTGATAGTTTACATCCGGTTGGTCAAACCCATACTTAACAAATGAGGCTTTATCTCCCGTGATTTCAAACCGTGGTTTTGGATACCTTAAACGCGTTTGTGCCCCCAAATAGACGGTAAGATTAGGGTAATAAAGAACCATTTCAAAGTGATCGTCAAAAGCCAGATTCGGGCGGTCTTTAAAAAGATCAAGTGAGACTCGATCGGGTAAGCCAAATAACGCCAGAGCGTCATAAATCAAATGCGGTGCTAAATCATAAAAGATACCGGTCATGACCCCAGAAGAATACCGCCAATTGGGGATAAAACTTGGGACAAATCGATCAAAACGTGCGTGAAACGAATGGATGTTTCCCAAACGATTGTTCTGTATCAAGTGAAGGATGGTTTGCATATCCCCATCATAGATTCGATTATGATACACTTTAAGGATTCGCTTATTGTTTTTCGCTAAACGAAACAAATCGCATGCGGTTTGATACGATGACACGAAAGGTTTCTCACATACCACATGCTTGTTGGCCTGAAGGGCACGTTTTGTATACTCAGCATGAACATCGTTGGAGGTAGCTAGGATGATTAAGTCAATCTCTGGATTGCTCAAAATTTCCTCATAATTGGGGACAACAACAAGGGTAGAATCCATGTTAGATATGTGATTTATTTTAATCGGATCACGAGTCATAATATGCGATACCTTGAACAAGGGATGATCTTTCAAAGCGGGAGAGTGGAAAATTTGTCCAGCCATCCCAAATCCGATGATTGCGGTTTGGATAGGTTTCATGTCTTTACCTCTTCTTCAACATTATATCACGAACCAGCAAAGATTCTTTGTTCAATCACTTTACAAAACGACTCTTTTGATGTATGATAAATGCGCTGGGGATGTTCTGGATTCGTCACGGCATGGCGTAGAGTATAAGCATGTCATGGTTGCTCATGTAAAAAGGCCGAGGTTATAATAACCGGAAACCAATCTTTTTCTTACGCTGCCTAAGAACAGGTGCGTGCCAAGTATGAATTTGCTTATGGTTCTTACACGGCTCAACTTTAATAAGCTATCTTTATTGAAAAACCTATATCAATAAACGAACCTCATAGGTTAGTCATGGCATCATTTGTCCGTTTCGAAGCCCTGATGAGATCATAAATGGAATAAACATGTAGAAAGTACTCGATTAAGTGTCTTGCACAGGGGTTCGACTCCCCTCATCTCCACCAAAAAAGTAGTAAAACGGCTGACATCAGCCGTTTTTTCATGACTACATGGATCAAACCATTATATTGCGTGATTGAACACTATATGAATGACCATCAAAATCAGGGTGCTAGCTCCTATGATACGGTGTAAAACATACCACTTCTTTTGTTTAAGTTTGAAAAACAACATGCCCAAAAGTCCCGTTGCCATCACGCCGATTAAAGCGAAAGCACCTGTTAATCTCAAGGTGTCATTTATAACGTTAAGACCCATGTGGACGAAAGCAAATCCACCGCTAAGCATCCCAAAAAGCCGATGCTTAGATGTCCACTTTCTAAACCAAGGTGCTTTAATCCATTTTTTCGCTCCATTTAAACCAGCCAATAAAAAGAAGACGAAAGCGAATAGCCCCGAAAGCAAAATCCAAATTCCCATCAAAAGATTCCTCCATTTTTTTATTTAATTCCATTATACTAAAAAAAGAACAGCATGAATCGCTTGTTTTATCTTGATGTTCAAATTATTTTGTGATATGATGAAGTCAACTGTCAGAAGACAACCCTAATTGGAGGAGAACGTTATGCAATTTTGGAATCAGGAGTTTTGGTCGGGATTGAACCAAATCGCTTTTTTAGCCATCGTTTTAATGCTTTCAAACATTATTCGTAGAAAAATTGGCTTTCTTAGACAATCCTTGTTACCAACCGCAGTGTTTGGTGGTTTTATTGTCTTATTCATCAAGGAAACAAACCTTTTGCCACAAGGCTTTTTTAGCGTCACGCTTATGGAAGTCATCACGTTTCACATGCTTGCAATTGGGTTCATTGCATTGGCTTTAAAAAACCTAACCCAACAAAAAAAACAAGCAAAAATGGTTGCTGTCGATAGTGGTTTAATCATTGTTGGAACGTATGTTGTTCAAGCGGTTATCGGATTGATCATTACGATTTCGTTAGCCTTAACTTTGTTTCCTCAATTAATCAGCGGCGCAGGGATGCTACTGCCTATGGGATTTGGTCAAGGCCCAGGACCTGCAGGTAACATGGGTAATGTGTATGAGACAAACACCATAAATCCATTTTTTGGAGGAAAAGCATTTGGGCTTTCGATTGCTTCTCTTGGGTTCATCTGGGCATGTGTCGGTGGTGTCTTGTATTTAAACCTTTTAGTCAAAAAAGGGAGATTAACCGTAAAAGCTGATCAAACCACGCATCAGGAAGTTACAACTGCGACTGTTGAAGAATCCGATGAAATCCCTTTATCCGAGGCTATCGATAAGTTTACCGTCCAAATCTGTTTGGTACTTATGGTGTATTTTGCAACCTTCCTTTTCATGACAGGGTTTGATCGAATCATCTTGACTGGAGCCTTCGGTGATTTTGGGACTGAATCCATGCGTCCATTGATTTGGGGGTTCAACTTCATTTGGGCCACATTGTTTGCGTTATTGTTCAAACAGATTTTCAACAAACTAAGAGATTGGAACATCATGCAACGCCGTTATCCAAACGATTACATGCTAAACCGAATTGCAGGGACAGCCTTCGATTTCATGATTATTGCGAGCATAGCCGCCATCCAAATTCAAGATTTAAGAGGGTTATGGATCCCCTTCTTCATCTTAACCACCGCGGGCGGAATAATCACCTTTATTTATGTTCGCTTTATTTGTAAAAAAGTCTATCCAGACTATGAACTTGAAGCAACGGTCTCTATGTATGGGATGTTAACAGGGACTGCCTCAACAGGAATCGCATTGTTAAGGGAAGTGGATCCTCATTTTAAAACACCGGCTGCTAATAACTTGGTTTTAGGTGCGAGCAGTGCCATTGCTTTTGGTTTCCCTCTTTTGATGTTAGTTGGAATTGCTTATCGAAGCGATGGATTAGCTTTGATCACCTTGGGCATTACATCGGTTGCCTTTGTCGCCATCAATCTAATTCTTTTAAGAAAGAGAAAAGCATGAAAAACAATAAAGGACCCCAAAAATTTTTGGGGTCCTATTTTTTTAAGTCAATGGAATGGCCATCAAGATAGGCTTTCTTAAGATGATCACCCACATAGATAAGTTTTAACTGAAAGAAAGGATGTTTTTTTTGAATCAAGGTATGGAAGATTCGATCCCCCTCCCAAAGGTTTAGTGACAAAACTTCTTTTTGATGAACCCAAAGGAGATCCCCTTCATCCGAAGGATGCATGGTTCCTTCTGCGTGATTTGATGTAAAAAGATGCATTTCTTCGTGTTCGTGTTGATCAGAGATAAACCATACAATACCATGATACGAGAGTGCCTTAAGGATTAATCCTGTTTCTTCAAACACTTCTCGCTTGATGCATGCTAGCGGGGTTTCACCATCTTGGATTTTGCCACCAACTCCAATAAATTTTCCTTGATTAGGGTCGTTTTTTTTCTTGTTTCGGTGCATCATCAAGCAATAATCGTCTTTGAATAAATAACAAACTGTGGTTCTTATCATGATAAAGTTTGTTTATAATTAAAAAGATGATGCATAAGACTAACGGTGTTTTGATACATCGCTTGATACGTCTTAGCATCCAGGTTTCGCAAGGCTCTCTGTGGTTTTCTTAAATCAATAGCCAAATACATCTTTTGCTCTTTGACACTTAAAAACAGGTGTTTGGCATCCAACTTTTCCTTAAGATTTAAAAAAGAAGGAACCCATGATTGACCGTCTCGTGTGTCCTTGTCTTTTTCCACGTAAAATCGAACGCGATCTTCTTCTTTGATCCGAGTATAGCGTATGTCCGATCTTGGAGGATTTCCAGAAGTCCTAAGTTGAAAGGGATCAATTGGTACGGCAGATAAAGCCACGAGATACCCATTAAAATGGTTGACATAACTTTTGTTACTTTGGGTATAGCAATGAACATCCAAAATGTGAATGGGGTAACCTTCATCGTCTAAAAAAGTATAGGAAGCCCGAACGCTTTTAGTCGCGTATTGAGGAACCAACCCGGACTCAGAAAGTGAGGCATTCTTGTCTGGCTTGACTTGATAAAGGAGTGTTGGAAATTCCTCAAATTGGATTTGCTCCACAATGTGAGGCATCAGGATCTGATAAAAAGGAGCCTCACTAAGATAAAAACGACCCATAAGCCAAAGCACAAAAAAAGACATCATAGCAAGCCCAAATAGAATGCTCAATACGAGTGTTACCTGTGAGACAAAAATGAAAAGTAGAATCGCCGTCGTTAAAAAAACGATTCCCATAACAAAACATGTGATTCGAATCGCTTTGTGTTGGTGCTCTTTTGTAACTTGCTGAAAATGATCCAGTAAGCGTGCAGTTGGTGTCATCCTTATCTCCTCTTACGTTTTTTTTCTCAGTTTGGATAATACAAAACGCGCAGTTTCTTGATACCATGGCGCTTCATGCGTCCTTAATGAGTGAACAATGAGATCCATGTAAGCCGTATTGTTTTGCCTTAACATGACCATCAAGGCGTTTCGCATTAACACGGTTTTCCCTTTCCAAAGATACGCCATATCGCTATATTTGGCACGAAACGCTTGTTCAGATAACGTGAATAAATCATCAATTGAAATGGTTTCCTTGTTAGAAAGTTCAAACTCTGGGTGAACCTTTTTGCCTTTCCCTATGTTTTTAGGACAAACAATTTGACAAATATCACAGCCAAATAAGCAATAGTTAGCCAGAATCTGCGATTCTTCTAATACGTCTTTCGATTGATTATAATAGCTGATACACCGCTTCATATGGTAGCCTTCTTCATCCAATGCTTGGGTCGGACAAGCCTTTAGGCAAACCTCACAATCGCCACAAGAATGCGTGCTTTGTGAGACTAAATCTTGGTTGATGGTTTGATCGATAGCCACGCATCCAATGAAAAAATAACTTCCTAATTCATCGCTTATAATCAACTGATTTTTTGCAAAGTACCCTATCTTAGCCAAAACTGCCATTAAACGTTCGTTATGAGGGTGGTTATCAACATACGCTTGATAAGAGAGGGGGAAGGCCTGCATCACACGCTCCATTTTTGATTTCATTATAAAATGATAATCATTTCCAAACGTATAAAACGAAGGCACTAAATGGGTTAAGGAATGCCGCATTAAACGTTTCGGATAGGCCAAAGCAACGATAACAAGCGTGGGATAGGGGATAGGAGATGATAAAAGACCTAAAGCGTTCATGCTCGCTCGGTAACGTTCGGTTCGAATAATTCCGACTTGATCAAATTGTTGTTCAAACGCGCGTTTGATCGCATCCATTTGGGCCATGTGTTCACCTTAAGGGCTCTAGATGAGCGATTTTTCTAAAATTTGGTCTATATGATACTCATTTTATTAACCACTTGTTTGCATTTTATCTAAGTTGTGTTATACTATTAACAGTAGACTCAATTGGACGTGACATGAAAATGGATGTTAAGACCCAGATTGCATTATCCATCGGCAGTTTAATCCTCACCCTGTTGATGACAGCAGCATGGATACGCTATAAAGAAAAACATGTTAAATACTGGTTTCTTTGTTTTTTCTTTTTATTTTTGTCCAATCTTGCCTTGTTAATGACACAGATTTTTATTGAATCGGGTTCATTGTTGCTTTCATCAGTTCACTATAGTGTTTATCTTTTCTCTGCTGTTTTTTCCAGTTACTTCTTCTTGATTGGGACAAAACGCTATTACGGGAAACCTCACACACGTTACCATCTTTTTTACCTTTGGATAGGTTTAATGGTTTTACTTGTCTTATCCAATTTGCCGATTTTACCTTTAGTCCTTACGCTGATATTGTTCCTTTTCATGAGTGGATTTTATGTGATGACTTTAAATGATTTGTTCAATGACACTTATCTTGCTTCAAAACTAACAGGCATCACGGTTCTTTTTTTGGTCATCTTAATGATTAGTTATCCTTTCATCCAAGATATAGAATTACTCAGTTGGGTCTTAATGCTTCATGGGTTTTTGGGGCTGTCCTTAGGGATCTTTCTGATCATCTTGCATCTTCTTTATGTCCATGATCTTGAAGAAAAAGAAAAGAGCAAACTGGCTTATCTCGGGTTTCATGACCATTTAACAGGGTTATACAATCGAGCGTTCATGGATCAAGTAATCCAAGAACTTGATCAAAAGGACAAATTGCCTATCAGCGTCATCATGGCAGATTTAAACAATTTAAAACTTTACAATGACCAGTTCGGCCATGATTCGGGTGATCAAGCAATCGAAACGGTTGCATCCATCATTCGAAGCCTGACTTCTGTCACTGATTATCCGATTCGAAGAGGGGGAGATGAATACATTATTTTGATGCCAAACACGCCATTAAGCGATGCCATGGCTTGTGCAAAAGCCATTCAACTCAAGTGTTTCGAAACAATGATCGATCAAACGCCCATTGAACTGGCCGTTGGGGCATCTGCAAAAACCAACCAAACACAATCGTTAATGAATGTATTAAGAAACGCTGAAGTCGACATGTATTTGGATAAAGATCGTATGAGAAGAATAAAATGATGCACTCAGGTGCATTTTTTTATAAGTCCTTTTCAACCGGTCTTCCTAAGTCAAATTTAGATAAGCCCACACGCAAAAGGGCCAACGATGCTTATGGTTCTTATGTAAATCCAATGAATTTCTTAGAACACTAAGAAAGATGGCAATAGAGAAGATTCATTTTTCCATATGTCGTATTGGATCATGAACTGATGGATTCTTTCATCTATTTCTTTCGACTCTTCAATATAGAGTTTGTTTGTCCGACTATCCTTCATAACAAACTGATTGCCAATCGATTCAAAATAGTCTTCATATGAAAAGGCTTGATTCTCTTGATCCACATAAAGATAGATAAATGTCGTTTCAACAGCATCCATATAGAGGATTCGGAGCGTATCTTTTCCATCTGTGGGATCAATATAATAAAACAGTTGACCATCAACCACCATGACATGCACTTCATGGTAAGCGTGTTGCACATTCCCACACGCTCCTAAAATGATACTGGATACGAAGAGCAAAAGGCCAATCATCAAACGATGGAACATCACATAAACACCTCATTTCCATCTTCATTATAGTCCTATCACAACTTTTTTCATCTCAATTTTCTTCTAATTCCAAAACGTGAAAATGGTAAATCAAATCAATATCCAATACGACTGAAGAATAAATGACTTTGAAATGGCTTTTTAACATGATGTAAATGCCTTCATGTACTATTCTATCATGGATACAAAAAGTCTTCAAAAAATCGAATTTTCAAACACATTTCACATAAAACTGGTATATAATGAACTCGAGAACACACTCACTTCATACGGATGAATTAATAACTTTATT
>ERZ869909.1959-NODE-1959-length-15186-cov-4.241578_pt1 | contig 15186 bp, 12 predicted proteins | sample MGYA00520892_ERZ869909 | MGnify/ENA primary metagenome ERZ869909 (study PRJEB32215, sample SAMEA104723947) | bioreactor metagenome | biome: bioreactor; feature: anaerobic bioreactor; material: water | place: China | collected 2015-03-12 ...
CCGAATCTCCTCCGAGCACTCAAAATCCGGCTCGAAAGCCATGGCTACCGCGTTGTAACTGCATCAGACGGGTACCAGGCCCTCCAGCAATGGCGAACGCACAAGCCCGATCTCGTGCTGCTGGATATCCATATGCCCGCCGGGGATGGCTTGAGCGTTCATGAGCGAGTCCTGAACTCTCCGGATATCCCCCCCGCTCCGCTGATCTATATGACCTCGGATCGGAGCCTCAGTCTGCTCAAGCGAGCCGACGACATGAAAGCCACGGGCGTGCTGCACAAACCGATCTGGGGAGATGAGGTGCTTCGTATCCTCTCCTCGATCCTAGACAAAGACCAAGCCGCAGTCCGTGAGTAGATGCTCCTTGAAGGAGATACCGTAGCCGGAGGAACGACGGCCCCCTGCTCGGCCGCCGGAAGAATCCAGTCGCATCGCCACGGCGTGCCGCCAGTTCCGGCAGTCGAAGCCGCGCCTCGACGAAGCTGTCTGGGACACTGAGCATCGGCTCTTCGCCGAGCACATTGCGGGGCCCGGGATTCCGGGGGTCCGAGTCGTGGACGCCGACCGAGGAATACGCCAAAGTCACAACCACGCAGGAGTACTACCTCGCGGCCCAGACGAGGAGGCCGAGCGGGCACGCAGCGCCATGAACTCGATGGGCATCGCGCAGACGGTGCATCCGCCCAGCGCCTTCACGGCGTACAACGGCAGCAGCGGCACCGGCACGCTCGCGGGCGCCTATCGGCAGACGGTGGTGGGTGTGGAATCATCGGGGGATCTGGTGGGGATGATGAATCAGCTGGACACGGGTGCGAGCGATGATGCGGGTGTGACGGACTACGAGTTGACCTCGGAGTTTCTCACGCTGGGTTCGGTGTCGATGCGGCGGCCCGTGGTGGAGAAGATCACGGATGCCGTGGGCGAGGAAGTGGATATGAGCGTGGATTTTCACGCGGGCACACTGCGCGTGAAGGGCGTCCAGCGCACGCACCCGAAGGTGAAGACCGCGAACAACGGGTCCGGCAGCGCGACCACCTCGGCGAGCTACTACAACGAGCGCGGGCAGCGCGTCTTCTCGAAGGATCAGCTCGGCCATCTGAGCTACACCGGCTACAACGCCGACGGGCTGCCGACGACGACGATCGTCGATGCCGATACGGGCGGGAGCGGTTTCCACTCGGGCGATGTCTCGGCCTTCGGGGTCTCCTCCTCGGGGAGCCCGTTGCATTTGGTGACGACGCGGACCTACGACGATCAGGGTCGCGTGGTGCGGACGACGCTGCCGAGCGGTCGCGAGACGGAGCAGCATGTGACGAGCCTGGCCAACGGTCTGATCGTGACGCTGTCGAGCCCGCGGGTGGACGGCGGGGATTACTCGGGTCCGGCCTCGTATTCGGTGCGGAATCTCGCCGGGCGGACGGTGGCCGAGGGTGTGATCGCGTTCAGCGGGGGGAGCACCTCGACGGCGATGAGTTCGTGGATCAACACGGGGTCATCGGATCCCAAGGCGGCGGTGTCGACGGGGACGCTGGTGCGGTACACCGCGCACACCTACGACAGCGTCGGGACGCGTCAGCTCTCGACGCGCATCTACCACGACATCTCCGGGAACGGCTACGACGAGACGGTGTACGAGTACGATTCCACGACGGGTCGCCGGACGAAGGTGACCGATCCGACCGGGACCTGGACGCGGACGGTGTACGACAGCATCGGGCGTCCGCTCAAGACCTACCTCGGCAGCAGCGAGGGCGAGGAGCTCGTCTCTGAGACGGAGTACGACAGTCAGGGGCGGGTCTCCGAGCGGACCGTGTATATCGACGGCTCGACCGCGCAGACGACGGAGTACACCTACGACAGCCGTGATCGGGTGGTGTTGACAGAAAACCCGATCGCGCCGCATGTTGCAGTCGCATACGACAATCTCGATCGTGTCGTGGAGACCGGCTTGTATACGGGCACCGGCAATCTATCGGACCCGCCGGCTCCGTACGACGACGAGGATGACCGCATCGGTCTCTCGACGACGAGCTACGATGAACTTGGTCGGGTGTTCCGGACGGTGCAGTACGAGGTGGATCAGGGCTCGGGCGCACGGAACAACGCCATCGTCACCAACCGCTGGCACGATGCTGGCGGGCGTGTGGTGAAGGAGTCCGGTGCGCAGATCACCAAGACCAGCTACGACCGCCTCGGTCGGCCGCTGGTGCGGTATGTACTGGCGCGGGATGATGATTCGGGTTACTCCGATGCCCTGAGCATCGCCGGTGACATCGTGCTGGAGCAGACGCGGACGCACTACGACGAGTTCGGCAAGACGCTCATGCGTGTGCATGTGAGCCGATCGCACGCGGACGGCACGACGACGGGCGCCCTGGAGTCCGGCGGCGGGAGCACGGGGAGCGTCTCGGGCCGGGCCTCGATCACGGGGATGTGGTACGACGACCTGGACCGGGTGACGGATGTGGTGGCGCTGGGCACGAACGGCGGGTCGAGCTTCGATCGTGATTCGACTTCGACTCCGCCCGCGCGCTCGGACACAGCGCTGCGGACGACGACCGTCTACAACCCCGACGGGACGGTGCACGAGACGATCGATCCGGCGGGGCGCACGACGCGCTTCGCCTACGACGACCTGGGTCGGCGGACCAAGGTCATCTCCAATTATGTCAACGGCACCCCCAGCGGGACGCACGACGATGAGGATCACACCGTCGAGATGGTGTACTCGAACGGCATGATGGTGCAGTACAAGGCGTCGAACCCGACCACGGGCACGCAGACGACCACCTACACCTACGATGCGACGGCGAGCAATCCCTCGAAGCGGCTGCTCAAGAGCGTGACCTACCCCGACAGCGGGACGGTGACGAACGACTACGACCTCTTGGGCCGCTTGATCCGGACGACGGACCAGGCGGGGAACAGCATCGACATGTACTACGATGCCGCCGGTCGGATGACGGACCGCATCGTGACGAATCTGGCTTCGGGCTTCGACGGCTCGGTGCGCCGGATCGAGATGGACTACGAGGTGCGGGGCCTGCTCACGGAGGTGCGGCAGTACGCGGCCACCTCCGGCGGCTCACCGGTGGATGCGGTGGGGTACGAGTACGACCACTGGGGGAACCTGACCGCCCTCGGCCACGCCTTCAACGGCTCCTACGACTGGTCCCTCGAATGGGACTGGGACTTCGTTTCAGGAGTTTCCGGGGGTCGGCAGGCGGTCCGGGTCGCCGAGCAGCGGATCCTCTCGGGCACGACGACGGTGCAGCGGCTGGGGTACGAGTACGACGATGCGGTGTACGACGACGATTTCAGCCGCGTGACGCGTCTGCAGGAGCACGCGGGGTCTTGGAACACCCTGGCCTCGTACGAGTACTTGGGGACAGGGACCTTGGTGGGGACGGTGATCCAGGACCTTCCCGACCCGGTCATGAACCTTCTTTACACGGGCACGGACACCTATTCGGACCGGATGGACCGCTTCGGGCGGGTGGCCCGGAGCGTGTGGACGAAGGAATTGTCCGCGGGTGATCTGGACTTCTATGATGTCGCCGTGGCCTGGGACCGAGCGAGCAACATCACGCACACGGTGGATGGGGTGTACCCCGGCAAGGACATGGAGTTTTCCATGGACGGCCTGAACCGCCTCGTCGGCGTCGAAGAGGGCACCTGGACCCCCGGAAGCCCCGGCTCGATCGGCTCGCTGACGAACACGGAAGATTGGACGCTGGACGGCTCGGGGAACTGGAAGTCCTACACCTACGATGCGGGCGCGGACAGCATGCTCTTCGGCTGGCCGGATGTGAGCGTGACGCGGACGCACAACACGGTGAACGAGATCACCGGCTGGGGCGGCGGCACGCCTCCCACCTACGATGCGGTGGGGAATCTCACCGACACGGGCAATCACCCCGCGGAATTCGGTCCGCGTCTGGAGTTCATTTATGATGCGTTCGGTCGTTTGACGCAGGTGTGGCACCCGACGAACGGTCTGGTGGCGCGGTACCGCTACAACGGCCTGAACCAGCGGATCGCGTGGCAGGACGATGCCGACGGGGACGGGACGGTCGAGACGACCGGCTCGGACGACCCGTGGTACTACGCCCTCAACGACCACAAGTGGCGGCCGGTGGCGATCATCATCGCCGTTTCCGGGGGCGGGAAGGATGCGGGTGAGTTCGGCGCTCCGGCGGATGACGATGCCAAGGAGCTGTTCGTGTACCACGCCGCGGGCCTCAACGGCGGCGGGGGATCCTCCTACATCGATTCGGTGCTGCTGCGCGATCGCGATGCCAACGGGGGCTACCGCAGCGCCTCGGACGGCGTGCTGGAGGAGCGTCGTTTCTACTGCCAGAACTGGCGTCACGATGTGGTGATGCTGCTGGACTCTTCCGGGGGTCGCGCCGAGGGGTACCGCTACTCCGCCTACGGCGTGCCCTTCGGCATCCCCAGGGCCGATATCAATGGCGATGGCACGGTGAACACGGCGGACTCGAACATCCTTTCGGTGGCCTTCGGGAACAGTCTCGGCGATGTGGGCTATGTCGTGACCGCGGACATCAACCTCGACGGCACGGTCGATCTGGACGATTGGGGCATTCTGTCCGTCGACTTCGGCGCGACGCTGGGTCGCGGCGTGCTGTCCCACACGACCACTTCCGGGGGCGGCGGCGTCCGGAACCGCATCGGCTATGCGGGGTATCAGTTCGACGATGCGGCCAACAAGTACCATGTCCGCAACCGCGTCTACGACCCCCTTAACGGAAGATGGCTCAGGAGAGATCCGCTCGGGTATGTCGATGGGCCGGGGCTGTATCAGTATTGTTGGTCGATGCCAGTGATTTCTACTGATTACACAGGATTAGTCGGACACATTTTAGCTGGATGCCTGCTTGGTGGAGCCATCAACGGAACGCTTGAGTATATACGGTGCAGACTCAGGTGGTGGGTTACTGATAAAACTGCGTAGTAAATGCTATATGCTCGTCACTATCCGGTTGTCTCACGGGCGCTCTTATATCTATGTTTCCGACACTAGGGGGGGGCTGTATCGCGGGTATTGTTGGAACGATGGTAAATTGGCTGTGTAACGCCGGAAGTTGTTTGCTTAAGCAAGCGATCGGAGGCAATTGCGCATTGTCTGTAAGCGTATGCGATCTTGTGGGGCTGGTAGTAGACACCGCAGGCAGTTGTGTCGCGGGATACGGCGCCGAGATAGAGGGCGCGGTGCAAGCATTGATCGCAGCGCTGTCAGCGCTCCTTGGCACCGGAAGTTTTGTATGCGAAGGCGCATTCTATCCGAAAGCCCCTCCAGGTACTGTTGTCCTTTCAATCGCGGGACCATAGGAATGCGGATAGCAACCCTATTTTTTTTCGTGCTGATCTGGTTTGTATTTGTGGTATCATGGTATATCATAAAGCAAAAAAAAGGGAAAGGCGCGAACTTGCGAAATGCATTGCTTCTGGCGGCTGTTTTATCTGCAGCCATATTTACGGTTAATGTCTTCGCGAGCCTTGTTTCGGGTGCGGCAGAAATGATCGATTTCGTCTTTCTGCACCTGGCCCTGTTCGGCGTGTTCGCCACCGTGTTTCTGTTTATGTGCCACGCACGCGATGTGAAATAAAAATAAATCAAAGCTCTCGCCTCCGCGCAGGAGCGGGTTCGTTGTTGTTTGGTTTGTTGTTATTATATTTGCTGTAGCAATGCAGTTTGCGATGCAGGCGTCGCCGATAATTGTAAGCGTATTTGATGGCGATCGTCATCGCCGTTCCGGGGGCAGCAAGGATGCGGGCGAGATGGGTGCCCCGGCGGATGACGATGCCAAGGAGTTGTTCGTGTACCACGCCGCGGGCCTCAACGGCGGCGGTGGATCCTCCTACATCGATTCGGTACTGTTGCGCGACCGCGATGCCAACGGCGGCTACCGCAGCGCCTCGGGCGGGGTGTTGGAGGAGTGGCGCTTCTACTGCCAGAACTGGTGGCACGATGTGGTGATGCTGCTGGATTCGGCGGGCGAACCGAACGCGCTGAGGGGGTACCGCTATTCCTTCACACCCCCGCCCTCATCTCGGCGATGGTGAGTCGCCGTTTCTTGCGGACCGGCTTGCCCTCGACGCCCGCGAGGGCAGCGCCCTGCATGGACGCCGCGACCGCGCACCCGACCAAACAGTCCAGCCAGTGGTTGTCGGGGCGCGACGATTTGACCGACCACTCCTGCACGATCCGGCCGTGTCCCTCGGTCAGCGTCCACGACTCGGACCCCGCGATGTGCTCGGCGAAGAGCCGGTGCTCAGCGCGCTGCGCCTTGGGCTCGCCGAAGATCGTCAGCGCCCCGCGATCCCCCGGCGCCGACATCAATCGCGCGTGCACGAAGCTCTTCCAGTAGTTCGTGTCGATCTGCACATGGCGAAACTCGCTCGTCTTCGACACATTCGGCACATACCAGTGGTGCCCGTGCCGCTCGCCCGGCCGACGCCGGTAGCTCGACATCGGCTTCGTGCCCGCCTTGATCCCCACGCCCTTGGATGGCATCGCGCCGGTCACGAGCCGGCAGACATTGGCCACCACGCCCGGCAGGTACCCCGAGTCGATGAGCAGCCGCTCGATGCGGATCGCCCCCTCGCCCTGCCGCCACTGCCGGTCCATCAACTCCCCCGCCAACCGCGACAATCCCGCCTGCACAGCGCCCTCGACGCCCGCCCCCGGAGACAGTTCGCCCATCGTCTTCCGCGCATCGCGGAGCGTGAAGTACGACCTCGACTGGTCCGGGTACACGCCGTAGTCGACGACAAAGCCCGTGAAGTCCTCGCACCACCCGCAGACGGTGTAGTAGAGCAGCTTGTCGTGGACATCGATGAAGGCCGTCAGGTGCGTGCACTCGACGGGCACGCTCCGGCGGGCACGCCCGTTGCTGCGTCCGCAGACATCCTCGGGGCTGAGCACATCCTCCTCGGCCTGCTCGGCCACCGGCTCGTTCTGGTACTCGGCGTAGAACGCCGCCTCGTCCCGCAGCTTCAGATTCACGGCGTGCTGCAGCGCCGACACCTCGTCGTGGTTGAAGCGCTCCGGCCACGCCACACGCGACCCCGCATCCATCGCCCCGCGGTGCCGCTCGTAGTACTCGGTCGCCTCCGACCCGTTCATCCCGGCTCGCAGCGAATCCGCACGGATCGCGGCGTACCGATCCCAGTGCTTCTCGGCCTCCTGGGAATCGGGAAACGCGTACACCAGCTTCGTGCACTCTCCCTGCCACTCGGGGTTCCGAGCGCGGTCGAGGATCTGGTCCGCCAGATCGTCGGCGTAGATCTTCGTGGCGGTCATGAATCCGGCCATCTTCACGCCCGGCCCGCCCAGGCCCAGCACATCGCCGTTGAGGATCGAGAGCCGGTGGCGCGTCTGCGTCGCCGAGTTCGCCGACTGCCGCGTCTGCGGATCGTCCAGGATCACCAGCGACGGGCGCACGATCGACCCGTCCATCTTGGTGTGCTGCTGGCCGCGGATGTTCGAGTCCAGGCCCGCCACCGTGATGATCGCCCCCGACGATGGCGACCCCTCCATCGTCGGCAGCACCAATCGATCCGCTGACCAGGTGATGTAGGTCGGGCGACCGTTGCAGAGCTGCCCGATCTGCCGGCGCGCGTTGTTCTCCAGCTTGCGGATCGGGTACATCGCCTCGGGGAAGTCCGCCAAGAGCAGGGGGTTCGAGAGCATCTCGCGCTTGTTCGCATCCAGCATGCTCTTGGCCTGGTCCTCCGCGCTCCCGACCATGCACACATAGGGCCGGTAGCCGTACAGGATCGCCCACAGCCCCGCGACCCGCGCCAGCGTCGTCTTCCCGCTCCCGCGGGGCATCGCGAAGGCGAACAGACCGCCGTCGATCACCGCCCGCTCGATCCGGTCGATCACGCGCAGATGGTCCTCGCTCCACGCCAGGTGGAACGCGCCGGGGAAGTACGACTCGCAGAAGCCGCGGAAGGACTCGGCGCACCGCGCCCGCCGCGCCTCATCCTCCACCGGGGGCGGCGTCCCGATGTCGCGGCCCGCGCGGGATAGGGCGCGGTTCCTCTCCGCCTCGCGGGCTTTGCGCTCCTCGTACGAGATCGCACGCGGACCCGCGCGGTCGTAGGCGCGGTCCAGCCACGCCAGGTACTTGATGAAATGCACCCGCCGCACATCGCCCGACGCCGTGATCCGCAGGCCCGCCTCGTTCATCTGTCGGTGCACCTTCGCTGCGCTCGTCACCACACCCTGCGGCGTCGAGTTGAGCAGCCGGACCAGCTCCATCGGTGACAGCGCGCGCAGGTCCATCAGCCCGATGCTCCATCATCATCGCGCGGGCGGTTGAGCCACGCCGCGTAGTGCACGAGATGCACCGTCCCGTCGGCGTTCACCGGCGCGCCCTGCGCGAGCCGCTCCCGCACATGCGCCTCATCCACGCCAAGCAGCCGGGCCAGTTGCTCCACCGGCACCGAGGCGGGGTTCAAGGGGGCATCCGGGGCGTCCGGAGGTTCCGGGGGTTCCGGGGGTTCCGGGGGGAGACTAGGCGCGTGTTCGGACATGTTGCCCACTCTCCCCGGCCAGTTGCCCACAATCTCGGAAACATCTGGAAATAAAGGCCAAAACGCCTTCCATCAGCGCGCAGCCCATGGCAATGTGTGGGTGTTCAACGCGGGAAGAACCCGCAGAAAGAAGGCCACCATGAGCAACACGACGACGAAGACCGCCGCGGAGACCTACGCGAGCCGGAGACGCGACATCGCGCGGCTGATCGATGTCCTGCAGATGGAGCTCGACGCCCATGTCCAGCGCGCTGCGCTCAACGACCGGCACTGGGGCTACCCCGGCGACCTCGAAGAGGTGCGGAGCCAACTGATCGCGCTGGTCGAGCGCATGTCCGGGCAGAGCGAAGAGGCCATCGAGCGCTTCCTCGACGAGGCCGCCGACTGAACCACCGGCGCATCCGCCCGGGGCACCGGACGACGATGCGATTCCACGCGGCAGCGTGCCGCCGACACCACCCTTACCACCCCCACCAGATGGAGATGACACATGGCAGCGACAAGAAAGAAAACGACGAAGAAGACAGCAAAGAAGGCCGCAGCGAAAAAGACCGCTGCGAAGAAGGCGCCGCGCGTGAGCGCCGCTTCCACCAAGAGCGCGACAAAGCAGCCACGCTCGAAGAAGACCGCCGATTCTCCCGGCGGCGTCGCGATGACCGTGCATCGCAACCAGGCACGCGCCGCCAAGCGCCCCAGCGGGCTCGACCTCGCCGCCAAGGCCCTCGCCGAGGCGGGCGAGCCGCTCAACGCCAAGCAGATCGCCGAGCGAGCGATCGCCGCGGGCTGGAAGACCAGCGGCAAGACACCGCACGCCACGCTGTACGCCGCGATCACCCGCGAGATCAAGGCCAAGGGCGATGCCGCCCGCTTCGCGAAGACCGAGCGCGGGTTGTTTGTCGCTGGCGCATCGAACCCGAAGAAGGGAGCGTGAGCATGCACGCGACATCGGATGGCAAGGAGGTCCTGCACGGCGACGAACGCGTGCAGAGCGGTGAGCGCACCACCGCGCGGACCATCGGCCAGTGTGTTCGATCCGATGCGCATGTTCCGGTCGAATGCGAGACAGGAGGCCGTGATGCCGCAGCTCGATGAGACCTTCGCCATCGAGGATGGCATGCTGGTGCGGCGGGTAGTTCCCACGCGGGGCAATCCGTACGCGCACTCCTGCACGAAGACCGTATACGACGATGTCGCCTGGGCCATCGAGCAGGCGGGCGCGGGCACGTTCACGCTCGAATCGGTCCGCGACGCGATCGATGCGCCTTGCACCCAGGTCGCCGTCGCGATGGCCTTCCTCAAGGAACGCTCCTGCATCGTGCCCGCGCGCGAGCGCAGGCACAAGGCCGCGAGCGATTTCGTCTACGAGGATGCGCTCATCGAATGGCATGCCCTCCGCGAGAAGGATTCGGAGCCGACCGAAGCCGACTGAGCCCGGCCGACCACCTCGATTCCGCTCCCCCGGCCACCGGCCGGGGGTTCTCGTCTGGGCGGGGCTCCCGAGACAAAGAAACGATCGTTTCTTACCGATCTTGACTAGGAAACGATCGCTTCCTAGTATCTGGCCCTCGGAAAGGATCGCTTCCCAGCCATGCCCCGCGAGACCGGCACATACCGAACGAGCACCGCCCACGGCGAGTCCGTCAGAGCGTTCGTGCCGCACCCGTTGCCGCCACGCGACCCACCGCTGGCGATCGTGGGAGGGCTCGCCGAGCGGCACGCGGCGGCCGTTGCCGCGATCGGTCGCCTCCAAGTGGCGGGCGCGATGGTCCCCGATCCTGGTTGGTTCCTCTACGGCTTCGTCCGCAAGGAGGCCGTGCTGTCGTCGCAGATCGAGGGTACGCAGGCCACCCTCCGCGATGTCGCCACCTTCGAGGCCACCAGCAGCGCCGATCGCCCCGCCGATGTGGAGGAGGTCTGCAACTATGTCGATGCGCTCAACCACGCGCGGGCAACGATTGTCGACCCCGCGGGCCTGCCGTTGAGTACGCGTTTGCTGTGCGATGTCCACCGCATCCTCATGCGCGGTGTCCGCGGAGAGGACAAGCTCCCCGGCGAAATCCGTCGCAGCCAGAACTGGATCAGCGGTACGCGTCCGGGGAACGCGCGATTTGTTCCACCACCGCCCGAGGAGGTTGCCGGTGCGCTTGCGGCACTCGAGCGATGGATGCACTCGGAGGATCCGCTCCCGCCGATGGTCAAGGCGGGTCTGGCGCATGTTCAGTTCGAAACGATCCACCCGTTCCTCGACGGCAACGGCCGCATCGGCCGCATGCTCATCACACTCCTGGTCGAGCACTGGGGACTCCTCGACCAGCCGCTGTTGTACATCAGCGTTGCGCTCAAGCGCCGCCAGCAGGAGTACATCGCCCGTCTCTCGGGCGTGCGCACCGAGGGCGACTGGGAGGGATGGACCATGTTCTTCATGGAGTGCGTGGCCGAGGCGGCCGATGACGGTGTGCGGATCGCCCAAGGCATACACACGCTCATCGGGCGCGATCGCGAGCGTGTGGTTCGCCATGAGCACGCGACCGTCGCGGCCATCCAACTGCTCGACCTGCTGCCATCGAACCCGGTCCTGACCGTACCGCGGGCTGCCGAATTGTTTGGCATGACCGCGCCCCCGGCACGCAAGGCCATCGAACTGCTCGAGCAACTCGGCGTGCTCAAAGAGACCACCGGCAAGCAGCGAAACCGCGTCTATGCCTACCACGCCTACCTCGACCTGCTGACCGAGTCGTAGCGCCATCACACCCCGCTCCCCGTCTCGGCAAGTTCGTCGGTGGTGGCCGAAACGCGCTCCGCCTTCTTCCCCGTGAACGCTTCCCAGCGACGGACCGCCACATCGACAAACACTGGTGAGATCTCCATCGCGAAGACTCGCCGATCCTCGCGTTCGCCAGCGATGATCTGGCTCCCGCTCCCGCAGAACGGCTCGAAGCAGATGTCTCCACGCTTCGTGTGCTTGCGCATCGGTCGTGCGAAGATCTCGACCGGCTTTTGGGTCGGGTGCTCGTTCCCGACGATGCGAGACTTGCCCTCCCAATCGAGCTCCCAGACCGAACTCATCTCCATCGAGTGGTCGCCGTCGTGCTCGGGCTTGCTGCCCTGCAGCCAGCCCATCATGCACGGCTCGTGGCGGAAGTGCCAGAAGACGCGCCCGAAGACCGGAGTCGGCTTGATCCAAACAATCGATTGATGATCCAGAATGCCGAGGTCTGCCCAGACCCGCTGGATCACGCCGCATCGCTTGTGCGCGTGCCAGCAGTAGATCGCCGCGTGCGGCGCGATGACGCGGATGACATTCTCGAACACGCCGCGGAAGAACAACTCGGCATCGGGGATGTCGATCTCGCGGTAGTTCGCTGTCCAGTCCTTGCCGCTGTCGTTGGGTCGATCGCCGGTGTAGTCAACGAGGTATGGCGGGTCGGTGGCGACCAGCGCCGCCTTCTTTCCGTCCATCAGTCGGTCAACATCCGCAGAGTTTGTCGAGTCCCCGCACATCAGTCGGTGCCGTCCGAGTTGCCAGAGGTCGCCAAGCTGGGTGATCGCCTCGTCGGGCGGCTCGGGGATGTCGTCTTCGTCCGTTAGGCCCTCGGCCGTCACGTCGCCCGAGGCGAGCAGACGCGCGAGCTCATCTTCCGCGAATCCGAGCAGGCCGAGGTCGAAGTTCATCGACTGCAAATCAGCCAGTTCCAGCGGCAGCAGATCCATGTCCCACTCGGCCAGCGTCGCCGTCTGGTTGTCGGCCAGACGGTACGCCTTGATTTGCTCGGGCGATAGATCGGTCGCGGTGTGGACCGGGACCTTCTCGAGGCCCAGCGCCTTGGCGGCCTTCCAACGCGTGTGCCCGACCACGATGACGCCCGCCTCATCCACGACGACGGGCTGGCGGAATCCGAATTCCCGCAGCGACCGCGCCACCGACTCGACGGCTTGGTCGTTCACGCGCGGGTTCTTCTCGTACGGGCGGACGGAATCAATCGGGACGAGTGCGATCTTCATGAGCCAGATCCTTTATTTGTGGACGGCGTGGTGCCGCCTTGTTGCGTTCTGCGGCCAAGCGGGACGGAACCTCCGGAATCCCCCGAGGCCCGCCACCGACGCGACACGGGCCAACGAGGGCGCTCTAGTGGGGTTTCTTTCACGAGCAACCAACTCAAACCCACCACGCGACTTTTCCCGCGGGGGAAGTCGAAGCGTTTGTTCCCGCCAAGTACCTATTGCATGCTGTGTGCGCCCCGATTCCGTGTTGCGCTGCGCGTTTGCGCTCGATGTTGCGCCGGACGGATTTACATTCGCGCGCCGTTTTTTTTGAAGCGCGCCATCGATTCAGATCTGTTCCAATGCGTCGGACTCATTCAAAGCCGGATCCCCGAGTGCCCGCAGTGGTGAGTCTGAGCGCACCAAGACCCTGGGAAAAGGATCTTGGTGAAAGCGCCCGCAGCGGAGCCGTCGTCGCTTCCCAAGGCCGCGTTTGCACCATTTGCTCGCAGGTAGGAGCCACTTCGACGCGACACGAGTGCGCTGATCCATGATCAGCGGCGATGGATAGGGTCAGTTCCATCGTCCGGGGCGCGCTGCGAATCGCTCTCGATCCGCAGCCATGCCTGCAGGAGACGCCGTTTCAGATCCTGCGTCGGAGGATGCTCGGGGCCCCGCGGGGCATGCCGCCGCCCGAGCACGGCGATCGGGTTGTCCGGAGCACGGTGGCCTCTCGGGGCGAGAGGATCGGAGCGCTCTACAGACACCATCTCTGGCGCGGATGCCGATCTGTCGCACACAATTTCATGATTTCGGTGAATCTCCGCAGTTCCCCGGCTGCAACTCCCGCATGTGGGCTCGCACCTGCTGGACCTTCCGGTGAATGGTGCTGCGGTGCGTGGCCTGCGCCCGGGCGATCTCGGCCACGGTCCTCGTGCCCAGCGAGCGGGCGATGGCCGCGAGATCCGGCGGGAGGCGATGCAGCGCGAGTTCGACATCGATCCGAAGGCACGCCTCGGTATCCGGGCCGGGTGTCGAAGACCCTTCGAGATCGGGGTCGCGGTCGCAGGCGGTCGGTCTCTTGTGCTCGTTGCGGAGCCGTCTTGCCTGCTCGCAATACCAGAGATCCGCGACGCGGCTGGCGAATGTTCCGGGCCTCGATCGCTCGGGGTCGTACCCCACGAACGCCCGCGTGATCTTGAGCCAGCACGACTGGACGAGATCCTCCTCATCCTCGTGACCGAGGCCGAAGTTCTGGCGGAGCTTCCGCGCGAGGTAATGGATGCGCTGTTGGGTCCGCGGGCAATCGGCCAGATTCTTCACGAACGAGGCCGCGTCGGGTTCGTCGCCGCGGACGACTTCGGGTTGGTGTTGCGTGGACATGACCGCACGATGCAGCGCACCATCGCGTTTGTGGGTGCAGATCGCCTCGGCTCACGCGGATCGACGCGCCTCTGACGCAGATCGACGCACACCTTCGGGTTGTCCACACGCACATGGGCGGTGCTGGGGGGGTGCGGGGGAGTGTTGGGGATGTGCGGCGTGGCTTCAGCCGCGCGGGTACCTGAGATGCACGGGGAGGTCGTCCCGCCAGAATCGACGAATGTCGTTCAGGCAGTACAGAGTGACGCCATCCACAACATTCTTGCGGACCCTCTTGGTCTTGCGGCCCGGCTGCGCGGCCTGGCGGACCCGGCTCGCGAGCTCTAGGGAGAAAGCGCTGGCCGGTGCCCACTCGAGCATCTCCTCGCCATCCAAACTCTGCTTGAGCCCGGCGATGACATGTGGCGCGATCCCGCACACCTCGACGCGGCTCGGCGTAGGTTCCCCATCCCGCTCGCGCTGTGCGGACAGGGCCCTCTTCGCACCCGTGCGCTCGAGCCGGATGAGCGACAGCAACTGCTGACACCCGGGCAGCTTCTCCGGCTGGATCATCGTGGTGTGGATGAGTTCGGCAGCGCTCGTGGCACGGGCGTACTCGGGGCTCAGTCGGCTCCGCCCGGCGATGTCCGCCACCTCCGACCAGTGCTGCTTGATGAACTTGACGATGTCGAGCGCCAGCTTGTGGGCGTGCTCGGCGACGAATCCGCCGCAGCGCACGGGCTCGGCGTGCTCGGCGCGGAGTTCGGTCAGGAACGCGTTCACGGTGAGGATCTCTTCCGGAAACAGATCGAACTTGATTTCGAGCTCCGACACGGCGGCATCGATCCGATCATGCTCGCGGTACGGACGGTCCGGGTCGCGCTGATCGGTGGCCGCTTGCGTGATGATCCCGATCACTCCCGAGAGCCGATGGATCCGGTCCTCGACGGTGTCGGTGTAGTGATCGAACATCTCTTCGTCGATCGCCCGTCCGGCGTGCGCACGCAGCTCCTCCTCGAACCTCTCCTCGCTCCAGGATTCCTGATGCGATCGTTGATGGAGGCGCTCGAGTCCTGTGCGCGGCAGGCGGCGGCTGAAGATCAGATCGAAACGATCGCCGCCGACCTTGGCGCGATACCGCGCGAGCGCTGCGAGCTTCCGGTCGTACTCCGCGGTGCCGGGCGTGGGAATTCCGGCGGTGCTGGAGGCAGGGTTTCCGGAGGCGGGGCTTCCGGGGGCGGGGCTTCCGGGGGCAGGGGTTGCGGAGAGCACGGCTTG
>ERZ869909.1960-NODE-1960-length-15182-cov-3.365177_pt1 | contig 15182 bp, 11 predicted proteins | sample MGYA00520892_ERZ869909 | MGnify/ENA primary metagenome ERZ869909 (study PRJEB32215, sample SAMEA104723947) | bioreactor metagenome | biome: bioreactor; feature: anaerobic bioreactor; material: water | place: China | collected 2015-03-12 ...
TTTCAATATCTTCAAAAGCTGGTTTCAGAATGAGAAAAAATGAAGCTATGAGTTATCATGTGGTTCCGCCCTATGGACTACTCAATGACCCCAATGGATTGATTTATTTCAAGGGTCTTTACCATGTGTTTTTTCAGTGGAACCCTAATGACTGTGATCACTCATATAAATGTTGGGGACATGCCACAAGCAGTGATCTGTTTCACTTTGATTATCATGAGGCTGCATTACTGCCAGATCAGTGGTATGACGTTTCTGGCTGCTATTCAGGCAGTGCCATCGAGTTTGATGGAAAAATGTATATCTACTATACCGGAAATGTGTTTGATGATCTTGGACAGCGTCAGACCTATCAGTGTCTGGCGATCAGTGATGACGGTTTTACGTTTGTAAAGCACGGACCGATTCTGTATTTGCCTTCCGGGTATACTGCGCACTTTCGTGATCCCAAGGTATTTTTTGATCGCAACCAAAAATTAACGATGGTCATCGGTGCTCAGCGAATCAATGAAACCGGGACGATTGTGGTTGCCCATTCAACCGATGGTTTAACGTGGGAGGTTATCGGGGAACTGCTTGATCAGCCACTAAAACTTGGTTACATGTGGGAATGTCCTGATCTTATTCTTGGGGATCCATATGATATTCTGATGTTTTCTCCTCAAGGAGTAAAACGTGAAAAGTACCAATTTCAAAATATCTTTCACTCAGGATATTTGGTTGGTCATTTTAATGAAGGTAAGTTTTCAGCTGTAAGTGAGTTTAAGGAGTTGGACTATGGCTTTGAGTTTTATGCTCCTCAAAGTATGCTAGGTAAAGATGGTCGACCGATTCTATCTGCCTGGATGGGTGCGATGGAAAAAGAAAAGGAACGTTCTTTACCTACGTTAACCGATGGCTGGATTCATCATCTATCCATGTTTCGTGAGATTTTTGTGAACAAGAAAGGTCTTGTTCAAAAACCACTCAGTTCTCTTGTTTCCAGGTTAAAGGAAATAGGATTTCAAGAGGGAAATTCAGGAACTTGTATGCTTCCGCGTGTAGGCGCCATCCAGCTTGATTTCACATCTTCTTTTTCATTGGAAAGCAGCCAAGATTGGTCACTGACGTATTCAAATCAGGATGAATATCTTATCATACATCGAAGAAACTGGAGTGATCAGAACATGGAGTGTCGGTATGTGCCGATATCGTCCGAATGTACCAAGTTATTAGTCTTTATAGATCAGACAAGTATGGAAGTGTTTGTGAATGAAGGTGAGTCGACAGCTTCATTACGCGTTTTCTTTAATGACGAGCATCACTCCATTGTGTTTAAAAGTGATGAACTTATGCAATGTACCTGTTACTCACTAACTGTGTGAAGAACAGGTTTTTTAACAAAGCGTTAACCTTATTTTAATGAAAATTTGCTGGAATAGGGGTAAACTTAACATGTGATGCACTATCCTGTACTATTGTGAAAATTATGTGAAAATATGGGAGAACATCTTAAGGTGAAAGGGTTTACAAGAGGATTTTGAAGTGCTAAGATATTTATGAAGTTGGAGGTGGAAACATTAGTAAAGGTTTTACGGGAAGACATGTGTTGAAGATGTGTCAGAATGGACAAACGAGGATTGCGGCCCATCGAGGGACCTTTGGCGGCAATATCATTCAGAATACCATCGCTGCATTTGACAATGCCTTGCTCCACGGGGCAGATATCATCGAATTGGATGTGGTCTTAAGCAAAGATGGTGTATTCTATATTTTCCATGATGGTTATGAGAAAGAAGTTCTGGGTATCAACCAGCACTTAAAACACTTAACCTCGGCGCAGATTGATCAGCTTGTCTGTACCAATGCCTTCGAACAAGCTTCAGGTGTTGGACTTAGTCGTTTGGAAGATGTTTTAGAACATTTTCGGGGGAGAGCATTGATTAATGTGGATCGTAGCTGGCATAACTGGAAGGAAATCATTTCCTTTCTGGATAAGCATCAGGCGCATGACTTCTGCATGCTCAAATCTCCAGTACATCCTCAGTTGCTTGAGCAGTTAGCCGCAAGCAAATCGAATCTGATGTATGTACCCATCGTTAAAAGTGTGGAGGAATATCATCTGGTCAGGGAATACGATGTGAATCTGGTTGGAGTTGAACTTATTTTTGGTTCACTCGAAGATGCATTGGTTCAACCAACCATGATGAAGCATTTTAAGGATTCTCAGTTGTTTACCTGGGTCAACGCAATTGATCTTGGAAAGAAATACAATCTTTCTGCTCATTTAACCGATACAGGTGCCATTACAGAAGGATTTGATCAGCATTGGGGGAAGTTAATCGATTTAGGATTTGACATTCTACAAACGGATTGGCCAATGCTTTTAAGAAGTTACATTTTGACTAGAAAAAAAGGAAAGGGAAATGTATGAAAAAATTATTAGTTATTGCACTTGCATTCGGATTGTTTCTTGGCGGATGTGCTGGTGGTAATGGAGGAACAGAAGATCGTTCGTTGATTATCTATACAAACTCAGCATCCGATGGACGTGGAGACTGGTTGACAGATTTAGCAGAAGAAGCAGGATTTGAAATTATGGTTGTTCATATGGGTGGTGGAGAACTTACCAACCGTCTGATTGCAGAAAAAAATACACAAATCGCAGACTTGGTTTGGGGTTTGAACGCTGTTGAGTATGAGCGCCTTAAAAAGCAGGATTTACTTCAAAAATATGAGCCTACTTGGGCAAAAGAAGTGGATATGGTGTTAGGTGACCCTGAAGGTTACTACTATCCAATCGTGGTTCAGCCTTTGATGATGGCTTACAATCTTGAAGTGTTTGCGAATGAAGAACCTCCAAAAGACTGGACAGAACTTGGAAGCAAATTCTCAGGCCGCTACCATTTACAACCATTAACTGGTGGTACATCACGCAGTGTTCTTGCAAGTATTCTTGTTCGCTACAAAGATCCAAACGGAGAATTGGGTATTTCTCAAGAAGGTTGGGATGTTGTCAAGGAATATATTCAAAATGCGTACTTTATTCAAACCAATGAAGACTATTGGTCACGTGTTATTGATGGTACACGTCCAATGACGATGATCTGGGGAAGTGGTTTAATTCTTAACCAAAACAACCTTGGACAAAAATTTGGAATTATGCAGCCTGAAGTAGGTGTACCATTCGTTGTTGAGCAATTAGCTATTTTCAAAAACAGTAAAAAGAATGCATTAGCGATTGAGTTCATCAATTGGATGGGTTCAGCTGAAATTCAAGCGAAGTTCGCTCAAGAATTTGGTACAACACCAGCGCATCCAGATGCATTGGCAGAAGCACCACAAGACATTAAAGATCTAATGGCATCTGTTTCTCCTCAAGATATTGACTGGAAATTCGTTGCTGAAAATATTGACAGTTGGGTTGAAAAAGTAGAACTAGAATTCAGAAACTAGTCAAAGACTGATTTAACAAAGACGCGGTGTATGTCTCATACACCGCTTTTTACAAAGTAAAGGAGAAGAACATGATTGAGTTTAAAGATGTCGAGCTTCGATATAATGATTTCGTTGCCATGAGTGATTTGAATCTCACGGTCAATGAAGGGGAGTTTTTTACTTTTTTAGGACCATCCGGTTGTGGAAAGACCACAACTTTACGTGCGCTTGTTGGATTTTTAAAGCCTTATGCAGGAAATATTGTTGTGGCGGGGAAAGACATAACGGATCTTCCAGTTGAAAAACGTGAAATTGGGATGGTTTTCCAAAGTTATGCCTTGTTTCCAACGATGAATGTCTATGAAAACATTGCTTTTGGTTTAAAAGTAAAAAAGTTATCTAAAAAAGAGATTCATGAAAAAGTGATGGCTGTGGCTTCAAAAATCGACTTAAGTGAAGAGCAGTTATATAAAAATGTAGCCTCACTTTCCGGGGGACAACAACAGCGGGTGGCTTTGGCGCGCGCGATTGTACTTGAACCCAAAATACTTTGTCTGGATGAGCCATTATCCAACTTGGATGCCAAACTACGTGTCGGCTTACGTGAAGAACTTAAGCGACTTCAGCGTACATTGAATATTACCACACTGTATGTGACTCATGATCAAGAAGAAGCATTGACACTTTCCGATCGGATTGCGGTATTTAACAATGGACGAATTGAGCAGGTAGGCACACCATATGAAATCTATAATAAATCTGCTTCAGAATTTGTATGTGATTTTATCGGTGATATCAACCGGATAACGCCAAGACTTATTGAGAAAATCAATGAACAGACCACAGGTCGCCGTTTCAAGACCGATCGTGAAGCCTTTGTTCGGATTGAACGAATTTTTGGTGAGGTCAAACAGAACTATGCGAGTATCAAGGGGAAAGTTCTGGATAAGGAATACAATGGACTCTATACCAAATATACCTATGAAGTAGAAGGTCAGAAACTTAAAAATATTGAAAAGAACGATGGGTTAATTTCACATGAGTTGAATGATATGGTTGACCTGTTTATTAATCCAGATGACATCATGCAGTTCTAGGAGGTACATATGAACGATAGTAAAGTCTTTAAATACCTCCGTAAAATTGGGGTATTTGGCATCGTGATTCGCGTATTTCTCGCCTGGTTTGCGATTGCATTTCTGATTTATCCAAACGTAAACCTACTGGTATCACTTTTCTATAAAAATGGTGAATTTTCGACTGAAGTCTTTGGGAAAGTCCTTAACTCTGCAAGAGCGATGCGAAGCTTGTATAACAGTTTTATTCTCGCATTCACATTGATCGTTACCGTAAATATTGTCGGTACACTGCTAGTTTTATTTACAGAATATTTTGATTTAAAAGGATCTAAAATACTTCGTGCCGGTTATATGACCACGCTGATTTATGGTGGAATCGTATTGGCTACCGGATACAAGTTTGTTTATGGAAGTAATGGATTGCTTACCCGAGGGTTAGTGACTATTTTTCCTGACTTAAATCAAAACTGGTTTGTGGGATATCCGGCGGTTGTATTTATTATGACCTTTGCCTTGACATCCAATCACATAATCTTTTTGACTAATGCGGTACGTGGGTTGGATAATCAACTGATTGAAGCTGCCCAGAATATGGGTGAATCTTCATGGAATATTTTCCGTAAGATTGTGTTACCTATTTTAAAACCAAGTATTTTTGCGATTACGATTTTAACATTTTTAACCGGGTTAGGTGCCTTGTCTGCACCACTGGTCGTTGGGGGAGTGGACTTTCAGACCATCAACCCAATGATCGTTACGTTCGCAAATATTCCGTATAGCCGGGAAATTGCGGCGTTCCTTGCGATTATTCTGGGGATTGCAACGATGATTCTTTTGGCAATTATGAGTCGTATTGAAAAAGGTGGTACGTATATTTCCATTGCAAAAACAAAGACACGCTTTGTGAAACAGAAAGTTCATTCCAAACCACTGAATCTATTGATGCATGTGGCTGCGTATGGCACCTGGCTCATTTATGTGGTGCCCATTGTTTTGGTGGTTCTATTCTCTTTCAGTGATTCAAGAGCAATTCTATCAGGAAACTTATCTTTGGATTCATTAACGATTGCCAACTATCAGACGTTGTTTGTTAGCCGTCGTGCGTTTAGACCGTACATGGTATCTGTAACTTATTCCATTGCGGCATCGGTGCTAGTAGCACTACTGGCAGTTTTTGTTTCCAAAATTATTCATAAAAATACCGGGAAGTTTTCAAAGGCATTAGAATATTCCATGCTGATTCCTTGGCTTTTACCAAGTACACTGATTGCATTAGGGCTTCTTATGGCCTATGATCGTCCAAGAGCTCTGCTAGGAAACAATGCTTTGTTAGGAACGACCTATATGCTTCTGATGGGATATATCATTATTAAAATTCCGTTTTCCATAAGGATTATCAAATCAGCCTTTTTCTCACTGGAGGATTCTTTGGAAGAATCTGCGCAATGTATGGGTGCTTCCGCTTTTTATACTCTGCGTCGAGTGATTATGCCAATTATTTTACCAACCGTGCTCGCTGTCATTGTATTAAATTTTAATAGTTTGCTTTCAGATTATGATTTAACGGTGTTTTTGTTCCATCCGTTATATGAACCTTTAGGTATTGTCATTAAGGCTGCCAGTGAAGAAACAGCTTCACTGAATGCTGTCGCGATGAGTTTTGTCTATTCGGTTATTCTGATGATAATTTCGGCAACTGCCTTATTCTTAACCCAAAGTGACTGGGCGAATAAACGAAGAAAAGCGTAGTGAATCAAGGCATGATGTGTGTAGCACCCGTTACCTATTACTCGCCTTACCAATTATGTGGTCATCCTCTGGAAAATGTGTTTCATTTTTTAGATGTGACCATTTTTGGTATGAATCCGGCGAATCTTTTGATCGATGATGTTTCCTTGAATCAGTATCGACTGACCCATAAAATAGATGCATCCAAAGAGCGGTTATTTTATCAGAAAGTATCTCAGTGGTTTATGCAGATGGCCAAGGGTAGTCAACTGGATTTTGAAACACTGTATCGACAGTATTGCACGATTCGTAAGGAAACTCTTTTGTGTGAGTTGCCAATATATGAACTAACAGACCTATCCACCTGGTGGATTGATCAGTCTTCATTGCTTGAAGAGGACCTTGCGAAGGCAAGCAAAGTATTTGTGGTAGCCACTTGCTATCAGAAAAAAGATGTGTTTTTTGTCAAACAGATGTTTGAACAGAGACATATTCAGGTTGACTGGTTGACACTTGATCAATCAGATGAAATTTACATGAGCACCTCTCAGCTTGTTGACCAATTAGAACCATCGGTTTCGGTTGTTGAGTTTGATAGTGAAAAGCAGTTAAAACAATGGTTAAAAGAGCAAGGTCAGAATTATGACTTCGGTATATGTATTGGGGAAACGCTGATCTTGCAGTACCAATCGGTGAATGTTGATCTCTATTTTCTGGCTGATGTACATCATTTCTTTGTTCGGGTGTTGACATCCCTTTATGATGCTTTTGGCAAAGTGCTTATCTATCAGCCTAAGGAAACATCGATGATTCAATACAACCCGATTATTCATGATTCCATGTATAATTATCACATTCAAAATCAGCTGATACAATCCTATGGACGATCGGTTGCGTCGCTGCCATTGCTGGAGGCGATTCGTTTAAATCCCGGTTTTTTCTATGATCTCTATCGAAAGAGTGAGAAGCCAAAGATTTTATTATCTCAGCAATTTGAAAGTGTAGAAGCGTTTGCTGCATATAAAAGACAGATCGTTTGTGAGAAGTTGTTAAAACATCAGATTGAATATAAGACCGCTGGCTATGATATGGCAACGATGAAGTCGGTGGATGTTCGATATACGGAAGGTTCGATAAAACCTCGCATTGTCTGTGATGCTCTGATTGTTCATGAAAAAAAACCACTGAGTGTTTTGTATCAGAATGAGCTGCCTTTGAAATCTCCGCGATATATCATCGATGATCAGAAACCGAAGGTGGTCACTAATTTTCTGTTTTATACCACCTCCATGCTTTTGAAGAGGGAGAATCAGTTGCGTATTCATCGTCCCAAAGAAAAAATCCCTTTTAAGGAAACTCATTTTGATGTTTTGTTTCAAAAGGGTTCGAAGCATGGATATCAGTTTCCACTTTATAACAAAGCTGCCTTAATGATGGATGAGTTATCAAATATTTCCATTGAGCGCATTCGTTTTAAGGAAGGGTTGCTTACGATTAATCAGAAGACATTTTATGTGAATACCGATGATCAACAGGAAGTCTATGTGATGACGCCGATGGAGTATATACCAGATGAGACAATCAGTTTTGTGGTTGGCCACGACCGCTTGAATCTAGTCATTGTCAAGGAAGATTTGGTGGCTGCCCGGTTTGGTGATGTGCTTTTACCAAGCGTTGGTGTGGTGGTGTCGATACATCCCGATGGTCAGCTTGCCAGGCAATTGGTGTCAGGTTGTGAAGTGGATGATCAGGGCTATGTGGATATCACGGGGTGGACGTATCAGTTGCAACTGTTAAACCTACCTACGGTGGATTTATTGATTGGTGGTGGCTTACTGCTGATGGATCATGGAGAGATGGTATATGAAGAGTCCATCGAAGTGGAAGGTTGGAAATCCCCACTTTCGATTATGACGCAGGAGTCGGATATTCAGAATCTTTCGATTCATCCAAGAACTGCGATTGGCATAACAAAAGACAAAAAACTGTGTGTCTTTGTATTTTCGGGGCGAAGCCAATTTTCCATTGGTGCTAATTATCGGCATATGTGCCTTATCATCAAAGATATGGTGCCAACGATCGATAAAGTGATGAATGTGGATGGTGGAGCCAGTAGTTTTCTGGCCTATGTTGATCCGAAGGGGTTTGTGGAACTGAATGTTCCAAGTGCCACCTTTGATACATGTGCCGGACGAGTTCGAAATGTTTACTCGATGCTTGAAATCGAGTGTTAAAGGAGAGTGGATTATGATTAAATTTGGAACCGGGGGATGGAGAGAAATCATTGGGGATCAGTTTACGAAAGCAAATGTGCAGAAGATTGCCAAGGCTTTAGCTGTGATGATTCACGAAGATGAGGCGAAACCGGAAATCTGTGTGGGTTATGACCGAAGGTTTTTATCCAAGGAAGCGGCTATGTGGGCAAGTGAAGTGCTGGTTTCTGAAGGGATTCATGTGTACTTTACAAACAAATCCAAACCGACGCCGCTAATCATGTACACCGTGGATTATCTGAAACTTGATTATGGTATGGCTATCACAGCATCCCATAACCCACATCTTTACAATGGAATTAAAGTCTTTACCAATGGTGGTAAGGATGCGGATGTGTCTGTGACATCCCGGCTTCAGGATTTGGCAAATCAGGTGGAAGTGACTCAACCTCCATACTTATTTGATCAGTATGTGGAGCAATCCCGAATCACATACATTGACTTATTCAATGAGTATATTGATAGTATTTTAGAACAGATTGATCAGACGGCCATTCGAGATGCCCGTCTAAAAGTTGTGCTTGATCCGATGTATGGTGTCAGTCAAACTTCACTACGAACCATTCTTTCAACCGTAAGATGTGATCTGACGGTCATCAATGAGCGTCATGATACGTTGTTTGGTGGGAAACTACCGACACCAAACAGTGCTGCCTTATCCAAACTGAAACAGGCGGTACTTGATCTTAAGTGTGATTTTGGTATTGCGACGGATGGTGATGCGGATCGCATCGGTATTATTGACGATCAGGGTCAGTTTATTCATCCCAATCAGATTCTAGTATTGCTCTACTACTACCTGCTTGAAACGAAAGGTTGGCGCGGTGATGTCGTGCGTAACAATAGCACAACCCACCTACTTGATAAGATTGCTGAGGAGTATGGTCAGAAATGCCATGAAGTTCCTGTTGGATTTAAACACATCTCATCGAAAATGGCTGAAACAGAAGCAATCATCGGAGGAGAGTCCAGTGGTGGTTTGACCATCGTGGGTCATATCTCTGGGAAGGATGGAATTTATGCGGCTGCACTCCTTGTGGAGATGGTTGCCAAAATGAAGCGGAGTATCTCCGAAATCCTTCAAGTCATTGAAAAGCGATTTGGCCAGTTTGTGTATGTGGACAAAGATTTCCATTTGTATCAGGAAAAAAAGGATAATATTTATCGTATCCTATTGGAAAATAAGGAACTGCCTGAGTTTCCATGGCCGATTGACAAGGTTTCCTATGAGGATGGCTGCAAGATCTATTTTCAGTCCGGTGGCTGGCTGATTGTGCGCTTTTCAGGTACAGAGCCGATTGTTCGTATGGCTGCTGAGTTTGAAAGTAAAGAACTTGTGGATCAGGCGTATACAATCATCGAGCGTTTCCTCCAAATCAATCCATCATAACCAAAGGGCCAAGTGGCCCTTTTGACATATCTTTTTTTCTGTGGTAAGTTTAGTGTATCAAAGTCATAGGGGGTATCTATGGTGTTAACAAAATGGGTTGTCATCCTGTTTCTTCTTGTGGGTTGTGGTGTGCCACAAAAGATCGAAGAGTCAACGATACCGGAAGAGATTAAGGATGAAGTCAATCATTTAGACGAATGTGAAGATGAAATGATCAGCGATGAAGAACTACCTTCAGTCCAGTATCTTGTTTTCGAGGATATCACAAAAGAGATTGGACATGTATTGAATGAGGATATTGGATTTGTGTATCACAATCTGGTGACGGATCAGCGGATTAGTTTTAATGAGAAAAAACATTTCTATGCTGCGAGTACGGTGAAAACACTGATTGCGATGCAACTTTTGGATGTGGGTTTTGATTTGAGTGCGGAAGTGGTGTTAAAGTCCAGTCACCTTCAAAAAGGTCGTGGTGCAATTACAAATCGTGGAACGGTTGGACAGAGCTATGTACTCGAAGAAGTCTTGTATGAAATGATGGTTTCGTCCGATAACACAGCCACTCAGATGGCATTCGAGCTGGGACGTCCGTATCAGGCTTGGACCTATGCGGGCAACTACTCAAGTTCAGGGGGTCATCATCGGTTGTATAATGGGGAAAATCTGGTGACTCCAGAGTATATGGCGGATGCCATGCTGTATCTGCATCACAATCAGAGTCACTATCAGTATGTGATGGACTTGAAGTTTAAAACACCGGATCAGATGAACTTATTTGATGATATGGATGTGTATGCCAAAAAACCAGGTCAATCCATTTCTCGTAGCAGTTTTTCACAGATAGGTATTTTATATGAGGACCAACCCTTTGTCTTTGTGATCTATGCGCAGAACTCAAGGTCGATTGAAGATATGAGAACGGTTGCTCAGGTGATGCTAACGGCGCATCGAGAGAATAGATAATGAGAAAGAAGTGAGGTATTTATGATATTTCACTTCTTTTTGATGAAAATGAGGTGAATTTCACCACTTATGCGTTTTATTTGATACAATATAGACAAGAGGTGATGGGTATGCCAAATGTGATTACCCACGGACTGATGGCTCAGGAAACATTGAAACAATTACCGGTTTCAACGGTTCGAAGTGCAATTGAGCATTTTGAACAGGCGTTTCTTTTTGGAAGCAATGGTCCGGATTTTTTATTTTACTACAATGTATGGCCATGGCTTAACCAGAAGGAAGCTGCCCGTATTTCTGACTTTGGTGAAATCATTCATCGTCAAAAAATCAATGAGTTTACCGATACGATGGTTGATTTAGCTTACCAGCTGCCAAAAGGGAAGAAACAGGATATCGCACTTGCATTTATTGCAGGTTATTTAACGCACTGGTCACTTGACTCAGTGGCGCATCCGTTTATCTTTTATCGCAGTGGAGAAATGAAGGGGAGTACCCGATACTGGCATTATCGCTATGAGTCCATGCTTGATAGTCTGATGGTTACAAAGGTATTTGAGTTAAAGTTACAGGATGTTCCTTCAAAGAAGTTTGTGAAGTTATCGAAAACGGAGAGAGAGACGATTGCCTGGATTGTATCTACAGCTGTATATAAAGTGTATGGTACGGTATTGACCCAGCAGGAAGCGATGACATGTATGAAACATTTTTATCAGGTGTTACACGTGCTTTTTGATTCAAAGACGCGACTTTTCCCGGTGGTACAGTGGGTTGAAAATCATCTGATGAGAAAACCATGGAACTTTTCTTCTCATATGGTCATCGGTGATCTGGATGAAGTCCATGATATCTTGAATGAGCATAGAGAAGCCTGGTGCAATCCGACAGATCCAAGTGAAATTCATCATGACAGTTTTATGCAACTGTTTGATCAGGCTCTTGGAAGAGCTACGCTGGCACTTTCTCAGTTGGATCATATAGGGATGAAAAAGGCGGTTTCCATGGCTCCAGTGATGCAGAATCGTCAGTTCGATACAGGTAAAAGTGAAGATCGTCCGATGATTATTTACGATTCCGTATATGAAAAAAGCGGCAATCTTGCCCGCTAACTTAAGTATAACACTCAATTTAATTTTATAAAAGACTGCTTTTATAAAATTAATTGACATAAAATAAAGAAAAGGAGGATATGTTATGCGTATTAACATTCACGGCAAGAATTTGACAATTACTGATGCGATGTATCAGCGGGTGGTGAAGAAGTTATCGTTTTTAGAGAAATACTTCAACATTGATGAAGACACCTCCGCAAACTGTGTCGTACGGGTTTATCCAACAGGAATGAAACTGGAAATCACCGTACTCACGAAAGTTGGGTACTTACGTGCAGAAGTAGTTCATGAAGACTTCTATGCAGCAGTGGATTTGGCTATGGATAAACTGGAAGATCAGATCCGTCGTCAGAAAACACGGTTGTCCCGTCGTCATCGCGAAAAACTTGCCCATGCTTTCCTAAAACAGGTAGATGAGCCAGTCGTCAAGGATGATAAGGAAATTCCAGTAAGAACCAAAACAGTGGTTGCGGCACGGATGGACCTTGATGAAGCCATTATGAGAATGGAAATGTTAGGTCACTCTTTCTTCATTTATACAGATGATGAAACCGACGGCGTTGCGGTTGTATATAAACGAAACGATGGTGGTTATGGTCTGTTGGAGACTGAGGCAGTCGAATAGTCATTTACAAGGGAGTGTAAATTCTCCCTTTTTAATGTGATAAATGCGATTGTTTCCGGATTTTTTGTGATATAATAGGGTCAATGTGGAGGTGAAGCCATGAGTTTTAAACAAAAAATTAAAGAGTTTATTAATCCCGTCGATGATGAAGAATATTTGGAGCTTTCACCACAAGAGGCGGTAACTCTCAGTGAATACGAGAAGCCTTCGAATAAAAACGTTTCGAAGATCCCAACGGATACAAAAATGGTCCTCTTTGAACCGCGTTCTTTCGATGAAGCGGAAGAGGTTGCCCGTCATCTGAAAGGTCAGCGTGCAGCAGTCGTAAATTTACATCGTCTGCCAAGAGAATACTCTCAACGCTCGATTGACTTTCTGACAGGGGTTATCTTTGCGTTGGATGGTTCCATTCAGAAAATTGGTCACAACGTCATTCTATGCACACCGAAAACGATCGGTGTCGCAGGTGAAATTCGTTTTGATTCTGAGGAAGAATAAAGTAGAAAGATTGAAATAACACAGAGATTTTGTTAGAATCAACTAGGCAGGAGGGGAGTGCATTGAGCGAGAAACCATCCCGTTTCCGCATCATGAAGCAGGGGTATGACCGTTTTGAGGTCGACCATGCCATCGATGAACTGCAATCACAGATTGATGAAATGCAATCGAAGCTGACACTGTATAAATCACAGACAGAAACTTCGCAGACACAACTCAATCTGGTGAAACAACGCTATCAGACATTGATCAGCGAATTAAACATGCGCGAAAAAGCGGCGGATGAGATTGCGCGATTGGCTTTGAAAGAAGCAAATCACATCATTGATGCGGCACAGAACAATGCGAATAGCATTGTTCGAGAAGCACTTTCGACTGCGCGGATTATTCTGGTGGAAATGGCTAGAATATCCCAGGATGCCAGTGAGGTTAAAGAGGAGTTAAAAGATAAGCTGGATGCTTTATCGAAATCTCTCGAAGATTTAACGTTGCCGGCGATACCTAACCTAACATTTTTAAACAGTATTGAAGAAGAATAGTGACGAAGAACAAGCAAAGCCTTACCCGGCATGGCGTAGAGAATCAGTGGTTGGTGCAAACTGAGGCATAAGGGGAAAAGGATATCACTTGGGAGTCGTATTTCTGAAAACAAAGTAAGAAATACCGTGGACGGCGTTAACGTATCGAGTGTCGAAATATTTTTTTCGAAACGAAGGTGGTACCACGGTTTAGACGTCCTTTGATTGAGGGCGTTTTTTTAATGGAAAGGAAGTAACTATGGAATACAAACACACATTACTCATGCCTAAAACTGATTTTGAGATGAGAGGCAATCTGAACAAAAAAGAACCAACTTACCAGGCACGCTGGGATGAGGCAAACATGTATCAGCGTATGCTTGAAAAACGCGAAGGTGCACCGAGCTTTGTGCTGCATGATGGTCCTCCGTATGCCAATGGGCGGATCCACATTGGGCATGCACTAAACAAGATTTTAAAAGACGTGGTCGTCCGGAGTCATTTTATGGCTGGATTCAAGACCCCCTTTACCCCGGGATGGGACACTCATGGATTACCGATTGAAAATGCGATTCAAAAGCTTGGGGTTAACCGCAAGCAGTTGAGTATCGCCCAGTTCCGTCGCCAATGTGAGGCTTATGCACTTGAACAGGTGGCAACCCAAATGGAAGATATGAAGAAACTGGGTACTGTGGCGGATTATGAACATCCGTACATTACCCTTCAAAAATCCTTTGAAGCCCAGCAGATTCGGGTGTTTGCCAAGATGGCCATGGATGGCATGATCTATAAAGGGTTAAAGCCGGTGTACTGGTCCTACTCTTCCGAAAGTGCTTTGGCCGAAGCGGAAATCGAATATCATGATAAAAAAGATCCAGCCATCTTTGTGACCTTTGATGTACTTGATGGCAAAGGTGTTGTGTTTAGTGATGAAAAATTTGTCATCTGGACCACTACCCCATGGACGATTCCAGCCAACCTGGCAATCTCTCTCAATCCTGAGTTTGACTATGCCGTAGTAAACACCGAGAAGGGTAAGCTGATTGTTCTTAAGGAGTTTGTGGAAACGCTGATGACAACGTTTGGACTCACGGAGTATTCCATTGACCGTGTCATTTTGGGTGCCGACATGGAGTTTGTCACCACTCAACATCCGCTTTATCAAGACCGTCAATCACTGGTTATTCTAGGTGATCATGTGAGTAATGAAGCAGGTACCGGCTGTGTTCACACTGCCCCAGGTCATGGGGTGGATGACTTTATCGTCGGTCAGAAGTATGGATTGGAAGCTTATTGCCCTGTGGATGAACATGGGAAAATGATGGAAAGTGCCGGAGAGTTTCTGGTGGGCAAACATGTGGATGAGGCGAACAAAGTCGTGACTCAGACCTTGGATGCTTCAGGTCACTTATTGAAACTTGAGTGGATTACCCATAGCTATCCGCATGACTGGAGAACCAAAAAACCGGTCATCTTCCGTGCCACAACCCAATGGTTTGCCTCCATCGAAAAAATCCGCAATGCCTTACTTCGTGAAATTGATGAAGTATCCTGGGTTCCTGGCTGGGGTAAGCTGCGCATG
>ERZ869909.1961-NODE-1961-length-15162-cov-3.917998_pt1 | contig 15162 bp, 12 predicted proteins | sample MGYA00520892_ERZ869909 | MGnify/ENA primary metagenome ERZ869909 (study PRJEB32215, sample SAMEA104723947) | bioreactor metagenome | biome: bioreactor; feature: anaerobic bioreactor; material: water | place: China | collected 2015-03-12 ...
ACGATCCCGTTCTTCTCCTACTACTCGATGTTCGGCTTCCAGCGGGTCGGCGACCTGATCTGGGCGGCCGCGGATTCCCGCAGCAAGGGCTTCCTGCTCGGGGCCACGGCCGGTCGCACCACGCTCGCGGGCGAGGGGCTGCAGCACCAGGACGGACAGTCCCACGTGCTCGCCCTCCCCGTGCCCAACCTGCGCGCCTACGATCCGTCCTTCGGCTTCGAGCTCGCTGCGCTGATCGCGCAGGGCATGAAGGAGATGTACGAGGACTACGAGGACGTTTTCTACTACATCACCATCGGCAACGAGAACAAGGTCCAGCCGCCCGCGCCGGAACACCTCACGCGCGAAGAGCTTCAGGACGGCATCAGGCGCGGCATGTACCTCTTCTCGAAGTCCGAAGGGAAGGGCCACAAGGCCCAGCTGCTCGGCTCGGGCGCCATCATGTTCGAGGTGCTCAAGGCCCAGGAGATGCTCGAGGAGTACGGTGTCTCGGCAGATGTCTGGAGCGTGACGTCCTACAAGGAGCTCCAGAGCGACGCGCTTTCCGTTGCCCGCACGAACATGCTGAACCCGACCGGTAAGCAGCAGCGGTCCTACGCCTACACGCAGCTCGAGAACACCGAGGGACCGATCGTCGCCGCGAGCGATTACATGAAGATCCTGCCGGATTCACTTGCCGGCCACCTGCCCCGCCCGATCACTGCGCTGGGAACCGACGGCTTCGGCCGCAGCGAGGCACGCGCCGAGCTGCGCGACCATTTCGAGGTCGATGCCAGGTTCATCACCCTTGCGACCCTCAAGGGTCTCGCTGATGCCGGCGTGATCAAGCCGGCAGAGGTCGGCAAGGCGATCAAGAAGCTCGAAATCGATCCGGGCAAGCCCGACCCGCACCACGCTTAAGGAGACGCGAATGGCCAACGAATTCAAACTGCCAGACATCGGAGACGGAATCGATTCCGGCACGGTCGTATCGGTCCTCGTCAAGGTCGGTGACGTCATCAGTGTCGACCAGTCCGTCATCGAACTGGAGACCGACAAGGCTGTCGTCGAGATTCCCAGCAGCGTGGCGGGCGAGGTGACTTCGATCAGTGTCGAGGAGAACGCCGAGGTTGCCGTGGGGCAGGTCGTGCTGACGGTGTCCGGAGACGGCGCGTCCGCAGCCGCCGCGGAGGCCGCGCCGGTCGAAGCTGCTCCCGAGGAGGCTGGGGCCGACGAGGCACCCGCGCCTGCTGAAGCAGCACCCGAACCGGCAGCAGCCGCACCGGCTCCCCAGCCGGCGGCCGCAGCGTCTCCGGGAGCGACGGGGGCACACATCCCCGCGGCCCCAAGCGTTCGGAGGCTCGCGCGGGAACGCGGCATCGATCTCGCCGCCATCAGCGGCAGCGGGATCCTTGGTCGCATCTCTGCCGCCGATCTCGACGCACCAGTGGCAGCACCGGCTCCGGCTGCAGCTGGCGCACCCGCGTTTCAGCTCCCCGACTTCGGCAAGTGGGGCAGCGTCGAGCGGAGGCCGATGAGCGGCATCCGCAAGGCCACCGTCAGGTCGATGACGACCGCCTGGTCCACAGTGCCGATGGTCACGCACTTTGACCGGGCTGACTCGACCGCGCTGGAGGCTCTGCGCAAGCAGTACCAGCCCAAGGCCGAGGCGTTCGGTACGAAGCTGACGCCGACCGCGATCCTGGTGCGCATCGTCGCTTCCGCCCTGAGGCGCTTCCCGGACTTCAACGCGAGCATCGACGTCGAGACGCAGGAAGTCATCTACAAGGACTACGTCAACATCACGGTTGCTGTCGACACCGACGCGGGTCTGCTGGTGCCGGTCATCCGTGACGCGGACAGGAAGAACGTGCTCGAGCTCTCCGCGGAGCTGGCCGACCTGGCCGAGAAGGCCAGGGACCGCAAGCTGAGCATGGATGAGATGCAGGGCGGCAACTTCAGCATCAGCAACCTGGGCGGCATCGGGGGCACCGGCTTCACGCCGATAGTGACCCCTCCGGAGGTTGCGATACTGGGTGTCTCCAGGAGCACGATGGAGCAGGTGTATGACAGGGGCAGCGAGACCTTCGTTCCGCGCCTGATGATGCCGCTGGCAGTGACCTACGATCACCGGCTGATCGACGGGGCGGCCGCCGCACGGTTCCTGCGCTGGGTCTGTCAGGCCATCGAGGAGCCCTTCCTGCTGGCGCTGGAAGGTTAGAAGTACCGTACAGGCCGCTCATCTGAGCCCGTGCTACGATGAGCGGCCATGGACGCCGTAACTTTGATCCCGCAGCGAGCAGCGCGGACCGATGTGATCACCGACGCCGGTCGGGGTGCGGGGCTCGTCGCCCGGGGACTTACGCGGCGCTACGGCAGGCGTCAGGTGGTCAAGGGCGTCGACCTTCATCTCGTCCGCGGCGAGATCGTCGCGCTGCTCGGTCCGAACGGGGCAGGCAAGACCACCAGTTTCTACATGATGGTCGGGTTCGTGCGGCCTAACTCCGGCAAGATCGTCCTGGACGGCCAGGATGTCACGAACTGGCCGATGCACAGGCGGGCCAGGGGTGGGCTGGGCTACCTGGCTCAGGAACCGAGCGCGTTCCGGCGCATGAGTGTGCGGGACAACCTCAACGCGATACTGGAGTTCCAGAACCTGAGCCGCTCCGAGCGGGAGCACCGGGCCGACAGCCTGCTTGCCGAGTTTGGCCTCACCGGACTGGCGGGCAACAGGGCGGATACGCTTTCCGGTGGCGAACGCCGCAGGCTGGAGATCGCCCGAAGCCTGACTACAGACCCTGCCTACATTCTTCTGGACGAGCCGTTCACCGGCGTCGATCCCAAGTCGATACGTGAGATCCAGCTGCTCATCCGCGACCTGCGCGAGCGGCGCGGACTCGGCGTTCTGCTCACCGATCACAGCGTGCGGGAGACACTCGCGATCGCGGACAGGGTCGTGCTGATGTTCGACGGTTCCGTACGCTTCGACGGCACGCCAGCTGAGTTCGCCGAGGACGAGGACGTGCGCAACTACTACCTTGGGGCGGACTTCCACATCTGAGCTTTGCGGCTCGGCCTAGGAGCGCTGGATGACCTATCTGATCGGACTGGTACTGCTGTTGGTGGTGCTGGCCGGAGTCATCGCCTTCCTGGGTGACAGGCTCGGTACGTTCGTGGGGCGCCACCGCCTCAGCCTTTTCGGCGCACGTCCGAGGGTGACCGGCCAGATCGTCGGCGTGATGGCGGGAATCGTCATCATGTTGACCACCCTCATCGTACTGGCGCTGGCCAACCGTACCGCGACCAGCACCCTGATCGGGGCGCAGCAGACGGCGGCCGAGCTGACTGAGCTGCGTGCGGAGCAGCGTGTGCTCCAGTCGCTGGTCCGCGACCTGGAACGCGACCTGGAGGACGGTTCTCAGCTCCTGGAAGCGTCACGCGCCGAGCTTGACGCCGTGACGGCGCAGCGTGATGCCGCTCAGAGCGAGCTGGAACGGGCCGTGATCGAGCTCGATGCCCTTGCCAGTGAACAGGTACTGCTGGAGGGTGAGATCTCTGAGCTGCGTGGCAGCATGGCCGTGGTGCAGGCAGAACTTGACGACTTCCAGACCCGCCTGCAGGTTGCGCAGCTGCAGCTCGAACAGGCGTCACAGCGCCAGGCGCTCGCCGAGAACGAGGCTGAGCGCGCCCAGGCGGCGGCTGGATTTGCCGAAGCTGCCGTCATCGAGCTGCAGGAGGAGACTGTCCTGCTGGAGGACCAGCTGCGCCAGATCGGCCTGCAGGTGGCGGACCTGGATGAGCAGTCGGTGCAGCTGCGCGCCGAGAACGAGCTCCTCCAGGGCATGAACGAGTCACTGGCCGCGCAGAACGTGCAGCTGACGGCGGACAACGCTCAGCTTGCCGAGCAGAACACGCTGCTCGGTCAGGTGAACTCGACCCTCCGGCAGCAGTTCGAAGAGAGTAACGCGCGTGTGAGGGAACTTGAAGTGACCCTGCAGGTGCTCGAGCTGAACATGGAGGACGGCAGCCGCCGGCTGAGCGAACTGCAGGACGAGATAGAGCAGATAACCCAGGGGGAGATCACGTTCCGGACGGACGACCTGATCTACTCCGGCCTGGTGCGGGCGGACGGCCTGTCAGACGCGCGTGCCGCCATCGCGGCCTTCGTGCGGGCCGCCAACGTTGTCACCGCCCAGCGGGGCGCGGGCGAGATCGAGCTGAGCGCGGCTCAGTTCGACAGCCTGGCGAGCGTGGTTGCCCAGTCTGAGGAGGATCTCGTGATCACGCTGATCTCACCCCGCAACCAGTTGCGGTCAGCGACGCTCGAGGTGGCCGTCGAGGCGTACGAGAACACTGAAGTACTGGGGAAGGGACAGCTCGTGACGAGCAAGGCCGTGCACCTTGGGACCAGCGAGCAGCCGACCAGTCAGTCGGACCTGCGCGCAGACGTCCTCGAACTGGTACAGGAGACACGGCGCCGACTGACCACGGCCGGCTTCTTCTCTCAGGAAGCGCCGAGTTTCAGTCAGACCGAGGACCTGTTCGTTGCTCAGGTGCAGCGGCTGAACGGCCGGGCTGTGATCGGAGTGATCACACGCGAGCCCGTCAACAGGGGCGGTCCGGCACTGCTTGAGTTCGTGATCATCAACTGAGGCCGGGCCGGTCAGGCGTCGAACGCGTATGGCTCGCGCGTGGGAGCACCGGCGAGGAAGCCGATGCCGAACATGGCGGAGCCGACGACCGCAATGCGTACGTGCGGGTTATCGATCAGGACGAACGCACTCACGCCCGCAAAGAGCACGATGCAGGCGATCGCCACGAACTTGATCCTGCGGGGGATACCGTTGCCCGCCCGGTAGTCACGCACGATCGGGCCAAAGACCCGATGATTCAGCACCGCGTTGTAGAACCGCGGGCTGCTCCTGCTGAACAGGAACGCCGCTATCAGGAGCCAGACGGTGGTAGGCAGACCGGGCACGAATGCCCCGATAACCGCGAGCGCCACGCAGATACCGCCCAGCGCGGCATAAAGCGAACGCAACATGGGATTGCGGGCGATGTTCAGCTCGGCTGCATAGTCGACCCACTCAGGCTTGCTGCCGGGGGCTTCCGCAGCGGCAGGCGCGGACAGTCGGGTTTCGCTGTCAGTTGCGGTCCTTGCCTTCATAACTCCAATGTTAACAGCCCGGGGAAGCAAGCCCGGGCTGCGGGAGTACGGAGGTGGGTGTTTACGGGCGGGAATCGCGAAGCAGGTCGCGGATCTCGGCCAGCAGCTTCTCTTCGGCAGTCGGCTCGGGAGCGGCCTCTTCAGCGGCTTCCTCCTGGCGGGCGAAGCGCTTCTGAACGTTGGTGTAGCTGCGAATGACCATGAAGATGACGAACGCGATTATGAGGAAGTTGACGATCGTGTTGATGAACGATCCGATCTGAATGACGGGTGCGCCTGCGGCTACTGCTTCACTGACAGACGAGTACAGATGCCTGTCAGCCAGGATGAACCCGAGCTCCTGGAAATCGACCCCGCCGATGACCAGGCCGAGTACCGGCATTATCACTTCGTTGACGAGTGAGGTAGTTATCGCGCCGAAGGCTCCGCCGATGATGACGGCCACGGCCAGGTCTACAACGTTGCCCCTGTTGATGAACGCCAGAAATTCCTTGAGCATGTATGGTCCCTTTCCTCTTAATAGGTGCGTACGATTATATATCGGAGCCTGCGGCCTGAGGCCGGCATCAGCGCCTCTGCCGCCGCGCCTCGTAGAGCAGCAGCGCGCCGGTCGTCGCGACGTTGAGGCTGTCTGCACTGCCGTGCATGGGGACTGAGACGAGCTCGGAAGCCGCCTCGATCCATGACATCGGCAGGCCCTGGTGTTCCGTGCCGAGCACGATGGCCACGCCTCCGGTCAGGTCACAGTCCCAGAACGCGTGGTGCGCAGCGGGGCTCGTCGCTACGATCCTGAAGCCACGCCGCTCAAGCCAGTCGAGCAGCTCGCCTTCGTTCGCGGTCACGACCGGACGCGCGAACAGGCTGCCCATGCTGGCCCGGATTACGTTCGGATTGAACAGGTCGGTGCCCTCTCCGGTCACGAACACAGCGTCAGCACCGGCGGAGTCCGCGGTGCGCAGCAGGGCTCCTATGTTGCCTGGCTTCTCGAGACCGTCGATCACCAGCAGAAGCGAACCCCTGGCAAGCTCCAGGTCGCCCGGCCGCGTGTCCCAGGACTCGGCCACGGCGATCGCCCCGTCGGGGTTGTCACGGAAGCTCAGCCGGCTGAAAGCCGCGGGAGACAGCTCGACCGTGTCGAGGCCGGTGATCTCGAGCTCCCTGATCAGCTTCGCGAGTCCCGCAGGTGCCGACAGGTCCTTCTGCAGGTAAAGCGTCGAGATGCGGACGTTGGCCCTCACCGCACGCTCGATCTCGCGGCGTCCCTCGATCAGGAACTCGCCGGAACGGCTGCGGCCGCGTCTCTCCTTGAGCTTGAGGCGTTCTTTGATCTCGGCGTTGCGCGGACTGTCAATGTGTCGCATCGTCAAGCATTGTAAGCGGTCAGGGCATGATGTCCGCCATCGGTCGTGCCGTCTGCTAGAGTGGCAGGGTGACGAACTCAGTCAGTCCGTCTCGCCTCGCCGGCCTGCTGGGCGCCGGGTCCCTTCGCCTGATCGATGCCCGGAACACGCTGGATGACCCGGAAGCAGGCAAGCTTGCCTGGCGTGCCGGCCACATCCCCGGAGCGGTTCATCTCAGCCTCGACCCGGACCTGTCCGGACCTGCCGGGGAGCGCGGCGGCCGCCACCCCCTGCCCGAAGTCCCTTTGATGGTCGAGACGTTCGAAGCCGCAGGCATAAGTGATGACAGCGACGTGGTCGTCTATGACGATGTTACCGGCATGTTCGCTGGCCGCGTCTGGTGGATGCTCAGGTACCTGGGCCATGCCCGCGTGCGCGTGCTTGATGGCGGCTTCAACGCCTGGGTCGCGGGCGGTCATGAGGTCGTCACAGCCGGCCACGTGCCTGGACGCGGGACGCTGACCGCGCGCCCCCGGGCTGACATGCTCGCGTCCCGCGAGGAGGTCGAAGGCAGGCAGGCGGGTGCCGGCACCGTCCTGATGGACGCGCGGTCTGCCGAGCGGTTCAGTGGCCGCGTGGCACAGATGGACAGGATCCCGGGCAGGATTCCCGGCGCCGTCAACCGGCCTTACGCGGACAACCTGACTCCTGACGGCTCGCTGCGGACGGCAGAAGAACTTCACGAGCTTTACTCCGGTCTGGGCGACGACGTTATCACCTACTGTGGCTCGGGAGTAAGTGCGACCCTCGACATCCTTGCGATGGAGGAGGCCGGACTCGGGCTTCCCAGGCTCTATGCGGGTTCGTTCAGCGACTGGATATCTGTGCCGGGTGCGCCGGTGGAGCGTGACGAGGATGCCACGTGAAGCCGGTGCTGCGCAGCTCAGGCCTGTGGGACGCAGTGCTCAGACAGCTGCCATCGGGCCTGGTGGTGCTCAAACCCGTGCGTGACGAGGACGACCGGCTGATCGACTACGAGGTCCTGGCGGCCAACACGCATGCACCGCCGCTGCTCGGCCTGGCCGGCACCGAGATCGTCGGCAGGAATATCGGCGAGCTCAACCCCGCACTGCGACAGCGCAGCCTGGTGGCGCGCTTCGACCGGATCATCCAGAAGAACAGGGCCGAGGAGTTCGAACAGCTGATGCCGGTCAACAACGAGGGCCGTACGGAGCCCGGCTGGTACGCGATCACAGCCATGCCCGCTGACGGCTACCTGATCGTCTTCTTCAGCTCGATCAACCGGCGCAAGGCCGCGCTGATGGAGGCTGTACGCCTGATGAGCGCGGACGACCTGACCGGGATCGGAAACAGGCGCCTGCTCAAGAGCCACTTCTGGCGGCGCAGGCAGCTCGGTACCGGCATGTCGCTGATCTTCCTTGACCTGAACGGTTTCAAGCGCGTGAACGACACTTACGGCCATGAGACCGGGGACGAGGTGCTCCGCATCGTGGCCCAGCGCATAAAGAACAGCCTGCGGCCCGGTGAGATCGTCGCCAGGCTGGGTGGGGACGAGTTCGCGGTCCTGACGGACACGAGTGACGAGACCGCCGCGAAGGGGATCGCCTCGCGCCTCCGCGGTGTCGTTCGCAGGACGATGCAGCTGGGCGACATCTCCATCGACCTGGATACCAGCGTCGGCGTGGCCGTCTACCCAGGTGACGGCGAATCGTTCGAAGCGCTCTCGGCAGCGGCCGATCAGCGCATGTACGTGGACAAGCAAGCCGCCGGTCGGCCGGCGTTATAGCGGGTTGAGAATCTCGATAGAACTTGTGCCCCGCACACTGGCTGACCTCGACCGCCAGCTGGAGGAGCTTGCTGGCGAGTTCACGGCCGTGGACACTGTCAACGTGCCCGACCTGACCAGGTTCGACGTGCGCAGCTGGGACGCCTGCCTGCAGGTGAGGCAATCGCTGCCCAACGCCATTCCGCACCTGCGTGCGATCGATGTCAATCCGGAGGCGGAGTGGGCCCTGCCCGCGCAACTGGCGCAGGGTGGCATAACCGAGGTAATCGTCGTCACGGGCGACGCGCCAGTGGACCTGGGATCACCCGTTTATCCTTGCGACAGCGTGCAGCTCATACGGAGGCTGAAACGGGCGATGCCCGGCCTGAAGGTGTACGCAGCGCTCGATCCTTACCGCAGCGGGATGCGCGAAGAGCTTGATTACGCTCAGGAGAAGCTGGAAGCGGGTGCGTCAGGCTTCTTCACCCAGCCGTTCTTCGATCTGCGCATGCTCGACGTGTGGGCGGAGCAGCTTCCTGACGTGCCCGTCTTCTGGGGAGTGACCAGCGTGACCGCCGAACGCTCATGGCTTTACTGGCGCAACCGCAACCGGGCCGTCTTCCCGGGCGGCTTCGCGCCCACCCTGGCCTGGAACCGGGAGTTCGCCGCGCTGGTGCTTGAATGGGCCAGGGCGAACGATCAGAGCCTGTACTTCATGCCGATCCGCAGCAGCCTGAAGTCCTGGCTGGCGGGCATACTTTAGCCTTCCTCCGGCTCGTAGGCGAGCGCCGGGGCCAGCCACCGCTCCGCCTCGGCCATGCTCCACCCTTTCCTGGCCGCGTATGACTCGACCTGGTCAGCCTGGATCTTGCCGACAGCGAAGTAGCGGCTCTCCGGATGGGCGAAGTACAGTCCGCTTACCGCGGCTCCGGGATGCATGGCGTAACTCTCCGTCAGGCGCAGTTCGGTGCGTTCCTCGACGCCGAGCAGGCGGAAGATCGTGCCCTTCTCAGTGTGGTCGGGCTGGGCGGGGTAGCCGGGAGCAGGTCGGATGCCGCGGTAGCGTTCGCGGATCAGATCCTGGTTGCTCAGCTGCTCGTCTGCGGCGTAGCCCCAGAACTCGCGGCGCACACGCTCGTGCACGTGCTCGGCGAACGCCTCGGCCAGACGGTCGGCAAGTGTCTTGGCCAGGATCGAGTTGTAGTCATCCAGCTGGCCTGCGAACTCGGCCGCGAGTTCGTCCGCGCCGATGCCGGCAGTTACGGCGAACATGCCGACGTGGTCCTGCGGAAGGACATAATCGGACAGCGCAAGGTTCGGCTGGCCCTCGCGCTTCGCCGTCTGTTGCCGCAGCGTGTAAAGAGTGCCCAGCTGGTCGCCTGGCCGGTCCGGGTCGAAGAGCCTGATGTCATCCCCATCACGCGAGGCGGGGAAGATGCCGAACGCGCCCTGGGCCCTTATCAGGCCGCCCTCGACGATGCGTTCGAGCATCCTGAGCGCGTCGTCATACAGTTTGCGGGGTGTATCCCCGAACCGGGGATCGTCCAGGATCGCCGGGAACAGTCCCTTGAGCTGCCAGGCCTGGAAGAAGGGCGACCAGTCGATGCGGCTGATCAGCGGCTCCAGCGCCTGGTCCTCGAACACCTTGACGCCCGTGAAGGCGGGCGCTACCGGAGCTGCGTTCTCCGGGGTGGCCGCGAAAGCGTTGGCAGTCGCCTGACTGTAGGACAGCAGGCGTGCAGAGCGCGTGCGTTCCCCGTGCTGTGTGCGCAGGCCGTCGTAAAGGGCCCTGATCTCTCCCGCGTACTCGTCCCTGGCAGCACCTATCGCCCTGCTGGCGGTGGAAACGCTGCGCGAAGCATCGGGCACGTGGACAGTGAGGCTGCCGTATGCGGGCGCGATCCGCACGGCGGTGTGCAGCCGTGAGGTGGTCGCACCGCCGATCAGCAGTGGCATCCTCATTCCGCGGCGTTCCATCTCGCGGGCCACGTGCACCATCTCGTCCAGGGAGGGCGTGATCAGGCCTGACAGGCCGACGATGTCGGCGTTCTCCGCCTCGGCCACGTCCAGGATCCGCTCGGCGGGGACCATAACGCCCAGGTCGATGATCTCGTAGCCGTTGCAGGCGAGCACGACTCCCACGATGTTCTTGCCGATGTCATGCACGTCCCCGCGGACGGTCGCCATCACCACTTTGCCCGCGTTGGAAGCGCCTGTCTTGTCAGCCTCCAGGTACGGCTGCAGCCAGGCGACGGCCCGCTTCATCACGCGGGCGCTCTTCACCACCTGCGGCAGGAACATCTTGCCGGCACCGAAGAGGTCGCCGACTATGTTCATGCCGTCCATCAGGGGTCCTTCGATAACCTGCAACGGCTTGACCAGCAGTTCGAGCGCCTCGGCTGTGTCCGCCTCTATGTGGTCAGTGAGCCCTTTGACGAGCGCGTGGCTCAGCCGCTCGGTGACCGGCAGCGAACGCCAGGCCTCGGTGTCGACTCTGGCTTTGCCGACGCTCGCTACCTGCTCCGCATGCTCGAGGAGCCGCTCGGTCGCGTCCTCGCGGCGGTTGAAGAGCAGGTCCTCGACCTTCTCGAGCAGGTCGGGTGGGACCTCGGCGTACACCTCGAGCATCTCTGGATTGACTATGCCCATGTCCATGCCGGCTTCTACCGCGTGATAGAGGAAGGCCGCGTGGATGGCCTCGCGCACGGTATCGTTGCCGCGGAACGAGAACGAGACGTTGCTCACTCCCCCCGACACCAGGGCTCCGGGCAGGTTCTGCTTGATCCAGCGGGTGGCAGCGAAGAAGTCCTTGGCGTAGTTCGCGTGTTCCTCGATTCCGGTGCCGATGGTGAGGATGTTCGGGTCAAGGATGACCTCAGAACCGCTGAAACCGACTTCTTCGGTAAGCAGGCGGTAGACGCGCTCTGCGATCTCGATGCGCCTCGCGTAGTCAGCCGCCTGTCCCTGCTCGTCGAAGGCCATCACGATCGGAACGGCCCCGTAGCGCTTCACAAGGCGTGCCTGCCTCAGGAAGTCTTCCTCACCCTCTTTGAGCGAGATGGAGTTGACGATTCCGCGACCCTGGATGCGCTTGAGCCCTTCCTCCAGCACTTCCCATTTCGACGAGTCGATCATGATCGGAACGCGCGAGATGTCGGGCTCTGAGCCGATCAGGTTCAGGAACTCGCCCATGGCGGCGACGCCGTCGATGAGTGCCTCGTCCATGTTGATGTCGATGATCTGGGCGCCGCCCGTGACCTGGTCGGCAGCGACCGCCAGCGCCTCTTCGAACTTGCCGCCGCGGATCAGGCGCGCGAAGCGCTTGGAACCTGTGATGTTGGTGCGCTCGCCGACGTTGACGAAGTTCGTGTGGGGGCGGATCACGAGTGGCTCGAGGCCGCTGAATACGGGCAATGGTTCCGGCTCGGGCACGACCCGCGGCGCGGCACCTTCTGCGGCCGCGCGGAAGGCACTGATGTGCGCGGGCGTGGTACCGCAGCAGCCGCCTATGATGTTGAGCCAGCCCTGCTGCAACCATTCGCTCATCAGGTCCGTCATGTCCTCAGGCGATTCGTCGTAGCCACCGAAGGCGTTGGGCAAGCCCGCGTTGGGATGGGCAGACGTATGAAACGGCGCAAGGCGCGACAGCTCCTGGACGTGTGCGCGCAGCTCCTTCGGTCCCAGCGCGCAGTTGAGGCCGATGCTGAGCAGATCGGCGTGCCGCACGGAGTGCAGGAACGCCTCGAGCGTCTGACCGCTCAGGGTGCGGCCGCTGTTGTCCGTGATGGTGCCGGAGATCATCAGCGGGACGCTCTCGCCACGCTCCTCGAGCACGCTCTCAACTGCAAAGATCGCGGCCTTCGCGTTGAGCGTGTCGAAGATGGTCTCGATCAGCAGCAGGTCGGCTCCGCCGTCGAGCAGGCCGTGAACCTGTTCCGAGTAGGCCGTAACCAGCTGGTCGAACGTGACGGCGCGGTAACCGGGCCGCTCCACGTCGGGCGAGAGGCTGGCCGTGCGGTTCGTCGGTCCGATCGCCCCCGCCACCCACCGCGGGCGCCCCGGCTTCTCGAACTGATCGGCACACTCCCGGGCGATCCGGGCAGCCTCGCGGTTGATCTCCCTGATGTGGTCGCCCAGCCCGTACTCGGCCAGCCCGATGCTTGTGGCGTTGAACGTGTTCGTCTCGATGATGTCCGCGCCGGCTTCGAGGTATTGCCTGTGGATGCGGCTGATCAGCTGGGGCTGAGTCAGGCAGAGGATGTCGGCGGCGCCATAGAGGTCGCGGCCGTGCGACGCGAACCTGTCACCGCGGTAGTCGGCCTCATGGAGCGTCTCGGCCTGGATCATCGTGCCCATCGCGCCGTCCAGCACGAGCACACGGTGTTTCAGGTGTTCGCGGATCAGGTCCGCGCGCCCGCTCACGCAACATCATGGCGCTTGAAGCGCCAGGCCAGCAGCAGTGCGAAGACAACGAAGTACCCGCCCATCACCATCGCTGAATGACTCAGCGGCAGCGTGCTGAACAGCAGTCCACCGCCGGCTTCCGCGGGAATGCCAAGATCCGTGAGTACGCTTCCCACCAGGCCCCGCGACGGCGCGTACAGGTTGCTGGTGAAGAAGTATCGCGGCAGTTCCTCGAGGGTGTTCTGGAGCCGCAGGAACTGGAAGACCGCGTTGAAGGCCGTGACGGGCTGAAAGCCGACCAACGTGGCGTACGCCATGTAAAGGCCCTCTAGCAGCGCCGGCAGGAAGAACACGCTCACGATGCCGAGCGCGACGTTGCGGAGCATGAAGATGAGGAGGAACGCGAACGAGATTCCCGCCGCCCCGAAGAGCACCTGCATCACCATGCCGGTGAGCAGGCCGGACCAGTCGCCGCTGAAGCCGGTGCCAAGGAAGGTCGTGCCCAGAGCTCCGAACAGGAACGCGAACACGGTGGCGCCGATCACGAGCACGGCGAACGCGAGCCACGCCACCAGGAACTTGCCGGTCAGCACGGCCAGGCGCTGCGGCTGGGCCACCAGCGTCGTCTTCCACATGTTCTGGCTGCGCTCCTCCCCGATCAGCAGTGCGGCGACGAGCGCGATGATGATCATGTAGAAGCTCGGCGACATGTAGCCGGGGCCGACCAGCGCAACGCGGGCAAGGCCGAAAGGCGAGGCAAGCTCGTGCAGGAGCGTGCCGACAGGGACGTTCCCATCGATGAAGGAGCCCGCAAGGTTCACGCGGATGACGTTCCCGACGATCAGGACCAGGGCCGGATACAGGATCCAGTAGAGCCCGGCGAGAACGTAAGTACGCTTCTTGTGGGCCAGCTTGAACAGCTCGGCCCGGACCACGTTGGCAACGGCGTTCATACCGGCCTCCCGTCTTCGCGCAGCAGGCGCAGGTACGCGTCTTCGAGGCTGTCGTGTTCGCGGTTCGCTTCGGACAGCCGTATGCCGCGGGCCGACAGCGTGCCGATCAGGTCACCGGCGCCGTCCTGAGGCACCAGCACCCGCAGCACGTCTCCGTCCAATCGGCTGAACTCCAGGTTCATGTCGCGCAGTGTTTCCTCGAGACTGTGCGCGTCGTCCGAGCGCAGCCGGTATGTAACCAGGGCACCCTGCAGCTGGTTCAGGAGCGTGCTAAGTGTGCCGTCGTACAGCAGTCGGCCGCGCTCCACGACCAGCACGCTGTTGGCCAGCTTCTCGAGCTCGGCGAGGATGTGTGAGGAGATGAGGATGGTCACGCCCTGCGCTGCGATCGCACGCAGCGCCTCGCGGATCTCGGCGATACCGACCGGGTCAAGGCCGTTGGTCGGTTCGTCGAGCAGCATCACTTTCGGTTGCCACAGCATCGCCCTGGCCAGGCCCAGCCGTTGCCGCATGCCCTGCGAGTAGGCGCCGACCTTCTTGTCGGCCGCCTGGTCCATATGCACGAAATCAAGGACCTCGCCGATCCGGGAAGCGGGCACGCCACCATGCAGCAGCGCGGCGTGGATCAGGTTCTTGCGCCCCGACATGTACGGATAGAAGCTCGGTTCCTCGATCATGGTGCCCACGTCGCGCAGCGTCGGGCCCGGTACGGGGCCGGCCAATACCGTGCACCTGCCGGCAGTGGGCCTGATCAGTCCCGCCAGCATCCGCAGGGTAGTGGTCTTGCCCGATCCGTTCGGCCCGAGGAAACCCGTGATCCGCCCGAACGGCACGTCGAAACTGAGGTCGCTGACCGCATGCTTGCGGCCGTACCTCTTTGTGAGGCCCCGTGCCTCGATAGCATTCTCGCTCATACGGTTGCCTCCGGTTTTGCACTGCGTTCCATCAACGCCCTTATCGCATCTGCAGCGGGCTTGCCCCTGAAAACCACCCGGTAAACCTCGGAACAGATGGGCAGGTCGATACCGTGCTCAGAGGCGAAGCCGAAGATCCGCTCGACCGCCTGGATGCCTTCGGCCGTGAGCCCGTCCGCCTCCAGGTCATGAAGGTTCTCTCCGCGCGCGATGCGCTGGCCAGCAGTGAAGTTGCGGGATTGCGGTCCCGCGCACGTCGCGACGAGGTCCCCCAGGCCCGAGAGGCCGTAGAACGTCTCGCGGCGGCCGCCGAGCAGCGTACCAAGCCGGATGATCTCGTGAAGCCCCCTCGTGATGATCGTCGCCTTGGTGTTCTCGCCAAGACCCAGTCCCGAGCTTATGCCGGTGGCCAGCGCGATCACGTTCTTGACCGCGCCGCCGATCTCGACGCCGGCCACGTCACTGCTCGTGTATACCCTGAACTTCGGTCCCTGGAGCCAGCCCTGAACCTGCAGGGCGAAGCTCTCGTCGCGGGATGCGATCACCGCCGCGGCAGGCAGCCCCGAGGCCACCTCACGGGCCAGGTTCGGTCCGGACAGTACGGCTGTCACGGCGTTCG
>ERZ869909.1962-NODE-1962-length-15156-cov-4.519862_pt1 | contig 15156 bp, 11 predicted proteins | sample MGYA00520892_ERZ869909 | MGnify/ENA primary metagenome ERZ869909 (study PRJEB32215, sample SAMEA104723947) | bioreactor metagenome | biome: bioreactor; feature: anaerobic bioreactor; material: water | place: China | collected 2015-03-12 ...
ACCCAGCGCCCCTTCACCGCCGTCGGCTCCTCCGCCGGGATCTCCCAGTACGCCTCGAAGCCGCGGAAGTGGTCGATCCGGACGAGGTCGAACACGCCGAGGCTCGCGCGCATCCGGCTGATCCACCAGGCATACCCCTCCTCCGCGTGGCGGTCCCACAGGTAGAGCGGGTTGCCCCAGCGCTGGCCGGTCGCGCTGAAGTAGTCGGGAGGCACGCCGGCAACGCTGCGCGGTTCGCCGGTAGTTCCAAGGTCGAAGAGCTGCTGGTTCGCCCAGGTGTCGGCCGAATCGAAGGCAACGAAGATGGGGACGTCCCCGAGTATGAGGATGTCGCGTTCCGCCGCCGCCCGGCGCAGCGCCCGCCACTGTCGGCTGAACCAGTACTGCAGCACGCGCGCCTCTGCGATGCTGCGGGCGTTGCGCTCGCGGGCTGCCGCCAGCGCGGGCTCGTGCGCCTTGCGCTCCGGTTCGGGCCAGGCGGTCCACACGCCGCCGCCATGCTCCTGCTTCAGCGCGCTGAAGAGCACGTACGGCTCCAGCCAGGCCGCCTCGGCCTCGCAGAACGCCGTGAACTCCTCGGACTGGACCCCTGCGTCCAGGAACCGGCGTGCGGCCACGCTGAGCAGTTCGCCCTTGAGCGGAATGACGGCGCCGAAGTCGACCCGGTCGGCAGGCAGCGCCTCAAGTCCGGCGACCTCGCCGGGCTCGAGAAAGCCTTCTTCCAGGAGCGTGGCGGTGCTGATCAGGAGGGGGTTTCCGGCGAAGCTGCTGAACGACTGGTACGGGCTGTCGCCGTACCCGGTCGGGCCGAGCGGCAGCACCTGCCACAGCCGCTGGCCGGCCGCCTGCAGGAAGTCCAGCCACTCGTGGGCCTCCTGGCCGAGCTCGCCGATGCCGTACTGACCGGGCAGCGACGTCGGGTGCAGGAGAATGCCTGCCCGCCTCGCCCGGTTCGCCTCCCAGTGCGAGCGCCTGCCCGCCGCTTCCGCCTCGCTCACTTCTCGAACGGCTTGCCGAGTGCCTTGGGCGGGATCGCCCGGCCGATGAAGCCGGCCAGGACAAGCATCGTCAGGATGAACGGCACGGCCTGGACGATGGTCGGTGGCAGCAGCGTGCCGCCGCCAAGCGCGTTGGCCGCGGCCTGGAACATGCCGAAGAGCAGGGTCGCGCCGAGCACGCCGAGCGGGTGCCACTTGCCGAAGATCAGGGCAGCGAGAGCGATGAAGCCGCGGCCCCCCGACATGCCGCCCACGAAGTTGCCGGTCGTGCCGAGCGCAAGGTAGGCGCCGCCGAGCCCGGCCAGAACGCCGGAGAGGATCACGGCGACGTAGCGCAGGCGGACCACGTTGATGCCGACGCTGTCCGCGGCGTGGGGGTGCTCGCCGACGCTGCGCAGGCGCAGGCCGAAAGGCGTGCGGAACATGATCCACCAGCAGACCGGGACGAGCAGGAGCGCGATGTAGACGACCGGGCTGAACGAGAACGGCCCCAGCGCCCACTGGGGAAGGCGGTTCACGACGTGCTCGCTGGTGGTGGAGTTCTGGTAGAGGCCCTGCAGCAGGATGGCGGGAACGCCGATGGCCATCAGGTTGATCGCCGTACCCGAGATTATCTGGTCGGCCTTGTAGCGGATCGAAACGACCGCGTGGACCCAGGCGACCAGCCCGCCCACAACCATCGCGATTCCCATGCCCAGCCACGGCACCCAGGGCAGGCGGATCGAGGGGTTCTCAGCCAGGAACGGCGCCTCGATCAGCTGGGCGGCCACCGCGCCCGTGAACGCCCCGAAGAGGAGGATGCCCTCGAGCGCGATGTTGACCACGCCTGCACGCTCGCTGAACATGCCGCCGAGCGCGGCGAGGAGCAGCGGCGTGGTTGCACGCAGGGCCGAGGCGATCAGTGTCAGGAGAAGGATCGAGTCCATGATCAGTGGGCTTCCCTTCCGGGTTCGTCACCCGCGGGTCTGAGCGGCTCGACCGGCTCGGCCAGCAGCTGCTCCTCGGTTTCCGGGCGCTTGCCGCGGCCGAGCAGGCCGGTAGGCAGGAAGCCGCGCGCGGCGATGAAGAGCACCACCAGCGCGAGGATCATGCTGACCACGTCGCGGGTGAGCGAGCTGAAGGCGACGTTGAGCGATGCACCGCCGTTCTTCAGGACGCCGAACAGGAACGCCGCGAGCACCACTCCGAGTGGCGTGTTGGCGCCGAGCAGCGCGACGGCGATGCCGTCGAACCCGTCGTTGACGGGAAGTGACTGGCGCAGGGCGAAGTCCTCGAGCGCGCCGCCGAGCACGTAGTGCGTGGCCGTCAGGCCGGCGAACATCCCGCTCAGTGCCATCGCCATCACGGTGTTGCGGGCGATGCTGGCCCCGCCGTACTCCGCGGCCTTGGGAGCGACGCCGACCGCGCGCAGGTCATAGCCCCAGTGCGTGCGCCACATCAGGTACTGCATGAAGACGGCAGCGAGTATCGCCAGCACGAACGAGACGTTGAGGGTGGTGGGCGGGATCGCAAGGTCTGTGCCGTGCAGGCCGAACAGCATCATCACTCCGTACGAGGCCGCGCCGACGGCGACTGCCGCCGCGAGCCTGGCGGCCAGGCTCCTGAGCCGGCGGCGCGGCAGGAACGCGAACGCGAGCAGTGCGAGCACGGGGGAAATGACGGCGGCGACGTTGCCGTTGATGACGTTGGTCCCGGGGGTCTCGCGCAGGTTGATCCCGAGCAGGGCGGGCAGCTGCGGCATGCGGGCCTCCACGCGAAGCGGATGGCTCTTCGGCTCGGAACCCGGGGCCTTGAAGGGCATCTGCACGACGACGGGAGCCTCCCCCTGGTGCGGGAGCCCGGCGCCCATCATGCCTCCCAGCAGGACGACGAGCACGATCGCCGCGCTCACCCGCGGCCTGCGCCCCAGCAGCTGCCTGACGAACGGGATGAACATCAGCAGCACGAGCACGACGAGCCCGATGCCCAGGAAGCGCAGCGCCGCCAGGGCCGGGGATGCGAACGTCGGGTTGGACGAGAGCAGGAACAGCATCAGCGAGGCCGCGATGTAGTTCATCATGATCGTGGTGATGACCTCGCTGCTGCCGAAGCGCGCCTTGAGGATGCCCGGCACCGCGGCCCACAGCCCGCCGCCGGCGGCCGCCGCGAGCACGGCGGTGGGCAGCACGATCCAGGCCGGACCACCCATGTAGATGCCGACGAGCATCGCAAAGATGCCGCCCAGCGTCATCTGGCCGGGCGCGCCGATGTTGAACTGGCCGGCGCGGAAGCCGAACGCGAGGGCCAGCCCGGTGAAGATGAGTGGCGTGGTGAACTTCAGCGCCTCAAGGAAGCCGGGGAACGTGGCCAGCGAGCCGGCGAAGAGCGTGAAGAACGCGTACCAGACCGTGTCGAAGCGGCCGGCGAGCCGTTCGATCATGTTCGCGGGTTCGAGCCCCGCCGCCATCGGGGTCGGCTGGAGAAGCAGGATCACGATTCCCGACGCGAAGAGGGCCAGCAGGATCGATACGGCCGGCACGGCCGCCGCGCGCAGCGCAAATGTGAAGAACCTGGCGATCCTGGGCCTGATCGTCAGCCCGGCGAGCACGGCGATCACGCCGGTCAGGAACGCCATGAAGGACGCAAGCGCGATGCCCGCCCCCGAGTAGGGCAGCCTGCGGATGAGCAGGCCGCCTTTGTCTGCAGCCGCGACGATCTGGCTGAGGCTCATGTCCGGCGCCTCTTCGATCACGCGTGAGAGCGCGTCAACGTCGTGAACGGGGCGGGGGTTGTCGACAGTGGACTGGATGGTCTGCACTACGCTCATGATCCGCGCGTCATCCGCGGCTGTCGAGAACTGCTGCAGGCCGAAGCCGGTGACCACGAGCAGCGTGATTCCGGCTGCGAGCCAGGCGATCCTGCGCGGCATCCTCGGAAGCAACGCGGAAAGCACCAGCAGCGCGGCGGCCGCCAGGGTGAGGACAAGGACGGTCTGTGCGCCGGGTACGGCAAACACATCGGTCCGGCCCGTGAAATCAACGATCCGGTCAGGCAGCAGCAGGAGCGTGCTGCGCGAACCGGTCTCCCTGCCCAGAACTGCCCAGGGGACGAGCAGGGCAGCCAGGCCGGTCAGCAGCCCGAGTCCGGGCACCACAGTGCGGTCAGTCACCGGGCCATTGTAACTAATGCGGTACCTGAGGCAGCAGATGCAGCAGCTGCGAGAGGGCAGTCGCTGCGTCAGGCCTGCTGCCGGGGTCCTTGTCGAGCAGTGCGGACACGAGCGGGTCGAAGCCTGAACAGGTGGGCCGCAATGCCGACACGGGGGCAGCGGTAGCGTTCTGGTGGGAACTCAGCACCTGTGCCGGGTCTCCGCTGAAGGGGATCTCGCCGGTCAGCCCCCAGTAGAGGATCGCGCCCAGCGAGTACATGTCGCTCGCCGGCGAGACCGGCTCGGCACGCGCCTGCTCGGGCGAGAGGAAGGCGATCGTTCCGGTGAGCACGTGCCGGTCGGTCTCCTGCAGGGACCTGGTCGCAAGGTCAAAGTCGATCACGACTGCCTGGCCGTCCGCGTCGACCACGATGTTCTCGGGCTTGAGGTCCCGGTGAACGATGCCGCGCCCGTGCATGTAGCCGAGTGCGTCGGTGACTCCCAGCATGGCCGTAATGAACTCACGGGCCGAGTTCTTCGTCCGGTCGTTAACGGCGAGCGGCTGACCGCGCACGAACGGCATGACCAGGCATGGGAGTCCGCCCAGCTCGAGCTGGCCTTCAATCGGGTTCAGATGGGGGTGCTTCAGGCCGGAACCGAACTCGAACTCGCGGTCGGCACGACGGGAGTGAACTGCCGGGAACACCTTGACCGCCTTGACCGCTTCCCCGTCGCTCGCCAGAAATACGCGTGCGACAGAGCCGCGGCCGATCAGTCGGATCAACTGAAACTCGCCGAAGGTCCTGCCTAGCATGCTCATTCCTTGCCAGTTTAGCGCCTGATGACTATTCCGGCTTGAAGGAGGGCGGCGAACGCCTCTTTCTCCCTCTCCTCGCCGCTCGAGTCCGGTATCCGGATGAGCAGGTGGCGAAAACCCGCCCTTAGGATTGCGGTGCGCGTCCGGTTCACGTGCTGCCGGATCGCGTCGCGGTAGGCCCGTACCTCGGCGGGACCGACGTGCATGCGGTCCCCGCTCTCCGCGTCGACCAGCTCCAGGAGTCCCGCCTCGGGGTTCAGGTCGGTTTCGGACAGCAGCTGGATGAAGCTGACGTCGAAACCCCGGGCACGCAGGGCGGTAAGGGCCGGCCGGAGCGGGTCCGGGTCCAGCAGGTCGGACAGTACGAGCACGAGCGCGCTGCCCTGGCGGGTGCTGCCGCGGGTGGCGAAGTCCCTGATGCCCCTGACAGGCTGGATCGACGCGCCCTCGCTGGCACTCACCACGCGCTCGACGAACTCCCAGCTGTCGGCCACCGCCTTCAGTCCAAGTGCGGGCCGGCTCTGGCCCCCGCGGAAGGAGTGCACCTGCGACACGGCGTCACGCTGCGCGAGGTAGACAAGCAGCTGGGCGAGACTGGACATGAACGAGGCCTTGCCGTACAGCTGCATGCTGGCGCTGTCGTCCAGCAGCAGGTGGAGCCGCAGGGTGCGCTCGGCCTGGTGCAGGCGCGTGTAGAGCCTGCCGGTTCGCGCGTAGGCCCGCCAGTCCACGTACCTGAGCTCGTCGCCCGGCTGGTACTGCCTGAAGTCGTGGAACTCGACGCTCTGGCCGGCCTCCCGGGCCATGCGCTCGCCGACGTCGCTGCTGAGCACCCTGGTCGCAAGCGTGTACCTGTCGAGCAGTGCGCGTGTGCGCGGCGTGATCACGCTCTGGTGCGGGCCGGCCTGTCAGTCTGCTCCAGGAGCTCCTGGATGATGTCGTCCGTGGACGCGCCCTCGACCTCGGCCTCGAAGCTGAGCAGCAGGCGGTGCCTGAGCACGGGCGCGGCTGCGCGCCGCAGGTCCTCCAGCTCGACGTTGGGCCGGCCGGATGCAAGGGCGTACCCTTTCGCCGCGAGCGTGATCGCCTGCGCTCCGCGCGGGCTGGCCCCGAGGCGCAGCAGCGGGTGGGCGTGGCTCGCCTCGATCAGCCGGACCACCCAGTCGAGCGCCGAGTCCGCGACGGGAACAGCGCGCAGCAGCGCCTGCAGCTCCAGCATCTCGGCACGCCGAAAGACCGCGTGTACCTGCGGCTCTTCGCTTCCCGTGGTGCTGAGCAGGATGTTGCGCAGCGTGGCGGCGTCGGGCCGGTTGATGAGGATCTTCACGAGGAACCGGTCCAGCTGCGCCTCCGGCAGCGGGTAGGTGCCTTCCATCTCCAGCGGGTTCTGGGTCGCGAGCGTCGTGAACGGCTCGGGCAGCGCGTAGCGCTTGCCGGCGACCGTGACCGCGTTCTCCTGCATCGCCTCCAGCAGTGCGGACTGGGTGCGGGGCGTGGCGCGGTTGATCTCGTCAGCCAGCAGCACGTTCGCGAACACGGGCCCGGGCTGGAACTCGAAGCGGGTGTTACGGCCGTCGTCTATGAAGACGGTGGTGCCGGTCACATCGGCCGGCATCAGGTCCGGGGTGAACTGGATGCGGCCGAAGTCCAGCTCCGTGGCGTCCGCGAAGGTGCGCACCAGCCGCGTCTTGCCCAGGCCCGGTGCGCCCTCGATCAGCACGTGCCCGCGGGCCAGCACGGCCACGAGCATGTCCTCGACCACGCCCTCCTGGCCAAGCACGACCGTGCCGATCATCTGCTTGAGGCGGTCGAACCGCTCGTTGAATCCGGCCAGCGAAAGTCTGCGTTCCTGGTTCACCATGTACCTCGCACTGCGTTCACTATAACTGCCCTTCCCGGCGGCTTCGCGCCCTTGGTAAACTTGGCATCATGCCCGAGAGCAGCCGCGTGCGGCTCGCCCCCCTTGATGAACTTGACCGCACCGCCTGGCGCAGGATCCGCGAGCACTTCCGTGACGAGGAGATATCGCACCTTAACGGTACCCCGCCCACGCGGCTGCCGGTCTGGCTTCTGCGCGTCATGCTCAAGGCCGACGCGCGGCGTCCGGACCGGCACACGTTCGGCATCCTTGACGAGTCGGGCGCGTTCATCGGACTTACCGAGCTTTATGACATCCACCAGGGCACCGCCACGCTCGGCATCATCATCGGCGAGAAGTCGCACTGGAACCGTGGCTACGGACCGGAGGCCATCTCTGCCCTGCTGCGCGTCGCGTTCCGCGATTACGACCTGAAGCAGGTGAGGCTCTCGACGTTCGAGGACAACCTGCGCGCCCAGGCCGCCTTCCGGAAGGTCGGCTTCCGCGAGCTGCAGCGCACGACCGCGCTCGGCGACAAGGGCCGGGTGAGCATCTGGATGGGCCTGCCGCGCGAGCGCTGGCTCAGTCACCTGCAGGAGGCTCGGCAAAGTACTGCTTGAGTGAAGTGGCGGCCACGCGGCCCACGCCGGGCACCGCTGCGAGCTGCTCGATGCTGGCGCTGCGGAGCTCATCGATGCTCGAGTAGTGGGCGAGCAGGGCGTCGCGCCTCTTCGGGCCGATGCCCGGCACGTCGTCCAGGACCGACGCGGTCATGGCCGCTCCCCGCTTCTGGCGGTTGTAGCCCACGGCCACGCGGTGCGCCTCGTCGCGGATGTTGATCAGCAACCTGAGCGCGGGATGCGATACGGGCACGATGATCTCGCCCTTGGCCTCGCTGATGATCGTCTCCTGCTTCTTCGCAAGTCCCAGCAGGGGAATGTCCAGCCCTGCCTCGTCCAGAGCCCGCCTGGCGGCCGATATCTGGCCCTTGCCGCCGTCGATCAGGAGCAGGTCCGGCACGTTCATCCTGTCCATCAGCTGGCCGGTGAAACGCCTCTTCACCGCCTGGTGCATGCTGGCGAAATCATCGATCCTGTCCTCGCCGCGGATGCGCATGCGGCGGTACTCGCTCTTGCGGGAGCGCCCGCCCTCGAAGACGACGATGCTGGCAACAGTGTGCGTTCCCATCAGGTTGCTGATGTCGAAGCCCTCGATCCGCCATGGGGCCTGCTCCAGTCCCGCCAGGTCCTGCAGCTCCCTGACGCCGGGCGCCTCGCCCCTGCGCTCCAGCAGGGCGAGTTCACTCTCGACGCCGGTGCGTGCGTTGCGTTCCGCCATCGCCATCAGGTCGAGCTTGTCGCCGCGCTGCGGCACGCGCAGCTCCACGCGCCGGGCCGCCCGCTGCGAGAGCAGCTCGCGCCACGGCGCGGTCTTGAGTTCGGTCGGCGGCAGCAGGATCACTGGCGGGATCATCGTGGCGTGCCCGTAGTACTCCGCCATGTAGCGCTCAAGGATCTCGGCGCCGGTCGCGTCGGCCGCACCGGTAAGGAAGCGCTTGTCGTGGCCCACCACGTGGCCGTTGCGCATCTGGAACAGCTGCACGGTCGCGTAGTTGCCCGCGCGGGCGAGCCCCAGGAAGTCGAGGTTCTCCGCGCTGCCGCGGTTGACGTCACTGTCGTAGCCGGTGAGTCGCTTGAGCGCGTCCAGCCTGTCGCGGAAAACGCCGGCCAGCTCGAAGTCCTGCCTGGCGGCGGCCGTGCGCATGTTGTCCTCCAGCATCCCGACCGTCTCGTCGATCCTGCCTTCCAGGAACGCTTTCACCTGTTCGACGACCGCCCCGTACTCCTCGGGATTGGTGTTGCCGATACAGGGAGCCAGGCAGCGGCCCATGTGAAAGCGCAGGCAGGGGCGGCTCCGGCGGCGCATCGGCACGCCGGAGTTTTGCCGCAGCGGGAAGACCGCGCCGATCAGGTCGAGGACGCGGCGAACGACGCCGGCGCTCGGGTAGGGCCCGTAGTAGGTTCCGCCGTCCTTCACGACGCGCCGAGTGAAGATCAGGATGGGGTACTCCTCGTTCGTCAGTTTCAGCCACGGGTAGCTCTTGTCGTCCTTCAGCTGGACGTTGAAGTGCGGCTTGTGCTGCTTGATGAGGTTGCTCTCGAGCAGCAGCGCATCGACCTCGCTGGCGGTGACTATGAAGTCGAGCCTGGCGGCCGCGGCCGTGATGAAGCGGGCCTTGCGGTCGGCCGCCGCGCCGAAGTAGGAGCGCACGCGGTTGCGCAGGTCGAGCGCCTTGCCGACATAGATGACCGTGTCGTCAGCAGAGTGGAAAAGGTATGTGCCCGGCTGCCGTGGCAGGACGGGCAGGTCGTTCAGGTCCACTGGCTGATGTTACCGCCCGCGGGCGCGCGTTCCCGTAGCCGGGCGGCCTCAGCGCATCTCGAGCATCAGGCGCTCGGGCTCTTCGAGCAGGCCGATGACGAAGCTCGTGAAACGGGCGGCCTCGGCACCGTCGACCAGGCGGTGATCGAACGACAGGCTCAGGTAAAGCATGTCGCGTGGCGCGAGGGAATCGTCCGGCATCACCTTCGGGCGCCGCCGGATCGAGTGCACGCCCAGGATGGCGGCCTCCGGCACGTTGATGATGGGGAACGAGAAGAGTCCGCCGACCGATCCGATGTTGGTGATGGAGAAGGTGCCGCCGCGCACGTCCCCGGGCTTCAGGCTGCCGGTCCGGGCGCGTTCCGCTCGGTCCAGGGTCGCCTCGGCCAGTTCAGCGAGGCTGAGCCTGTCGACGCCGTGAATGACCGGCACGAGCAGGCCGTTGTCGGTCGCGACCGCGAGGCCGAAGTTCCAGTAGTCCTTGAAGACGATCTCGCTGGTGGCCTCGTCGAAGCTGGTGTTCAGGTCCGGGAACTTCCTGAGTCCGGCGAGCACGGCCTTCATGATGAAGGGCAGGTACGACAGCCTGGTCCCGCCCTCGGGCACCGCCGCGTTGAGCTTCTTCCTGAGCGCCACGAGTCCGGTGACATCGGCCTCGTCGACATGCAACGCGCGGACGGTATGCAGGTGGCTCGCGATCATCTGCTGGCTGATGAAGCGGCGCATCCCGCGCAGCGGCACGCGCCTCTCGAGTTCCGCGAAGCCATCGGGCGTGCGGTACATGACCGGCTGCGGCATGCCGCCAGCCGACGGCGCCGCCTGAGTGCGCGACGCGGTGACGTCGTCCACGCGCACGCGGCCGCTCGGGCCGGAGCCGTGGACCTGTTCGATGTCGACTCCCAGGTCGCGGGCCAGCTTCCTGGCTGCCGGGACGGCCAGGACGCGGCCGAACGGTCCTGTGGCGCGTGCCGGGGCTGCCGCCATTCGCGGCTGCTGCGCGGGTCTGCGTATCTGCACGACCTCGCCTTCATCAGGGTCGCCGGTGACCCTGAACAGGTTGGTGCTGTCGTCCCCGTCCGTATCGTCCCCGCCAGTCTCGGCCGCCTCGGCCGCCGCAGGCTCGGATGCGGCCGGTGCAGCTTCGGCCGCCGCGCCGGCCCCCTGTTCGATGAGCGCGAGGACTTCATCAACCTGGGCGATGTCGCCCTCCTGGTGCAGGTGCTTGACTACGGTGCCGCTGAGCGGACTCGAAAGCTCAACGGTCACCTTGTCGGTCATCACCTCGACGAGTGGCTGGTCTTTCTCGACCCGGCCGCCTTCGGGTACGAACCACTTGATGATCTCGCCCTCAACAACGGATTCAGCCAGCTTCGGCAAACGGAACTCTGTAGCCATCGGTTCTCCTGTCGTCTGTTCGAGGCGACTCAGTAGTCCAGGGCGCGCTGCACTGCCCGGAGGATTCGGTTCGGCCCCGGCAGGTACTGCCTGTCCTGCGCGTACGGATAGGGTGTGTCGAAGCCGCTCACGCGGAGCGGCGGCGCGAGCAGGCTGTCCAGCACCTGCTCGGCGATCGTTGCTGCGATCTCGGCCATGAAGCCTGCGGTGTGGACTGCCTCGCTTACCAGCACCACGCGGCCAATGCGGGCAGCCTCGTTCAGGACGGTCTCTTCGTCCCATGGCATCAGGGAGCGGAGGTCGATCACGGTCGCGTTGATGCCTTGATCGACGAGCTCGGCATGTGCCTTCATCGTCTCGTCCATGCTGGCGCCGTAGCTGACCAGCAGCACGTCGTCGCCGCGCGCGCGGATGCTGGCCTTCCCGAAGGGAATGGGTTCGCCCTCGCCGTCGGGGATGTCCTCGCGGATCGAGCGGTACAGGCGTTTGGGCTCCATGAACACGACCGGGTCTTCATCGCGTATCGCGCTCAGCAGCAGGCCGCGCGCGTCGAGCGGGCCGGACGGATAGACGACCTTGAGTCCCGGCGTGTGCACGAAGTGCGTCTCGGGGTTCTGGGAGTGGTGGTGTCCGCCCCCGACGCCGCCGCCCGAGGGCATGCGCACGACCATCGGCGCCGTGAATGCGGCGCCGGACCGATAGCGCAGCTTGGCGGCCTGCGACACGAGCTGGTCGAAGCCCGGGAAGACGTAATCGGCGAACTGGATCTCGGCGACGGGCCGCAGGCCGTATGTGGCCATGCCGACCGCTGTTCCGATGATCGCGGCCTCGGACAGGGGTGTGTCCATCACCCGATCGGGGCCGTACTTGTCGAAAAGGTTCTCGGTGGCGAGGAACACTCCGCCACGCTTGCCGACATCCTGGCCGAGCACCACGACCCGGTCGTCCCGGGCCATCTCCTCGTCAAGAGTCCTGGCAATCGTCTTGATCAGGGTCTGTTTCGTCATTGTCATACTTGCCCGGAGCGGGTGCTCACGTGTCAAGCTCGCCCTTCTGGCGCAACAGGTGCGGAGTGGGCTCGGCCAGCACGTCGTCAAACACCCAGTCGAAGGGCACTTTGCCGCTCGCTTCGGATTGTTCGACCGCAGCCGCGATTTCCGCCTCGATCGCCTCGCGGTCTGCCTCGACCGTGGCGTCATCCCAGAGGTCACGCTTCTTGAGGAAACGCTCGAACCGCTCGAGCGGATCGCGTTTCAGCCAGGCATCCAGTTCTTCCCTGGGCCGGTAGATGCTGTCGTCGTCGTCGGTGGAGTGCGCTCCGTAGCGGTACACCTGCAGCTCGACCAGCGAGGGGCCGATGCCTTCGCGCGCCTGTTCGACGGCCTGCTTCATGACGTAGTACGAAGCGAGCACGTCCATGCCGTCCACCAGGTAGCCCGGCATGCCGTAGGCCTTCGCCTTGATGGCGATGGATTCGGACGCGGTCTGGTGGTTGTAGTCAGCGCTGATGGCGTAGCCGTTGTTCTGGCAGGCGAAGACGATGGGGGCTCCCTTGACGCCGGCGAAGTTGATGCCGGCGTGGAAGTCGCCCTCGCTGGTGGCGCCGTCACCGAAGGTCGTTATCACGGTCTGGCCGCTCTCGCGCAGCTTCATTGCGATCGCGGTGCCCGCCGCGGGCGCGATGTGCGAGGCGATGGGCGAGGCGACGGTGAACATGTTGAGTTCGCGCGAGCCGGGATGGGCAGGCATCTGCCGCCCCTTTGCGGTGTCTGCCCGCGTCCCCATCATCTGGCCGAGGAACTCGACGAGCGGGAGGCCCATCGCCATCACCAGGGCGGTGTCGCGGTAATAGGGGTATATCCAGTCAAAACCCACGCGGAATGCGTGGGCTATGCCGATCTGGGCGGCTTCCTGGCCACTGCTGGGCGCGACGAAGCTGGTCACGCCCTGGTAGCGTAGCTTGCGTAGTCGTTCGTCGACGATCCGGCCCCGGAGCATGTCCCTGTAGAAGAGGAGAAGCTGTTCGTCGGACAGGTCAAGTTCGAACCTGCCGGTCCAGTCCCCGGACGGGCTGATCAGTGTGATTGGCTTTTCGCTGAACGGCTGGAAGCGTTGTGCATCCTTGATCATTCAGGTTCCTCCTGCTGTGTTGTGGGCAGTGCGCGGCCCTGTGCCGGCACGTTCCCCCTGACTCTTTCTCTTGACCGAGTCTACCACCAGCCTCCCATCCGGCCGGTAGCGTTGTCTTACCGGAAAAGTATACAGGTACAACGCATTCCGGTACACCGTTCGCGCAGCGATGCCCGGGCAGCGGTACAATGGCCCGCCTATGGATCTCCAGTTTCCCGGTTACGGCTCACCTGAGGCGATCTGGTCACTGCTCGTGTCCGCCCTGCTCGGGTTCATGATCGGGCTGGAGCGCGAGCGGAAGCGCGAGGTGCAGGGGTCGATCTTCGCAGGCATCCGCACGTTCCCGCTCATCGCCGTGTTCGGTGCGGCGGTCGGCCAGATCAGCGTGGCCACTAGCCCGCTCATACTCTTCGGCGGGTTCGTCGCGATCACCGTGATGGCTGCGCTGGCGTACTGGCGTGAGTCCTCGGGCCCCAAGATCGGCGGTACGACCGGGTTCGCCGTCCTCGTGGCCTTCGCACTCGGCGTGCTCACCGCGATCGACCTGATCGGCGCCGGACTTGCGGGTGCCGTGATCGTCACCGGCCTGCTGTCGATGCGCCAGGAGCTGCGCGACCTGTCCAACACCGTCACCCGCGCCGACCTCTTCGCGGTCGTCCAGTTCGCGGCGGTCACGCTCATCGTCCTGCCCCTGGTACCGAACGAGTCGTTCGGCCCGTTCGGCGTCTGGAACCCGCGCAGCATCTGGCTTCAGGTGGTCCTGATCTCGGGCATCTCGTTCGTGGGCTACCTGGCGATGAAGATGGTCGGCACCCGCCGCGGAGCCGCGCTGTCGGGCGTGCTGGGCGGGTTCGCCTCGAGCACGGCCGTGATGCTCACGCTGAGCAGGCGGTCGAAGGAACTGCCGCAGCTGACGCGGACTTTCATTCTCGGCGCCCTGGCTGGCTCCGCCACCTCGATCATCAGGCTCGCGGTGATCATCGCGATCATCGACTCGAGGCTGCTGCTTCCGATGCTGTTCCCGTTGCTGGCCCTGTTTCTGGTACCCGCGATCGGGGCGGTCATCACCGGCCTGGCGGGCCGCTCGAGCGACTCGGAGGACGTGAAGGTAAGTAACCCCTTCGAGCTCAAGACCGCGCTCGAGTTCGGCCTCATCTATGCGCTGATCCTGCTCGTTACCCGGGCCGCCCAGGAGTACCTGGGAGAAGCCGGCGTCTATGTCGCCAGCGTGCTGGGCGGGATAGTGCGGCCGGACGCCATCGCGCTGTCGCTGGCCGAACAGGCATTCTCCGTTCTGGACATCACCGTCGTGATCCGTGCACTGACGCTGGCCGTAGCCACCAACTGCCTGTTCAAGGGCACGATCGGCACCGTGCTCGGCAACCGCCACTTCGGTACAGCAGTGATGGTCACGCTGGTCATAGCCGCAGCGGCCGCCGTCGCCGCCGCCTGGATGATTCCGCCGCTGGAAGTTCAGCTTCCTGCAGTACAGCAGTCCTGAGCCGCGCCGCTTTTCTTGGTAGACTTGCGGCAGCTTAGTGAGCCGGCCAGCTTTCCTTTCGCGGCCGGTGCGGAGACATGCAGCGGACCTTGACGCAAGGTCCGCAAGCAGTCACGGAGGAACCAATGAACGAAGTCCATCGCGGACTCGCCGGTGTCATCATCGACACCTCCGAGATCTGCCACATCGACGGTGAGAACGGCCAGCTTATCTACCGCGGGTACGACATCCGCGACCTGGCTGACCGCGCCTCATTCGAAGAGGTCATCCATCTGCTCTGGAACGGCGAACTGCCCGACCGGGCCGAGCTGGACGCCTTCAGGGCCGAACTGCGCGAGTGGCAGCAGATTCCCGACGTGATCGGCATACTTCGCGACCACATCGGCAAGTCCGCCCCGATGCATGCACTGCGCAGCGCCGTTTCCCTGCTCGGCGCGATTGACGGGCAGGCTGACGGCCTGGATCCGGACAACATCCGGCGCATCGGGCTGCGCCTGACCGTACAGGTCCCGATTATCGTCGCCGCCTACATGCGGCTGCGCGCTGGCCAGGAGCCGATCGCTCCGGATCCGGACCTGTCGATCGCCGCTAACTTCCTCTACATGCTGACCGGCGAGCAGCCGTCGGAAGCGGCCGTGCGCGTGATGGACGTCAACCTGGTGCTGCACGCCGAGCACGGCTCGAACGCCAGCACGTTCGTGGCCCGCGCCACCGCCTCGACCCTGACGGACGTGTACAGCGCGATCACCGCCGCCATCGGCTCTCTCAAGGGGCCGCTGCATGGTGGTGCGAACACCGCCGTGATGCAGACGCTCGAGTCGCTCGGCAGCATGGACGAGGTCGAGGGCTTCGTCATGAACCGCCTGGCCGAGCCCAAGGGCCGCGTGATGGGCTTCGGCCACCGCGTCTACCGCGTGCTCGACCCGCGCGCGACGATCCTGAAGGACG
>ERZ869909.1963-NODE-1963-length-15155-cov-10.074745_pt1 | contig 15155 bp, 7 predicted proteins | sample MGYA00520892_ERZ869909 | MGnify/ENA primary metagenome ERZ869909 (study PRJEB32215, sample SAMEA104723947) | bioreactor metagenome | biome: bioreactor; feature: anaerobic bioreactor; material: water | place: China | collected 2015-03-12 ...
AAAATTTTTAATTACTCTTGAGTTTGTAATAAACTAAATATTAAACGATTAACTAGATTATATTCGAATGAAAAATACATTTAAGGAGCTGTAAAGCAGGCGCTTTCAGCCTCCGGTTGTAAGTTTACCGTGTTATAGGTTGCATATGGTGAAACAGGAAAAATTCAGTCCTGCCGCTGTTAATCCAAATCTGACGCTCAAAAGCCTGCCAATGTTACAATACGTTTCCCCGAAAACAGGCTTTTCAAAGACGGGTAAATGTATGAATATTCGGGCATTGGCTCGATTTGCTGTGTGTGTTTTAACATTTTTTAGCTTGCAGATAAGGCTCTGTACGGCTTTGTTATCAAGCTGGTTATCTTCTGATTCATATTCATCTTTCAATGGGCAACAACCCGTTACCCTTCATGTGTAAGGAATGCGCATCACAAAAAAAAATCCTCTAATTTTACACCCATTAAAAACCTTTCCTCTATGGGCGATTTTCAATTCTGGATGTTCCTGGCCGGGCTGGGGATTTTTCTCTTTGGCATCTACATGCTGGAAGAGTCGGTAGAAAAACTCAGTGGAAAAGCCTTTAAAAGGTTAATCCGAACCTATACCTCCAATCGCTACCGTGCCATTGGCTCGGGAGTGTTTGCCACGGCCATCCTGCAGAGCAGCTCGGCGGTGAGCCTTATGGCACTGGCCTTTGTGAGCGCCGGGGTAATCGGAATGAGCCAGGCCGTAGGGGTAATTATCGGTTCGAGCCTGGGCACCACCCTTACCTCGTGGCTGGTGGCAAGCATCGGGTTTAAGGTAAAGATAGAGGCCATCGCGTTGCCCTTTATCGGCCTGGGTGGGCTTGGGTTGATCTTTTTCGGAAAAACTACTCGTTATACCCACATCAGCCGTTTGCTGGTAGGCTTTGGCTTCTTGTTTATGGGGCTCGACTACATGAAGGAGAGCGTTGAACAACTGGCAGATGTTTTTGACCCCTCCTCCCTGGAAGGTTTCGGACTATGGGCATTTATCCTGATGGCCATTGCCCTGACGGCCATTATACAGTCGTCCTCAGCAGCCATCGCCATAGTTTTGAGCTTTCTCTTTGGCGGACTGATAAGCTTTGAGCAGGCGGCTGCCATGGTAATTGGTGCCAATGTGGGCACAACCGTTACTGTTATCCTGGGGTCTATTGGGGGCAATATTCAGAAGAAACGGGTGGCCACCGCACATCTGGTGTTTAAGGTAGTTACTGCCGTGGTGGCCTGGTTGCTGCTACCTGTGCTGGTATACCTGAGCATGGCCATCTTCCATTTCGAAAACGAACCCGTGTTGGCTCTGGCCATGTTTCATACCTTGTTTAATGTGGTGGGGATTGTTATTTTCACACCATTTATTGAAACTTACACCCATTTGATTGAGCGTTTTGTTACGGTAAAGCCGACCAATATTGAGCGCCATGTGCAAAAGCTGGATGCCGAGGTGCCCGAAGGGGCAGTGGGTAGTTTCGGAATTGAGCTCGACCGCCTGATCCGTCTGGTGATCCATTACAATACCGGAGTATGGAATGTGGATGCCAACCTCATTGTTTCGCTCGAACCCGGCGATACCGAAATTGTGGGCGAAGCCAAAGCCGGAAGCGATGCCCAGTACAACATCATCAGGCAGCTGTATGAAAACCTGCTGGCCTATTCGGTGCGTATGCATAAACTCTCACTGCAACCCGAAGAAGCCGACAAACTCAACCATTACCTCTCCTGCCTGCGCCTGGCCATGAATTCGGTTTACTCCATGCAGGAAGCCCGCGAGTACGTAGCGGAGCTGGAGGAAAGCAGCAATCCCCTTATCAAAACCTATTTCCACAAGTATCGCAAAAACCTGCTCGACTTTTACCAGCTGCTTATGAAAGAGAGCCAGAGTGAGCTGTCGGTGGTGGAGATAGGTGAGGAGTTCCAGAAGATTCGTCAAAAGATCAAGGATTTCGACGAGCAGGTGAGCCATGCCAGCTTCCAGGATATCCGCGATGCCAAAATCGAACAGCGCCATTTGCTTCGCATCCTCTCGGCACAACGCAGCTACTACCAGTCGTGCCGGCAGGCTGCCAATGCACTGCGCGAGCTGATGATCAGCCGCAGCACTCAGCTGGCGGTTTGATTTTGGTTAATAATGGATTATAGAAAAGACTTAGAGTGTTTTCCCAAAATAATCTGATCTGTATTAAAATTACGCAGGTTTACTGATCCTCCAGCAACTGGTCAAGGGTTTGCGCATCCAGTGTGCCTTGCTGTGCCTTCTCCCTCAGGCGGTGGGCCAGTTCTCTCATCTTTTCTGCGAATTGCCTTTCTTTTTGCTGGTATTCGAGGAGCATGGTTTCCATTTCCATGTTTTTACGCTCGGCTTCCTCCTGTGTAGCGGTAAGCTCTTCCATGTTCTGGCGCATCTCTTCTTCCTGGGCTCGCATCTCCTCGGCCTGCGATTGCGATTGCGCCAGCAGGGCCTGGGTTTGCTGCGAGGTTTTGGTGGTGGTGATGGCTGAAGCGATACTCTCTGCCAGCTTCTCTAGAAACTCTATCTGGTACTTTTCAAAAATATGGAATGATGCCAATTCCATTACACCAAGGGTGGTTTCGTTGAGCTTTAAGGGTATGATCATCAGGCAACCGGGCGCATCGTCGCCTAATCCCGATGTAATCTTCAGATAGTTCCTTGGGATATCGGTCAGCACAGTGGTTTGTTGCTCGCGGAAACAGGTACCCACCAACCCTTCTCCTATCTCAACGCGCTTTTGGAGGTACTTGCGGCGATCGAAGGCATAGCAGCTGGTAAGCTCCAGATGCAGATCTGCAGGGTTGGTATCGTTGAGGATAAAAACCCCTCCCTGGTTGGCATCAAGGTATTTGACCACATTCTTGATGATGTGGTAAGAAAGTTCGGACATGTTGTTGTGGTTTTGCCGAAGAATGTCGCCAAAACGTGCCAGCCCCTGGGTGCTCCAGTTACGCTTTTCGTCCTCCTTTTTGCGCAACTCCTCTTCTTTGGCAGCCTTTTGTATGCTGTCGCGCATGATCATGAGAGAATTACCCAGCTCATCATGGTCGCTCAGAGGGGTAAAAGAATGTTGAAAATTGTGTTTGCCGATCTCGTTGGCGAAGATCAGCTTTTGTCGTAGCCCTTCCAGCATGGCTTTGATGGTAACGATCATGTGTCCGAGTTCATCATAAAACTTATGTCGGATGTCTATTTCGGGCAATTCGCCGCGGCCAATGCGGGAGAAATCATTTTGCAGGCGCACAAGCGGCTTGGAAATAGTGCGGGCTATGCGAATGATGGCAGTGGTGAAAATAGCTGCCGAGAATATCAGGGCAAAGATCAGTATCAGGCTTGTGTTTTTCAATGGATTGCCAATAAGTTCTTTATGGTCGATGGTAAAGGTGAGGTAGCTGTTCAGGTTTTCATCGAAAACAAAATACTTGTGCTTTTTTTGCCTGCCGTTGATGCCCATCCTGTCGTGGTAAGTGATTCTGCCCCGCTTTTGGGCACGCATCTTCGGGAAAAACTCCTCACCCGCCACACTGGTTCCTTCGCGCAAAGGGTCAATTAGCAGTGTACCATCGGCACTGATAAGGCTCGCATAGCCAGTATTGTAAGGTTGCTTTCGGTAAAATACAGGTTTGTAATCCTCCAGGTTCTCTTTTCCGGCAATGTTGAGGATCATGCCCAGCTCTTCAAGGTTGGGGAAAAGCAGATTGTTGGCATCTGTGTACTGATTGTTTACACGGTTGAGCAAGGCTGGGATGGAGATCAGCGCCAGGGTGGCAAACAATACCAGGTTAAAGGTGAAAACAAATCTTTTGCGAAGACTCAAATGACGGTACCAGTGTAAAAGCTTTCTCATTGTGGGTGCTTTGGTTAAGTTTGTTGGTTTTGTGCTGGTTTTGTACTGGAGTTTGCGGGTATAGACTATCAATGTTTTCGTGCACAGTGCACCAAAGATGCCGAAAGCCAGACAAACGATGTTAAAATTATAACAAGGTTCAAATATAAAAAAATATCATAATCCACATAGCCATGAAACACTTATTTTATCTGCGGGTGTTACCAAGAGGGCCAAAACTGCTTTTAGTAAGGGTTGAAAAGAAAGATGTGCTGAGGTAAGTAAAGTTAATGTCGTCCGTTACACCAAAAAGCAAAGCCCGCAATCTGCAGAGATCACGGGCTTTGTTGTCAGAGAAACACCCCTGAAGGGGTCCTTTAGGTACAGTAAGGGTCAGGAGAGATTATTTCCTGCTTTCGATCAAAATGTTCAACATTTTAATTCCAGCGTCGGAGATCACGGTTCCGGGTCCGAAGATACCTACCACGCCGGCATCGTAAAGAAACTGGTAGTCCTGTGCAGGTATTACACCCCCTACAATTACCATGATGTCTTCGCGTCCGAGGGCTTTGAGCTCTTCAATAACCTGTGGCGCCAGGGTTTTGTGTCCGGCAGCCAGGCTCGATACGCCCAGGATGTGTACATCGTTTTCCACCGCCTGGCGGGCAGCTTCTTTGGGGGTCTGGAACAATGGGCCTACATCCACATCAAAACCCATATCGGCATAGGCAGTGGCTACTACTTTGGCACCACGGTCGTGGCCATCCTGGCCCATTTTGGCAACCATGATACGGGGTCTGCGGCCTTCCAGGGCAGCAAACTCATCGGCCAGAGCGCGGGCTGTCATAAAGCCTTCATTGTTTTCAATTTCCATAGAATATACTCCTGATATTGAACGGATCACGGCCTGGTACCGGCCAAAAACTTTTTCGCATGCCATGGAGATTTCGCCCAGCGACGCTCGTTTGCGGGCAGCATCTACCGCCAGCTCAAGCAGGTTGCCTTTGCCGCTTTCGCAGGCCTGGGTAATGGCTTCCAGCGCTTTTTGTACTTCCTCGTTGTTGCGCTCAGCCTTGAGTTTCTCCAGCCGCTGTATTTGCGACAACCTTACCGCTGTGTTGTCAACATCAAGAATCTCGATGGGGTCTTCCTTCTCCAGGCGGTATTTATTTACCCCGACAATGATCTCCTTGCCAGAGTCGATTTTGGCCTGCTTACGGGCAGCGGCTTCTTCAATACGCATCTTGGGTACACCCGTTTCGATCGCTTTGGCCATCCCTCCCAGCTTTTCAATTTCCTGGATGTGTCCCCAGGCCTTATGGGCAATTTCGTGGGTAAGGGCTTCCACATAATACGAGCCTGCCCAGGGGTCGATGGCGCGGGTTACCTGGGTTTCGTCCTGGATATAAAGCTGCGTATTACGGGCAATACGGGCAGAGAAATCGGTGGGCAGAGCAATGGCTTCGTCAAGGGCATTGGTATGCAACGACTGGGTATGCCCCAGTACGGCACCCATGGCTTCGATACAGGTACGTGCCACATTGTTGAAAGGATCCTGTTCGGTAAGGCTCCAGCCAGAAGTTTGCGAGTGGGTACGCAAAGCCAGCGATTTGGGGTTTTTGGGATTGAACTGCTTCACAATTTTGGCCCACAGCATACGTGCTGCACGCATCTTGGCAATTTCCATGAAATGGTTCATGCCGATGGCCCAGAAGAAAGAGAGGCGCGGAGCGAAGGAGTCGATATCCATGCCCGCGTTAATACCTGCCCGAAGGTATTCAAGACCATCGGCCAGGGTATAGGCCAGCTCAATGTCGCAGGTGGCACCTGCCTCCTGCATGTGGTAACCCGAAATACTGATGGAGTTGAATTTGGGCATGTTCTTGCTGGTAAATTCAAAAATATCAGCAATGATCTTCATGGAAGGCAGTGGAGGATAGATATAAGTGTTGCGCACCATGAACTCCTTCAGGATATCATTCTGTATGGTGCCGCTGAGTTTTTCCATGGGTACTCCCTGCTCTTCGGCAGCCACAATGTAAAAGGCCATAACAGGCAAAACGGCACCGTTCATGGTCATGGAAACCGACATCTTGTCCAGAGGGATGTCGTCGAAAAGGATTTTCATATCCAGGATCGAGTCGATGGCAACCCCTGCTTTTCCTACATCACCTACTACGCGTTCGTGGTCGGAGTCGTAGCCGCGGTGTGTAGCCAGGTCAAAAGCTACCGAAAGCCCTTTTTGCCCTGCAGCAAGGTTGCGGCGATAGAATGCATTGGACTCTTCGGCGGTAGAGAAACCGGCATACTGACGTATGGTCCAGGGTTTCATTACATACATGGTGCTGTAAGGACCACGCAGGTAAGGCGATAGACCCGCTGCATAATTCAGGTGCTCCATGCCCAGCAAATCGGTATCCAGGTAAATACCTTTTACGTGGATCTGCTCTGAGGTGCACCAATCTTTTCTGATTTCCTGCTCTTTCTCCCAGCTTTTGGGATCTGCCGCAGGCTTTATATCTGATCTGTAATCGATGTTGCTAAAATCTGGTCGCATATCTTTTGTGTTTTCTTATACGCTGAAGTAATTTTTGTCTTTCAAGCTTTTTCAAGAAGCTTACGTATTGGGTTTCCCCTAGGCTATTCCCAAAAGATCGTTGAATCTTTGAAGGCTCTCCAGGGTGTTGGTGCGCAGATGGATATAGTGCTGTACACCTGCCTGGCTGAGTGCTTCCATGATCTCTGTTGGGTTGCCGGCCACCACAATCTGTGCTTTGGGGAGTTGATCCCTGAGCGATTGCACGGCGGGTATCATATCGGCATACTCCTCATCGGAGCTGCACAACACAATGATATGCGGGCGTGCCTGCAAGGCAGAGGCAACACCTTCTTCAAGGGTTTTTACACCAGGGCCCTCCTGGATCTGGTATCCTGCACAGCCAAAGAAGTTGGTGGCAAAGGTGGCGCGGGCTTTGCGCATACCCAGGTTGCCCCATGTAAACAGGTAAACACCGGGTGTTTCCATGCCTTTTCGCTCATGGTTTTCCACCGAAAGACGCAGCGCCTCAAAGGCCTGCATACCCCTATACGGGCGCAATCCACCAAGATCGCTCAGGCGGGCAGTGGGTTGCATCTTCTCAAGCATACGCTCCTGGGTGTTGGGGTATTGGTTTACCCCCACAAACACCTGGCGGCGCATGGCTATCTCCATGTCGCGCTTCTGACATGTTTTTGCAATTTCATCAGCTACAAAACCCGATGCTACTGCCTGCACAAAACCTCCCATTTGCTCAACCTGCTGGAAGAGTTTCCAAACTCCCCCGGCAATGGCATCGGTAATATTCTCAATGTAGTAAGATCCGGCGCCCGGATCGGCTACTTTTGAGAAGTAAGATTCGTTTTTCAGGATGATCTGCTGGTTGCGGGCAATGCGCATGGAAAAAGCATCCGCCTTTTTAAAGGTTGAATCGAAGGGTGCCACCGTTAAAGAATCTACTCCGGCAATGGCAGCCGACATGGCTTCGGTGGTGGTGCGCAACATGTTTACATACGGATCGTATACGCTCTTGTTCCATCCAGAGGTTTCCGCGTGAATATGTATTTTAAGACTTTCGGGATTTTGCGGTTTGTATTGCTCCACAATTTTTGCCCAAAGCATTTTTATGGCTCTTAGCTTACCAATTTCCAGGAAGTAATTGGATCCGATAGAAATGGTAAACTGCATCCTGGGGGTAATCTGGTCAACTGAAATACCCTGCGCGGTAAGTGCTGCCAGGTATTCGTTGCCCTGGGCTAAAGCAAATGCAAGTTCCTGCACAATATTGGCTCCCGCGTTATGGAAATGCTGTGCATTTACAGCGATTACACGGAAAGAAGGCACCTTTTCAATCCCCATAGCCAGAAGCTCTGCCGCTTCGCGGAAATTGTCTTCGCGCGAGTTGTAAAACTTACCATAAAGCAGGTAATAGGCCAGTGGGTCGAAATTAACCGAGCCTTTGGCGCCTGCCTTTGGGTTGAGAGCAAGAAAATGACGCATCAGCTCAGTATAGTTGCGCCCATGCATAAAATGAACCGGCGTTTGAGAGCTGTCGATACCCTGGGTCATTGCCGCAAGTTGTTGCTGGCTGCTGATCTCCTGCACATTGAAACCAATGGCTTCAGCTCCTCGCTCCAATGCGCGAAGGGCAATTGTGTTGGCCGCAGATGTATCGGTTTCATCAATGTCCTGGCGGATATACCAGTGATTGTGTTTGGCTTGGTTTCCGCGAACATACGGAAAACTGTCGGGCAGAGTTTTTACGTGCTTTAGATTTTCCAGGTCTTCAGCGCGGTAGTAGGGCTTGATCTTCAAACCCTCAACGGTGTTCCAAACCAGTTTCTTCTCGTAATCGGCACCCTTGAGATCTTCAAGGATCTTTTCTTCCCACTCACGGGTTGAAACCGGCGGAAACTCCTCAAATAAACCGGATTTCTTATCTTGATCCATAGGAAACAATTTTTGTTTTGAATTTAAAATACTTACAGGCAATGTATTGTAAACTTTGGGCAAAATTACAATAAAAATGTAAGTGAAATTGCCCAATTTCAGGCAATTTCAATCCTTTTCACTCTTAAAGCAACCTTGTTTAGCCCATTTCATTTTTTAGCCCACCCCAGGTACAAGCTTTGTCTTTCTTTACAGGAAAAAATCCTACATTTATAGATTGATTGACAACAAGCTGAAAGCAGCCCCGTTTTTGGTGCAAACGCTGCAGCATCTGCAACCCGGGAAAGAGTGTAAGTGGCATGTGGTAAGCCCGTTAAAACAATTGATTCTGATGGACCCTTCAATTGATAAGTTAAGAAAAAAGGCCATGGAGATCATGGAGAAGCAGAAGTACCTGCCCAACCCTGAAATTCTGAAAGACTTCGAGTTGCTGCTGGAAGATTACAACGTACACAAAATTGAACTGGAGCTGCAACAGGAAGAACTTCGGCTTACCAATCAAAAGCTGGAGGCGCAAAATCAACGCCTCGACGACCTTTTTACCCATGCTCCCGTCTCCTATTTCGTGCTCGATGATCAGCAGTGTATTGTACAGCTCAACCAGCGTGCCTGCCAGCTTCTGGAGCAACCACACAAAAAGCTTGTCCGCCAGCGGTTTACCCAGTTTGTCGATCCAGCTTACCAGGATAGTTTTTATTTCCACTGGCAGGAAGTGCTGCGTACAAATCTGCCATGTTCGCTCGAAGTGCGTTTTTCTACTGCCATACCTGGCAAGGGTTATTGCTTGCTCAACAGTCATTCCTTCCCTGATCCGGAAAGTGGTCAAATGCTGATCAGGATTTCGGCTACCGATATTTCGGCAGTGAAAGAAGCCGACCTGCTGCGCGACAGCGAACGCCGCTACAGATTGCTCTTTCGCAACATGGTGAATGGTTTGCTGGTTTTGAAACCTGTCTTTGAGAACCATAAACTTATCGACTTCCATTTCTTCAGGGCCAACGATGCTTTTGAAAGTATGACCGGACTGCAAGCCCGAAAAATGGAGGGAAGCCCTTTACTACACCTTTTTCCCGAAAAAGGCCGGCAGATTTTATCGATGATACTCCAGACCTTCCCAGGCAATGAAAACCAGAAGATGGAAGCATTTGTGCTTAGGCCGGGGCTTATTGTTAATATCTATTCCTTTGTTCCCGAACCCGATTACGTTGCACTGATTTTCGAAGATGTTACTGCACAGGTAAAAGCTGAATCCGAAAGATTGAAAAGTGAGGAGATGCTCAAGACTGTATTTAAGATTCTGCCCGTGGGCGTAACCATTACCAATCAGCAGGGAGACATCATAGATTGCAATAAAGCGTCTGAAGCGCTGCTGGGCATACGCAAAGAGGAACATCTGATTCGCAATTTTGCCGGAAAGGAATGGAAAATTGTACGAACCGATCTTAGCCACATGCCTGCAGAAGAATATGCCAGCGTGCGCGCACTGAAAGAAAACAGGATGGTAGAAAATGTGGAAATGGGCATTGTGAAACAGAAAGATCAGATCAGCTGGATCAATGTGAGCGCGGCACCGATTCCGCTACCCGATCTGGGCGTTGCCATTGTGTATACCGATATCACAGAAAGAGTGCAGGCTCAGGAGGAAAGTGAAGAAAAGTTTAAAAGTATTGTTCAGAATTCTACCGATGCCATTACCATTGTAAACCCTGCCGGATCGGTTATTGAATGGAACCGCGGTTGCGAGCTGATCTTTGGCATAGTACGCAAAACTGCACTCAATCAGAAAATCTGGTCGCTGATGGCACAGGTAATCAGGCCCGGCTTTGCCATTTCGAAAGATAGTATTTTCATGCGCGAAAGCATACTCAGTGCTCTTAAAACAGGCGAAAGCCCGTGGTTTTTGCAAACCAGCGATACCGAAATTACCGATGGCACCGGCCAGATCAAAACCATTCAAAGCGTCGTTTTTCCGGTAAAGGCTGCCCGGGGCTTTATGCTGGGCATTGTGTCACGCGATATTTCGCAAGCCAAAGAAACCGAACGAATGCTCAAAATTGCCCGCGATACTGCCGAAGAAGCCAGCAGTGCCAAAAGCCGGTTTCTGGCCAATATCAGCCATGAGATCCGAACACCTCTCAACGTAATCCAGGGTTTTACAGAGATATTGAAAGAATATCCTGCCACAGATCCCAGGTTCAGAGAACACCTCTCAGGGATTGAAAAAAGCAGCCGGGCACTGATGAGCCTGATCAACGATATCCTGGATCTGTCGCGAATAGAAGCCGGGAAAATGTCTATCAACCCCGTGCCTTTGAATTTGCGTGCGCTGGTTGAAGATGTTCAGCAGATCTTTTCACTCAAGGCAAAAAACAAAGGGCTTGAGATTTTGCTGGAGGTATCCCCCTGCTTGCCCCACCTGGTGAGCATGGACGAAACCCGCATCAGGCAGGTGCTCTTCAACCTGGTGAGCAATGCCGTGAAGTTTACCCACAAGGGCTCGGTGAGTATCAGCGTTGAGAGTAGCAAAGTGGCCAGAAAACCAGGCTTTACCCATCTGCAGATCAGTGTGGCTGATACCGGTATTGGCATTGAGGCTTCTGAGCTGGAAGCCATCTTTGATCCTTTTTACCAGAAAGACGTGCCAGGAATTGTGCACCAGGAGGGCACTGGGCTGGGGCTTGCCATTTCCAGACGATTTGTGGAAATGATGAACGGACAGATACAGGTGGTATCCGAACCGGGCAAAGGAACCTCCTTTACCCTTTCTCTGCCCCATGTGCAGGTTCTTGAGTATCGCAGCCGAAAGGGGAAAATGAGGCTACCCCCAAAAACAAAGGATATATCGGGGATGGCAGCCATTACCACCAACGAAATAAAACTTTTAACAGACAACATTTTCCGGGAAATTGCAGCCCGGGAAGGCTCCGAAAAACGGGCACGCGAATTCCTGCAGCAGGAGATATGGACAGAGTTTGACAAAATAGCCGATATTCTGGGCTTTGAAGAAGTATTGCTGTTTGCAGGCTCATTGAGCCATCTAGGACAACAAAACGATTTGCCCATGCTACAGGAGTTTGGAAAAAAATTACAACAACAGGCCGAGGCTCTTAATGTTATAGAAATCAATCAAATGCTCTCTGCTCTTGAAAAGCTCAGAAACTGAATTATGCAAACCAACCTGATGAACACAAAAGATGCCTATACCGAAAAATCGTTCAAGGTGCTCATTGTGGATGATGTGCCTGAAAACATTCAGGTATTGGTGCACCTGCTCAACGAAAAAGGGTTAAAGGTGAACTATGCCGATAGTGGAATAAAAGCACTTAAAGCCATCAAAACCAACCTGCCCGACCTGATATTGCTGGATGTTTCCATGCCTGGTATGGACGGCTTCGAGGTTTGTGAACGACTTAAGGCAGACCCTCTCACTGCCGATATCCCGGTAATATTTCTCACCGCCAAAGTAGATCAGCAAGATGTAATCAACGGCCTGGAAAAAGGTGCCGTAGATTATGTAACCAAACCTTTCAATGCCGGCGAGCTCATTAAAAGGGTGCATACCCATCTGGAACTGAAGCATAACCGCGACCTCATAAGGAGACAAAATGAGGAGTTGGTAAAACTCAATGAAGTGAAAAATCAACTCTTTTCAGTGATTTCGCACGACATGAAAAATCTCTTCAACAATATACTTTTCGGAACCGAATCGCTTGAGAAAGAGATCGATCATTTTGAAAAATCGGAAGTTGTGCAAATGGCAGGCCTGGTAAACGACTCTGCAAAGCGTGCCTACGACCTGCTGCAAAACCTTCTGGATTGGTCTCGCTCGCAGATGAACAGTATCCGCTACAGCCCCGTAGATGCCGAAATGAGTCTCCTGATATCGCAATCGGTAAATCTTTTTAAACCTTCTGCTACCAAAAAGCAACTTCTGCTGGAGGTGATACAGCAGGGCGATAGCTTCAGGGTAAATGCCGATATTGATATGGTAAAGGCTGTATTGCGCAACCTTCTTTCCAATGCCATTAAATACTCCTGGGTAAATGGACGTATAGAAATCCGTTTAGAAAATCTGCCGGGCGAGATCAAAACATCCATTACCGATTTTGGTATGGGCATCAGCCCGGCCCAGCAGAACAAACTTCTTGCCGACCCTCAGCCTTCGGCATCTCTGCCCGGAACACAGAACGAGAAAGGAAGTGGACTGGGGCTGGTGCTCATCCGCGATTTTGTTTTTAAAAACAAAGGAAGTTTCGGTTTCGAAAGCCAGCAAGGCAAAGGCAGCACATTCTGGTTTACCCTGCCCGCAGCCTGAGGTGTGTCAGGTTTGGCTTTTACCACATTATCAGTTTGCGAAGGATGTTTTTTGCATTACATTTACTAATTTCGCAGCGCAAAAGAAAAGCCTTTAACTCTCATACAATCATCTAAAAATGGAATACAATTTCAGAAGCATCGAAAAGAAATGGCAGCAATACTGGCGCGATCATAAAACCTACAAAACCGAAACCGATCCCAACCGACCCAAATATTATGTGCTGGATATGTTTCCCTACCCTTCAGGTGCTGGCTTGCATGTGGGGCACCCCCTGGGATACATCGCTTCTGATATTTATTCGCGCTACAAGAGGCAAAAAGGGTTTAACGTATTGCACCCCATGGGTTACGATGCTTACGGGCTTCCTGCAGAGCAATATGCCATCCAGACCGGGCAGCATCCGGCCATCACTACCGAAAAAAACATCACCCGGTACCGCGAACAGTTAGACCGTATAGGGTTCTGTTTTGACTGGGACCGTGAGGTGCGCACCTGCGATCCGGGGTACTACAAGTGGACCCAATGGACTTTTATCCAGCTTTTTGAACATTATTACGATAAAAAACTCAATAAAGCCTGCCCCATCTCCCATCTGGAAGAAACCTTCGGGGAAGGTGGCAGCGAGGCTGCCCACGCAGCCGGCGACCCCGTTGAGCCCTTCTCTGCCGAAGAATGGAAAGCAATGACATCGCAGCAGCAGCAAAACATACTGATGCATTTTCGACTGGCTTACCTTTCCGATACTATGGTAAACTGGTGCCCCCAGTTGGGTACTGTGCTTGCCAACGACGAAGTAAAGGAAGGGTTTTCGGTAAGAGGCGGATTTCCTGTGGAGCGCAAAACCATGAAGCAATGGTCGCTGCGAATCACTGCCTACGCCGATCGCCTCCTGGAAGGCCTCGACCAGATCGACTGGAGCGACTCTCTGAAAGAGATACAACGAAACTGGATCGGACGATCAGAAGGGGCTACCATTTTCTTCCCTGTGGAAGGTCATGATCTGGCCCTGGAGGTTTTTACCACCCGGCCCGATACCATTTTTGGATCCACTTTTATGGTGATTGCCCCAGAGCACGAATGGGCTTTGCAGATCACTACACCAGAATATGAGCAAGCGGTTAAAGAGTATGTAAAGAAGGCCTCCGGTCGTTCTGAGCGTGAGCGTATGACCGAAGTGAAAACTGTAAGTGGGCAGTTTACCGGGGCATATTGCAAACACCCTTTCAGCGGAAACCCCATCCCGGTTTATGTGGCCGATTATGTGCTGGCAGGTTATGGCACAGGCGCCATCATGGCCGTACCGGCACACGACAGCCGCGATTATGCTTTTGCCAAACACTTCCAACTGCCCATTGTTGAAGTAGTAACGGGCGGAAACATTGAAACCGAATCCTACGACGCCAAAGAAGGCACACTGGTAAACAGCGATTTCCTCAATGGAATGGATGTAAAACAAGCCATCAGTGCAGCCATTGCCAGGCTCGGGCAACTGGGCATTGGCCAAATGCGTATCAATTACCGCCTGCGCGATGCAATTTTCAGCCGCCAGCGCTATTGGGGCGAGCCCTTCCCGGTATACTACAAAGAGGGTATGCCCTATATGCTCCATGAGGATGAGCTTCCCCTTGAATTGCCCGAGGTTGACAAATACCTGCCCACCGAAACCGGCGAACCTCCCCTGGCAAGGGCCAAAAACTGGAAAACGGCAGAAGGATATCCCCTTGAAACCAACACCATGCCCGGCTTTGCCGGGTCAAGTGCCTATTACATCCGCTATATGGATCCCCACAACCCCAACCAGCTGGTATCAGCAGAGGCTATAAACTACTGGCAGGATGTTGATCTGTATATTGGTGGAGCCGAGCATGCCACCGGCCACCTGATTTATGCCCGCTTCTGGAACAAATTCCTCTTCGACATAGGAGTAAGTGTTACCCAGGAGCCTTTCAAAAAACTCATCAACCAGGGAATGATACAGGGCCGGTCCAGCTTTGTATATCGTGTAAAAGGCACCAAACAGTTTGTATCTTACAATCTGCGCAAGGAATACGATACCATGCCCATCCATGTGGATGTGAATATTGTACACAACGACCTGCTGGATCTGGACGCTTTCAGGAAATGGAACCCCGAGTTCAGCGAGGCTGAGTTTGTTCTGGAAGACGGAAAATACGTTTGCGGGTGGGAAGTAGAGAAGATGTCGAAATCTTTCCACAACGTGGTAAACCCCGACGATCTGATAGAACGCTATGGTGCCGATACCCTGCGTCTGTATGAAATGTTTCTGGGGCCACTGGAACAAGCCAAGCCATGGGATACCAATGGTATTGAAGGGGTTTTCCGGTTTATTCGTAAGCTTTGGCGCTTATATCACGACAAAAACAATCAGTTCGATGTATCTGAGGAAGCACCCTCAGCAGCCGAATTGAAGGTGCTTCATAAAACCATCAGGAAGGTAAGTGAAGACATTGAAAGGTTTTCATTCAACACCGCAG
>ERZ869909.1964-NODE-1964-length-15151-cov-6.182566_pt1 | contig 15151 bp, 12 predicted proteins | sample MGYA00520892_ERZ869909 | MGnify/ENA primary metagenome ERZ869909 (study PRJEB32215, sample SAMEA104723947) | bioreactor metagenome | biome: bioreactor; feature: anaerobic bioreactor; material: water | place: China | collected 2015-03-12 ...
CACTCGCCGAACGAGAAATACAACCTGAAGAGCTTCAAGAAGGGCGCGCGGAGCTGGGTGCGCATTCTGGATGCTCTGGCACGTCAGGCAGCTTAAAATGGCGCAACCGAAACAGATGACGCTGCCGGGGCTCGTGCTGCTCGTCCTGGCTCTGGCCGTTCTCTATTACTTCGAGCAGCCGCAGGACGAGAAGGCGCGCGATGCGACGGCGCCGCCGCGCGCGACTGCCGAGCGTGTGACGAATGCCGCGCCGTCGGGTGCGTTCGCGTATTACACGCTCGCGCTCTCCTGGAGTCCGACGCATTGCGAGAGTGCGGACGATGAGCGCGATGCCCAGCAGTGCGCGCCGCGGCACGGACGGCCTTACGGCTTCATCCTGCATGGCCTCTGGCCGCAACACGAAACCGGGTTTCCGGAGAGCTGCGAGACGGGCGAGCGGCCCTTCGTGCCCGACCGCGTCATCTCGGAGATGGCCGACATCATGCCGAGCCGCGGTCTCGTCATTCACCAGTATCGAAAGCACGGCACCTGCTCGGGGCTCGGGCCCGAAGCGTATTTCGATAAATCGCGGCAGCTCTTTCGCAGCATTACGGTGCCTGAGCGGTTCCGCAATCCGCGAGAGGTGCAGTTTCTCAGTCCCGACGACGTGATCGGCGCGTTCGCCGCGGCCAATCCGAAGCTCGACCGGGACATGATGGCGGTGGTGTGCGCCGGGCCCGGCAACCGGTTCCGCGAGCTTCGCGTGTGCTTCTCGAAGGCAGGTGAGCCGGTCCGCTGCGGACGCAACGAAACGCAGCAGCGCCTTTGCCGCACGCAGCGCATGCATGTGCCGCCTGTGCGCGCCGCCGCTCGGAACTGAGCGCTTCGCGCAGGCTGTGGATAAGCCTCCTTCGGCCCCGATCGTGCCACTTGTCGCCACGGTGGGCCGGCCGCAAGCTTCGAATCGTACTGCGTTCGGTCGTCGTTCATGCGGAAATGCGGCATGCGGGGATATGCAAACGAGCGCGGTCTGCCGCCGTTAGCAGAGGGTAGCTTTCCGAGACGGCGGGATGTGAGGTCCGTGCCGCTCGTGTCGCGGCATGACGATGTGCGTCGCGTCGAGACCGGCCGTGCGCGGATGCAGGCCGCCCGGCGCGCGCTCGATGGCGTCGGCGGTCTCGGCTGGAGCGTGATCGGCTTCCTGATGGGCGCGGTGTTCTGGCACTTCGTCGGTTTCTGGACGTTCGTGTCGGGTGTCGTGCTCGCGGGGCATCCCTCCGACACGATCGATCGTTCGCGTGTGGAGGGGCCGCGGATCGCAGCGTCCCGGACGGCCGGGGCGTCTCAGGATGCGCCGCTTGCGGTGGCATGGTGCACGTCGCTTCAACTCGACCGCGCGACAGGCGCGATTTCGTCGGGCGCGTGCGGCCAGGGCTTTGCGCCCTCGTCAGGGCGCTCGGTGAAGCCACGCGAAGATCGCGCAGCGATGGCCAACGGGGGTGCCTGGGCGGCGCCGGATACGCCTGCGCGTGCGCTCGGTCCCCGGCGTCCCTAAATTCCATGTTATGATGTTATGCGACGATTTTCCTCGCGCTGTGGCTTGATCCGCAACTGCGGTTGAAAATCAAAGATTTCTTGCGCGAAGCGCAGACAGCGAGCAAGCTTCTTCTTATTGCGTGCCCGAAAGCTGCCCCGATGCACGCGTATCAGCGCACGGCTTCGGCTCAAGTCCTTGGGCCTTTTTCGTGTTTCGTGGAGTCGTCAGACATGGATCTTGTCGCCGGACAGAGCTGGACCTATCGTGCGCCCCGAGGGTTCGAGACGTCCCGGCTTTTGATTGGCGCCATCGCCTCCTTCGGTGACGATCAGCACATCGTCTGTGCGGCGGCCGTTCATGCGCCGCGCCGCAATGCCGATGGCCATCTCGAGCGCGTGACCATCCCGTTTCTTCCCATGACGGAAGCTGCCTTCCGCGCCAGCATCGTCGACCGCGACGAGGAGGCGGAGCCCTTGCCGCAAGCGTTCGCAGAGAAACTCACGGCGTGGCAGGACGACCCCAAGGGGCTTACGACGTTCACGGTGCCGTTCGAAGGGTTTCTGGATCAGATGATCGCGCAGCAGATGGCCGAGATCGCAGGTCTGTCGGCGGCGTAGCTCGAAGGCGGCCGGGTTCTCAGCCGGCTTTTTTCATCCCGGTTTTGCTTGTGCGTTCCGGCTTCCAAGAGGCCGGGGCGAGTGCGATCAGACCGAGCGCGGGAGCAGGGCACTCGACGCCTTCGAGGCTGCTCGGATCGAGGCTCCAGCGCTTGGCCAGGCTGAGGACGTGCTTCTCGGTGGGGTAGAAGACGATCTCGCCTCCAGCGTCGCCCTTGCGGCCGCGCACGCCGCGGAAATCGAACAGCTTGAGGCCGAGGCCGTGCTCCTCCCGGGTGATGCGTCCCCGATTCCACATGATGCCGGTGTCGGTGATGGCGAAGGCGCGCACGACGCGGCCATCGAGCACGCGCACCCAGGCGAAGCAATCGATGGGCGGATAGGCGAAAAAGTATTGCACCTCGACGAAGCGATGGCCCAGGTGCCGCAACATCGGCATGGCCTTATCCGTGAACGTGCGGCCGGCCGGGAAGGGAAGCGCGAGCCCGATGACGAACGTCCAGCCGTTGACCGGCGGTGAAACGAAGATGTGATCGTTGCCGAGGTGGTTGTCGTAGACGGTGCCGATGCCCGAGCGCCAGTTGCAGGGCTCGGGGGCGACAAGCCCGAGCGCGTCCGCGACGGCTTGCGTGTCGCGGCTGCGGACCGCGAGCCAGGCCATCCTGTAGCCGAAGGGGTGAGGATGATCGGGGCTCTGCTCGAAGAGGACGCGATCGCCCGCGAGACGCGGCGCGAGCAGACGAGCCGCGACCGCGACGGTGAGAGTGACCATGATGACAATCGCCAGAATCACGGCATCTGCTCGATTCTCCCCTTATGTCTCTTAGGGCGCGCGGTTGCCGGTGATCAAGCGCCTGCGGCGAAGTCCTGGGGAAAATGCGGCGACCTCTCGCTAGGGCGGGAGGCGCAAACGAGGCCAGCCTGGCTGCCGATTGCCGGTCGCGGGGAGCGCGGCACGACAGGACAGGCCGGCCTCTCTCGTGCCGCTCAAGACCGTTGCGGGTCCGGGCGGGCGGCAAGAGATGGGACGCGCGAAACGAGGGCGGGCGACGTCCCGTTACCGTCCTCTCGACGGCCGCCCGAGCGAGGCGGCGCAGACCCCGATGCGGGAGATGGGGCGAGAGGACCGGTCGAAGTCTTTGTGACCCCGGGCGCAAGGCATGCGCTCGCGGCTGCCGTGAGACCGACGATTGACGTTTCAGACTGGTAGGGTCTGAAATGATCGTGGTCTGGTGCGCAAGCTATCGGCGCTTCGTGACGTGGTGATGAAGGAACTGCAACGGGTTCGTGGCAGTCGCGAACGCACGTGCACCGCGCGGCGAACGGCTGCGCGGTGCCCACGAACATTCGACCCTGGAAGTGCCGGGTTGGGATGATCTCGATAACGCCGTTACCGGCGCTTCGTCAGCGCCTCAAGGCAGCGAGACGGTGGTCGTGAAGACGAAGCGCTCGTCGGCCAGGCCGTCGGCGCCGCCTCGGACATCCGAATCCCAATAGCGGAAGTCGAACGTGAAGTTCTCGACGGCGAGCTCGATACCGGCGCTCCAGTACGAGTATTTGTCCTTGTTGTTGGTGCCGAACACGAAGCCGTCTTTGCGATCGCCGTAGGAGGTGCCCCAGACGCCGCTGATGGCGGGCTGGAACATGCCGACTTTGGGAAGGGCGTAGGAGGCTGCGCTCTCGAGCGTGAACACCTCGCCCAGCTCGCCACTGTAGTCCGGCGTCCAATAGAGCGTGGTGCCGCTCGTCAGGCCCTTGATCCAAGGGCTTTCCATGCTGTAGCCGGCTTTGAGCTCGACGAAATCCAGCTCCGCGCCAGCATCGCCCGCGCTCGGGTAGTTGTAATAGATGACGCCGAAGTCAAACGTGACCGGGCCCCAGACCGGCTTGAGGCCGGTGTAGTAATTGAGCTCCGCGTTGGCATCCGAGCCGGGGCCGAAATCGACGTTGGATCCCCAGATGCCCGCGTAGAAAATGCCGTAGGAGAGATCCAGGGAGCCCTGAACGGCCGGGTTCTCCATATTCTGGGAGAAGCCGCGCCAGACGTAATCGTTGGTGCCGGTTATCGTGGCCGAGAACTCGAGCTTGCGGCCTTCTGCGGGCGCGTCCTTGACGCTGCCGTCGTGCCAGCCGTCGGCGCGTGCGGCGCCCGACGTTGCGCCTACGGTCAGCGCGACGGCGGCGGTTGCCGCCAACCCTGCGCGTATCGTTCTCACCAACGTCGACATGGATGTTGCCCCAACTTCCCCAACGCCGTTCGAGCACAGTCGAACAGCCTCCACTCATCATGTCAGGAAACCGTAGCCGCCGCTGTGAGACAAGGCCAAAGACGGGGTTTTCCCGTTTGTGTACGGGGCCTTGTGGCTCTCCGGCAACGCTGGCGCGGACCCTCGAAACGAAAACGGGGCCCTTGCGGGCCCCGTTCCGTGGAGAAGGTCTTGTCTGCTCGATCAGGGCAGCGTGACGCTGGCCGTGAAGACGAACCGCTCGTCGGCGAGGCCGTCGTTCGTGATGTCGGTATCCCAGTAGCGGAAGTCGAAGGTGAACTTTTCGACTGAGAGGGCGATGCCGGCGTTCCAGTAGGAGTAGTCGCCAAGTCCGAAGTTCTCGGTCCAGCCGTAGAGACCGCTGACTGTCGGCGTGAAGATGCCGACTGCGGGCAGCTCGTAGGCGAGGGTGCCTTCGATGGTCGAGGCGTCGCTTTCGACGGCCGTATTCTGCTCCGGGGCGAAGTAGTACGCCGGCGTGAGCGTTAGGTTCTTGACCGGCGACCAGTCGAAAGCCGCTTTGAACTCGACGAAGTCGCTGCCGCTGGCGCCGTCAGCCCAGGGATAGAAGTAATAGATGACGCCGAAATCGAACGTGAGCGGGCCGAGGACGGGCTTGATGCCCGTGTAGAGATTGAGCTCGACCGGCTCGAAGCCGATTCCGTCCACCATGGAGCCCCAGAGGCCGCCATACCAGATGCCGTATTCGACATCGATCGACGCCTGGAAGGCCGGATCCTCATTGTTGAGCGATACGCCGCGGAAGATGTAGTCGCTGGTGCCGGTGCCGGTGACCGACCACGAGAACTTGCGGCCCTCGTCGGCCGCGGCGGCGTCCTTGGTGCCGCCGTAGAAGCCATCGGCCAGAGCCGAGCCCGACATGGCCAGAAGCGCAAATCCTGCAGCTCCGACTGCCGCCTTAAATGATGCTGATTTCGACATCGTACCTTTCAACCCCCAAATGATCCCACGCCCGACGTGTGTCTCCGGCGCCCCGCGTCCTGATCTCGTGCCCCTGCCGGGGACGCCCTCCGATGACCAGCGTGCCGATCGAACGGCGCTGCTGATCTAAAAAAACGGAAACTCAGATCGAAGCACAAGTCAGAACACGTCCGAGAGGCGCGCGGGCAAAAGAGGTGTCTCATCTTCGCAACTTTTGGCCCATTCTGGTCACGTCTTGCTCAAAAATCGCCCGCTGAGCGGGCATCTGTTGTCAGATCGTGTAAGAAAAGCGGGCGGCAATTGCCTAAAATTTGGGCTGGCCCTCGTGGCAAAAGTGATTCGGTCAGCAGAGCACGTCTTCCCCGCGACTCGTTTTCGATGCAGGAAGGCCCGATCAACCTCTTCCGGGCCGCCGAACGGGTTCTCGTGATCGCGTTGCGCCGGAGACAAACGACCAAGGGTCAAGTCCATGTCGCGTGCCATGGCGGCGTCCGCTCCCACCGTCCTCATTACGGGAAGTGCCCGGCGTATCGGGCGCGCGATTGCGCGCGATCTCGCCGCCAACGGATGGCAGGTCTGCGTGCATTATCGCCGCTCGGCCGAGGACGCGGAGGCTTTGGTCGAGGACATTCGGCGGGCCGGAGGCTCGGCCGTCGCGCTCGCGGGGGATCTCGCGGTGGAAGCGGATGTCGCGAGCCTGGTGCCGCGTTGCACAGAGGCGCTCGGCGCCCCCGTATGCCTCATCAATAACGCATCGGAGTTTCTCGTCGATACGGTTGCGACGATGGCGCCCGAAACGTGGGATACACATCTCGATATCAATCTCAAAGCGCCGGTGTTTCTCGCGAAATCGCTTTTTCTCGCGCTTCCGCCGGATGCGGTCGGGAATGTAATCAACATTATCGACCAGCGGGTTTGGAAACTTACGCCGGATTTTTTCTCCTATACGATTTCGAAAGCCGGGCTTTGGACGGCGACGCGCACTCTGGCTCAGGCCCTGGCACCGCGCGTCCGCGTCAATGCGATCGGTCCGGGGCCGGTGTTGAAGAGCATCCATCAGACGGAAGCCGATTTTGCTCGTGAAGCCGGCTCGACGCTGCTCAAGCGCGGGCCGACGCCGGAGGAGATCGCGGTGGCCGTGCGCTTCATCCTGGCGTCGCCCACGTTGACGGGACAGATGATCGCTCTCGACGGTGGCCAGCACCTGACATGGAGCTCCGAAGAGTAGCCGCGGGCAGCCGGCTGGAAGCCCCTCGCCCCCGCGCCCACGGGGTGTCGGCGGTCTCGCCGCGGCGGGTGCCACAATTCCTCCCTCTGAGCCCCCCACTCCCGCCCCAAAATTAGGGGACGGGTAGGGCTCGTCCTTTTCTGCTGAATCAGCCGTAAACCCGCTCTTAAACTTAAGGGGTTATGAACCAATGCTCGGATCGGCGGGGGTCCGGAGGTGGCCTCCGGAGCTTTCGGTCCTAGGCCTACTCATGGTCTCGTGCGCGTGAGTGGCGAATGCGAGCTGTTTCCGGCCGACGGGGAACGGCCACGCTTCTGGCGCCGCGTCAAAAACCTGGGGTGTGTTCCATGACTTGCCGATCTCGGCCTCGTCTCATTGCCGGCGTTGCTCTGTCGGCTTCCCTCCTTCTCGTTCCCGTTGCCGCTTCGGCCGCTGATCTTCCTCCCATTCGCACCAGCGCGAGCAACACGGTGGCCGAATGCGCCACGCCGGGCCGGTTGATGGCGTTCCTCAAGGCGCGCAATCCGAAACTCGATCCGAGGTACGACGAGCTTGGCAGCCATTACATGCGCCACGGCGAAGCCCTTGGCGTGCGGTGGGATTACGCGTTCTTCCAGATGATCCTGGAGACGGGCCACCTCACGTACAAAGGCGACGTGAAGGCCGATCAGAACAATTTCGCTGGTCTCGGCGCGACGGGGAAAGGCGCGCGGGGCGAGCGGTTTCCCGATATTTCGACGGGCGTGCGCGCGCATCTCGAGCATATCGTGATGTATTCGGGTGAGCGGGTGGAAAACCCCGTGGCCGAGCGGACGCGCAACATCCAGGATTGGGGCGTGCTTACGTCCTGGCAGCAGGGCTTCTCGCGGCCGATCACCTATGCCGATCTCGCCAAGAAGTGGGCGCCGGGAAGCCGCCGCTACACGCGGGACGTCCAGACGATCGCGACGCGCTTCTTCGAGGGACCATGCCGCGAGCCGGATCCGAGACCGGAGCTGGTCGCAGAGATCCGCGGAACGGGCGGACAGGCGGTTGCGAAAAAGAGTGCCGAGACTGTCAGCACGCTTCCGGGCGAGACCGCACTTCAGGCGGCGATGGTGATGGAGAACAAGGCGGAAGCCACGCCTCAAGCGAAGACCGAGCCAAAGGCGCCGCAGCTCCAGACGGCTTCGATGATGCCGTCCGTCACGCTACTCAATCCGGGCGCGGTCGACGAGCCCGTAAAGGCCGTCGACGCTGCCGTTTCCGTGGTTGAGGATCAGGCGACGGTGGAGGTCGCGGCGCTGCCCGGCGGGGGTGCTGCCGGCGCGGCCGTGATGCCGCAGAAGGACACGCCGCCGGCCAAGGCCAAAGGGACTTGCCGTGTCTGGACGGCGAGCTACGGCGGCAGCAAGGCCATCATCATCAAGGCCGTTCAGGATACCACTACCAACTACACGGTGCTCGACGTGAACGAGGGCGCGGAGAAGCGTGAGGCGGATGCCTACATCAACGCGTACGCCAAGGGCGGGACGCCGGTCGGCGAGTTTTCCAGTCAGTCGCAGGCTCTCGAGAAGGCCTTCGAGCTGTGTCCGGAGGGGTGATCGGACGTGATGAGCGTATTCGGCCGTAAAGTGTTTCCTTTCCGCCTCTCGGTGCTCGTTGGCGCCGCGCTTGCCGGCGTGCTCGGCGGGGACGCGTTCGCGCAGGCAGCCAAGCTGCCGGAAATCCGTCTCTCGCAGCGGAACGTCGTGCCCGCGTGCGTAACGCCGGACCGGCTGATGGCCTTTCTGCGCCAGCGCAACGGCCATCTCGATCCGCGCTTCAAGAGCATCGCCCACTATTACCGGCAACACGGCGAAGCCTGGCGCGTGCGCTGGGACTATGCGTTTTTCCAGATGGCGATCGAGACCAACTTTCTCACCTATCGGCGCCCGAACGGGAAGATGGGCGACGTCGATCCGCGCCAGAACAATTTCGCAGGGATCGGCACCACGGGCGGCGGCGTGCCCGGCGACAGCTTTCCCGACGTGAGCACGGGCGTGCTGGGGCAAATCCAGCATCTCGTCGTCTATTCGGGAGAGACGGTCGGCGAGCCCGTCGCGTCACGCACGCGGCTCAAGCAGCATCACATCCTGGCCATCTCGCGCAAGCTCAACAGGCCGGTGCTGTTCTCCGATCTCGCGCGCCGCTGGGCCGTCGATCCGAAGTATGCGAACTCCATCGAGTGGGTCGCCAGTCGCTATCGCGAGCAGTTCTGCCGGGGCAACAACACCATATCGGACGAGGTCGAGATTCTTCCTTGGCAGCGCGCGCCCTCGCAGCGCACGGGGGATGCGGGAAAGCCGCGTGAGGTGGCGGCCCTGGACGTGCCGAAGCCGAAAAGCACGGTCGCGACGCCCTCGACCGAAGAGAACGGCGACAACTTAGATCGGAATTCTGCGAAGGTCGTCGATGCGCTGCCCGCGTCGTCATCCTCCGAGACTGACGATGCGGGGATTGAAACAGCCTCAGTTGAAGCACCTTCCGTCTTTGCGCTGTTTACGCCACCGGCCGGTTTTGCCGGTGCGTTGACGCCGGAAGCGGTCGCGAGCCGCGATCTTCCGCAGCCCGTTCTTGAACTTGGAGCGCGTGCGAGTCCCACGCGAGACGACGCGCCTCAAACGCCGGCTACGCCCGACGCGCCTGCCGATCCGCAGACGGTCGCCGGGGCATCGGTCGGCGGGTTTCTGATCGCGGGTGCGGCATCGACCGGCAGCAAGCCAGCGTTCGATCCGCCTTCGGGTCTCGGGATGAAACCGCCCCCGCCGCCTGCGGTGCAAACAGGTCGCTGCGTCGTGGAGACGGCGACGTTCGGCGGACAGACCACGGTGCTGATCCGGACGCCGAAGGGCGAGACCACGCACTACGTCGCGCTCTCCGTGCTCGACGGGTTCGAGGATACGATGACGAAAAGCTTTCTTTCGGCGCGGCCGGACGGAGGCGAGGCGATCGGCACGTATTCCTCACGCGACGAGGCACTTCAACACGCGCGGACGCTTTGCCCTGGCGATGGCTGAGCTGCCGGGTCCGGCGGTTTAAGGTCCCGGCGCCAGATACTTGAGAGCGGCCGACGAGACGGCGCCGCCGACAACACACGGAATTCCGAACTGGACCTGGCCCGTCGCGGCGGCGGCGACGCAGCCGAGCGCGAACGTCGTCTGCCCGACCTGACCCCACCACGCGAAGTTGCGCGAGCTTTCGGGGCCTCTCGCCTTAAGTTCCTCGACCGCGGCGACGGCCTCCTTGCGGATCTTGCCGATCTCGAACGTCTCGGCGGCTTCGATCACCTCGCGGAGCGGTGTGCGGACTTCGGCGGGCTGTCGGTTCATCTCGTCGTGCAGGATGTCGAGCAGGTCCTTCTCGCGCGATGCGTTGGTCGCCAGCGTCCACTTGGACATGGAGCCGATGGTGAGCTTCTCGACGCTGTTCCTGTCCGTGCTCCATGCGAGCGTTGCGACGATGCGGCGGACGGGCTCCGGATTGCCCGTTGCGAAGTAGTAGCCCCACAGGAGGTCGATGACGTAGCCGTCGTCGGGCTCCAGCTCGGCAAGCGTCTTGCCGTCGCCGTAGAGGTACCGGCGGATCAGGACCATGCGCGCCGGCATCCGCTCGACGAAGAGCCCGAGCAGGCCCTTCCAGTCCGGCAATCCCGAATAGGCGATGGCGCGGATCAGGACCACCTGATCCTCGGGCGGCATCGGGAACATGCGCGAGACCAACTGTTCGGCCCGCTCCGGATTGGCGCCGATGACGCCGGCGATGAAGCCGATGTAGACGCCGGCGGACTCGAGCTCCCGGAACAGGCCGAGGTTGCCCATCGCGCGGGTCATGTCGGGCAATTGATCGGGCGCGGGGGCCTGGCGGTAGTCGTTGATCCATTTCAGGATCTGCTCGGTGCGCGTGATCTCCGGCTGCGCCGGGCCTGCCCGCTTGCTCCGATCCTGGGCGAGGGCGGGCGTCAGCAGCAGGGCCGCAACAAGGACTGAAAACACAACTCGCATGGGGCCTCGCCTCCCGGGCGCAGCGGGGTGCCGGTCGTCTATTACACGTATGGCTTCGATTTTCGGCCCAAGGGCACCAAAGTCCTGGGCGGATTTGTGGCGGACGGCCCGGCGCGGCGCTTGACGGGCCGGGTCGGGCCGCCAATGTTCGAGCCATGTCAGACACCGACGACACATCCCGCGACCGTCCGGCTTCTGCGCCGCCGGGCGCGGAGGAGGCGTTGGCGCACGCCGCCGTCAAGACGGGGCCGCAGGTCATTCAGGGCTATCTGAAGACGCTGGGCACCGGGCCCGGCGTCTACCGGATGCTGGACGCGGCGGGGACCGTCATCTACGTCGGCAAGGCGCGGAACCTCAAGGCGCGCGTGACGAGCTATACGCGGCTCGCCGGCCTCGCGAACCGCACGCTGCGCATGATCCAGTCGACGGCGTCGATGGAGTTCGTGTCGGTCCGGACGGAAGCCGAAGCGCTGCTGCTCGAAGCGAACCTCATCAAGCGCTTCCGTCCACGCTTCAACGTGACGCTGCGCGACGACAAGTCGTTTCCGTACATCCTGATCCGGCGCGATCAGGACGCGCCGCAGATCCTCAAGCATCGTGGCGCGCGCACGATCAAGGGCGAATATTTTGGACCCTTCGCTTCGGCGGGCGCCGTGAACCGCACGATCAACATGCTGGAACGCGCGTTCCTGCTGAGGTCGTGCTCGGATTCGGTCTACGAGAGCCGCACGCGGCCCTGTCTGCTGCATCAGATCAAGCGGTGCGCGGCGCCGTGCACGGGCGAGATCAGCCTCGAAGACTATGGCCGGCTCGTCGACGAGGCGGTGCGCTTCCTCAGGGGCGAGAGCCAGTCGGTGCGGGAGATGTACCAGCGGCTGATGGAGGAGGCGGCGGAGAAGCTCGAGTTCGAGCGCGCGGCGATGCTGCGCAACCGGCTTTGGGCGCTGGCCCACGTGACCGCCGAGCAGGCGATCAACCCGGAAGGCGTGGAGGAAGCCGACGTGTTCGCCGCCTATCAGGAAGGCGGGCAGACGTGCATTCAGGTGTTCTTCTTTCGCGTGGGGCAGAACTGGGGCAACCGGGCCTACTATCCGAAAGCGGACCGCTCGCTCGCGGTGGAGGAGGTGCTCGATAGCTTCGTCGCGCAGTTCTACGACGATAAGCCGGTGCCGCGCCTCGTGCTGCTTTCGCACGGGATTGCGAGCCACGAGGTGCTGGCGGAAGCGCTGTCCCTCAAAGCCGACAGGCGCGTCGAGATCCGCGTGCCTCAGAGGGGCGTAAAGTCGGGCCTCGTCGAGCACGCGCTTTCGAACGCGCGCGAGGCGCTGGGCCGGCGGCTTGCGGAGAGCTCGTCGCAGCGGATGCTGCTCGCGGCGCTCGGCGAGCGTTTCGGATTGTCGCGCGCGCCGCGGCGTGTCGAAGTTTTCGACATGAGCCACATCATGGGCACCAACGCCGTCGGGGCGATGATCGTCGCGGGGCCGGACGGCTTCGCGAAAAACGCCTATCGGAAATTCAACATCCGCTCCGCGACGCTCACGCCCGGCGACGACTACGGCATGATGCGGGAGGTGCTGGAGCGGCGCTTCCGCCGGCTGGCGGAGAACGAGGCGGAGGCGCCGTCCGAGACGCCATCCGACGCGCTCTGGGAGCATGTGGCGGAGGAGGCTGGCGCGGCGGCGGAGGAAGAGGACGATGCGGGTGCCTTCCCCGATCGGCCCGATCTGGTGCTGGTCGACGGCGGCGCGGGCCAGCTCACCGTCGCGCGCGAGGTGCTGGCCGAGCTCGGCCTGGCGGATATCGCGGTTGCGGGCGTGGCGAAGGGGCCGGACCGGGATGCGGGCCGCGAGCACTTCCACATTCCGGGGCGGCCGTTCTTCATGCTCGAGCCGCGCGATCCGGTGCTCTATTTCGTGCAGCGGCTGCGGGACGAGGCGCACCGCTTCGCCATCGGGACGCATCGGGCCAAGCGTGCGAAGTCGCTCGGCGCCAATCCGCTCGATGAGATCGCGGGCATCGGGCCGACACGCAAGCGCGCTTTGCTCAAGCACTTCGGCTCGGCAAAGGCGGTGTCGCGCGCCGGCGTGGAGGATTTGCGGGCGGTGGCCGGAATCTCGGCCGAAATGGCGCAAAAGATTTATGATTTCTTCCACGAGCGCCGGGTTTGAACCACGTCTTCTCGATCTCTTAAGTTCGCCAGGGCTGAACCCATACCAAAGATGGGCAGAGGATCGATCTGCCGCGCCTTGGACCGCTCATTTTTCCTTTTTATCAATAGTTTGAACATTCTTTTTAAACCGCTCTTGCTCATAGTCGAGCGTCCGCAGGGTGGGTGGGCTTGGACATCCGAAACCGAGCCCTGCGAGCGCGATCACCGCGCATTCAAGACGGGGAGCCGAGGGCAATCGTTATGCGTACGAGTGTGGAGCTGGACAGGCGTGGCGTATCCCGCGCCAATAAGAAACCGCGTGCCGGATCGTCCGAGAAGACCGCCAGCAAAGCGTCGAGGACGCGGGGTGCGGGTCGGGCGGCGGGCGGCCGGGAGAAGGGTGCCGTGTCGCGCGTCGACAAAGAGGCCCCGCTCGGTACGCTGCCGATCCTCTACATGCTGTCTCCGCAGAAGTTCATGAGCCCGTTCGACTGCAACATGGCGGTCGATTCCGGCTTCAAGGTCGTTCTTCCCTACGACAACGTTGCGGTCGGCGATGTCGCGGGTCTGGTTCAGGACGCCATCTTCTCGCGTCCGCCCGGCGCGCGGACGGGCGTGTTCATCGGCGGCAAGGACGTGAACCTCGCCCTCGACATGATGAAGGCCGCCCGCGCGGCGATGGTGCCGTCGTTCGAGGTGTCCGTTTTCGCCGATCCCGGCGGATCGTTCACGACGGCGGCCGCGATGGTCGCCTGTGTCGAGCGCGTGCTCAAACGGAACCACGGCCGCGGCCTCAAGGGACTTCGCGTGACGGTGTTCGGCGCGATGGGCGTCGTGGGATTTGCGTCCGCGGTGGTTGCGGCCAACGAGGGTGCGAAGGTGCGCATCGTCGCCCACGACACGCTGGAGCCGCTCGAAGCACTGGCGCGGTTGGCCAAGGATCAGTTCGGTGTCGAGCTGGAGCCGGTGGCCGGGCAGACCGATACGCTCAAGAGCAGGCTGCTTGCCTTGTCCGACGTCGTGCTGACGGCGGGGCCCGCGGGCGTCAACATTCTGCCGCGGCTCCTGCTCTCGCGCGCGCCGGGCGTTCTGGTGGCGGCGGACGTGAACGCGGTCAGCCCGTTCGGCATCGAGGGCATGGATCTCTTCATGGACGGCGCGCCTTTGCCGGGCTGCTCGACGCTCGGCGTCGGCGCGCTCGCCATCGGTGACGTGAAGTACAAAACCCAGGCCGGACTTTTCCGGCGGATGATCGCCAGCAAAGAGCCGCTCGATCTCGATTTCCGCCATGCCTTCGAGCTGGCGCGGGAGATCGTGACGGAGCGGGCGGCGAAAAAGCCAGCGGGCAAGGCCCGGGCTGCCAAGGCCCGCCAAGCCAAACCGCGGCGGCCGAAGACCGGCGGTGAGCCCGTGACGTTGCCGGCGGCCTAGTCTCCGCGGGGCTGCGTGGAACGAAATGAGCGGAGCAGGAGCCTTGCTCCCACTCCGCTCACATTTGCACCCGTCTTCCAGATACGCGGATACTGAACGGGCGCTTGCGACCAAACAGTCGGCGACGCAACACTTACGACGGCTGCCTGACGCTTCCGTGAAGGAGAACGTTCGAGACGGCCCTTTCTTCCCGATGCTTATCGATCTGCTGTGGATAAGCGGGCAGGGGGCCGTCGGCGCGGGCAGTTAGGCATATTTTCTCCGATCGGTCCTCAACCGCGTCCGGGTACCCCATTGACTGGGGTGCGTACGAGTGGTGTTAGGTCGTGAACTCGTAAATCAATGGGACATTGATGAGCCAAGCAAGCCCAAGGGTCAGGAAAAGCGCGTCATGCCGAAGGCGGTGTGCCTCCAGCCACGCCGCCGCTGCCATTGGGCTTGCTCGGCTCACCCCGAAGGGGCACGGTCCTTTCGCGCCGTCGCTTTGTCGCAAAAGCTTGCAAACCATGAGGTTTGCTGCGCTTTCGCTTCTGCCGACAGCACGAAAGTCCTCGCGTCAATGCCCACTGATTTATGAGTTCGCGACCTAGCTTGGCCATCATGGATACGCCCGTCACCTCCCGACCCCATGCCGCGAATGTGCCGAACGTGCTGACGTATGCGCGGATCGCGGCCGTGCCTGCGCTCGTCGCCTGCCTTTTCATGGGCACCGAGGGGGGGCGCTGGGCAGCCTTCTGGCTGTTTGCGGCGGCGGCCGCGACCGACTGGCTCGACGGCTATCTGGCCCGCCGGCTGGAGCAGCAATCCACGCTCGGGCGGATGCTCGACCCGATCGCGGACAAGCTGATCGTGGGCGCGGCGCTGATCATGCTGGTGCACGACCGGACGCTCGACGGGTGGTCGATCTGGGCTGCGATCGTCATTCTCTGCCGCGAAATCCTGGTTTCCGGGCTTCGCGAGTTTCTCGCCGAGCTCAACG